>ERZ1026780.1268-NODE-1268-length-17026-cov-4.765895_pt1 | contig 17026 bp, 12 predicted proteins | sample MGYA00380126_ERZ1026780 | MGnify/ENA primary metagenome ERZ1026780 (study PRJEB33269, sample SAMEA4719762) | human gut metagenome | biome: human-associated habitat; feature: organic feature; material: feces | place: Cameroon | collected 2013-10 ... | reverse complement strand
TGCAGTCGCTCCGTCGGGAGAACTGTACTTCTGCAACAAGAGCAGCAACCAGCTCGTGAAGATGGATGCTGCCGGAGTTGTAAAAGTGGTTTCAGGATTTACCTTGCAGAACCCTATGGGTGTAAAATTCGATTCTGACGGCTTCGGATACCTCTCCAACAGAAACACTGACGGAGGCCAGGTAATCAAGTTCAAGGACGATGCTGTGGTCGAGATTTATAGTATTCCGATGCCTACATGCACTGCGGTGGATGCTGCTGGAAGAGTTATAGTCGGCACTAATGATTCCGGTTATCTTTATATGATAGACAAAGACGGTAAAATCAAGAAGATTGCAGGAGAGGGAAATCGCAATGGCTCCAAGGGAGACGGCGTTCCGGGAGATTTGCTCGACAAGAGTACAATCGGCATGGTGAACGGAATCTGGTGCGCAAAGGACGGTGCATTGTATTTCTGTGATGTTACCGCCCAGTCTGTAAGAAAACTTACTCCGGGAGCCGGCGGTGACTATTCCAAAGGCAAACTTGAAACCATAGCAAGCGGTTTTTACCCTTCTGATGTCGTAGTTTCAGAGGATTGTGCGAAAATTTTCGTAACTTCGGCGACCACGAGTACAATCAGGCTTATTGAAATTATCTGAAATGACGGAAAAGAATCTTGTCAGCAAACTGAGACGAGGGGATAAAGCGAGTTTCGATGAGCTTTTCAACAGGTACTTTGAGCAGTGCTTCACTTATGCGGTGTCACTGCTCAAGGACCCTGACGCAGCTGAAGATGTGGTTCAGAACGTGTTCCTGAAACTCTGGTCCGGCCGCGAACGTCTCGATTCTTCCAGACAGTTCAGGAGTTATCTTCTGACAGCTGTCAGGAATGAGTCCATAAGCTGGCTTCGTGCCAAGTTTGTTGCTGACAGGGAACGCCGTCCGGTTCAGGAACCTGTGGATGAAACCCAGAATATCCTGAACTCCATATCTGCGCTCGAACTTGATGCCACTATTTCGGCTGCCGTAAGCCGACTTCCGGAAAAGCGGCGTCAAGTATTCGAGAAACGCAGGCTTGAAGGGAAGACGGTGGACCAGATTGCCGAGGAAATGAATCTTTCTCCCAAAACGGTGGAAAGGCATCTTACATTGGCTCTGAAGGATTTGCGACATGTGATTTCATAAACACAAAAACTATAGACAATGTTTTCTTTACTGCTTATCGCACTGCTGCAGCTGCAGCCGATACAGATGCTCCGGGAAGATCCGGACAGGGCGGGGGTGAACACTCATCCTTACGAATTCGGAGAAGTGCAGACGACACCGGCTCCGAAGGGATATGAACCTGTGTATATCAGTCATTACGGACGTCATGGCTCCAGAGTGAACTGGGGACTCTCGAATTACACTTATGTAATCGACATCCTGGAAAAGGCGGACAGCGCCGGCATTCTTACGTCGGAAGGCGAAGGCCTTCTGCAGGAGGCGAAGAAGGTGGCCGAAGTGCATCATGGCGCCAACGGACATCTGACGAGGCTTGGCGAGAAAGAACACCGCATGATAGCGGAAAGGATGTATAAGAACTATCCTGGCGTATTCCGCAAGGGCAGCGGTCTGGTGAGGGTGGAAAGCAGTACGGTACACCGTTGCCTTGTCAGCATGGCCAATTTCGTCGGAGAACTCATCCGCCTGCAGCCGGGACTTCAGTTCGAGATAGACAGCGATGACGTCATCATGTCGTATATCAGCAACGGAGCCTCCAAAGAACAGAATGAGGCTTCGAAAGTGATGCTTGAACCACTGAAGCATGTGCAGACTGATACCGTGAAGGTCATGGCGTCATTGTTCACCGACCCGCAGGCTGCAAGGCAGTTCGTGCGCAATGCGGACAGATTCCAGACGAAAATCTGGGAAGTCGCCAGAATCGCGCGCTCCTCAGGAGTCGAGACCGATGTTTACAGACATCTGCCTGAAGACGTCATCTACAAATGGTGGGACTACAGCAACCGTGAACTTTATATCAGGCACGGAAATTCGGTGGAGTTCGGCAAGGAAAGGATGAAGAATACGGAACCTCTTGTCAATGACATTGTCGCGAAAGCTGACGAAGTACTCGCATCTGGACATTATGCGGCTGATCTTAAGTTCGGACACGACTATCCGCTTATGGCATTGGCCGGATACCTGCACCTGAGCGGAGTGGGCGAAAGGCTGTCTTTCGATGAGATACCTCTGAAATGGAATGATCCGATGAACATCCCTCTTGCGTCAAATCTCCAGATGATATTCTACCGGAGCCGCAAGTCGCCGGACGTGCTGGTCAAGTTCGTGTATAACGAGAAGGAACGCACCATCGCGGAACTGGAGGCTGTTTCCGGAGTTTACTATAGATGGGAAGATGTCAAGAAGTTCATTGACAGAAGAAAATCGGAATAAATCTAAACAACATATGATGATGAAAAGCAGAATGTTGGCGACAGCAGTCGCTTCTGTGACAATGCTTGCTATGGCATTTGTCGCAAACGCCGGACAGCCGGAGAAAGAAGAGTTGGTATATCACGATGCCACGGAGTTTCTGATTGGAGGGAAAGCCACTCAGGAGACATTGACCCCTTATGACAGGCTTCCTGCCTCTTATGAAAAGACCACAAGGCCTGAACTTTGGAGACACGGACATCATTCTGCGGGTATCTATGTGCGTTTCCGCACGGATTCCCCGATTATCAAGGCCAGATGGACTTCGCTTTACGGAGCGTACATGAACCACATGGCCCCGTCCGGAATCAGAGGCCTTGACCTCTATGTGCTCGACGAGAGAAAATGGTATTTCACCGGCGTAGGCAGACCATCAAAGAATGACAAGACTTCAGAGTATGTGCTCGTGAAGAACATGGACCGCAAGGAACGTGAGTACATGATCTATCTGTCTCTGTATGACGGAGTCACATCACTTGAAATCGGTGTGGACAAGGCCAGCGTCATCGGCAAGCCTCAGGTGGACAGCCCGAGAAGAGGATGCCCGATCGTGATGTACGGCACAAGTATCCTCCAGGGAGGCTGCGTATCGCGTCCGGGAATGGTGAATACCTCATTGATCGAGAGGGCTCTCGACATCGAAGTCATCAATCTTGGCTTCAGCGGCAATGCCCTCCTCGACTTGGATATCGCCCAGCTGATGGCATCGGTGGAGACCCCTGCCGTCTATGTTCTGGACAATGCTCCGAACTGCAAGGCTGACCGTATCGAAGCTCATAGTGTGGAATTCTTCCGCGTTCTCCGTGATGCCCATCCAGATGTGCCGGTGGTTATCGTGGAGCATCCGCTTTATCCGACAATGCGTCTGAACAATGCTGAACGCGAGGATATTATCGCAAGGAACAATGCCCAGAAAGCGTTTTACGAAAAACTTCGCAAGGCAGGGGAGAAGCGAATCTACTATGTGCCTGGTGACAAACTTTTAGATGAAATCAAGGAGGGTACCGTAGATGGGGACCATTTCACGGATCTCGGAGTGACATATTATGCCAAGGCTCTTCTGCCGACAATCAAGAAAGCGCTCAAGGCTTCTCCCAACAAGGTCGGAAAGTAATCTCCTAAAATGATTTTATAGAAATATTGCACTCCGGCTTTTTGGTTATGCCGCGAATTAAGAGTATATTTGTGCCGCTTTACAGCAGATACAGATATACTCTTATATTATTATATGAACCGAACGCGAAAATCTTTGATTGTATGAAAGTCGGAATCATAATGGGCTCCACCAGTGACTACGAAGTTATGTCCGGAGCCGAAGAAATGCTCAAAGCGCTCGATATCCCATTTGAGAAGAGGGTTGTAAGCGCACATAGGACACCGGATCTTATGTACGAGTATGCGAAGACTGCTAAAGCAAGGGGCATCAGTGTCATCATCGCAGGAGCCGGCGGGGCAGCTCACCTGCCTGGAATGGTGGCAGCCATGACTACACTTCCTGTTATCGGTGTCCCGGTCAAATCACGAGCCCTGAACGGCTTGGACTCACTTCTTTCGATAGTTCAGATGCCTGGTGGCGTGCCTGTTGCGACAGTGGCCATCAACGGTGCCAAGAACGCAGCCCTGATAGCTGCCTCGATACTTGCACTGCAGGATGAGGGCGTATCTGCAAGACTTGAAAAATTCCGACAGGAACAGACGGACTCCGTTCTTAAAGCTGAAATCTAAACCATAATCAGATGACAAGAAAAATAGGCATAATCGGAGGCGGGCAACTCGGTCTTATGATCGCAGAGGAAGCCCACCGCCAAGGTGCCGCTGTCTATGCGCTGGACCCGTCTCCGGATGCTCCTGCATTTGCAGAATGCGACGGCCATATAGTCGCAGCCTACGATGACCTTGACGCATTGGAAAAACTCGGTGACATGACCGACGTGCTCACCTACGAGTTCGAGAATGTTCCGGGTGACATCCTACGACACCTGGAGGGAAAATACAATATCCCTCAGGGCATTGCGCCGCTTTTCGACTCCCAGGACAGACTGCGCGAGAAGAACAATGCGAAACGTCACGGACTTCCCGTGCCTGAATATATTCCGCTTCCGGCCTGCTCTTCCGACGAGGACTGCGCCGAGGTTCCATGTCAGCTGACCGACGAGCAACGCATGGAGGAACTCACGGCGGCCGTGAAGAAAATCGGTATGCCTTGCGTGCTCAAAACCAGAAGACTTGGCTATGACGGTCATGGTCAGGCAGTTATGAAATCAGAAAATGATATTGCAGCTGCTGCTGATATGCTCCGCGTTCCTTGCATCCTCGAAGCGTTCATCCAGTTCGACTACGAATGCAGCGTGATTCTGGTAAGAGACGGAAAAGACACCGTCCATTTTCCGATAGGCCGCAACATCCACAAAGGCGGAATCCTCGACCTGTGCATCGTGCCGGCCGGGACACTGTATGAAACTGCCGGCGGAAAGAAGCCTGCGGAAAACCAGCTCTGCAGCCGCATTGTCAATGCCTGTGAGCATTTTATGGAGGGATGCGACTATCGCGGAATTCTCGCCATCGAGCTGTTCGTCAAGGGCAATGACTTCATTTTCAATGAAATGGCTCCGCGTCCTCACAACAGCGGACACTATACCATACAGGGATGCACTTCATCCCAGTACACCGAACTCTGTCATTTCCTGCTCGGAAAAGCATTGCAGAAGCCAGAACTGGTGGCGCCGACAGTGATGAAAAACATTCTGGGACAGGACCTTGAAGCGGCGTGGAAAATCATTGACACAGCCCATGCGGAGCATTGGCAGAATCCTGCGTCGGTCCCTGTGGGCAATTCGGCCAAGAGAGCGAATGCGTATTGCGGCGAGGCCGGCAGGGGAGTGTTCGTGCATATATACGGCAAGACGGAATCGCGCCCGAAACGCAAGATGGCCCATATCACATTCGTGCCTATGACATTGGCGGATTATGAAAAAGACTGGGCGGACAAATTCGTAAAATAAAAAACAGATATACAGATGGCAAACTACCGGATTTTTGTAGAAAAGTATCCTGAATTCCAGGTGGAGGCAGGCAGCCTCAAGGCAGAGCTGAATGAGAACCTTCAGCTTGACCTTCAGTCACTTAGACTTCTCAATGTCTATGACCTCTTCGGATTTACTCCTGAGCTCCTCGAAAAGAGCCGTTACAGCGTGTTCGGAGAAATCGTGACCGACAATGTCTCAGATGAATGTGACCTGACAGGAACCAAATACATCGCAGTGGAATATCTCCCTGGACAGTTCGACCAGAGAGCGGCTTCTGCAGTGGACTGCGTGCACCTCATTGACCCGAAAGCCGACGTCCATATCAAGAGCTCCAAGCTCATTGTCCTGAGCGCGGATGTCGATGAGCAGACCATCGCCAAAATCAAGCATTACTATATCAATGCTGTGGAGTCCCGTGAGAAAGACCTCAGCAAACTCACTGATACTGAGCATGCTGCGGTAAAGCCGGTGCCGGTGCTCGAGGGCTTTGTCAATATGAAGGAAGAGGACCTGGAGCCGTTCTGCCGCAAGATGGGTCTGGCTATGAATGCCGATGACCTTCGTGAGGTGGTGAAATACTTCACGGAAGAAGGCCGCGACCCTAACGAGACTGAACTCCGCATATTGGATACATACTGGAGCGACCATTGCCGTCACACCACTTTCACCACCGAACTTGAAGAAATCGGGGTGGAGGAGTCCTTCATGAAAGAGGAAATAGACGGTACATTGAACCTATACCTGAAAATGAGAAAGGAACTCGGTCGCGAGAACAAGGGCCTGAACCTGATGGATATGGCGACAATCGGAGGAAGATATCTGCGCAAGGCCGGTCTTCTGGACGACATGGAAGTCAGCGAGGAGAACAATGCCTGCAGCATATACGTGGACGTGGATGTGGACGGGAAACTCGAGAAATGGCTTCTCATGTTCAAGAACGAAACCCATAACCATCCTACTGAAATCGAGCCGTTCGGAGGTGCAGCCACCTGTCTTGGAGGCGCTATCCGTGACCCTCTTTCAGGACGTTCCTATGTATATCAGGCAATGCGCGTGACAGGTGCTGGCGATATCTACAAGCCTGTGTCAGAGACACTTCAGGGCAAGCTCCCGCAGTGCGTGATTACCAAGAAGGCGGCCCACGGATATTCCAGTTACGGAAACCAGATCGGTCTTGCCACCACGCACGTAAGGGAAATCTATGATGAAGGTTATCTGGCCAAGAGACTTGAAGTCGGTGCAGTTGTCGGCGCAGTGAAAGCGGACAAGGTGCGTCGTGAGTCACCGGTGCCGGGCGACGTGGTGCTTCTTCTCGGAGGAAGAACTGGCCGTGACGGAATCGGAGGCGCTACGGGTTCATCCAAGGAGCATACTGAAGAATCGCTCGAGACCTGCGGAAGTGAAGTCCAGAAGGGCAATGCCCCGGAGGAAAGAAAACTCCAGAGGCTGTTCCGCCGTCCGGAAGTGACCAGACTCATCAAGAAGTCCAATGACTTCGGAGCTGGCGGTGTGAGCGTGGCCATCGGAGAACTTACCGACGGTCTGGATATCTATCTGGACAGAGTGCCTGTGAAGTATAACGGATTGAATGCCACTGAGTTGGCTATTAGTGAGTCACAGGAAAGAATGTCAGTGGTGGTGGAAGCCAAGGACGAGAAACAGTTCATGGAATACTGCCACAGCGAGAACATTGAAGTAACTCATGTCGCCGACGTCACCGATACACAGCGTATGAGAATGTTCTATGGCGACAAGGTAGTGGCTGACCTCCAGAGAAAATTCATTGACAGTGCCGGCGCGAAGCATTATGCGAAAGCTGAAATCGCGGCTGTCGAGGAGAAGAATCCGTTCAGAAGAAAAGTTGAGGGCGAGTCATTGAAAGAGAAAATGGTGAACAACCTCAGCGACCCTAACGTGGTGAGCCAGAAGGGCCTTATAGAGATGTTCGACTCCACGATCGGCCGCTCTACAGTGCTTATGCCTTATGGTGGAGAACTGCAACTTACTGAAACTCAGGTGTCTGTGCAGAAACTCCCTACCGACGGATATACAAATACTGCCAGCATGATGGCCTTCGGATTCAATCCGGTCATCTCCAAATGGAGCCCGTATCACGGCGCGGCATACTCGATGGTCGAGGCCTGCGCGAAAGTGGTGGCAGCCGGAGCACATTATGAGAAAATGAGGTTCTCCTGCCAGGAGTACTTCGAGAGAATGACACATTGTCCTCAAGTATGGGGAAAGCCTATGAGCGCCCTGCTCGGCTCCCTGAAGATGCAGATCGAGCTCGGACTCCCGTCTATCGGCGGCAAGGACTCGATGAGCGGAACCTTCGAGCATATCAATGTCCCTCCTACATTGATCTCCTTCGGAGTGACCACTGTCAATGCAGAGAAAGTCATTTCGCCTGAGCTCAAGTGGGAAGGCAACAGGCTCTACCTTGTAAAGCATACTCCGCTGAAGAACTATATGCCTGATGTCGAGCAACTTAAAAAGAACTGGAAGTTCGTTGAGGAACAGATTGAGAGCGGCAATGCGGTTTCCGGCTGGGCTGTCGGATTCGGCGGTGTGGCTGAAGGCCTCTGCAAGATGTCATTCGGAAACGCCTTCGGTGTGGATGTGAATCTCCCTGAAAATGAACTGTTTGACTATAGTTACGGCTCCATCATTCTCGAGACGGAGTCAGACATTGACTTCGAAAACGCTCAGTTTATCGGAATCGTGACCTCAGGAATCGACGGCGCTCTCCGTGTCAATGGAAAGAACATCTCCATCGACGCTCTCCAGAACAGTGCCTTCGAGAAATTTGAAAAGGTGTATCCGGCTACAAGCAAGCCTGACATGAAGCGTCTTCTGCCTAAGGGTATGGAGGGTGTCAAGCCGTTCAAGGCCAAGAAGATAGACCTCAAGTACAAAGGCGAGAAGATAGCGGAACCGGTGGCATATCTCCCTGTGTTCCCTGGAACGAACTGCGATTACGATACTGCAAAAGCCTTCCGCAAGGCAGGTGCAAAAGTGAAGATGAGCGTGTTCCGCAACCTTACGGAGCAGGACGTCTTCGACTCCATAGACGAGATGAAACGCAATATCGACGAGTGCCAGATTCTCGCGTTCTGCGGCGGTTTCTCTGCGGGTGACGAGCCTGACGGAAGCGGAAAATTCATTGCCAATGTCCTTAACAATGAGAAGATTGCGGCAGCCATCGAGGCTCTGATTGCACGCGGCGGACTCATTTTGGGTATCTGCAACGGCTTCCAGGCACTTGTGAAATCCGGACTTCTCCCTTACGGACATCTCGGATGCGTCACCAAGGATTCCCCGACATTGTTCCGAAACGATATCAACAGGCACATCTCGCAGATGGCATTTACACGTGTTGCCAGCGTGAATTCGCCTTGGCTCAGCGGCATGAACATCGGTGACGTGTATGCGATCCCGGTCAGCCACGGAGAGGGCAAATTCGTTGTGAATGAACAGCTTGCAAAGGAACTGTTCGAGAACGGGCAGGTGGCGTTCCAGTATGCGGAGCCTATCGACGAGGCTGTGTCAATGGCTTCTCCGTCCAACCCGAACGGTTCGTACTACGCAATCGAGGGCATCATCAGCAAGAACGGTCAGATTTTCGGAAAGATGGGCCACTCTGAGCGTTACGAGACCAATCTGTTCAAGAACATTGCCGCGAACCTGGAGCAGCCTCTTTTCGACAATGCCGTAAGATATTTCAGAGGTGAATAGGCTGTTCGGATAATAAAGCGACTTGCAATATGACAAAAGAAGAAAAAATCTACGACGGAGTGTCAATAAAGATTTATGCCACGGATGACCCTGAAAAGGTAATCGTGAACTTTACTGACGACATCACGGCGTATTACAAGATAAAAAAAGCTATTATAAGGGATAAAGGCAGGTACTGCAACGGAATATCGTCAATGCTTTCCAAGGTTCTGGCAGATGCCGGCGTTCCTGTGCATTTCATTGAGAAGCTTTCCGACACGGAGCAGCTGTGCAGAAAAACGAGCGTGATTCCGATGGAAGTCATTGTCAGGAATGTGATAGCGGGGTCCATGGCGCAGCGCCTCGGGCTGAAGGAAGGCATTGTCCCGTCTGAGCCGGTTTATGATATCTGCTACAAGTCTGAGGAACTCGGAGACCCGATTATCAATGATTATCACGCAGTTGTACTCGGTCTGGTGACCAAGGAGGAACTCGCTGAGATCTATGAAATTTCGAAGAAGGTCAATGATGTCCTCCGTCCCGTTTTCGACAAGGCCGGCATAATACTGGTGGATTTCAAAATCGAATTCGGCAGGCTTCCTGACGGCTCGTTGGTGGTGTCTGACGAAATTACTCCGGACAGTGCGAGGTTCTGGGACAAGGCTACCGGCGAGAAGCTGGACAAGGACCGTTTCCGTCAGGACAGCGGCAAGGTGGGAGCAGCGTACCGAACTGTATATGAGAGACTTGGAGCGATATTGAACAAGTAATCTTCAAAAAGAACTATGACAATCAAGGAAAAGATAATGAGCGGTTCCGGAATCGGGGAGCCTTTCCGCGGACTTCACGAGGAATGTGGCGTGTTCGGCGTCTGGGGCGTACCGAGAGCGGCCGAAATCACATACTACGGACTGCATTCGCTTCAGCACCGTGGTCAGGAAGGTTGCGGAATAGTTTCTGTCAATGCAGAGGGTCAGCTTCGCCGTGTGAAGGGTCTGGGACTCGTTACTGAGGTGTTCAACAACGACAATCTCTCCACATTGCAGGGAAATATGGCGATAGGTCATGTCCGTTATTCCACTACAGGTGGAGGTGGAATCGAAAACGTCCAGCCTTTCCTGTTCAGACACAACTCCGGAGACTTCGCATTGGCCCATAACGGCAATATCGTGAACTCCCTCCAGTTGCGTAAGTACCTCGAGGACAGGGGCAGTCTGTTCCAGTCCACTTCTGACAGCGAAATATTGGCTCACCTTATCAAGAAGGATCCGCTGGAGCGCAAGAGCCCGAGAATTTTCCCGATAATGGAGGCTCTGAATATGATTGAGGGCGCTTTTGCTTTCCTGATTATGACGCAGAACAGGATTTACGCCTGCAGGGACAAATATGGCTTGAGGCCTCTTTCCATTGGTCGGATCGGGGACGGTTATGTGATAAGCAGTGAGACCTGCGCGTTCAGTACTATAGGTGCGGAATATGTGCGCGATGTCGAGCCGGGTGAAATCGTGACCATCGACCATCACGGTCTACGCTCGAGAAAATATTCTGAATATCAGCGTCATGCGATGTGCGCGATGGAATACATCTATTTCTCTCGTCCGGACAGCGATATAGAGAATATGAATGTCCATGCTTTCCGCAAGGAGTCCGGCAAGCTTCTGTACAAGGAGGCTCCTGCTGATGCTGATATTGTGGTGGGTGTTCCGGATTCAAGTCTCAGTGCTGCAATGGGTTACGCTGAGGCAAGCGGTCTGCCGTATGAAATGGGTCTCATAAAGAACAAATATATAGGAAGGACATTTATCCAACCGTCCCAGGAGATGAGGGACAAGGGCGTGAAGATGAAGCTTTCGCCGGTGAGGAGTATTGTGAACGGCAAGAGGGTGGTGCTGATAGATGACTCCATCGTGAGGGGAACCACCTCCAGGAGGATTGTCAGGATGCTGCGTGAGGCAGGAGCGTCTCAGGTTCATGTCCGCATCGCAAGTCCGATGATCAAGTTCCCTTGTTTCTATGGTGTGGATATTTCCACCTATGATGAGCTTCTGTGTGCAAGGCGTACGCTCGATGAGGCCAGACAGGCGATAGAGGCTGATACATTGGCCTTTATCTCGGAGGATGCGATGTACAAGGCCGGCAAGCGCGGTGACTTGTGCCTGGCTTGTTTCAACGGCAATTATCCGACGTCGCTCTATGCAAGCCTCGAGGACGCCAACAAAGAAGGCAAGTTCTAGAGGGGGAAGCCAATGTCGGCATCAGCCGACGCTCGGGAAGACGGCAGGGATGGGCCTGCGCATAGGGCGTCTGTGAGAGCGCATCCCCCATAATGGGGGACAGAGGGGGAGAAATAAATATCGCGCGGAGGCCCAAGCACCGCCGGTGAGTTGGAAGCCTAGCTCCCGCGAGCGAAAACATTGAAATGAAAAACATAAAATAAACGTATAACGAAGTAGCGAAAAATAGTAAAGCGTAGCGAACGGCCTGAAAAAGCGTTCGTTACGCTATATTTTTCTTTAGGCTCAAAGCTGAGAAGGATAGAATATAGACTAATGAGGCAAAAGTTCAGTTACTTTATCATTACCTGAGTAATGATTGGAAATTCTTGGAAAAACGATGTGTTTCACCATTTGTCGTAATGTGTCATAACTGTCGGTAACTCACTATAAATTAATTTTGTAACCAGTAAAGAGTGAGTTATGAGAAGTGCATTTAAGGTCTTATTCTATGTGAAAAAGGGCAGTGAGAAACCCAACGGCAACCTGCCTTTGATGTGCCGTCTTACGGTGGACGGAGAGGTCAACCATGCCGTTGACAAAATTCGTTTGGAGGAGAACCGCCGTTATCAGGAACTGATGCAGACGGACGGTTATGTCACTGCTGCTAAGTTGAAAGATGCCTATCTGGGTATCGGCGTCAAGCAGGAAACCTTGTTGAAACTGTTTGAGCGGCACAACTGCGAGTTCGCCAAGAATGTTGGGCATAGCAGGGCAAAGGGAACATACCAACGCTACGTGACTGTCTGCAAACATCTCCGCGAATTTCTGCCACATACCTACAAACGTGATGATATTCCCTTGAAAGAGTTGAACCTTTCGTTCATCAACGACTTCGAGTATTTCCTCCGTACGGAGAAGAAATGCCGGACCAATACCATTTGGGGCTATATGATTGTATTGAAACATATTATCTCCATAGCAAGAAATGACGGCCGTTTGCCGTTCAATCCCTTTGCCGGATATATCAATTCTCCTGAAAGCGTGGACAGAGGATATATCACGAGAGAGGAGATACAAACAATGATGAATACCACAATGCCTGACAAGACTCACGAACTTGTCCGAGACCTGTTCATATTTTCGACATTTACCGGTTTGGCGTATTCCGAAGTTTGGTGCTTCGACTTATTTTGCCGTTGGCCTTTGTTCCCGTAGTAGATATTCCAGACTGACTGATTTAATGAATGCGAGAATGGCTGACTGATAGGATGGTCATATGGTTGAATGGTTGGTTGGGGTGTTGAACTGTTGGTTATATGCAACCAATCATTCAATATCAAATAGCTTTTGACCATACTTCAAATTCCGACAAATTTCATCTGTTTTCCCAATCTTAATTTTATGTTCAATCGAACATTGTGCAAGTTGTGTTTTGGGCTGCCCGAAATATTTCCGGCGTCCCAAAACTATTTGCCAAAAACTTTTCCTCCAAAGTCGGGAAATAGATGCAAATAAAAAGTGTTTATCATATGACTATTGAACCGAAGAAATTCATTACCTTTGCATAAAATTCAATTTAATGATTGACATGGAAGATATAAATAGACTCAAATTGGTACTTGTTGAGAAAAAGAAGACCGGAAAATGGCTTGCAGAAAAGTTAGAAAAAGACCCGTCAACGGTTTCCAAATGGTGTACTAATGTGTCACAACCTGATTTGGTTACTCTTTCAAGAATAGCAGAGCTATTAAATGTTGACAGAAGAGAACTTATCAATAAAAGCAAATGAGTTAGAATTGTCTCCTAATAAAGGAATTTCATAACAACTATAAAACGAGAAATATATAATGACCAGTATACAGCAACGAGAACAGTTACAATCTCAGATTTGGAAGATAGCCAATGAGGTGCGTGGGGCTGTTGACGGATGGGACTTCAAACAATTTGTTTTAGGCACATTGTTCTACCGTTTCATCAGTGAAAATTTTACTGACTATATAGAGGGAGGAGACGATAGTATCGACTATGCTTCTTTGCCTGATAGCGTTATCACTCCTGAGATTAAAGACGATGCAGTAAAGACAAAGGGATATTTTATATATCCGAGCCAGCTTTTTGCTAATGTGGTAAAGACTGCCAATACAAATCCGAATCTTAATACGGACTTGAAAGCCATCTTTGATTCTATCGAAAACTCTGCTAATGGTTATGCTTCTGAAAAGAATATTAAAGGGCTGTTTGCCGATTTTGATACGACCAGTACAAGGCTTGGTAATACCGTTGAAAATAAAAACAGTCGATTGGCGGCTGTTTTAAAAGGTGTAGAAGGCTTGAATTTCGGTAGTTTTGAAGAACATGAAATAGACCTTTTCGGTGATGCTTACGAATTTCTGATAAACAATTATGCTGCTAATGCCGGAAAGTCGGGCGGTGAGTTTTTTACGCCTCAGAATGTTTCAAAACTCATATCACGGCTTGCTATGCACAAGCAAGCTACTGTCAATAAAATATACGACCCCGCCGCAGGTTCGGGCTCATTGCTTTTACAAGCTAAAAGACAATTTGAGGACCAAATCATCGAAGACGGATTCTTCGGTCAGGAAATTAATCATACAACCTACAACTTGGCCCGTATGAATATGTTCCTGCACAATATTAATTACGATAAATTCAATATCGCGCTTGGCAATACACTCACCGAACCGCAATATGAAGACGAAAAGCCTTTTGATGCCATCGTATCAAATCCTCCATATTCAGTTAATTGGATTGGTTCGGATGACCCTACTTTAATAAATGACGACCGTTTTGCTCCGGCAGGGGTGTTGGCTCCGAAATCGAAAGCCGATTATGCTTTTGTGCTTCATTCATTGCATTATCTTTCAAGTAGAGGCAGGGCTGCCATTGTATGTTTTCCTGGTATATTTTATAGAGGGGGGGCTGAACAGAAAATCAGGAAATACTTGGTGGACGGTAACTATGTGGAAACAATCATTGCCTTGCCGACTAATCTGTTTTACGGTACTTCCATAGCGGTGGATATCCTTGTCCTTTCAAAGCACAAATGCAATGACACTTCCATTCAGTTTATAGATGCGAGTGGCGAAGGCTTCTTTACAAAGGAAACTAACAACAATGTACTTGAAGACAAGCATATTGAGAGAATTATAGAAATCTTCGATAAAAAAGAAAATGTTGAATATATAGCCAAATCAGTCAGTCAAAAAACTATTATTGAAAACGACTATAATCTGTCGGTAAGCAGCTATATCGATGTTGAAGACACTCGGCCAAAGACTGATATCAAAGAGCTGAATGAGCGTATTCGCCGTATTGTGGCACGAGAGAATGAATTACGAACAGAGATAAATAAAATAGTTGCTGAATTGGAGGAGGACGAATTATGAGCAAGTTGCAAGAATTGATAAAAGAGCTTTGCCCTAATGGCGTGGTGTATACAAAGTTGGGCGATATATTAGATTACGAGCAGCCGACAAAATATATAGTAGAAAATACGGAATATGATAATTCCTATGACATCCCAGTTCTAACAGCTGGACAAACTTTTATATTGGGTTATACTAATGAGAAGTTTGGAATATATCTAGCAAGTAAGGAAAATCCGACAATAATATTTGATGATTTTACGACATCATTTCATTGGGTTGATTTTGACTTTAAAGTTAAAAGTTCAGCAATGAAGATGTTAAGGCCAAAAGAAACTTTTGGAGGATCCTTCAAGTATGTTTTTTATGCAATGAAGTGTATTAAATATGAAGCTGTAGATCACTCTCGTCATTGGATATCAAAATATTCTCAATTTGAGATTCCTATACCGCCAATTGAGGTACAGGAAGAAATTGTTAGTATCCTCAATAATTTCACAAATATTGCAGCGGAGCTGCAAGCGGAGCTGCAAGCGCGACAGGAACAATATGAATATTATAGAGATAAACTACTGAATTTCAGTAATATAAATAGGGGGGGGTACGCAAACGTAACTTGGATGAAAATGAGTGAGATAGGAGCATTTATAAGAGGTAAACGATTTGTGAGGACAGACATTGTTAATGATGGCGTTCCCTGCATCCATTACGGTGATATGTACACATATTACGGACTATATGCAACTCAAAGTAAAGGGAGACTTCGAAGTGAGCTTGCCTCAAAAATGAGGTATGCTCAAAAGAACGATGTAGTAATCGTTGCCGCAGGTGAAAATAAAGAAGACATTGGAATTGGTTTAGCTTGGCTCGGAGACGAACCTGCTGCAGTGCATGATGCCTGTTTCATATTTAGAAGTGACTTGTATCCTCAATATGTTTCCCATTATTTGCGGTCAAATTATTATCACAAGCAAATTGTTAAGTATGTATCTGAAGGAAAAATATGTTCTATATCAGCCAAAGGTTTAGGTAATGCTATTATTCCGATACCTTCTTATGAAGAACAAGTAAGAATAGCTACATTGCTTAATTATTTTGAGGCATTTGTTAGTGATCTTTCGCAAGGTTTACCTGCAGAGATAACCGCCGTGCAAGAACAATACAAATATTACAGAGATAAATTATTGTCGTTTCCAAGAAACGAGAAAATAAGTGCATAATATGGGACAGCCATTAAACGAAATAGCACAAAACCTTCGAGATACCGATAAAAAGGTCCTGCTAATCTATGCCTTTAACGGCGTCGGTAAAACGCGTTTGTCTTGCGAATTCAAGGAACTGATTTCTCCAAAGAATCAGGATGATGAATTGGAGGATGCGAAAATTAAAATTTTGTATTATAACGCTTTTACGGAAGATTTGTTCTATTGGGATAATGATTTGAACGAAGATAAAAATAGGAAGTTGATTATACGCCCTAATAGATTTACAAATTGGGTGCTTAAAGATCAGGGGCAAGAGTCTAATATCATTAAACATTTCCAACATTATACAAATGACAAACTGACACCTTTGTTTAATGAAGAATACAACGAAATATCATTTTCCATAGAGGCTGGTAATGAAGAAGTTGTTGATAATATAAAGATTTCCAAAGGAGAGGAAAGTTGTTTGATTTGGTGTGTATTTTATAGCTTGCTTGAACAGGTTGTGGAAGTTTTAAATATAACGGAACCGAATGAAAGAGAAACAGATCAATTCAATGATTTGAAATATGTGTTCATTGATGATCCTGTTAGTTCTTTGGATGAAAATCATTTGATAGAGTTAGCTGTTAATTTAGGAGGATTGATAAAGAAGTCTACTGGCTTGAAATTTATCATTTCTACTCATAACCCATTATTCTTCAATGTTATATTCAATGAAACGGGAGGAAAAGCATGTTATATGTTTCATAAAAATGAAGATGGCACCTATGATTTGCAGGAGAAAAATGGAGATTCCAACAAAAGTTTTTCGTATCATCATTATTTGATACAGGTTCTTCAAGATGCGATTGATAATAACGGTATTCAGAAATACCATTTTATGCTATTACGCAATCTATATGAAAAGACAGCAAACTTTTTAGGTTATCCTCAATGGTCAAAATTATTGCCTGATGAACAAAGTGCATATTATAATAGAATCATTCAATTCACGAGTCACTCTACATTATCAAATGAAGT
>ERZ1026780.1267-NODE-1267-length-17032-cov-4.722507_pt1 | contig 17032 bp, 12 predicted proteins | sample MGYA00380126_ERZ1026780 | MGnify/ENA primary metagenome ERZ1026780 (study PRJEB33269, sample SAMEA4719762) | human gut metagenome | biome: human-associated habitat; feature: organic feature; material: feces | place: Cameroon | collected 2013-10 ... | reverse complement strand
CGGGCAGGCCCCGCGTTCACCGCAGGTCCTCCTCCTCGTGCAGCTTCCGGTATTTTTCCCTTGTTGCCTGCCCGCCGCGAAGATGGCGCTCCCGCTTGTTTTCCTCCAAAACGGCCCGCACCTGCACATACAGGCTCCGGTCGATGGCATAAAGCCGGGCCGTCACATCCTTATGCACGCTGGATTTGCTCAGGCCAAACCTTTTGGCGGCCGCCCGAACGGTGGCCCGCTGCTCGACGATATAATTGCCCAGCTCACAGGCCCGGTCCTCCATGTTCTCTGTCACGCTGTCCACGCTCCCCTGCAATTCTGCTGGTCCAGCCTATGCGGCGGCAGGGGCGCTTATGCCAAAAAAAGGCTTGTCATACCCCGTCCCTCCGGCGCATAGGCTTGTACCAAACTGCACTGGGAGCGTGATGCTATGGAAACCAATCAGGCCACCGGCCTGCGCCTGCCGGAGGTGGAGGCCGCCCGGGCGGCCCACGGCAGCAACGCCCTGCCCCAGCCCCGGGGCAAGGGCTTTTTTCTCCGGCTTCTGGAAAACCTCAGCGACCCGATCATTAAAATACTGCTCATCGCCCTGGCAGTGAATATGCTCTTTTTGTTCCGGGGCGAGGGCTGGTTTGAGACGGCGGGCATTGCGCTGGCGGTCTTCGCGGCGGCGCTGATCTCAACGCTCTCCGAATCCAGCAGCGAAAACGCCTTTCTCCGGCTGCAGCAGGAGGCCGCACGGATCACCTGCCGGGTGCGGCGGGAGGCGCTTTTGAAGGAGATCCCGGCGGAGGAGCTGGTGGTGGGCGATCTGGTGCTGCTGGAAGCGGGAGAAGGCATCCCCGCCGACGGCGTTCTGGTCCAGGGCGAGCTTCATTGCGACCAGTCTGCCCTTACCGGCGAGAGCCGCGAGGTCTGCAAACGGCCGGCCCCGCCGGAGGAGCCCGCCCAGTGGGATCCCGCAAGCCCGCACCTGCTGCTGCGCGGGGCAAGCATTGCCGCAGGAGAGGGCATGATGCAGGTGCTGCGCACCGGCGAGCATACCCTTTTCGGCAGCATGGCCCTCTCTCTGCAGGAGCAGCCGCGGGAAAGCCCCCTGAAGCTCCGGCTGGGCAAGCTGGCCCGCTCCATGAGCCGGCTGGGCTACGGCGCGGCGCTGCTGGTGGCGCTGGCAGACCTGTTTCACCAGATCGTCATTGCAAACGCTTTCGTCCCCTCGCTGATGCTGGCCCAGCTTTCCCATCTGCCCTCGGTGCTGGAGCTGCTGCTCCACGCCGCAACGCTGGCCATCAGCGTCATCATCGTGGCCGTGCCGGAGGGTCTGCCCATGATGATCACCGTGGTGCTCTCCCGCAGTATGCTGCGGATGCAGAAAAACGGCGTCATGGTGCGCAAGCTCACCGGCATCGAAACGGCGGGCAGCCTGGATCTTTTGTTCACCGACAAGACCGGCACCCTCACCCGGGGCCGTCTGACGGTGGAGGGGCTTTTGCTGGGCGACGGACAGCGGCTGACGCCCAAGGCCCTGCGGGAGTTGCCGGCGCTTTGGCAGGCCGCCCGGGAATGCTGTCTGCTGAACACCTCCGCCGCCTGGAGTGCCCACGGCCCCACCGGCGGCAACGCCACCGACCGGGCGCTTCTGGAGCTGGCGGGGCGGGAGCCGGTCCAGGCCCGCCGGCTGCGCTATCAGCCCTTTGATTCCGCCCGGAAATACGCGGCGGTGTCGGTGGCGGAGGGGCGCTTCCCCTGCTATCTCAAGGGTGCGCCGGAGCTTCTGCTGCCCCGCTGCCGGCAGTTTTTTGGCAAGGACGGCCCGCAGCCCCTGAACCCTGCCGCCCTCTCCGCCCTGTGGCAGAAGGAAGCGGCCCACGGTATGCGGGTGCTCTGTCTTTGCGCCGCCGGCGCAGAGGAGGAGGGCCTGACGCTGCTGGCGCTGGCGCTGATCCGCGACAGTCTGCGGCCAGAGGCCCCCGCCGCCGTGCGGCAGATCCAGAGCGCCGGGGTCCAGGTGGTGATGGTCACCGGCGACAGCCCGGATACCGCCCGGGCCATCGCTTCGGGCGCAGGGCTTTTGCGGGGCGGCGGGACGGTGCTCACCTCCCGGGAGCTTTCCCAGATGACCGACCGGCAGATCGCAGAGCAGCTGCCCTCCCTGCGGGTGGTGGCCCGGGCGCTGCCCACGGACAAGAGCCGTCTGGTGCGCATCGCGCAGAATGCGGGCCATGTGGTGGGCATGACCGGCGACGGCATCAACGACGCCCCGGCCCTGCGGCTGGCGGATGTGGGCTTTGCCATGGGCAGCGGGACCCGCGTTGCCAAGGATGCCGGCGACATCATCATTCTGGACGACAACATCTCCTCCATCGAAAAGGCCATCCTCTTCGGCCGGACGATCTTCCACAGCATCCAGCGCTTTCTGGTGTTTCAGCTGACGCTGAACTTCACCGCCGTGGCCGTCTCCGTGCTGGGGCCATTTTTGGGGGTGGAGACCCCCGTCACCGTAATCCAGATGCTCTGGATCAACATGATCATGGACACGCTGGCGGGGCTGGCCTTTGCCGGCGAGCCGCCCATGGAGCAGTATATGCGCCGTCCGCCCCTCCCCCGGGACGCGCCGGTGCTGACCCGGGGCATGGTCCGGCAGATCGGCGGGCTCTGCCTGTATGTGACGGCGCTCTGCGTGGCATTTCTCCGGCTGCCCCTGTTCCGGCGGCTGTTTCACTGGGAAAACGGCCTGTTTCTTTCCGCATTTTTTGCGCTGTTTGTCTTCTCCGGGCTGGCGGCGGCCTTCTGCGCCAGAAAGGAAGGGCCGGATCTGCTCTCCGGGCTGCTGCGCAACCGGGCCTTTCTGGGTATCATCGGGCTGGCGGGGCTGGTGCAGCTGGCGCTGCTCTATTTCGGCGGCGTCGTCTTCCGGACGCAGCCCCTCCCCCTCCCCATGCTGGGGCAGATCCTGCTGCTTTCCCTCTCCGTAATCCCCGCAGACCTGATCTGCAAGCTGCTCCGCCCCAAAAGCGCCTGAGAAAACACAACCCCCGATCGCTCGTCGGCAGCGTCAGATGTGTATAAGAGACAGCGGTAAAGCTGCCGTCATTGTTTTCCGTAACGCTGTAGCCAGCCGGGACGAATTTCTTGAACTCCTCCAGCGACAAGCCGCTGTTCTTAAAGGTGCCGCCCATAATGGTCAGCATCGCGCCGCCATCGTCAACAGGCTGCACAACCTTGCCGTTGCGATAGCAGTACACATCGATCTTACCGTCCACGGTGCCGGTCATCGTCTCATCAAATGTAACAGAAGTGCCTTCCTCCTTATATGAAGTGTTCTCCCAGTGCATCACATCGAGAGCATACTCACCGCTTCTCGCATAAATATCAGTCTTGCCCTTGATAACGACCTTGCCGCAATTGGTAGAAATAGCATAACTGCTTCCCTTAGAGTTGCCCGCAGTGTCATTGGCCTCGCGCATATCCAGCGTGCAGTTTTCAATGGTCAGATTGCTGTAGTTCTGAATGAGGATCGCGATATTGTGATCTTTATCCTCGCCGTGGTTTGCTTTGTAGATGCCGTTCTTCAATGTAACGGTAGAGCCCTGCAGAAGTTGCATACCATTGGTGGTGGTACCGGTGGATCCTTTACCATAGGAAACGCCCACGGTCTTACCATTGAAATCCATGGTCAGGGTGTTGCCCTTAGCGGTTTTAATACCGGAGGTGTTGTCCATATCCTTAGCAACGCTTACAACAACATTTTTATCGCCCGCGATAGCAAGGTCAGTAATAACAGCATCAAGGGAAGCGGCATCAGTCGCCGTTTTCACTTCAGGATTCTTGGCATCCTTATCATACTGATTATTTAAGCTGTCGTTCTCCACGGTATCCTGCGTGGCGTAGACGGTGATGGTGATGCCTTCCAGCGTCAGATCCTGATAGTCGTTGCCAGCGGTGGTCTGCATCACACCCTTGATGTAATATACCTCGCTCTCTGCGTCTTTGCCCAGATTACCGATGAAGTCTTCAATTGCGACTGCGGTTGCATCTTCATCGTCGCTGGTCACAACATAAAAGTCGATCACATCCAGCAGGCTCATGCCGTCCTTAGCAATCGTGGATTCCTCCACCTTGCCGTCGGTGATGTTGTCCTTGTTGACCTGTGCTTTCCACTTCAGGGCCAGATTGCCCTTGTTGGCAATGCGGAAACCCTCGGTCAGATAACGGCAGCCCGGCTCCCAAAGAAGCTGTTCATCTTCCGCACCAGCGGCTTTGGTGAAGTTCAGCGTATCAAGATGGGTATCACCGGTCTCACCGACGATATCCACCTTCAGCTTACCGGAAACGATCTTATTCACGCCGGTAGATGCGGTGTCGGTGAACCATGCGAAGGTAGACCCGACCAGCATTGCGAAGCAGAGGAGCAGCGAGGTAAAGCTCAACAGCAGCGCGCTTTTCTTGCTTTTCATGTGTTTTTTCTCCTTTATCTGTTTATTTTTATGTCATCGGCAGCGCCGGTCACATTCGTGAAGCCCGCTTTTCTGCGCTCTTTCCGTGGGAGCGCAGAAAAAGGCCATGGCCTTTTGAATTCCGGCAATTTCATCCGATCCTGCCGGAATTTTCTTTATTTTATCACCGGGCCTGCAAAAATGCAACTCCCGTTTTCCGATCTCCTTCGGCTCATGCGGCGGAGCCTCTGCTCCGCCAGATGAAGGTCACGATCTCGCCCCGGGTGCAGGCGGCGTCCGGGCTGAAGGCGGTTGCGCCGGTGCCCTTGGTGACCCCATGTTCCACCGCCCAGAGCACCGCGCGGTAATAATAGGCCTCCGGCGTCACATCGGCAAAGGGCATATCCTCCGTTTGCGGCGCCGGGCATCCGGCGGCCCGCCAAAGGAAGGTGACCGCCTGTGCGCGGGTGCAGATGCCGTCCGGCGCAAAATGCGCGGCGTCCACGCCGGTGGTGATGCCGTTTTTCACGGCCCAATCCACGGCTTCCCGGAAATAGCTCTCCTCCGGTACATCCACAAACCCGCTGCCGGGCGTTTCCTGCGGCTTTTCCGCGGGCTTTGGCCCAACGGGGCGGGCAGGCAGCTTCGGGATGTTCTGCCGGTCTATATGCTGCGGATCGTTCTGGCAGCTACGCTGCTTGACGCCCTCCGCTTCCTCCGTGGCGGGCGTGATGACGCTCCATTCGCCCCAGATGTGGCCCAGCGGTTCGCCTACTGTAAAGGCCTCCTCGCCCTTTTCCCCGCAGACGCAGGACTTATAATAGACTGCGCTTTCCGTACAGGTGGCTGCTTTCTGCAGATAGGCTTCCTCCACCTTTTCCTGATCAAATATGTGCGTATGGGTGAGCTGCGGCTGGATCACATAGCCGCACACCGTACACAGGACCGCATATTCCTCGGTCGCGCCGCCGGGATGATTCGGAAGATGCGCCGCGAAATCGCACTTTTCCGTGCAGCCCTCCGTCTGGCACGCATGCCAGTGGCCGCTTTCATCCTTTGACCATTGGGCTGCGGGCGCGTGGCCGGAAAGATCGCCATATTCTGCGCCGCAGACCGCGCAGACCGCCCGCTTCTGACAGGTGGCCGTGCCGCCGGCGTGGGCGATGTGCGTCCAGCGGGCATATACCGTGTAATTTAACCCGATCTCCGCGCCGGTTTTTACCTCGACCCCGCCTTCTGCCGCCGTATACCAGCCATCAAAGCGATAGCCCTCCGCAGTGAGCACCGGAAGCGCGCCATAGACCCCGTTTTCGGCGACCTTCAGCACGGTCCGGTCTCCATCGACCAGCCCATAGACGGTGATGGAATCCCTGCCGGTGTTGCCCGCCCGGTCCGAAGCGACGACGGTATAGCACCCGCCGCGGGTCACAGGGAAGGAGCCTGTATAAAGTCCGTCGCCCTGATCGGCCACCGTCAGTGCGGCCCCGTCCAGCCGGACGGTGGGCGCGCTGCCCGCTTCATATATCGCAGCTGCAGCCGTCAGCACCGGCAAATCGGCAGTATCGTCTGCATACAGCCGCACATCGGGTGCGACGCCGTCCACCGCGGCCGAGACCGTGATCTCCTGCGACACAAAGTGCCCCGCCGCATCGGTGACGATAACAAGATAGGTTTCCGGCTCCGCAAGGGTAAAGCTGCCGGTGAGGGCCGAAGTCTCTGTGCCGTCCGGCAGGCGGACGGTCACATCCCGGTTGCCGTTGGCGTCGACCGTATAGGCATAGGTCTCTCCCGCAGTGCCGGAGGATGTCTCGCGCACGGTCAGGATGGGTTTCTGCAGGTCAACGGTATAGGTTTTGGATTCCGCGCTGGCGCTGTTGCCCACATTGTCCGCGGCGGTGACGGTGAGCTTATATGCTCCCGCTGCATTGGGACAGGTGGCGGAATAGGCGCCGTCGCCATGATCGGTCAGGACTGCCGGGGTCTCGCCCCACTTCGCCGTGACGGTCTTCACGCCGGAGCCGCCGTCCGTGACGGAGATCTCCAGCGTCACCTGCTCGGCATACGCATCGCCGGGCAGCTGGGAAACGGTGATGGCCGGGGCCATGGTGTCCAGCTTGCTGACCGCGGCCTGACGGGTCACGGTCTCGCCGTTGAAGGTCAGCGTAAAGGTGTAAAGGCCGTTGGTCATGGCGCTATAGCTGCCGCCGGAGACCGTCTCCGCGGTCCCGTCCGGCTTTTTCACCGTCACCTGCGCGCTGCCGGGAGAGCGCGTCACGGTGATGACGCGGCTTTTTGCCCAGCTGCTGTTGTCCGCGCTGACCGTCAGCTCCGGCGGCGCATAAGCACTGCTGCCGGAGCTGGGGATCGTCACGCTCCGATAAGCCGTGGCCGTCACACCGTCGGAATTGGTGGCGCGGGCATGAAGATACCAGGTCCCGCCCGCCATCGGTGCGATCGCGAGCAGCTGCGGCTCAACATTGTCATACGGCAGGGCGTAGCTGGTCAGGCCGTTGATCCACCAGATGTCCTCGCTTGCACCTGTAGCGCTGAAATAGAGGTAGCATGGATCATTGACGCCCGGTGCAACATAACGCTTTCCATTGATTTCCGTCGTACTGCCGTTGGCATCCAGCGGGTATCCGCTGCCTTCCTTGCCGCCGGTGCGCTGATCCGGGAAGCAATACTGTTTATGGGTTTGTCCTTCTGGCTGCAGGAAATTGCAGGCCCAAAGCTGCCCGTCGATCCCAGAAACGGCTTTATCTTTACCGCTTAAGTCATAGTGCTGTTTTGCGGCCGGTTTGCTTCCCATGTAGGCATGTTCATAGCAATCCTCCTGCTCATAGGCATACATCTCATAGCGGTAAAGCCAGTTGGTGCAGGTGTTTTGCAGATAAGACAGCGTATTCCCGGAAAAATAGGAGGAAAGGTTTGAGGAAGTATGATAGTTCTCCTTGTTGTCACGGTTCAGCAGGAAGTGGATCTTTTGAGTCGAACCGCCCTGACTTGTCGTCGTATCTGCGATCTTCGCTCCGTTTTCCCCGCTGGCCGTTTTCGCGATGTTTACCCGGGACTGCTCCGTGCTGTAAAGCGCGCGGTCGATCGTGTAGCTGCTGCTTTTCGCCATGGTCCGCGTGGCCCGATTGCCGTTCCCGTCAATGATCGCGCCGCCGTCCACCCGGTAAATTTCCATCTGATAAGTGCGGTCCCCATTGGAATAGGCCGTGGCGGGGTAAGCGGCGCCCGCCTTCTGGAAGGCCGCGGTCACAGACTTTTCCGTGACCGTGATGGTCTTTTTGCTCTCCCCTTTGGCAAAGGTCACGCTGCCTGCCGCGTGCGTAAAGTGCGTCCCGCCCACGGCGGAGCCGTTCACCGTCCGGTAATAGACGGTCTGTGCCCCATCTGTCCCGCCGGTGCGCTCAATGGTAAAGACATTCCCTCCGCTGTTCGTCACCCGAAAGACGCCATAATTGGGCGTATTCAGGCCAAAGCCCTTGCTCTGGGGGCCATAGGCCACCGTGCCGTCCGCAGCTTTGGCATAAGCGCGGGCATAGTAGAGGATGCCCTCCGTCAGTCCGCCTGCAGCGGCGGTAAGCGCGCCGTTTTTGCCGTATCGCCGCTGGTGGCCGTATAAAGAACGGTGCTGCTGCCGGGGGTGCTGCTGTCGGCGGGCTGGCCCGTAATGCGGAGGGTCCCCTGCAAAGCGGCAATATAGCTGTTCCAATCGGGCAGGGCATCTCCCTCGGTCAGATAGACCTCCCCAGTGTTCAGCGTGATCTCCGCTTCCGGGATCCCCGGCGCAGGCACCGGGATCTGCGGGATCTCCACCGTCATCTGTTCCTCGCTGCCGGTGCCGATCAGCACATAGCGGCTCCATTCCTCGCCGGGGCGCACCGTCGCCGTCCAGAAATAGGCAAGGCCGCTGTCCCGGCTGTAAACATAGTCCGGCCCGCGGTTTTCCAGATCTGTAAAGCATTCTTTTATGCGCATGCTCCAGAGCCCGTACCAAACGGTATCGCAGGTGGTGGCCACCAGACGGAAGGCATAATCATTTTGGGGCGCGCCCGTCATCAAAAGGGTGTTGCCGCCGTCTTCCGTGGCGCAGATGGGCGCACGGTCGTTGTTGTCGATCATCACATCGGCATAGCCGGCCACCCGGACCGTATGTGCTTTGGCCCCCGTATTTTTCAGGGTATACTGCACCTTAATATAAGTATCGCTGTATTTTTCCAGATCCACATCCAGCTGCAGGCCGGAAGCAATGGTATTTTTCGGCTCCCGCTGTTTGCTGCCTCCATCCACGGAAACCGCGGTATGATAGCCGCCGTTCCGATAGGTGGTCTGATAATCCTTTTTTCCGTCCAACCCCCGGATATTAAAGGAGGTTGCGCCGGTTTTCTTCGCCTTGATGGTCTCGCCGGAGATCCATTCGTTCTGGGCAGTGCTGCCCGCGTTCGCGGCCTGCGCCGCGAACGGCAGCCAGCTCCCCAGCATACACAGGCACAGCGCCAGACAGATCAACCGCTTCGTCCCTTTCATTCTCCAACACGCTCCTTGCAGGTCTTTGCCTTTTGCTTTGCACCCGGCCGGCGCTTGACACCGGCCGGGCTTCTATTATAATGATATTATAATCCGTTCATCCCTGAACGAAGCAAGTAGCATCGGAGGAAAAAACCATGAAAAAGGGATCACGGAGGCCGCCCACGCCTGCGGGCTTTCCCGCAGCACGCTTTTGCGCATGGAGGAACGGGGCCTGCGGGCGGCGGAGGGACCCAGCACCTCCGTGCAGCTGATGACGCTTTCCGCCGTCACCTGCTGCATACGCTGGTGCCGGGGGTTCACCTTTGCGGAGCGCTACGCCTCCATGTATGATTTCTACAGCGAATGCGTCCGCAAGGGCTGCATCCTCTCCGACGAGCCGCTCTTCACCATCTCCGACCGGCAGGACTATTGGGAGGGCGTCATCCGCGAAGCGCCTTATCCCTATGCGGTCTGCGTCCCCGTCCGGCCGGAGACCGCGCCGGCAGACGCAGTGACGCTGCCGGAATGCCGCGCGCTTTCGGTGCTGTACTGCGGCGATTATACCGGCGTGGACGAAGCATGGCTGACCCTCGGCCGCGAAGCAAAGGCACGGAAGCTGACGCCTGCGGCGCCGCCGCGCATTCTGGGCATCATTGCGCCCTACACGGGCCGGGAGATCGAGACCCGCCACTATTTTGCTCCCGGATCGTTCTGCCGGTGCGGGAATGATCCCCGGCGAAATACAAAAAAGCTGACGAACAAAATCGTTCGTCAGCTTGGTGGGAGCGGGTGGATTCGAACCACCGTAGGCACTGCCAACAGATTTACAGTCTGCCCCCTTTGGCCACTCGGGAACACTCCCATATTCCCTTCGCCGAGACGCCGGAAATGGAGCTGGTGGACGGATTCGAACCCCCGACCTGCTGATTACAAATCAGCTGCTCTACCGGCTGAGCTACACCAGCACTTCTGCCTCTCACTCGGCGCGAGTATTATATTACCATAGCTCTCGGAAAAAAGCAAGCCTTTTTCTCACTTTTTTTCGTTTTCCGGGTCAATTTTTTCGTCCATATTATGGAGCAGCGAAAGCAGCGACGGCGCCAGCCGGGGCCAATTCTGCTGCATCCGTTCCAGCGACATATCCAGCGTCGCATCTTCCCCGTCGGCGGCCAGCTGCCGCAGGACGCTCTCGCAGCGCTTCATCTCGCAGTCGCAAAGCTCGGAAAAAACGGGCTTCGGCGCGGCAAAGGCCTTGCGGCTGGCGCTCTCGTCCATTTCATAGAGCAGGCGGAAGGTCTTATAAAAGGAAAGGCTCAGATAATCGGAGACGGCCCGCGTCAGCTGGGCGCTCTCCTTGCCCAGCTGCTCATAGAGCAGGGAAAGGGAATTGACCAGCAGCTTTTTCTGCAGCATGACCATAGCGCTGCCCCGGAGGACATTGTCCTTCTCCTGGCTGCTGTCCATCAGGTCGTCCGCGAGGATCGCGCCGCCATCCCGGGCCATGGTGCGCCCCAGCAAAAAATCCGCCGAAACGCCATAGAAATCCGCGGCCCGCACCACGAAGCTCAAGCCCGGCTCCCGGACGCCGTTTTCGTAGTGGGACAAAAGGGCCTGAGAGACCCCAAGCTCGCCCGCGGCCTTGCGCTGGCTGATCTTTTTTTCCTGCCGCAGCAGGCTCAGAGTGCGCGGAAAATCCATCACCATAGTCCTGTTACCGTTCCTTCCAAAGTTGCTTTTTTAGTATACCCTTGCGCGGGGCGGTTGTAAAGAGTTTTTGTCGAAAACAGGGTGTAATTTTTTTTGCGGATTTTTTGTTGGATTTTTTCGCATTTTTGACTTGACAACTACGGATGGTTTTATCTCTGTCAAAAATTTGCGGAAAATTGCGGGGATTTCCGCCGGGGGCCTTGTTTTTGACTTGATCATGACTTATAATGGGAAAAAACATGAATCGGGGGATAGCATTATGTCGATCGAGAAGGTCCGGGCTTACCTTGCGGAATATGGCAAGGCAGAGGCCATCCGGGAATTTTCCGTCTCCAGCGCCACGGTGGAGCTGGCGGCGCAGGCCGTTGGCGTGGAGGGTGCGCGCATCTGCAAGACGCTGGCCTTTTTGCATAAGGACGGCAGCTGCATCCTGATCTGCGCGGCGGGCGACGGCAAGGTCAGCAATCGGAGGTTCAAGGACTATTTCGGCTTTAAGCCGAAGATGCTCTCCCATGAACAGACAGCGGAAATGACCGGCCACGGCGTTGGCGGGGTCTGCCCCTTCGCCCTGCCGGAGGGCGTTGCCGTTTATTGCGACGAGAGCCTGAAGCGCTTTTCCACGGTCTTTCCCGCGGCGGGGACGGCGGCTTCCGCCGTGGAGCTGACGCCGGAGGAGCTTTTTTTCATTGCCCATGCCCGGGCGTGGGTGGAGGTCTGCGACCTGCCGGAGCAGACCGCCTGATCCGCAGAAACCGCCTTGCCGCGGCGCTGCACCTTGCAGCGGCCGCGGCTTTTTTTGCGCGCAAAATCAGCTTGCACGGGACAGGAAAAGCCCCCGGCCGAAGCCGGGGGCTTAAAGCTATGCGATTATCCTTCTAATCAGAAATGATTAGTGGTTAGCGCGCTTCTCGACCTTATAGGAGATGATATACAGCATGTTGGCCTTGTCGCCGCTCTTCTTGACCACATAGTCAGAGTAGAACAGGTAGTCGGTGCTGCTCTCGCCGTTGATGACAGCATCATTGGCCAGCAGATCCGCATAGGTCACAAACTGGATCTCTTCATCGGGAGCGAAGAAGGGCACATCGCCGGTGCCGTTCCACTGGGTCTCATCGCGATCCAGAGTGACGGTCTTCAGAGCGATAACAGTCTTGCTGTTCACATAGAAGGATTCCTTGTTGCTCGGGTTGCTGGGCAGCTCAGCGAAGATCATATCATCGCCGCCCTTATTGCGGAGGTCAACGATCTCCCACTTATCAACACCATCGGTGACAGTGCCGTTCATGTTGTAAGTGAAGTCGCAGCGGTTGCCATCGGCATCATTGCCATGAGTCTCGCTGATCTTGGTCAGCGTGTAGACCTTTTCACCATTGACCTTGTCATAGGTGTAGCTATACAGGCAGTTGGCATCGACCACGGGATCAACCGCAACACGGATCTCGTCAGCCTCGGTGCCATCAGAGAAGACGACCTTCTGCAGATAAGCAGCCTTGGAGCCCTCGTACCAGACATCACCAGTGGTGGAGTACAGGTAGCCATTGGCCTGGTTCAGAACCAGATTGGGCAGATAGAAGTAGCCAGCCTGATAGGTCTTGGCAACACGGCCCTCGGTATACAGACCCTGCACCAGAGCAGCATTGTCCTTGCCCTCGCCCATGTCATCCAGAGCCATAACGGCAAACTTGGTGCTGCCGGCGGAGTTCTTGTAAGCCACGAAGAACTTATTCTCGTTGTTGACATAGTCATCATCATACTCGTTGTCAACAGTGTTCAGCTTGCCAGAACCAACTTCCTGATAGCCATCCAGCAGGCTGTTGGAGTAGGACAGGATCTTCTGGGCATTAGCCGCAGTCAGCGCGATCAGGTAGACCTGATTGCCATCCTCGCGGAGGACGAACAGGCGCTTATTGGCGGTCAGAGCAGCGGTCAGAGCAGCAGTATCCACAACGGTGACACCGCTTCTGCTGTCAGTGCTCAGGCGGACTTCTTCGTGAGTCTCACCATCGATGGTCATATAATCGATGTAAGCACGATCGCCGCCAACAGTGTACTTGTCGATCTGCAGAGCAGTGACCATGACCAGCTGAGCGTTGATGTCGTCCAGATTGTCATAGTTGCTGTCGACCAGAGCAGCCACAACGACCAGAGAGCCGTCAACCGCAATGTTCATTTCTTCCTGCAGGTTGCCGCGGACCAGGACCTTATTGGCAGCAGCGGCAGCGGCTTCAAAGCCGTTCGCAGCGATCTGATACTCTTCATCGCCCAGAGTATGGATGCCGTTGGTGGTGCGCTTGGTGTACTTAACATTTTCCGCAACGGGGAGGATCTCCACATCATACTTGCCGTTATCGGGATTGAAAACGACCTTGATGATGTTGTTCTTGGCCAGCTCGTCATCGCAGTTGATGACATCATCGATATACCAGCGGTTGGCAGCGGCAGTGAAGCCAGCGGGCTTGTAGTCGGCGTCATTAACATCCTTGGCGGTAAAGAACTCGCCATAGCCCTTGCGCTCACCAACAGAGGTGATGTGGGCATAAGTGAAGTTCTTCTCGATGATATAATCGATATCGCCGTCGCCGTCCTTATCGATGGCGCGGATGGTATCGGTCTTCAGGTCGCCAGCAATACCGCGCAGAGTGTTAACATTGTAGTTACCAACATAATCAGTATTGGTCTTATTGTCAACCTTCAGAGCCTTGATGCTACCAGTGTTGAACTTGGCTTCCATATCACCAATGGTGAAGATGTACTTGTTGTTAGCATCGTTCTTGGAGGTAGCCTGCGTGTTAGCAACCTTGATGTCCTTCACTTCGGCGTCGGCCACAACGGAATCACCCGTCAGGCAAGCGGAGTAGACAGAACCGTTGCTCTTGTAGATGACGCGGAACTTCTGGCCCAGATCCATGTAGCCCAGACCGGGATTGTCCACTTCGATCCACTGAGTCCTGTTGGTGGTATTCTCAGCACCGGAAACAGTAGCAAAGATCACGCAATCATCGTCAGCAGTACGAATCTGGACGCCACCAGAGGTGGTCTTCTCGCCATTCTTCAGCACATCGATGTAGGCAGAATCAGTAGCGAACAGATAGCCGGTGAAAACTTCCAGACCATAGAACTTCTTGCCGAACAGCTCGAACTGGTTCTGCTGCGCACCGGTGAAGATGCCGTTGAAGCCAGCGGGCACGACGGTCTTGTAGGTGTAAGCTTCCAGCAGAGCATTGGCGAACATGACGGCGACCCACTGACGGGGAGCAGCGCCGTTGATGTCGGCCTTGTAGCCGCCCAGCAGGCCAACGATAGAAGCATCGCTCAGGACGTTCTTAGCCCAGTTGGCGCCGGTGTACTGACGGTCAGCGGAATTGTAGCCGATGGCGGTCAGCAGCATCTTGGCCGCTTCAGCGGTCTTGACGGGGTTGGTGGGATAGAACTTGCCTTCGCTGCCGTTGACCAGGCCCAGAGCGGCCAGGTAGTTGATGTAGCCGGCATACCAAGCGGTAGCGGGAACATCGGTAAACAGGTTCGCGGCGGCATAATTCATAGCCTTGTCGTCCTTACCGTAGTTCAGGATGACATAGATCATCTTGGCAACTTCGGCACGGGTGATGGTGGCGTTGGGGTTGAAGTTACCCTTCTCGTCACCGGTCATGACCTTGAGCGCATACAGCAGCTCAACAGACTCTGCAGCGTCCTTATCGATGGCAGCGGCATCCTTATAGGTATCCGCAGAATAATTGCCAGCGAAAACAGACACGGAGAGGATCATGGCCAGAGCCAGGCTCAGCGCGAGGATCTTTTTGAGAGTGCTCATGGTTTGATTTCCTCCTAATAATTTTTTGGACTTCTTCCGCGGGCGCTTTCTTCGTCCGGCGCTACTTTCCGGCTTGGGAAAAAGCCTGCTTCCGTTATCCTGCGTCTATCTTATCCGCCCGGCGGAAAAAAGTCAACGGTTTTGGCCCGGATGTAACAGAAGTGTAATATTGCGCAAAAAATGCCCTCTGCTTTCCGCAAAAGGCAATTTTTGGTTTATTTTTTCTTTTTTCCGTATTTGCGGCGGTTGGCCTGCCGCTGCTGGACGCGCTTTTCCAGCCGTTTGGAATATTCCTCCCGGGTGGGGACCTTCTTTTCCTCCAAAAGCGCCAGCGCCTGGGGCAGCTGTTCCCGGGTGAGCTGGACGATGGCCTCCTTGGTCACGCGGGAGAGCCGCAGCACGGGGGCGTCGCTGTCCGCCCGCTCCACCAGATAATATTCCGCCCGGTCATAGGGCATAAAGCGCCCGCCGTAAAAGACGCCGTCCTTGGCGAGGGCCGTCCCGGAGAGCAAAAACGACGCGCACACGCCGCCGATGGCCAGCAGCACGGGCCAGCGGTTTTGAATATCTTCCATGCGCCAGAGGGCCAGCGCCAGCAGCGCCAGAATGATCAGCGTCACGGCCTTTTTGTTGATGCTCTTCCCGCGGACGACGGCGGTCCGCTGCATCCGCAGCATGAGAATGATCTGATAGATCAGGACGCAGACGCAGATCGCGCCTAAAACATAATCGAAAGTGGTCATTGCTGTTCCTCCTGCAGCTCGTCCAGATTCAGCGCGAAGGCCGGCGCGAACTGTTCCATATAAAGATCCGCCTCCGGCAGCTCCAGCGCCCGGATGGCCTTGCGGGTCTGCTCCGCCGCCCGGCGGAATTCGTCGTTGCCGCTGCGCAGCTCCTCCACGCATTTAATGTAGGCGCTGATCTTGTCTGCGGCCTTGATGTAGCGGTAGGTTTCGGGATCCTGCTCCTCCATGGTCATCAAAAGCCGGTAATGGGGGCGCAGGCTTTCCGGAAGCATCCGGAGAAGACTGTCTGCCGCGGCGTGCTCGATGGATTTATAGGCGGAGCAGATCTCCGGGTTGTTGTATTTGACGGGGGTGGGCAGGTCGCCGGTGATGATCTCCGGCGCATCGTGAAAGAGCGCCGCCGCCGCGACCTTGCCGGGGTCGACCTGGCGGCCAAAGTGCTCCCGGCCGATGAGGGCCAGCGCGTGGGCCGTGACCGCCGTGTCGAAGCTGTGCTCCGCGAGATTTTCCTGAATGCTGTTGCGCATGAGGCCCCAGCGGGCGATGTTCCGCATCCGGGTCATCATGGCAAAAAAGCCGTTTTTCCGCATGATCTCCGTCCTTTCAGAGGGCCCGCCAGTATTCCGGCTTGAGCTCCGTGTGGCCCTGAAGCGCCTGTTCCAGCTGCCGCAGCATAAGCTCCCGCTCCTGATTCAGCGTGCCTCGCAGGTTCAGATAATTGGAGGCGTGGTTCATCCGGAAGACGCAGCCCGGCGCATCCAGATGTCCCAGCAGCAGCGCCGTCTCCTCCAATACCCGGCGGCTGTCCAGCAGCCGGAAGCTGCCCTGCTCCACCCAGTCGTAGAGCGGCGTCCCCGGCTCCACCATCAGCGTCAGCAGGCCGATGTAGTCCGGGCGCATGGCGCTGAAGGCCGCGGCGGTGTCCAGCGCGTGCTCCTTCCAAAGCTCCTGTCCGCCCAGACCGGAGATCGCCGTCACCGAAAGGGCTATGCCCGCCTGACGGACCTTTTGTCCCGCCGCCACGATCTCCGCCGCAGTGTGGCCCTTGCGCATCTGCCGCAGGACGGCATCGCAGCCGGATTCCAGGCCCATATAGACCATGGTGAGGTTTTTGTCCCGCAGGCGCTTGAGCTCCTCCGGCGTGCGCTTCTGGATGCTTCCGGGAGATGCATAGCAGGTGACCCGCTCACACTCGGGGAACAGCGACGCGATCTCGTCCAGAATGCGCTCCAGCTCCTCCGCCGGGCGGATCAGCGCATCACCGTCCGCCAAAAAGATCCTTCCCACCCGGGAATATTGCCGCCGCGCCATTTGAAAGTCCTCCAGGATCTCCTCCATGGGCCGCAGGGCAAACCGTTTTTCCTTATACATGCTGCAAAAGGCGCAGGTGTTGTGGCTGCAGCCATAGGTCACCTGCACGATCAGGCTCCGGGCCTCGGAGGGCGGCCGGTAAACGCTTCCGCGATATCTCATGCTTTCTCCTTCTCCGCCGTTTCCGGCAGTGTATACCTGTATTTCCGCATTATGGCCGGGCGTCCGTAGACCACCGCCGGCTTTTGAACGCAAAGCCGGAAGCCGCAGCGCTCCAGCACGCTGCAGGACGCGTCGTTCGACGCCTCGCAGATCCCAAAGACCTCCCGCAGGCCCAGCGCCGGCAGCACGGCCGGCAAAAAGGCCGCCAGCGCTTCCGCGGCATAGCCCCGCCCCCGGTAAGGCGCGCCGATATGATAGCCCGCCTCCCATGCCCCGGGCGGCTCCTCCAGGGGAGAAAGCTCCACATGGCCCGCCAGCGTTCCGTCTTTCTGCAAAACGGCCAGCACCTG
>ERZ1026780.1266-NODE-1266-length-17041-cov-25.103026_pt1 | contig 17041 bp, 9 predicted proteins | sample MGYA00380126_ERZ1026780 | MGnify/ENA primary metagenome ERZ1026780 (study PRJEB33269, sample SAMEA4719762) | human gut metagenome | biome: human-associated habitat; feature: organic feature; material: feces | place: Cameroon | collected 2013-10 ... | reverse complement strand
ATCTGTTGAGCCAGTTCCTCTTCCCGCACGATATGCTGAACAACCGCATCAGCAAACTTTCCGGAGGAGAGAAACGCCGTCTCTACCTGTTGACCATCCTGATGAGGCAGCCGAACCTGCTGATAATGGACGAACCGACGAACGATCTGGACATCGTGACCATTAATATTCTTGAAGAGTACCTGAAGGAGTTTAAGGGCACTTTGATCCTTGTTTCCCACGACCGTCATTTCCTTGACCGTTTGGTGGACCATCTGTTCGTGTTCTGCGGTGACGGTGAGGTCAAGGACTTCATCGGCAGCTACAGCCAGTACCGTGATTTCATCAAGGACTACGAGGCCGAGAAACGCGCCAAGGCTCGTGAGGAAGAACGTGCCTCCAAGTCCGCTTCCGTTACCGGCCAACTTTCTGCTTCGTCTCCACTTGACGCCACAGCTTCATCCAAGCCTTCCCGTCTAGATGCCCCTCGCAAGCTAAGCTACAAGGAACAGCGTGAGCTTGAGCAACTTGAGAAAGACATCGAGTCACTTACCGCCGAGAAGTCCGACCTTGAGTCCAAGATGAACGGCGGCCTCACCGATCCCGTCGAGCTCCAGAAGGTCACCACCCGCTTCGCCGAGGTCTCTTCGGAACTCGACACCAAGGAAACCCGTTGGCTTGAACTGTCCGTCTGACCTCTCCTGCCCCCACAAAGGAAAAGAGTCGGATGTTTGTTGTCTGACACCTTCTGCCCATTCCCCCAAGAGAGAATCGAAATGGCTGCACGAAAAGGGATTGGATAAATCAATGTAATATTCCGTGATACTGTCTCCGGATGCTCTCGATGGAACACTACCGCCACGAGTATCAATGAATAATAACAAACCTCCCATCCGTCAGTTCTTGGGCGAAAAAATGTGAGTGGGTGTTGCTCAAAAGAGTAACCGGACACTCTCTGTGAACGGGAAGAAGCGGATGTGCTTCCCGAGGGTACGGCGCAGGTTTCCGTGCGGATGACGAAGGCCTTTCAGAAACGAAAAAGGGGAATAATGTCACCGATGGGTGCCCAACAACACCCTTGGGAGGCGATAAGTGGGGTAAACGTTTCCCAAGAGTGCATCCTGCACTCTTGGGAAGCAAAATAGGCCGAAAGTGTTACCGGACGTGAGACATAATCTCTTCACGGAAGCGATGTCGTGAATGGCGAGGCAAAAGGACGAGTTTCCACCTCAAAGAACATTTCAAACAAATCAAAACAGCTTCTTAGTATGGTTTGGCGAAATAATGTTATTTTTGTACCGATAATCAACGAGTTGAAGCAATCGAGATATTCATTATGATGAAAACAGCCTTCATTGACCTGGAAGTAGACGGCCGAGGAAAGATTCTGGACATCGGGGGAGTGAAAGCCGGGCAGGGGTTTCATTCCGCGAGGATTCCGGAGTTTGCGGACTTTGTCTCTGACTGCGATTGTCTTTGCGGGCATAATATCATCGGGCACGACATCAAGTACCTGAAACCATTCCTTAGAAAGGAATATGTCCTTGTCGATACCCTTTATCTCTCGCCGCTGCTTTTCCCGCAGAAGCCTTACCATAAACTTCTCAAGGATGACAAGATCCTTACGGAAGAACTGAATAACCCGTTGAATGACAGTTTGAAGGCTCAATCTCTCTATGATGATGAGGTGATGGCGTTCAAGGCCTTGGACAAGGATTTCCAGCAGCTGTACTATGATCTGCTGAACGAGGATATCCACTTCTCAGGATTTTTCAAAAACATTGAATATGTCCCCTCAAGGAAGCCGTTCTTTTTCCGGAAATCCACTGCGGACATCTTCCGAGAGTTATTTAAAGGCAAGATCTGCGAGCATTCAAATGTCGAGTCTTTTGTTAGGGATCACAAGGTGGAATGCGCCTATGCGGCTGCCTTGATCAGCACTGATGACAGAAATTCCATAACTCCGGCGTGGATTCTTCACAACTATCCGAGTGTCGAGAATGTGATAAGAGGTTTAAGGGCCGTGAACTGCGGAGATGCTCGATGCCAATATTGCTCACAAAAACTGAATGCTGAATATTCATTGAGAAAGTGGTTCGGCTACGACCGTTTCAGGACTTTCGGAGGGGAGCCGCTGCAGGAGAATGCGGCAAAAGCAGCGATTAAAGGTGAATCGTTGCTTGCCATATTCCCGACCGGCGGAGGGAAGTCGCTGACATTCCAACTGCCGGCATTGATGGCAGGGGAGACCGTCAGAGGGCTGACCGTCGTGATCTCACCGCTCCAATCCCTGATGAAGGATCAGGTGGAGAATCTGGAGAAGAAAGGAATCTCGGAAGCCGTCTATATCAATGGCTTGCTGTCTCCGATTGAACGCCGCAACGCTTTGGAGAGGGTCGAGTCCGGGGAGGCCTCGCTGCTTTACATCGCCCCAGAGCAACTCCGCTCCAAGACTATCGAGAAGGTTCTGATGTCCAGAACCTTGGTCCGAATCGTGATTGACGAGGCGCATTGCTTCTCCGCCTGGGGTCAGGACTTCCGGATTGAATACATGTTCATAGGGGAGTTCATCAGGCATCTTCAGGAGTGTAAAGGCCTTGACACTCCGATTCCGGTCTCCTGTTTCACTGCGACCGCTAAACCTAAGGTGATCAGCGACATCTGTGACTATTTCCGGGACAGGCTTGGGATAACCTTGAAGCGTTTCACGACTGATGTCGCCCGCGCCAATCTTCGCTATACGGTTCTGTTCAGGGCTTCCGATGAGGATAAATACCAGACTCTGAGGAATTTGCTTGACGGCACAAAATGTCCGGCCATCGTTTATGTGACCAGAACCAAAGCCGCGGAGAAAATCGCTGAAAGGCTCGGCAAGGACGGGTTTGACGCAAAGGCCTTCCACGGTCAGATGGAGGTCAACACAAAGGTCAAGGCTCAGGATGATTTTATGAGCGGCAAGGTCAGGATAATCGTGGCCACATCAGCGTTCGGGATGGGAGTGGACAAGAGCGATGTCGGTCTGGTTGTCCACTACGAGATTTCGGATTCGCTGGAGAATTATATTCAGGAAGCGGGAAGGGCGGGGCGTGATGTCAACTCGCAGGCGGAGTGTTACGTCCTTTACAATGACGATGACCTTAACAAACACTTCATACTTCTGAATCAGACGAAGCTCACCCTGAGTGAGATAAACCAAGTCTGGAGCGCTGTCAAGAAACTTACGGCAAAGCACGACTGCATCCACATCTCCGCTTTGGAGATAGCCCGCAAGGCAGGTTGGGAGGAAATCCGGGACGTGGAGACCAAGGTGAAAAGCGCGATTGCCGCCCTGGAGACCGCCGGTTATCTGAGACGCGGGATGAACAGCCCGAGAATATTCGCGACAAGCATTGTCCCGAGGAATATGGACGAGGCTTCGGAGCGGATAGAACGATGCCCGGATTTCACTGAGGATGACAAACTGGACGCCAGAAGAATCATCAAGTCATTGATCTCGGAGCGCAGCCGTTCCCGCGCCGGGACCGCCGAGGCGGAGTCACGTGTTGACTATCTTTCGGATATGCTCGGCATCGAGACCCGCAAGGTGATCAGCATCGTGGAGAGAATGCGTGTGGCCGGGATCCTTGCCAAGGACGATGATATGACGGCCTACCTCCGGCTTGGCCAGCTCAGGAAATTCAAATATTACATCCAGCTGGAGAAATTCCTCGTCGAGACAGTCATCGGCGAGTGCACGAAATTCAGTCTGAAGGAGATAAACGAGAAAGCGATCGCTTCCGGAATCGCAAGGTCCTCCGTGAAAGACATCCGTACAATCCTGTTTTTCTGGACGATAAGGCACTACATCGAAAAGCGCCCGGTCACGGACGATTATATTCAGATAGCGGCTAAGGTTTCGGCCTCGGATCTGGAAAAGCAGATCGCTGTCAGGAACTCAATCGCTTCGTTCATCGTCTATCGTTTCAAGGATAATAATAAAGAGGAGGACGGCGAGGTCAAGGTCGGGTTCTCGTTGGCCGGACTTGTCGGTGACTACAACGACAGCGCTCTTTTCCCGGAAAAGATTGATGTCGGGATGGCCGAAGAGGCGCTCCTGTTCCTCGCGAAGACCGGAATCCTGAACCTGGAAGGCGGCTTTATGGTCTTGTACAACAAGTTGCAGATCGAACGGCTCAAAGACAGCAAGTGCCGCTACAAAAAGGACGACTACCACAATCTGGACGACTTCTACAAGCAGCGGATCCAGCAGATCCACATCATCGGAAAGTATGCGAATATGATGGTGTCCGACAAAAATCGGGCTATGGAATATGTCCACGACTATTTTGTGCTGGATTTCAAGGCTTTCATAAAGAAATATTTCGATTCGAAGGAGGCGAAAAGAATCGACAGGAACATCAGCGAGAAAAAGTACGAAGAGCTGTTCGGAAGTCTGACCGGGACACAGTCAGACATAATCAATGACAGCGAATCAAGGTTCATCGTGGTTCCGGCCGGACCTGGAAGCGGCAAGACCTATGTCCTCGTGCGCAAGCTGGCCTCTTTGATCCTTCTGGAGGATGTCAAGTCCGAGCAGCTTCTGATGCTGACATTCTCAAGGGCCGCGGCTACGGAGTTCAAGAAGCGGCTCAAGGCTCTGATCGGCAACGCCGCCGAATATGTCGAGATCAAGACTTTCCATTCATATTCATTTGACATTCTTGGCAGGAAGGGAACGGTCGAGGGTTCCGAACATATTGTCGCCGACGCTGTCGTGGAGATTCGTTCAGGCAGGGTTGAAAGGAGCCGGATAACCAAGTCAATCCTTGTCATCGACGAGGCACAGGACCTTGGTGAGCAAGAATTCGCTCTGGTCAAGGAACTTATCCGTTGCAATGAGGATATGAGGGTCATAGCGGTCGGTGACGATGACCAGAACATCTACGAATTCCGTGGCTCTGACTCCGGGAATATGAAATCCCTGATCACTGAATATGGAGCGTCTGTCTATAATATGCTGGATAATTTCAGAAGCTCCCAGACGGTCATCTCTCTGGCGAACTCCTACGTTAAAGGAATATCCGGACGTTTGAAGTCCGATCCGATCGTAGGTAAGAGAATTGATCCAGGGAATATCCGTTTGGTCCGTCATTCCACTCCCGACTATGAACAGGCCATTGTTAATGAGATCGTTTCTGGCAATAATCCCGGTACCATCTGCATTCTTACCGCCACGAATGACGATGCCTTGGTGATATCGGCTTTGCTTAACAAGTCCGGACGGAAAGCCAGGCTGATCCAATCCCGAGAAGGATTCCAGCTTTCAGACCTCGCCGAGTTCAGAAGTTTTCTTGACGCCATCCGGAAATATGACTCCGCCTGCCTCGATGATGTGACGTGGGCTGAAGCGGCGGATGCCGTGCGGCGCCGTTTCAGTGACAGTGGATGCCTTGATCTGCTTGAGAACTGTCTGGCCGCTTTTAATGATGAATATCCAACCCGTAAGTACATCACTGATTTTGAGAACTTTCTGCTGGAGTCTCAACTTGAGGATTTCACGAGGTCCAAGGATTCGGAGGTAGTCGTCTCAACCATACACAAAGCCAAAGGTTGTGAATATGACAACGTGTATATCTCTCTGAAGGGACTGCATAATGTGACCGACAAGGAGCGCCGGATGGTCTATGTCGGAATGACCAGGGCTAAGAACAACCTATCGGTGCATTTTGACAATGCGGACATATTCACAGATGAAGTGTCCCGTGCCGTGATGGTTGGAGATGATACTGTCTATGGCGCTCCGGAGGAGGTTCTGATGCAGCTTTCGCATCGGGATGTCGTGCTGGATATGTTCAAAGGCAACCAAAACCTGTTGCGGAGTCTGCATTCCGGAACCAGACTTGAGCTTGATGGTGACTACCTGTCCGCCGAGATTGACGGTTGCCGCAGGAAGGTTCTGAAATTCTCGGCCTCGTTCAGGGAAAAGCTTGCCAAAATGGCTTCAAAAGGATATTCACCGGTTGAGGCCAAGGTCAGGTTCCAAGTGTTCTGGCGTTATGAGGATCAGGTTGAGGGGCATCTTGAGCCTGCCCGCCGTGAGATTATGGTCATTCTTCCGGATCTGCTTCTTGGTAGGTTATAAAAAAGGCGGGCCGCTTGAATCAGTCTCAAGCGGCCCGCTTTGTTTTTGGCAACCCTTAAAAAATCAGTGCGAATGTGAGTGCCGCGAAGGCGGCTCCGGCTATTGGGCCGAGGACCGGGATCCAGCTGTAGGACCAACCGCTGTCGCGCTTCGGACTCTTGAACGGAAGCAGAGCGTGTGCGATTCGAGGGGCAAGGTCTCTGGCAGGATTGATCGCATAGCCGGTGGCTCCTCCAAGTGACATTCCGATGGCCATAATCAGCATCGTGACAGGGAAGGCTCCGACAGTGCCGAGACCGATGTCCGCTGAGTTTCCAGGGGCGGAGAACATCAGGATGCAGAGCACCAGAAGCCAGGTCCCTACGAACTCACAAAAGAAATTCCTGCCAGGGTTGGAGATGGCCGGCATTGTGCAGAACGTCCCGAGTTTCGTGTCAGGATCCTCGGTCGCATCATAGTGATCCTTGTAAAAGGCCCACACGAGGCTGGCACCGAAGAAGCCGCCAAGCATCTGGGCGAGTATGTAGCCCGGAACCAAGGCCCAGGAGAAAGTGCCGGCGACCGCAAGGCCGATCGAGACGGCTGGGTTGAGGTGGGCTCCTGAATATGGCCCTGCGATGAACACACCGCACATCACGGCGAAGCCCCAGGCCATTGTGACAACCGTCCAGCCAGCTCCTTTCCCCTTTGATTTTTCAAGACTTGTGCAGGCGCACACACCGTCACCCAGAAGGATGAGGACAAGAGTGCCGAGAAATTCGGCCAAAAATGGATTCATATTCGTAAGTCTAATTATTTCTTAGAAGCTGTTTTGATTTGTTTGTTTGAAGTTTTTTCACCTCAAAGAACATTTCAAACAAATCAAAACAACTTCTTGGTCAATGTTCTGCTGATGGCGTCGGCCCATCCGGTCTTGGCGGCTTTGACTGATGTCTCATCCATCTCCGGAGTGAAGATACGGTCTGACCGCCATTGTTTTTTTACTTCGTCAACGCTTTCCCAGAAGCCGACGGCAAGCCCGGCGAGATAGGCGGCTCCAAGGGCAGTGGTTTCGGTGACCTTCGGTCTGATGACTTTCGCTCCAAGGATGTCGGACTGGAACTGCATCATAAGATTGTTTCTTGAGGCCCCTCCGTCAACCTTGAGCTCGCCAAGACGTATTCCGGAATCCTTCTCCATCGCCGCGACGATGTCCATTGTTTGGAATGCTATGCCTTCGAGGGCTGCCCTGGCGATGTGTGCGGCCGTTGTTCCGCGTGAGATGCCGAGGATGCTGCCTTTGGCGTACTGATCCCAGTACGGGGCTCCAAGTCCGGTGAGCGCCGGAACCATATAAACACCACCGTTGTCGGACACGGATGCGGCCAAGGCCTCGATCTCTGAGGAACTCTTGATTATCCCAAGTCCGTCCCGAAGCCACTGAACAACCGATCCGGCCACGAAGATTGATCCCTCCAAAGCGTAGTTGACCTTGTCTCCTATCTTCCAGGCTATGGTGGCCAAAAGATTGTTGTGCGACATTATCGGCTTCTCTCCCGTGTTCATCAAAAGGAAGCATCCCGTCCCGTAAGTGTTTTTAACAGAGCCCGGTTCGGCGCACATCTGGCCGAACAGAGCGGCCTGCTGATCACCCGCGATGCCGGCCACAGGCACTTCTCCGCCAAGCAGGTTTGTCTGGCCGTAAATCTCTGAGGAAGACTTCACCTGAGGCATCATCGACATCGGAATGTCGAGAATGTCAAAAAGTTCCTCATCCCACTGGAGGGTGTTGATGTTGAACAGCATCGTGCGTGAAGCGTTGCTGACATCTGTGACGTGCTCGTGGCCTCCTGTAAGATTCCACACGAGCCAGCTGTCCACAGTTCCGAAGCGCAGTCTCCCTTGCTCGGCGCGCTCCCTTGCACCCTGCACATTGTCCAGAATCCAACGGATCTTAGTCCCTGAGAAATAGGCGTCGATGATCAGCCCGGTCTTCTTGCGGATCAGCTCCGTCATCCCGGCCGCCTTTAGGGAATCACAGAAATCTGATGTTCTCCTGTCCTGCCAGACGATGGCATTGTAGATCGGCTTGCCGGTTTCAGCATCCCAGACAATGGTGGTCTCGCGCTGGTTGGTTATCCCGATCGCCGCGATGTCCGCTCCGCCAAGTCCAAGCGAAGTGACCGCCTCCGTCATCATCGCATATTCGGTCGCCCAGATCTCCATCGGGTTATGCTCGACCATTCCCGGTTTCGGGAAATATTGTGTGAACTCCTTCTGGCGCACGGCCTTGGCCTCGCCGTTCCTGTTGAAAACAATCGCTCTGGATGAGCTTGTACCCTGATCCAGGGCAATGATGTAGTCTCTCATATTCTTAAATCAGATATAATTGGTGTCTTTATTTCAGGAATATTATTCCGTTGAGGTGGATGCTCCTCGCATTTCCACCGTCGTTGTCGATTGAAATGTTGTTGGTAAAGAACACTCCGCCGTCTCCGTAGAAGTACAATGGCTTGCTGCCGTTCTCTTTATCAGCCTTGTCAATCTCACTCATCGGAATCGCCAGCATTACAGAATCCGCTGAGACCGTCACAAAGACAGTGTCGGCCAATGGCACAGAACCGTTGAAGTTGATGCTTTCAAAACGTGTGAACCCCTCAGGAATAACAGCCCCCCTGGCGTTGATCTCAATCCAGCGGAAGCCGTCAGCATTCACCGCGACCGTGTCCACCTGTCTCTTCTCCGCCCAAAGACCAAAGTTCCAGAATCCGACGGTCGTGTCCACTATCTCACGCACGACCTTCTCCGGGTATATTGTGTAGAGATATTCCATCTTCCGGTCTATCCCAACCACAGTCGCGGAATCTCCTGATTCCATTATCTCTGAATATCTTGCCGAGTCCAAAGGAAACCTGATGTCGGGGGAGTGAGAGGTCAGCGCTTTCTTCACATCGCTGACGAGACTCCTTCGGGACATAGCGGCGAAATTCTGTGGTCCGACGGACGAAAGAGCCGCAAGCGCGAGAAAGGACAGCGGAATCCACCGGAATCTTTTGGACTTGCTGACCGTCAGACCTATGCAGACCGCGTAACACCAGACGTTGAATAGGGCGAGGTAGAGACGCGGTGCGGTGATCCCATAATCAGTGATCCTTTTGACAATTCCCACAGTCATCAGCATAAGAAGAGGAAGGAATATGGCCGGCGACAGCCTGAGGGCCTTGCGGTCGAATCTCCATCTGTTCTCCGCCTTGCGGAATTGCACCGGATAGATCAGGAATATCATCAGCACCAGGCAGAGCATAGACACTGTCACAAGCGTTGAGACCCATCCGCGAGGCAGATTCCATTCAAAAAGGATCTTCACGGCATAGGCGTAGAGCGTCAGGACGTAAGCTCCTAAAAGAGGAAACAGCAGGTAGTTGATAAGGCCGAGACCCGTCTTTCCGGGACGATCGGTGTCATACCTCCCCTTGGTTGGAATCAACTGCATAAACACCATTGGCGCGATGAATATCATACTTACCCAGAAAATGTCTGCGAACGCTTTCCATCCGATCTCAAGCCCGAAGAGCATATTGAACGCAAGAACGAGCAGATCCAGTCCTCCGGCAAAAAGCAGTCCGACCACAAAAGCGGTCGCGGTCGCGGCCGAGCAGTCGATGATATGGTTCCAAAGCCCCGTGTCATTGTCGGATTTTTGCTTGACCGGGGCGATGAATATTCCGGAAACGATGATCCACACAAGGGTGGCCGCGGCATTGGTCCAACCCGGGTCCAACGGCCAGTTCTGACGGAACGTGAGGCATATTCCGAGCCATAGAACATTGATGGCAAGAGCCCAAAGCGGTTTGACGGGGTGTTCCTCGCCCTTTCTCCAATCCGTGAGCGCAAGTTTGACCGCCAGATTCAGAAGACCTGCGGTTATCGTCCAGAACATCAGGAAGAAAGAGTCTTTCCCTTCGATTTTGTCTTCCGAATGGACTAACACGACCGCCAGAATTGCCGCCGCTCCCATAAAGCAAGCCGAGACCGGGAATCTCTTGAAAGTACCTGCCGCTTTCCGGCATAGGTTCTTGAATGTGGTTTTGAATGTCATACTTTTTAATTCTCCGCCTACAAATATAGTCTTTTTTCAGAAACGATGTCCTTTCGGGCGCATAGACCTGTTCGGCACACGGGAGCATTCAGTCTTGCCGATAAATCAGCAATATTTTGGAATATATTCATTATCTTGCGGAGGTAAAGAAAATTCTTAGCAGGTATGAAACGGAATATTCAGTTATTGTTTTGTCTGATTGCAATAGGAATGCTGTCATCCATAGCTATTGACGCTTCCGCACAGCAGGCTCTTTGGAGCGGGGCGCAGGTGGTGTCCCCTCAAATCAATGATGACAACACGGTGACTTTCAGGTACTCCGGCCCGAATGTCATTAGGGTTCAGGTGACCGGCGACTTCCTTCCGCCACAGAAAATCAGCACTCCGAACGGCGAGTTCGAGGTTCCGGGCATCGCTGAACTGACACAGAATCAGAACGGTGTCTGGGAATATACCAGCGCCCCTCTTGAGCCGGAACTGTACAGCTACTCTTTCATAGTGAACGGCCAGCGTATGAACGACCCGTCGAATGTCTATCAGATAAGGGATGTGGCCACGGTCACGAGCATATTCATTGTCGGCGGCGGGCAGGCTGATCTTTACGAGGTGAATGATGTTCCGCACGGGACGGTGGCAAAGGTTTGGTATGACAGCCCGTCCCTTGGGATGAGGCGCAGAATGACGGTTTATACCCCGGCAGGTTATGAAAACAACGGAAAGGCCAGATACCCTGTGCTTTACCTTTTGCACGGAATGGGCGGGGACGAACAGGCGTGGATGGAACTCGGCCGCGCCTCCCAAATCCTTGACAACCTCATCGCGCAAGGCAAGGCGAAGCCGATGATCGTGGTGATGCCGAACGGCAACGCCTCGCAGGAGGCCGCCCCGGGCGAGACTTCCAACGGCCTCGTCCAGCCACAGTTCAACCTTCCGAAGACAATGGACGGCACCTACGAAACCTCCTTCCCTGAAATCATTGAATATGTTGACTCCCACTATCGTACAATCCGCAAAAAGGAGGGACGCGCGATAGCCGGACTGTCGATGGGCGGGTTCCATTCCCTCCACATCTCAAAGGAATATCCCGGCACATTCTCGTACATAGGCCTGTTCTCCGCCGCCATATTCCCGGAAAAGAAATCTCCTGTCTATGAGGACTTTGACGGCAAGCTGGCGAGACTTTTCGCCACCAAACCATCACTTTTCTGGATCGGCATCGGAAAGGATGACTTTCTCTACCAGGCCAACTCCGACTTCCGCAAGAAACTCGATGACGCAGGTTATGACTATTCCTACGTAGAGTCCGACGGCGGCCACATCTGGCGCAACTGGCGCGTCTATCTCAGCCGGTTCGTCCCGCTGCTGTTCCGATGACAAACCGGCTTGAAGTGAATCACGCCTATGGACTCAGCCATAGAAATCAGGTTGAGCCTCTATATTGCTGAAATGTAACAAACAACGAATATGAGCGCACTTTCTGTACTGTATATAGTACTCCCGATCCTTGCTGTTTCCCTTTGCCATACCCTTGAGGTGCTGTTCACCGCCAAGCGATGGGCAGGGCGGCATTGGGTGTCCTTGATGAATGAACACCCAAATTTATTGAATGTCCTCTTCCGGCTTTCCGGAATGAATATGAATTCATTCCTCATAGCCGCCGGAGCCTGTTTCCTTGCTGTTCTCCTCTCAACCGCCGCATTGTTCGTAGGCGGCTTATGGACCGAACGCATCTGGGCGACAATCTTTATGGCATATTCAGTGTGCACCCTGATCAACATCGTGCGCGCTGTAACCCTCAAAGGCTATGTCCCCGGACTCGTGACCAGCATCATCTCCATCCCCCTCATCGCATACACCGCCTATTCACTATCCCTAGTCTGGCCCTGCTGGGAAATGCTCTTGTTCGGCATCCTCGGCCTTGCCATTGCCGTCGCAGGTCTTTTCATTGCCCAGCGTATAGGGTAGCTTTCCACCACTATTTCTGCATCACAGAGAGAAGCTTCTCGTAACTATCAACACAATCGTATCTGACATCAGCGCCGCTCAAGTTGTTGAAGAGAGCCCGGGCGCAGTCTATCTTTGCCTTCTCGATAGGCCTGAGTTCCATAGAACTCATATCCCCTTTGGTCTCAGCGATGAAGAAAACGTGCTTCACTGTCCCCTCGTTGAACGCTATCGCCCAATCCGGTGAGTAATTTCCGACAGGAGTCGGTATCTGGAAGCCGCGTGGCAGTTTCGCATAAACGCAGACCTCAGTGGCCTGGTCAAGTGATCTTGCGAACTTTTTCTCATTGTTGTCGTCAGCGATGCCGTCAGTGAAGACATAGTCTTGAATGCTCTTTGCCGCCCTGTATGCCTTGCCTACGTCCTGACTGCGTTTCTCTTTTGTGAATATGTCACTGTCGTAGGTCTCCTCAAGTTTATCATACTGGATATGCTCCACAATGATTGTCGCCTTCTCCTCCTTTATCAACTTGCTGACCTTGGTGATGAACTCTTCCGGATTGTTCCGGAACAATGACAGTTTCTTTGGACTGATACCACGGAGAATCGCCACGGCGGTCTTTCTGGTCAGTGTGCTTCTCTTTGCGATTTCACCGACAAGATCGTATGGAACGGTTGATGTGCTGACGGTCGTTATGCTTTTTGTCGTGGTCTGTTCTCCACCGAAACTGTCCACGTCCTTTTGATTTCCAATGGTCATCACGTACTTTAGCTCCGAGACGAACAGATTTGAGTCAATTGAGCGTATGGCGTGATCAATAAGTTCCTTACTGTCATAGTGAACGGTATAGACGTACTTATGGTTGATCAGTTTCCAAAGTTTCTGAAACTCTTTCCTGCCGAAATTGGAATTTAGAGCGTTGTCCGGAGTCTTCGCGGCGTAACCATTCTCAACCATATTCGTAAGTTCTACTTTTTCATCGTAGATGGACTGAATCAGTTTGTGTATCTCTTTTTCCACAGGCTGAAGAGCAGGGAACATCGGTTGAAAGGCTCCTTTTTTCTGATCATCCTTGTATTTCCGGGTGATGTTGTTATTCGCATCAATATACTGGCATCCAAGAAGATATCCGACAATCATCATCGCATCCTGTCCGTTAAGAGTCTGTTTGCCTCCGTCAGCACGGGTGACAACTTTCCCTTCAAAGAATGTGATGTCCGCTTTTGTCGGCCTTTCACGAAGCGATTCCTTGGTCTCTTTCTGAAGTCCGTCCACGAAATCCGTGTAACTTTCGTTGGCAATGACGGTCAGTTTGTTAACCTCTTGAACATCCTCGCCGAGTTCCTGCTGATCCATTCGGTTCCCCTTTTGGTCCACGCAGATGCGAAGACCTCGTCCTACTTCCTGCCTCTTGGCTATTGCCGAGTTCGCGTGGCGGAGTGTGCAGATCTGGAACACATTCGGATTGTCCCATCCTTCACGGAGCGCGGAGTGTGAGAATATGAACCGGCAAGGTTCCTCAAAACTCAACAGCCTCTCCTTGTTCTTAAGGATCAGATCGTATGCTGAGATGTCATCGGACATATCACTGCCTCTCTTTGTCTCACTGTCAATGCTGTGCCCGGTCTTCTTGTCAATGGAAAAATAACCTCTGTGCACCTGTGAGACATCAAAACGCCTAAGATACTGTTGATAAGAATCATCGAAGAGTGAAATGTTCTCATTCAGATAGTTAGTATATTCCTCCTCAAAGATATTCCAGAATTTCCCTTTGACTTCCTCACCGGCCTCATTGTAGCTTTTGTAATTCGCCACTTCGTCAAGGAAGAAGAGTGACAGAGTCTTGATTCCTTTGCTGAACAGTTCCTTTTCCTTCTCAAAGTGTGAGGCTATAGTCTCGCGGATCTGTACTCTTTGCATAGTCTCCTGGCTGCTGTCACCATAGACTTCACCTTTGTGGAGAGTGACACCATTGGAGAAAGAGACTGAATCATTGTAGGCGTTGATATCGGAAATGGTGAACCCTTCGTATTCGCGAAGCCCTGACACCGCATAAAGGTTGTCGTGGAGATCGAATTTTCGGGATTCCTTCCTTATTCCGACTGCTCCTTTGACTTCCAGTTCAATCTTCGCCACCGGCGGCTTGTTCTTCGACAGGATGATGCTGTCGAGGTACAGGTAGGAACTTGTCCCTTTCAGATTCTTCACCTCAAAGCCTTTCACTTGGATTTTCTTGACAAGTTTCTGCTTGTAGGCATCGAGCGCGTCAAGAGCATAGATGCAGTTATGGCTGGTCTTATGGGTTGCGGAGTAATACAGCGCGAACAGTGGTCTGAATCTCCTCAACGCCGCCTGTGTGGCGGTGCCTTCCATTTTCTGAGGCTCGTCCATAATGATGATCGGTCTGTTGGCGGCTATCACATCAATCGGCTTCCTGCTGCCGAAATCATCCCTTTCAGAATAGATGATACGGCTCTCCTTGTTCTTGGCGCCCTCTTTCAGTGACGAAGCGAATGCCTGTGTATTGATGATCATCACATTTATGCCGGCATCACTTGAAAAGGAATCGAGCTGCTGAAGATTGGAACTGTTGTAGATGAAGTATCTCGCCTTTTTACCGTAGTACTCCATAAAGTGCTCCTCAAGCATCCCGAAACTCTTGGCCACACCCTCTCTGATGGCGATGCTCGGCACCACGACAATGAACTTGCTCCAGCCGTAACGCTTGTTCAGCTCGAACATCGTCTTGATATAGACATAAGTCTTGCCAGTCCCGGTCTCCATCTCAATGTCAAGCCCGACCCTTCCGAGGCCGTTCGAAAGCGCCTTAGACAGAGGAATATCATTGGATTCCTGAATATTCCGGATGCCCGCAAATATATCTTGGTCAGAGAGTTCGATGTCAGCGTTACTGAAGCCGACATAGTCGTCATCATAAGTGATCTGCCCAGCGTCCTTCTGACCTAAATCCCTGCGGTATATAAATCTGTCCTGACACGGCTGCCCCGCAAAAACCGCCACCGTATTCTCCACAGCATCAGTCTGGTACTGTTGTATCTTGAAGTTGAATTTCATCTGCTTTTCTGATTATTTCAATATGATCCAAATACCTCGTGTTGTTCCTTGACGTTTCAGTATTCCGGATTCTTGCAAACCTTTGAGAACCTCTCTAGTTTTACGGTCGCTAATATTAAGTCTATCAGATAATTCCTTTCGAGAAATTGATGGGTTTGACTTTATGAGAAATAGTATTTGACTATTCAAATCAATTTGGATCGCATTTGGATCATTTGGATCATTTGACATAAATGGATTAGCTATCAGATTAGCTCTGAACATAAAATCATCCTGCCTGAAAACAGGACTTGGCCATCCACCTTCTTCCAACTCCCTATACATTCTGTCAACACCCTCACCAAACTCACGAATGAACTCGTATTCTTTCATAAATGAGGCAATCTTAGGATTTCGTGAGAAATGAGTTGTCCGCATATTATGCAGTCTGACCCTTCCTGGAAGGATTCCCGGGCTTTCCACTGTGAAATGATCGTCGAACAATTTTATTTGTATGTCCGTTCCGAGGATGGAATAATCCCTGTGTGCCACCGCATTCACAATTAACTCAGTCCAACAAAATTCCGGATATTCTGGTTTTGTCACGAACAGAGCGTTTGAGGCAAGATAAGTCCGCTCTTTTATTTGCGTCTTTACATAAGCTATGGCAGATTGAGTAATTTCGAGGATCCTTCCTTTGAATGTAACGTCTTTGACAACATTCATTTCGCGGCCAACTTTCTCCTCGTTGCCATCATATCTGATAAACCGTATGTGGGCACGTTGAAAGAAACGCTGTGGATTCTTGCCGAAGAGGAGGATAGCAGCCCCACTTACTTGTTCATTCCCATCCTTTACGATAATATAATCTCCATTTGAACGCAAAAATGATAAAGCATCTCTCTTATAACCAATCCTTTTACAATAACTTGAAACGAAGTCCAAGTCAATATCGTCAACAGTCGCACGAGGAACAGGATAATCTTCAAAGTATTGGACTCCCTTAGCCAACATTATCTGCATTCTGTCATCAAAGGACAACTTTTTTGATTTGTCACCAACCCTATAGTAAGAATCGTCAGCTGTTGTTGAGTGCATAGAGGAACTTTGCTCAACATCGAGTATCAGAATATGATTTTCTTTTCCTTCCTTGTCAATACACGCGATTCTTTGCGGGTGCACATTTATGGATGGTATGCAATAATCAAACGGTACACGTAACAAGTCATTAATATGGGAGCTATACCTATCTATGCCTGACACACTTCCATCGTCTTCAATACCGATAGCGATGATTCCACCATCGGCATTGGCCATTGCAACCATAATGACTGCCAATGCTTTAGGCTCTATTCGTGCACTTTTCCTGTCAAAAGTCTGACCTTCCGGAAGAGTTCTGTAATCTTCTATTGTTTTCATAATCCGTTAAATTACAAAATTCTTCTGATGGTGTCTTTGCTGTAGGCGTTGAAAATCTGCTCGAAGTTATCTGCGACCTGGTCGGAGGAGAGGGAACTGTCGCGCATAATGAAATAGAGCGGCTTGCGTTTGGCGACATCTGTGATCACGGTCTCGTTTACTTCCTCGTCGAAACAGGCGATCAAGTAATCATCATTCACACTGAACACTTCTTTGCCGGCGATCGTCTTTCTTTCGATTTTTGCCGAGAGAGGAAGGTTGCACTCAAGCATCACCTGGAAGAGGAGATCTTCCGGAGTGCGGTCAGGCTTCACGTTATCATCGAAGAGGGTGGCGGCGGAAGAATCCTCCGGAGTGTAATAGACATCCTGCATATTTGAAGTATCGAGTTTCAGGACACGGAAACCCACATCGAGGCGTGTCGGTTCGGACTCTTTGTCAAACA
>ERZ1026780.1265-NODE-1265-length-17043-cov-19.017130_pt1 | contig 17043 bp, 19 predicted proteins | sample MGYA00380126_ERZ1026780 | MGnify/ENA primary metagenome ERZ1026780 (study PRJEB33269, sample SAMEA4719762) | human gut metagenome | biome: human-associated habitat; feature: organic feature; material: feces | place: Cameroon | collected 2013-10 ... | reverse complement strand
GCTCGTCGGCAGCGTCAGATGTGTATAAGAGACAGATTAAAAGTAGGTTTAAAGATCGATGAATTATTTACAATATTAGCCAATCAAGAATATAATATATTATTAAGTCAAGAGAGCAAGAAAATCTTACTCGGTTTAGAAGAGGGTTTACAACTTCATGAATGTTTAGATGAATATTATTTACCAGAACTTAAAATGTTAATCAAAGAAGGTGAACATTATTCTACACTATTGCATAATTTAGATAATTATGTAATATTTTTAAATCAAAAACAACGCCAAAAAACACAAAAAATGTTCTTCTTAATTCAACCAGTATTTTATGGTTTCTTTGGTCTACTTATTGTCTTATTATATTCAACAATATTTATGCCAATGTTTAAGATGATGGAACAATTTTAATAAAGGAGAGATATGAAAGAATTTTTAAAAAGTAAAAAAGGATTTACATTATTAGAAATGTTAATGGTAATGTTTATTATTGCAGTATTGTTATTATTAACAATTCCAAACATTACAAAACATAAAGAAAGTGTTGATGAACGAGGATGTTTAACATACGCAGATACTGTTCAAACACAAGTTAGTGCATATGAAATGGTAGAAGGAGAACTGCCAACAAGTTTAGATCAGTTGGTTAGTGCAGGTTATATCCCATCTACAACTTGTAAAGATGGTACAGCTTTAACATTAAGTGGTAGCGAAGTAAATGTTAGCAAGTAAAAAAGCTTTTACGATGCTAGAAATGATATTAGTGTTAATGATTATAAGTGTAATATTAGGTATTACACTTATATCTATTAAAAGTTTTAAAACTAACAATACATTAAATCAAGTAGCAAAGACAGTTGCAAGTAGATATGAGTTGACTAGAAGTTTAGCAGAAGCAAATCATACTGATTGCTATTTGTCCCTTAATGATAATAAGATTAAAGTAGAATGTGATGATCAAGTAAAAAGTGAACGGGCATTGCCAAAAGGAGTAACTATTACGACAAATTATTCAAAAAACACCATTAAAATGAACAAAAATGGACACGTCGCTAGAGCAGGGACAATTACAATTAATTATAAAGATGGCAGTAAGAAAGTCAAGATTGGAATTGGTAAAGGTGACATTAACATCAAATAAAAAAGGATTTGTTTTGTATGATGCTCTAGTGAGTTTAATGTTGCTTGCAGGAACAATTTTGTTTTTTAACCAATTGTTTGTGATCAATTCTAAAGCAAATATTCAATACCAATTAAAAAATGAAATTATCAATGCCTTATATTACCGAATCGATCATCCTGAAGCGACCGATTATAATGGCGTAAGCTTTAGTGTTGTGGACGCACAATTATGTGGAACTAAAGATAATGAAAAAGTTTGTATTAGCCAATAAAGGATATACTTTACTTGAAACGCTTATTGGATTGATTGTATTAGGTGTTCTTATGACATTGTTATTAGCGATGGTGCAGATGATGAATAAAAACAATATCAATAATTATTTCAACCGGAATGTATCTGTGATTGTAACTAAATTAGAAAATGATTTTATTGCTGCCAAATCAACAACACTTGACAAAGGAAAATTAAAAATTGATCAATATAGTGGTGATAAAAAAGTTACTTATAAATGCCAAGGGAAAAAACTTGTAAGACGGGTAAATGGATTAGGAGGGGAAACATTGATTGACAATTTAGATAGTTGTTCAATTAGTAGTATCGATGATAAATCTTATAAGATTAATATCACATATAAAAAACAAAGCAAGGAGTTATATGTGGGCAAAAATAAAATGTAAAAAGGGATTTTTTATTCCCACGATTACTATTTATTTAATATTTTTGTTTTCCTTCGTTGTTTTCCAAATTATCCAAATCGTAGATTATCAAGTCATCACAATGAATCAAAGAAAACAACTAGAATTATATTATATTCGTGAACAGGCGATAAAATGGGTAGAACAAGATTTAAAAAAACAATACCCTAAATATTGTATAGTTCCAACAATTTACACGTCAAAAACACATGGAGAAGGTTCTGTTAAGGTTAAACGTAGTTGTATTCGTCAAGAACCTAATCCTATATATCGTAAGCAACTAAAAGATTATGAAAATATGAGACCACTATATAAATTACTAAATATGGGTCCTAATAATGTATCAAACATTAATTATGAAGCTAAGCAATTAATTTTAATGGCACTAGTAACAATGCAAATTGATAAGGAATGGGTCGGATTACCATTTGATATAGGAGATATTAGTCTTGAAGCAGCAGCCAAGCAAAAGATATTGAAAAAAGTACCTTTCTGGTTAATCTATATGTTAGATATCGATTACCAAGGTCAACGTCATGAAATGATGTTAATCACAAACCCAAAAACTGACAAAGTCGAACAAGTCTTTTTTACATAGTATAAATTCTTTGTTGTATAATATCTATATACTTTAATTAAGGAGTCCTATGAGTCGTCACAGTGGATATGTATACACCAAAGGTGAAGAAATTGCCAATTCCTTAAGTCATGGAATTGGCTTTCTTTTTGCCTTGATCTTAACAGCATTTATTACAAAAATCAATCAGATTCCAAGTCTAACTCCATACATAATCATTTATGGAATTGGCATGCAGTTAATGTTTTTATCTAGTTGTGTTTATCATGCAATTTGGAATCAAAAAATCAGACCCATTTTTAAAAGAATCGATCACTCAATGATTTTTGTATTTATTTTCTCAACATATTTACCTATATCAGTTTATATGGGCACAAAAAAAGCTTATATCATTTTAGCCATTGTAGGTATATGTTGTTTAATTGGGATTTGTTTTAAAATATTTTTAGCTGGGAAATTTAAAGTTATTTTTACACTTATCTATATTATTGTAGGTTGGGCAGCAATTTTTGAAATTAAAGATATCTTTAATATGCTACCCCAAATTAGCATTATTTACTTAGTCAGTGGAGGGTTGTGTTATACAATTGGTGGAGTAATTTATGCTTTATCAAAATTTAAATACCACCATTTAATTTGGCATATCTTTGTTATGGTTGCATGTTTTTTACAATATATGTGTATCTATTATTTAGTAGTGTAATATGAAAGTACTTTTAACAATCATGTATGATGGGTCTAAATATCAGGGTTATGCTACCCAGCCCCACAAAAAAACTATTCAAGATATCATCGAAGAGAAGTTATCTTTATTATATAAAGGGCCGCTAAAAACCATTGCTGCTAGTCGAACTGATAGTGGTGTGCATGCCTTAGATCAAAAGGTGATGTATGAAGACGTTAATAATGTGATGAGTGTAGAAGAAATAGAAAAAGCTCTAAATTCATTACTTCCTGATAATATAGTCGTTGAAGAAGTAATAGAAGTTGGAGATGACTTTCACCCACGTTATTTAGCCAAACAAAAAACTTACAAATATATCATTACTACCAAACGAGAACCGTTTTGCGTAGCTTATAAATATTATTTTCCTTATCATATTGATATTGACAAAGTTAATGATGCAATCCCGCTATTATTAGGAACCCATGACTTTACTAGTTTTTGTTGTGTCAATACCGACGTTGAGGATAAAGTCAGAACTATTACTAATCTAACGTGTGAACAAATTGATGATGATATTGTATTTAGTGTGACAGGTAAAGGATTCTTATACAATATGGTCAGAATAATTGTCGGAACATTGGTAGATGTTGGTCAAGGACGAATTACTAAAGAAGAACTTAATAATATTTTACTAGCTCGTGATCGAAAATTAGCAGGGAAAACATTCCCACCTAATGGTTTATATTTGGTATCAATAGAATACTAATTATGGTATAATTAGTATAAAGGAGAATGATGAAAAAGTTATTGATGGTATGTGCACTATGCATTAGTGTATTATCAGGATGTGGAAGTGCCACAATTAATGATGTAAGTTTTTCTATGCAATTTAATCAATTGAACAAAGATGAAGCAACAGCAACGTTTACAGTTACTGGATTGCCAAATGACGAAGAATTTGCACAAATCCCTCAAGTAATTGTTGATAGCTTAAAAGCTCAGGAGTTAAAAGCATCTGAACGTATCACAGTTACTGTAAAAAGTCCAGACTTAATCGGACGCCACATCGATTTTGGTACATGTGTGTATCAAGATGGGAAAATTGTAGAAAACAATATTCACAATGTAACAGAGGAAGAATATAAAAATTATATAGGATAGGATATGAAAAAATTATTTAAAATTGTTACAGTATTAGTATTAGCACTTGGAATTGCTGGGTGTGGAAGTAAAACAAATCAACCTGAAGGTCCAATTGCTACAATTGTAGTTAAAGACTATGGAACTATGACATTCCAATTATTTGATGATGTACCAAACACAGTTAAAAACTTTGTTTCTTTAGCTAATCAAGGTTATTATAACGGATTAACTTTCCATCGTTTAGTCAAAGACTTTATGATTCAAGGTGGTGACCCTGAAGGAACAGGTATGGGTGGCCCAGGTTATAGCATTAAAGGAGAATTTAACAAAAACAAAGTATTAAATACTCATAAACACCTTAAAGGTGCAATTGCTATGGCTCGTAGTTCTGATAATGATAGTGCTGGATCTCAATTCTACATAGTTTTCAATGAACAAGCATGTAAAAGCTTAGAAGGTAACTATGCAGTATTTGGTCAATTACTTTCAGGAGAGAATGTATTAGATAAATTAAATAATGCACCACTTATGCCAGCTGACCCAACAACAGGAAAAACTTCAGAGCAACCTGAACCACAAATAATCATCGAATCTATCACTGTTGATACTAAAGGAGTTGAATACGGTGAACCAGAAAAAATAGTCAAATAATCACCGAATAAAGCAATAAATTGTTATAATAAAAACGAAAAAGAAGTGGGAAACCACTTCTGTTTTTAATAGGAGCGGTATGAATGAACTTTTTAATAGTTTTGAAGAAATACTAAATGAACATGGTTATGCACTTTATGATTTAGAATTTATCAAAAAAAGTAATATCTTGTCAGTATTGATTGAAAGAACAGATGGTGAAAATATCAATATTGATGATTGTGTTAAAGTGAGTGAAATATTAAATCAATATTTAGACAGCCATGAATTTTATGATGAGGCATATACTCTTGACGTATCAAGTCCAGGGATAATGCGTCCATTAAAAACAAAAAACCATTATCAACAACAAATTGGTAATGAAATAGAAATTAATTTATACCAAAAAGATCCTAAATTAAATACTAAAAAGGTTATAGGGATTTTAGAAGAAGTCGATGAAGAAGAAATCGTAATTGACGGTAATCATTTTAGTTTTAAACAAATAACCAAAGCAAATGTGACTTTTTAAGGAGAAAGACAATGACAAAAAATCAAAAAATATTTGCCAGTATTAATGCTTTAGTAGAGGCTGAAGAAATTGCACCAGAATTAGTGGTATCAGGTTTAGAAGAAGCGGTAGCAATTGCTTGTAAAAAACATTATGGAATAGATAATGTAACAGTTGTCTTTGATATGGAAAGTAAACGTATCAAAATTAGTGGAGAAAAAGAAATCGTTGATGAACAAGTAATGGGTGAAGCATTTGACCCAACCCAACATATTGATATCAATGAAGCAAAAGAAACAAAACCTAACTCAAAAGTTGGACAAACTTTTAAATATCGTTTAAAATTAGTCCCTGAGGTAATGGATCGATCAACTATTGCTACAGCAAAACAAGTGTTTAGACAAAAATTACGTGAAGCTAAATATCAAAAAATCTTACATGATTACAATGATAAAGTTGGACAAATTGTTTTAGGTAATTTAGCTGAAGAAAAAAATAAATTTATGTACTTCAAATTACCAGGAAATGTTGAAGCAGTACTTCCTGAAAAATTACAAACACCAAACGAAGAATTAGATCCACGTACACCGATTCCATTAATGATTGAAAAAATTGAACCACAATCTAAAAAAGGACCAAAAATTGTAGTATCAAGAAAACGTCCTAAAATTGTTGAATACGAAATGACAAATGCAATTCCTGAAATCGCTAACGGTATGATTGAAATAAAAGCGATCGCCCGCGATGCTGGTAGTCGTAGTAAAGTAGCGATTGCCCAAACAAGTGATGATGATATTGATATTATTGGTTCAGCAATCGGAAGCAATGGTAGCCGCATTAACCAGGTTAAAAAAGCGTTAGGTGGAGAAAACATTGATTTAATCGAATACTTTGACGATGAAATTATGTTTATCTCAAATGCCTTGGCACCAGCCTTAGTTACGGCGGTACAAATTTTAGATCCAGAAGAAAAAGTATCTCGTGTTATTGTACCAGATGATCAATTGTCATTAGCAATCGGTGGAGGAGGACAAAACGTACGATTAGCTTCACAACTAACTGATTGGAAAATTGATATCGAAAGCGAGAGCGATGCTCAAGCTGCAGGTATAAACTATGAAGACGACATCATTTAGAACTTGTGTTGTCTGTCGTAAAAAGTTTATGCAAGACGAGCTCATTAGAATTACCAAAGTAAATGATATATGGTATGTTAATCCCAATAACCAATACCAAGGTCGAAGTATTTATCTAGAAAATGATCCTGCTCATTTTGACAAATTTTTCAAAATGGCAAAAAGATTGAATATAAGTAGTGATAATCTAGAAGAGATTAAAAGAGAATTAGAGGATATTTGTGAAAAACAAATCAATATTTAAATTAATTGGTTTAATGCATGTTAGTTCTAGTTTGGTATACGGATTTGATTCAATTATGAATATTATCTTCACGTCTAAACTAAAATGCATTATTGTTGGATCTTCTAGTAGTTTAAAAACAATTAAGCGGATCCAAGACAAAGCACTTACATATAATAAAGAATTATTTATAGTTGATGAGAGTGATTATACAATTGCTCAAGCATTAGGAAAAGAAAATGTAAAAATAATTGGTTTAACCGATCAAGGTTTCTATAAAAAAATTAAATTAATAGCACAAGGAGAATAATGGGAAAAATAAGAATATACGAATGGGCCAAACAAAACGGAAAACGATCAACAGATATTGTAAAAACATTACAACAACATGGGCACAAAGTGCGTAACCACACTTCAAGTATTGAAGAAGATATTTTAAATGCATTGTTTAGAGATGAAGTTGAAACTGTTAGTGAAATCAAAGTAGATAAAAAACCAACTACTCGTAAACCAAGCGAGAAAAAAGACAGTAGTAAACTTGCAGATAAAAAACCAGCGAGAACTACTAATAACAAAGAATTTATACCACGTGGTAATAAAGTAAACAACGATGTAAAAATAGAAGCACCTGCTGCTGAAAGTGGAAAACCTAACAGCAAAAACATCCAAAACAAAAACAACAAACGTCACCATGAAAAAGTTGATCGTTTTGCCGAATTTGATAATAAAGAGCAAAACGTATTAGTTGATCATAAAACTCGTACGCAACTTAAAAAAGAAGCCCGTCTTGAACGTGAAAAAGAATTAAAAGAACAAACAACTATTATAACTTGGTCAGATGATATGACAGTATCAAAATTTGCCAATGCTATTAATATTCCTGCCAATGATATTATTGCTAAATTATTTGAATTAGGAATCATGGCAACATTAAACCAATTAATTGATAAAGAAAGTGCTGAAATATTATGTACAGATTATAATGTAGAAATTAAAGATGATGAATCAAACATGGAATATGAATTTGAATCTTTAATTCCAACATACAGCGATGAAGATCGAGTTAAACGTCCGCCAATTGTAACTGTAATGGGACACGTAGATCACGGAAAAACTACTTTACTTGACACTTTGCGCCAAACACACGTTACTGATAAAGAATCAGGGGGAATTACCCAACACATTGGAGCTTACCAAATTGAAAAAGATGGTAAAGTTATTACATTCTTAGATACACCAGGACATGCAGCCTTCTCAGCGATGCGTGCTCGTGGTGCTAATATTACTGACATTACGATTTTAGTAGTAGCTGCTGATGATGGGGTAATGCCACAAACAAAAGAAGCCTTAGCTCATGCAAAAGAAGCAAACACACCTTTAATAGTTGCTGTTAACAAAATTGATAAGCCGGAAGCTAATCCTGAAAAAGTAATGAGTGAATTAGCCGAATTAGGAGTGATTTCAGAAGAATGGGGTGGAGAAACACCATTTGTCAAAATTAGTGCCAAAACTGGACAAGGTGTTGATGAGTTAATTGATTATATAGATGTAATTAGTGAATTACACAACTATAAAGCAATGGCTAAAGTGCCAGGATATGGAACAGTAATTGAAGCCAACCTAGATAAAGGACGTGGTCCTGTTGCGACTATTTTAGTTGAAGAAGGTGAAGTTCATACTGGTGATGCGATTGTAATAGGACATACTTGGGGAACTGTAAGAAAAATGGAAGATGAATTTGGGCAAACTCACAAAGTTGCCAATGCAAGCCAACCAGTGCAAATTATGGGACTTAAAGCAGTTCCTGAAGCCGGAGATAAATTCATCGTGATGGAAAATGCTAAAGAAGCGCAAGTAATTGGGGAAAAACGTAGTGAAATCTTTGCCCAAAAAGCTCGTAATGCAGCACATGCCATGAGTCTTGAAGAATTAAATATGAAAATTGCTGAAGGTAGTGTGAAAGAATTACCAATCGTTTTAAAAGCAGACGTGCAAGGTAGTGTAGAGGCATTAGCAAGCAGTTTAGAAGATATCGAAGTAAATGGTGTTAAAGCTCGAGTTGTTTATAAAGCGGTTGGAGCAATAAATGAAAGTGATGCGATGTTAGCTAGTACATCAAATGCAATTTTAATTGGATTTAATGTTCGTCCTGATAATGTGGCTCGTCAAGTAATTGAAACTGAAGGTGTTGAGTTATTACTTAACAGTGTAATTTATAAGATCATTGAGGAAATTGAAGACTCAATGAGTGGAATGCGTGATAAAAAATATCGAGAAGAAATTATTGGATATGCGGATGTACTTGAAATCTTCAAGATTTCTGGAGTTGGAAAAGTACTAGGAGCAGAAGTTAGAGAAGGTAAAATTATTCGCGATAGTAAAATTCGTTTAATCCGCGATGGAATTGTTGTTTATAATGGAGATATTGGTCAATTAAAACGTCATAAAGATGAAGTTAAAGAAGTTGTTGCTGGACAAGACTGTGGTATCCGCTTCAAAGACTTTGATGATGTTAAAAAAGGTGACCAAATCGAAAGTTATATTTTAGAAGAAGAATTAGAATAGGAATCTTATGAAAGAACTAGATGCAAAATTTAACCATCATATTGTAGAAGAAGGAAAATATGATAAATGGGTTGAAAGTGGAATATTTAACGCTAATATTAAAAGTAATAAACAACCATATAGTATTATTTTACCCCCACCTAATGTAACTGGAAAGTTACATTTAGGTCATGCTTGGGATGGTACATTACAAGATATTTTAATTAGATACCATCATTTATTAGGTTATGAGACAATGTGGATTGCCGGAATGGATCATGCCGGGATTGCGACCCAAGCAAAAGTTGATGAACGATTAGCGAGTATGGGAATTAGTCGTTATGACCTAGGACGTGAAGGGTTCTTAGAAAAAGCATGGGAATGGAAAAGCGAATATGCTGATATTATTCGTAAACAATGGGGGAAATTAGGTTTTGCTCTAGATTATAGTAAAGAGAAATTTACATTAGATGAAGATGTAAATCAAAAAGTATGTGAAGTCTTTGTTAAATTATATGAAAAAGGTTTAATTTACCAAGGATATCGTATTACTAACTGGGATCCTGCTGTTAAAACAGCATTAAGTGATATCGAAGTAATTTATAAAGAAGTTCAAGGGAAATTCTATCATTTACGCTATCCACTAGCAGATGGGAGTGGTTTTTTAGTTGTAGCTACGACCCGACCAGAAACATTATTCGGGGATCAAGCATTAGCGGTAAATCCTAATGATGAACGTTATGGATCTTTAGTCGGAAAAGAAGTTATCATTCCTGGAACAGAAATTAAAATTCCAATTATTGCTGATGATTATGTTGATCAAGATTTTGGTTCAGGAGTTGTTAAAATTACGCCAGCTCACGATCCTAATGATTATCAAGTTGGTGTGCGTCATGAATTAAAAATGCCGATTATTATGAATTTAGATGGAACAATGAATGAAAATTGTTTTGAGTTCAATGGGATGGACCGTTTTGAATGTCGAAAAGCTTTAATTGAAAAATTATCTAATTTAGATTTAGTGGAAAAAATTGAAGATTATACACACAATGTTGGACACTCTGAACGTAGTGGAGTTGTTGTTGAAACGATGTTATCAAAACAATGGTTTGTTAAGATGGATGAATTGGCAAACCAAGCAATTACTTTCCAAAAAAATCATCAAGGTGTAGAATTCTACCCACAACGTTTTGAAAAAACATTCTTACAATGGATGGAAAATATTCAAGATTGGTGTATTTCTCGTCAATTATGGTGGGGACACCGCATTCCTGCTTGGTACCATAAAGAAACTGGTGAAGTATATGTAGGATTAACACCACCACTAGATATTGAAAATTATACCCAAGATCAAGATGTGTTAGATACATGGTTCTCTTCAGCACTTTGGCCAATGGCAACGACAATATGGCGTGAAGATAATCAAGATATGGATAAATTTTATCCAACTAATGTGTTAGTAACAGGATATGATATTATTTTCTTCTGGGTAAGTCGTATGATTTTCCAAGCCATTGAATTTAGTGGGCAAAAACCATTTAATGATGTATTAATTCATGGTTTAATTCGTGCTGCTGATGGACGTAAAATGTCAAAAAGTTTAGGTAATGGAATTGATCCAATGGATGTTATTGAATCGCATGGAGCTGACGCACTACGTTTATTCTTAATTGGAAACTCAGCTCCAGGACAGGATTTACGTTATAGTGATGAAAAACTAGATGCTAGTTGGAATTTCTTAAATAAAGTATGGAATGTAAGTCGTTTTGTTATTCAAAATACTGACAACATTACACTAGATACTAATTTAGATAATAGTTTATTAGATGATGCTGATTTATATATTATTGACCAATATAATCAAACATTAGATAAAATTAACTACTATATGAATAAATATGAATTTGGTGAAGTTAGTAAATATTTAATTCACTTTATTCGTGATGAGTTTAGTAGTTGGTATTTAGAAAATACAAAAATATACTTTGCAAATAATGATCAATTAAGTAATAATAAAAAATTATTATTAAAAACATTATTAAATAATGTGATGATTATGTTACATCCATTTGCTCCATTTATTACTGATGAGATTTATGCTCATGTTAGTCCAGGGCAAGAAATCTTTAATCAAACATGGCCGCAAGAAATGTCAATTGCGACTAAAGAAGGAGCACATCGTTTTGCCCTTGTTAAGCAAGTAATTACAGTAATCCGTAATTTCCGTGAACAAGAACAAATTGGAAATAAAAAACCAATGCAAATTATGCTAGAAAGTAATATTGATATTGCTAACAATTACCCTATTATCGAAAAAATGGCAAATATAGAAGCAATTAATCAATATCAACAACAAGACAATTTAATTAGTTTTGTTGAAGGAGAAGTAACAATTCATATTATAAATAATGACTTAATTGATCAAAATGCAAAACGTGAAAAACTACAACAACAACTAGAAAACGTGCTTAATGAAGTTAATCGTAGCTTAAAAATGCTTAGTAATGAGAAGTTTGTTGGCAATGCTAATCCAGACAAAATTAAAGAAGAAGTTGAAAAAGCAACACAAAATATTTCACAATATCGTGACACATGTCAATTATTAGGGTATAATGATATTGATAGTAAAATTATTGAATTAGAAGGGGTTTTAAGTAAATTATGAATATCGATGAAGGTTTACAAAAATGGGCTAAAAGATTAATAATTTTAATTTTTTGTTTAATTTTATTTTTCTTTTGTCAAAGAATCGGTGTAATTAAAGCAATTATCAATGTATTCGTAGCTTTAACGCCATTATATATTGCTATTTTTGTATCATGGATGATGCAACCTGTTGCTCGTTATTTAACTGATAAATGGAAAATTAAGTATGGCGTAAGTTGTTTCTTATCAATCATCTTAATGGCCTTGGTAGTATGTGTGTTAATATTTACCATTATTCCGGAAATTTTCTTCCAAATTAAAGGTTTTATTAATACTTTATCTACATCAATTACTAGTTTATTCAATCAGTTAGAACAAGTAGGAGTGTTTAAAAAGGATTCTCGTTTCTTTACAGAAATTGATCAAGCATTACAACAATATAACCTAAGCTTAGATTCAATCTTCCGCCACGGTTTAGATTTTGTTAAAAACAATAGTAACTATATTACTGATGGAATCAATTCAACAATTGGGGTAGTCCAATCAGTTATTGGTGTAATAGCTCAAATTGGATTAGGTTTCTTATTGAGTTTTTATTTAATGCCTAACTTTAATCACTATGTAAATTTAGTAGTAAAAAAAGTTAATAAAGATAAACAAAAATCGTTTAGAGAAGATTTAACTAGTATTTCAGTTACTTTAAGAAAATATTTAAAAGGATTATTATTAGATACAGTCACTTTATGTATTATTTTATCTGTTTTAACTTCGATTTTCTTTGGTGCTAAAATAGGAATCATGACAGCGATTGTCTTTAGTTTAATAGCTGCTTTATTTAACATTATCCCTTATGTTGGACCTATAATCGGAGCAATTCCGTTAGTATTAGTGGTATTCCAATCATATGGAATTCTTGGGATTATCGGAGCTTCAATATTGATCTTCTTAGCACAGTTTGTCGAATCTAATATCATTTATCCACGTATTATGGGTAATTCAATTAATATGCATCCTGTAACTTTAATGGTCGGTTTATTAGTGTGTAGTACCTTATTTGGTTTTGTAGGTATGTTTATTTCAACTCCATTACTATCAATTATCAAAATTTTCTTAGTAAAATTTGGAGTTATAGGAGAGGATGATTTATAATGAATAAAAAAGTTTTCAATAACATAAAATTTATCGTATTATTGATTGTAGGAGTGTTTGTTTTTTTAGTTCCATTTTCTTTGCCTTTTCCTGGATTTGAAGAAAAAACGATCTTAATTTCGCACTTCTCAACATTAGTTAAGGATTATTTTTTAACGCCATTTATATACTTTACCTTAGCCGTGCAAGTGTTTATTGTGCTTAGTGCACTAGTTGGATTATATCGTCGTATCACTAAGAAAGATTTAAAATATCCATTCTTAAATGAATTATGTGGAACGACATACCCTATGATCATTACGAAAATAGTAGGAGCAATATTTTTTACTTTAGTTGCTTTAAAACAATTGGGAATTGATTTTAGTCACAATCCAACAATGGGAAGTCAATTATCTATATTTATTGGAAATGTTTATAATGCGATTATTAACCCTGATACTGGGGGAACAACCTTTGATTTAGTCTTAAGTTTATTTTTAACGTTCTTTGCTGGAAACTTATTATTACCATTTTTAACAGATTTTGGAGCTGTAGAATTTGTCGGTAACCTAGCTTCGCGTGTTATGCATAAGTTATTTGGGATTCCTGGTTATTCAGCGATTGATGCTGTAGCTAGTTTTGTTGGAGATGGAACAATTGGAATTTTAGTTACAGATCGTCAGTATCAACGTGGATACTACACGCAACGTCAAGCAGGAATAATTGCCACTAGCTTTTCGATTGTAGGGATTGCCTTTGCAACATTAGTTGCTAACACATTAGGTTTTTCTAATTACTTTGGAATCTTTTATGGAACAATTATACTTGTAACTATCGTATTAGCAATGGTATTATCACATTTTAATTTCTTTAATTTTAAGGATACTTATTATAATGAAGATAATAAAAAAGTAGAAGATAGTAATGTTAATTTTAAACAAGCATATGAAATAGGAGTAGAAGTTTGTGCAAAAGCTAACATTAAAACCATTATTGTGACTGCTTTTAAACAAATTGTCACTACCTTTATTATCTTTGTGCCAACAATAATGTGTGTAGGAACATTAGGATTAATGCTATCCACATATACTCCAGTATTTACATGGATTTCAACACCATTTATTCCGATCTTACAATTCTTAGGATTTGGAAGTAGTGCTGAAGCAATGGCGCCTGGATTATTTGTGGGATTAGCTGATATGTATTTACCAACATTATTCGTATCAGATCCAGCATTGACGATTTCTAGTGCTGCTAAATTCTTTATTGGTGTATTATCATTCTGTCAATTAGTCTTCTTATCAGAAACAGGAATGGTATTATTAAATACTAAAATTGGATTTAAATTTAAAGATATATTAAAACTATTTGCCATTAGAACCTTACTATCGATTCCAATTATCTTATTAGTAACTTATATATTAAGTTTCTTTGGCATTGTTAGTTTTTAATTAAAAGCAACTACGGTTGCTTTTTCTTATAAAAATTTAAATCACCGGATATATAGATAAAATGGTATAATTTAAACGAGGTAATATGAATATAGCAATAGCCTTAAATGGTAGTAATAGTATCAATCTAAACTTATTATCAGACCAATTAAATATTGACAAGTGGATCGCTGGTGATGGAGGATATAATACATTACAAAGATATAATATCATCCCAGAAATATTAATCGGTGATATGGATTCTATCAATAATGTAGAAGAAGTTGAACAAGTAGTTTATCCTTCTCATAAAGATGTTAGTGATGGATATCTAACTCTTAAATATTGTTTAGAACATTATAAAGAGGTTGAACATATCTATATTGTTGGGGTAATTGATGATAAACGTTTAGAACATTTTTGGAACAATATCATTAGTTTATTTGATAATAAAGTTGTAATTATTACTAACAATAATCTTATTTGTTATACTGATAAAGATATTAAATTAGAATATATAGTTAATTGTGATTATATATCGCTTTTCTCACTAACGGATGTAAGTAATTTATCAATTATTGGTGCTAAATATGAGGTTAATAAAAAAAATTATCAAGCTAATCGTTTTTTAGGATTAAGTAATGAATTTATCGATGAGCAACCAATTACAGTTAGCCTTGATAGTGGTCAATTAGTAATCTTTTATAGCTTTAAGGAGTAATATGTGTGGAATATCAGGATATATAGGAATAAATAGCGATGCACTAGATCGTGTTATTCATGGATTAGAACGATTAGAATATCGTGGATACGACTCAGCAGGGGTAGCTAGTATTATTAATGGTGAGTTTAAAACATTTAAAACTATTGAAGAAGTAGTAAGTCTTCCAGAAATTATTAATAAAGAAGGAGAAGTTTGTTGTAATCTAGCTATTGGGCATACAAGATGGGCAACTCATGGAGAACCAAGTGTAGTTAATGCTCATCCGCATGTTGTTAATCAATTTGCGATCGTGCATAATGGGATTATTGAAAACTTTCAAGAATTAAAAACAGATTTAATTGCCAAAGGATATGAATTCAAATCAACAACCGATACAGAAGTTGCTTGTGCATATCTTGATTGGGCATTTAGCATTACTGCAAATATTTACCAAACCATCCAAATGGCAATTAATGCCTTTGTTGGTAACTATGCTATTGTATTAATCAATAAAACTATGCCAAATAATTTGTATGCTTTTAGTAACAATGCCCCAATCGTAATTGGTGCTGGAAATGATGGATATTATATTGCTAGTGATGAGGCGGCCTTTTTAGATTATACAAATCAATATTTTCGTTTAGAAAATATGCAAATTGTTGAAATTTCTTTAATGGATAATGGGCAAGGAATGGTTCAACCGATGATTAATTTCTACCAATTTGACGTTAATAGCCAACAAATTGTCCCAACCCAATTACAATTAAATATCAGTAAAAAAGATCCAAGTAGTTATGATAAACAAGGCTTTGAGCATTTTATGTTAAAAGAAATTTCAGAGCAACCGATGGTTATTGCCAATACCATTCAAGCATATGGATATAATCAACAACCAATCTTTGACTTACGTGATTATGAACATATTAATATAATTGCTTGTGGTAGCTCATTATATGTTGGGGAAATAGCTAAAAACTTACTTCAACGATTAGGTAAACGCGTAAGTGTAGAGTGTGCTAGTGAATTTAGATATTCAGATGCCACATTAGGTGATGATGATTTATGTATCTTCATTTCTCAAAGTGGAGAAACAGCAGATACATTAGCAGCATTAGAATTAGTTAATCAATTAGGTATAGATACACTAGCTGTAGTTAATGTGGTTGATTCTAGTATTATGAATAAAGCTAAATTTAGTATCCAAACATTAGCTGGTAGCGAAATTGCTGTAGCAACAACTAAAGCATTTAGTGCCCAATTAATGATATTTGTCTTAATGTATTTACAAAATGCCCAATTAGATGGATCAATTGACCAAAATACATATAATTTGATCATTAATAACTTAATGAACATTAATATGAGTATGCAAAATATCATTAATGACCCTAAAATACAAGAAGTTGCTAAATCATTTACAAATACTGATTCTGCATTCTTTTTAGGGCGTGGAATGGATTATCCATTAGCTCTTGAAGGTAGTTTAAAATTAAAAGAAATTAGTTATATTCACTCTGAAGCGTATCCAGCTGGTGAATTAAAACATGGGCCGATTGCCTTAATTAACGAAAAAGTACCTGTAATTTGTTTAGTAACTGACCAAAAATTAGTCGGTAAAATGGTATCTAATATACAAGAAGTTACAGCCCGTGACGGAGATGTATTTGTTATTGGATTAGAAAGTTTAGTTGCTAATTTATTTAATGATGAAAATACAGTATTATTAGCAAATATTGATGAATTCAGTAATATCTTTAATACATTAGTAACTTTACAAGTATTGTCATATTACATAGCTAAAAATCGTGATTGTGAAATAGATCGTCCGAAAAACTTAGCTAAAAGTGTTACTGTAGAATAAGTTTTATATCTGTCTCTTATACACATCTGACGCTG
>ERZ1026780.1264-NODE-1264-length-17048-cov-6.666098_pt1 | contig 17048 bp, 12 predicted proteins | sample MGYA00380126_ERZ1026780 | MGnify/ENA primary metagenome ERZ1026780 (study PRJEB33269, sample SAMEA4719762) | human gut metagenome | biome: human-associated habitat; feature: organic feature; material: feces | place: Cameroon | collected 2013-10 ... | reverse complement strand
GCCAGTAGGTGACCACGAAGCGGTTCGTCGGCAGCGTCTGCCCGGCGAGAAGCTTCCACGTCGTCGTCACGCGCCCGTCCCCGTGGTACGCCGTCTCGGGCGCGACGGGCAGGCGGTTGCGGGCCGTGTCGTCGCCGCGCGGGTTGACGTAGCGCACGACCTTCTTCCCCTCGGAATAGGCGGACTCCTCGACGACGCGCCCGCCCCGGCGGCGGATGGCCGCATAGCGCCCCGTCCGCGCGTTGAACGCCACGAAGCCGTACTGCGCGAGCGGCACCACGTCCAGCCCCCCGTCCCCCGTCTCGCACGCCCAGTCGGCGACGCCCCGGTTCACGAAGACCTCCATGCCCGTCGACCACGAGACGTGCAGACGGCGCGGGTCGCCGCCCGCGAACGAAACGCGCGAGACGGTGGCCGTGCCGAGTTCGCGCGCGATGTGCTGCGCCAGCCAGTACTTCCGCACGACCTGGCGGAGGCAGCGGTCCACGTCGAGCGGTTCGAGGAGGCCGGCCTCGGCCTTGTAGGCGTCGCGGTTGTAGCAGTCCGCCATGAGGGCGTGTCCGTTCAGGATCTCGCAGGAGAGGTAGTCGTCCGAATCGATGCCGTGGCAGTCCGCCCCGCGCGCACCCTCGAAGCGGGCGCTGTACCCGACGCCGTGGAGGGCCATGCGGTCGTGGTAGACGAGCGGGAACCAGGGCGTCTTCTCCTGGACCGTGCCCGGCACCTTCATCCAGCGGTAGGCGCCGGGTTCGTCGGCGAGGTGCATCCACTGGCAGTCGCCGCCGTCGAGGTGCCCGAGCATGTAGTCGCAGGGCGCCTCGCTCGACACGAAGCCGTCCCGCCCGCAGAGGGCGCGCGCCGCGTCGAACATCCGCGCGTTCGCGCGCATGTTCCCGAGGAGGGAATGGACGCGCCCCGCCCGGTCGCGGCACGTTCCCGCGAAATTCGCGCCCGAGCCCGTCACGTCGATGAACACCGTTCCGGGACGGAAGCCGTCCGCATGCATCTGCTCCTGCTGGTAGATGATCGACGCCACCCCCTCCTGCGGCAGCAGCCGGTAGCTCTGCTCCTTGTGGGGCGGGTTGAGCCAGGCCTTGACGGGCTCCAGGGCGCCGGTTCGGGGATTGGGCTGATGGCAGATCTTGTCCCAGGAGAACCAGGGCGAATCGGGATAGCAGTCGATCACGTTCAGGTGGACGCCGAACGCCCAGCCGCGCGCGCGCGCCACGGCCTCGGCGGCCTTCAGCTCCGCCGCCGTGCCGAACGTCGGCGCGGGCGGGTAGACCTCGGGCAGGTGGCGGTCGAAGCCGTGGCGCTGCCAGCAGTGCGCGTAGAAGAGGAGGTCGTCCTTCAGGCCGTAGTCGTCCGCCGCGCGGCGGATCAGCTCGCCGAACTCCCGGAACGTCCCGTTCCAGCTGTCCACGCAGAAGCGCCCCGCCTTCCGCGCGAAGCCCGCCGGGGCGGGAACCGTGACGTGCCGGCGGTAGCGGAGCGCGCAGTCGAACGCCCCTGCCGTGCCCACGACGAACGTCAGTTTCGTCGGCTGCGCGACGCGGAAGCCGAAGGACCCCTTCTCGGGCGCGTGGTAGAGGCTTTCGGGCGGCGCCTCGGTGGCGACGACGAGGGCGAGGCCGTTCGGGAACTCGAAGCCCGCGAAGCGGCAGGCGTTCTGGTGGCCGTTGAACGGCAGCGCGAACGCGCCGGGATCCTTCACGTAGTAGCCGTAGCCGAAGTAGAGCGCGGACGGCTTCTCGGAGCAGCGCCCGAACACGATCCGCCCGAAGTCGCGTTCGTCCCCGGCGATCTCCGCGACAAACGCATCCCCTTCGGCCCGGAACGAGACGGCCGGCACGGCGCCGGACGCGGAGGCCGTCCGCTCGAACGGCGCGAAGGCGAGCGTCCTCCCGCCCGCCGAGAACGCGAAGCCCCCCTTTCCGTCCAGCGTGACCGTTCCGCCAGTCGCCCCCTCCAGCTGGAAGGACGATGCGGCCCACACGGGCACAACCGCCCACAACGCCGCCGCAACCACGCCGATAAGCAGACGGACACCTTTCACGTCCATGCGCATGTTTCCTCCGTTCACCTTCAGCGGCCACAGCTGGTCCGTCTTGTCGATGTACACACACCCGAACTTGACGAGTTCGGAGAACGTGTAGATGTCGGGCGCGAGCTTTTCCATGCCGCAAATTATAGCATAGTCGCCCCGTGCGCGGCAGGAAACGCCTCACGTGAAAACGTGTCCCGCCCTCCCGGTCGCGCAGGAGCGGTGTCCCCTCCATCCGAACGTTTACGCACTGACATCCATCATCTGATCGTGGGCAGGCAACCTTCACAGTCAAACGCATAGGATCCACCGGCGACAACGCTATCGCGCGTGTCGTATCCTTCGCGAATCCATTCCGCCGAAAACTTCACGCGGTAGGCGAGCTTCCCTTTACCTTTCCTGTAGTCGTAGAAGTCGGCGAACAGCACGGCATCGTCCCCCGTTCCGCTCACCTGAAGGACGGACGAACCCGTGACCGAACGCCCCTCGATCTTTCCACTCGACCGAATCGTCCCGTTCCTGTTCACCGTGAACATGAGCGACGGCTTGGAGGGCGGCGGTTCACATCCAGGGCACACAAGGAATCCAGATCCAGCGTGTACAGACTCCGTGAGCGCACCGAACGTGCCGATCCTCGCCAGCTTCTCCACGACATCCGTCACGCCCGCACGTGCCAATGCCTGTGCCGTCCCGCCAGAAACGTTCCACTCGGCATCTTTCGTCCCGACCTTGCCCGACAACCGCGCCCTCCCGTCATTTCCAGGAGACATGTCCAATACCAGCTCACACCAATTGCCGCGTTGGTCGCGCAGGTCGATCTGGACAAAATCGTCCGTACAGGCACACGAATAGCCCGAGAGCGAAGAGGTCTTCCCCGCCGACACGACCTTGACGCCGATCTTGCCGTTCGACGCAATCGACACGGATACCGTGCCACTCACGTCGCCGAGATCATCCGCATCATCCGCGATCAGGTCTTCGCAGGGCGGCAGGTCTCCGCCGATGAAACCACGATACGTTCCGACGCATGCGGACGGGAAAGGCGCCACCGCAACCGTGAACGTGGCCTTCTCGATCCTGCGTCCGTTCCTGGCCGTCAGCACCACCGTATAGACGCCCGCCTTCGTCGGCGTCCCCCACAATGCGGCAAAAGAAGATTCCCGGTCCAGGACCAACCTCAAGCCCATCGGCAACCCGCTTGCCGACACCGTCCAGCCGTCTGCGAAGGAGAACTCGAATGGCGGCCGGCAGCAATTTGAATAATCGCCGACAGTAAAGTGATAGGCCCCTTCATATTCAAGGCCGTCGAACACCCAGCTCCGCAGATTCGGCACGACAACGCGCATGCTCTTCGTTGCCGTCGCACCGGAAAGGTTCTTCGCCGTCAGCGTGACAACGCTCGTGCCGGGTTTCAGCTTCGCCATGTCAGGAACGACAAGCGACAACCCCTGCAATTTCACGCCGGGCGGCAATCCCCTTGCCGTCACCTTCAGCTGGGTCATGCTTTCGACCTCCACCGTCCGTTCGTCATAACGGGCATCCGTGTCAATGCGCCATTCGTCGTCCACGCGGATGCCGATCGCCGCATCCTCGGCCTTCGTAACGAATTTCGCATAGACCGGCTTCGAGGCCGCTGCCGAGAAAACAAAGGACGCATTTGCCGCACGATAGTCGCCGCCCCCCTGGAATGGTTCCGTGCAGGCCGCGTCCGCATACCACCCGGCAAAATAGCAGCCGCGCGCAGGCCTGGCCGAAAGCCTGACCGCCGTACCCGACTTCTTCACGCCGCCACCCAATACCGTACCGCGTCCGAGAAACGCCCCACCGACGGCAACCACCTGGTACCGGCTGTCGGCATCACGGACAATCACCGTCTTGACCGTCTTGCGGCGCGCCGCATCCGTAAAGGTGATCCTGTACTTCCCCGGCTTTGTGGGCGTCCCCGCAAACGCCTCGCAGGTCCCTCCGGGACAGGGCACCTTCGCCTTCCACTTCAATCCCGGAGGAAGCCCGGAAACCGACCTAGCAAGCGAATGCCAATCCTCAACGGCCTCAAACGGCTCGCCGACCCGCAGCGCATCGAGCGCATCCAGGTCAACATGCCGGGAAAGCCCGATGTCGTCATAGTCCCCTTCCGAAGCGCCGCCGACGATCCAGCGCACCGTCGACGACTGCTGATAGCCGTTCGCGTTCTTCGCCGAACACGTCGCATAATAGACGCCCCTCCGCGTCGGACGCCCCGAGAACACCCGCGTCTGGGCATTGTACTTGATTCCAGCCGGAAGCCCCGAAACGGAAACCGTCACGGGCGATCCCGACGACACGATAAAGCAATCCTCAAGATCGCGTTCGACCTCGACGCCGACATCCGCCGTCAACTTCCCACCCTCGGAAATGAGAAGCCAGTCGTCCCCTGGCCCCATGCTTTCACGCCAGATGGCACGCATCACAACCGTTCTGTCAATTTCCGTCCCGTCAGGTGAAACCATCGGCCACTCCGGCACATACCGGCTCAGATCGATCCGGGTTCCAGTTGTGTAGACGTGTTGGCCATCCTCCTCGACGATCCCGCTGCTCACCGACCAGCCTCCGAACAGGCTCCCCGGCTTCCTGAAGGCGCACAGCGGCAACGTATAATACAGAGAGGCCCCTCCCTTGACCGAAAAAGACTTGCCCGGCATCGTCCCCATACCGCCGCCGGCATCAAAGACGATTTTCACCGGGAGTTCAACGGAGATTCCGTACATGGGTTTTGAAGGCTCCACAATACCAGGTACATCACCAAGGTCCACCCCTTCCAACGGATTGTCCGAAGCGGCGCCGGCCGTCGCCGCCAACACCATCATCGCACAGCTCGCGGCAACCTTCAGCGCATGGAATTTCCCGACCGCCGCACACGTTTCGCCCCCATCGGCGAGTTGCCGGTCAATCCTAGAGGCCCCCTCTTCATCCCCCTGCAGATGGAGGCAGACCCCCAGCAGGACCTTCGCGCGCGTGCTTCCCGCGTCGGCCTTAAGGTACTCCCGCAGGGCGGCCTCCGCTTCACGCAGATCCCCTGCGCGCATCATTTCCTTAATCGTGTTCAGCTTCATTTTCCGTTTCCTCCGTACTGGTTGACAACATGTCGTTTAAAATCTTCTCGGTCTCCACACGCCGCACGCAGAACAAGTTCTCGCCCAGCGTTCCCGTCGTACTCAGCGCCGCCGCGCTGCACCCCGCCTTGCATTGCCGTCCGAACGGGCATTTCGCACACATGCCGGACAGCGCATGTTCCTTTTGCCGGAACGCATGGAACGACTCCGGATCTCGCCAAATCGCCTTGAGCGGACGCACGCGAAGATTCGCCTCGATGAAGTCGCTCCCGAGCGAAAGACAGGGCAGGACGTCGCCGTTCGCCCGTATGCCGATGACGTGCCGACCGGCCGGACATCCCGTCCAGACCTGATGCAGGAAACGGAGTTTCGGCGTCAGGGGGAAATAGCCGAAATCGTCCATCGTCCCGATCTTCAGCCGCCCGTTCAGGTCGTAAAGGCAATGCGTCACGCGCTCGGCGTACCAGGCGAACTGATCGGGTGACAAGAGAAGCGAGTCGTCAAACCGTTCGCCTGCGCGATGCGCGACCTGGATCTGCCAGAGGATGGGCGTATCCTTGAAGGTCTCGGCAAAAAGATCGAAGTCACCGAGGTTCCGGGACGTGAACGTCGTGACCGCCGTCACCTGTCGGTGTCCGTCCGCCACAAGATCGTCCAACAGCCTGCGGCACGTCGCATAGCCGTCCACGCCGCGCGTACGGCGATAGCTCTCCGGCGTCGCGCCGTCCAGGCTCACGCCGACGGCACGGGGGGCAAGCGCCTTGAACTGCGCGCGAACCGCCTCCGTCACCAGAAGGCCGTTCGTGATCAGCTGGAGCTCCATGTCGACCGCCTTGACGGAGGCGGCGACTTCGTACCAGTCGGGACGCAACAGGAATTCACCGCCCAGAAGCGTAACCGTCCGGCAGCCGAGCGCCGCGAGATCCCGCATCACCTGTCGGAGTTCGCCTAGGGACATTTCATCCGTACGGGCACGGCCCGACGCCGAGGCACAGTGCGGGCAACGCAGATTACAGCGGTTCGTCACTTCAACGACCGCCTGCCGCAGAGAATGCGCCATTTGTCTTCCATTTTTCTCCATGGTCACCTACCGTCACTCCGTTTGCACGCCAAGAAAGATCCGTCAATTCAGGTCGCAGCCAAAACGCTTTGCTACGTCCAGCACAACCGCCCCATACTTCCCCGAACCCGGAACGAGGGAGAAGCCCACGCCCGCGCCACGCAGACGCTCGACGACCGGCACCAGGACCTGGTGTTCGTACCGCTCGATCGACCAGTCGTTCCGTTTCGCACACGCTGAAAGCGAGATCTTGAGATACTTCGGCCGCTCGCCGAGGACACGATCCAATCGGGACAAGATCTGTTCGGGCGATCCCTTCTGCGGCTGGAAGAGGGAAACGTTCTGCACGAGGGGTTGCGCCAAATGCGGTTTCGGCAAAGACGGCGTCGGGACGCTCTCCACCTTAGTGCCAGTGGTCTCCGTAGGCGCCGTGCCGCGCGAAACGGCCACGACATGGCGTGGGGCAGGCGCCGTATTGCTCGACGCGGGCGCCACATGAGTCGAATGCGCCACGTTACTTGAACAGGATACAACACTACTCGGACTGGACCCCACATTTCCCGAAGCGGGAACAGGGCTCGTGGACAGAAGTGTTTCCACCGGGACCTTGCCCTCGGCAGGCCCTACGGCGGCAACCGTTTTCCACACAACCGGCAGACGAAGGTACGGTTTCAGGAGGACGACCGCCCCCGTTGCCACGATAAGCAGCAACAACCCCGCGCAAGCCACGCGCAACGTGCGGCGCCGACGTGGATCATCCGGGCGTCCAGAACCGCGTGCCGTTTTGTCCTTGTCGCCCTCAACCGGTGGCACGGCCTTCTCCACGGTCCGCGTCGCCGTTTCGGGCTGGGAGGACGCAAGGATTTCGTCAATCGCGGCAACGATTTCATCGCCGGAGGACACTCTTTTCTCAAGGCTCTTCTCGCACATCCTCGCCAACAGCGAAACGACGCCATCCGGAACGTCCAGCTCTTGTTCCCGCTGTGCCGGGGGAGAACCGCCGCCGACTTCCCCTGGGACGTCCCGTTTCCCCTCGGCGCAGAACGTCCGGGTCTCCATTGTCGGCAGCGTGACCGCCGTCCGCCCCTCCTCCGCACATGCGCAGACTGGCTTGAACGTGCGAATGTCGGGAAGCGGACGGGGCGAAAGAAGGAAGGACGTCACTTCGACGATGTTCGTGGCGGGATAGGGGCGGCTGCCGGCCAGCATCTCGAAGAAGACGATGCCGAGGCTCCAGATGTCGGCCCGGGCATCGACCGACGATGCGTCCCGCACCTGTTCGGGAGACATGTAGGCGGGCGTGCCGAAGACCTGCGCGGGGAGGGTCTTGAGCATGTTCTCGGCATCGTCCTGGACGGCCTTGGCGATGCCGAAATCCACCAACTTGGCAACGCCATCCGAAGTGAACAGGATGTTCTCCGGCTTGATGTCGCGGTGGACCGAATGGCGCTTCTCGACCGCCGCCAGCGCCAGGGCGACCTGGCGTACAATTCCCAACGCCTCGCGCCAGGGGATCCGCCCCCGGCACCGCATGCGGTCCCGCAACGTCCCGCCGCCAAGATACTCCATGACGATGTAGTAGAACCCCGACGTCCCTTCGCATCCCGCGTCGTAGACCTCGACGAGATGCGGGCTGTGCAGCCCGCAGACGAGCGCGGCCTCCTGGTTGAAACGGTCGACGAACTCGCGGTTTCGCTCGGCGATCGCCGGATCGAGGACCTTCAACGCGCGTTCGACGCGCAGCGTGGGATTCCGCACGAGGTAGACCACCCCCATCCCACCCTTGCTGAGGATGCGCGTGATGGTCCAGTTCCCGAACCGGTCCCCTTCCTTCGGCATGCGTGAAACGTCCATGTGCCCCTTCCCCCCTTCACCACCCGAAAACGCCCTTGACGCGCGCCTTCAGAAGCTCCTTACAGTTCAATGCCCGCAATCCGGGCCTCCTCGACAAAAGACGGCGCCTCGCCCGCCTCAAACCCTCCGCAGACGGTTCCGTCGGGTGCGATGGACGCCGTCTTCCAGCGATGCAGCTCTCGCACGCGGTATTCCCCCCGTTCCAGGGGCAGGACCTCGGCGATGGACACGACCTTGCGCGAACCGTCCGAAAGGCGCGCCGTGTGGACGACGGCGCCGATGGCACTCGCCACCTGCGCGCGCAGGGCCGAGAGCGGGATGTCGATGCCGCTCAGCAGGGCGCACGTCTCGATGCGGCTCAGGGCGTCAAGGGGCGAATTCGCGTGGATCGTGCTCATCGAGCCCGCATGGCCGGTGTTGAGCGCCTGCAACAGGTCGAGCGCTTCGCCGCCCCGGATTTCGCCGATCACGATGCGATCGGGGCGCAGGCGCAGGGCCGAGTGGATCAGGTCGCGGATCGTCACCTCGCCCTGCCCGTTCTTGTCCGCCTTGCGCGTCTCGAACGGCACGATGTGCCGCTGCTGGAGCTGGAGCTCGCTCGCGTCCTCGATCACGAGCACGCGCTCGTTGTCCGGGATGAAGGAGCTGAGCGCGTTCAGGACGGACGTCTTGCCCGAGCTCGTCGCACCCGAGACGATCACATTCTTGTGCAGGAGGACGAGCGCGCGGATGAGCCTCCGCGCCCGTTCGTCCACGCTGCCGAACGCCTGCATCCTCTCGATGGTCAGCGTGTCCTTCTTGAACTTGCGGATGGCGATGACCGTGCCGAGGCGCGACAGGGGCGGAATGACGGCGTGGACGCGGCTGCCATCCGGGAGGCGCGCGTCCAGGCGCGGGTGCATCTCGTCCAGGATGCGCCCGACGGACTTCGCGATGTTCGCCGCCGCCGCCTTGAGCGCGGGTTCGCTCACGAACCGCGCCGGCACCTCCTCCAGTCGGCCCTTCCGCTCGACATAGACCCGTTCGGGCCCGTTGATCAGGATCTCGCTGACGTCGTCGTCCGCCAGATGCTCCGCCACCGGCTGCAGGAACAGCGTCAGGAATGAATTGTTGTCTTGCATGTTCTATTTCCTCTGTCTTGAATGCGACGTCCAATCATCATCATGCCCCCCACCAGGACAAACACCCCGCCGAGGAACTGCCCGGGCGAGACGGGAACCCCCTCCAGAATCGTCCCCCGGCTGTCGCCGCGCAGCAGCTCAAGCGCGATGCGCCCCGCCCCGCATGCGACAAGCGAGAAGCCCGCGCGGTAGCCCGCCTTGACTGCGGTCATGGCGAGCGTAAACGCGACGAGCAGCCACCCGGCTTCATAGAGCTGGACCGGGCAGAGCGGAACGGATCCGTACGCCACGCAGGGTGGGGAGCCCGCCGGATAGACGACACCCCAGGGCGCCCGGACGGGGATGCCGTAGCAGCATCCCCCCAGGAAGCAGCCCAAGCGGCCGACGGCCTGGGCGGGCAGGCAGCCTGGCACGAAGAGCTCAAGGAGAAGCAGGACAGGAATGCCCGCCATCCTCCTGAAGGCGATCCAGAACAGCATGCATCCCAACAGCCATCCGAAGTAGTTCAGGCCCCGGCCAAAGGGATGGGCGAAGACCTGACGGACGCCGTCATGGAACAGCACGTCCGTCACCGCCCCGGACACGACACCGAAGAGCAGGCAGAGCGGCAGGGCCGGGAGGAGGCGGTCGTTCACGGTGGCGACGGGCAATCCCATGCGCCGCGCACGGTAAAGGAACAAGAGCACCAGAATCATCAGCCCGGCGCCGATGCAAAGCGGGAACGAGCCGATTTTTCCAAAGGGCAGGCTGATGAAAGGATGCATGTTGCCGCATTCCCCGCGATGCCGTGCCTTACGCCACGCGCTTCGTGTTGGCAATCGAAAGCGCCCCCGCGATGATGTACAGGATCGCGCTGATCAACGCCAGCGGGTTGAGGATGATCACGTTGACAATCCCCATGAGAAGCGCGAGCAGAATCACGAGCACACCCGTCAGCGTCGACCACTTCGACTTGCAGAAGAAGCAGAGCGCAAAGACGACAAGGCCGAGAATGCTCGGCAGGAAGAGCGAAGAGCCGCCCCTCCCATTCGTCATCTCCTGCATGGCGGACGCGCAGATCACATTGCACAGCAGGCTTGGAATCCACAGCACGAAGGCGATGATGGCCAATATGACCGGCGCGAAGGTCTTGCGGTGCTCGATGATGACAACCTTGTTGTCGTTGTCGGTATTCATGTTCTGTTCTCCTTTGGAACCTTGTTTACGACAGGCCCGCTATCGGTTCCGCACTAGCATGCCCGGCTGTAGCGACGCGCTACAAAGCAAACCCCTATTCCGATACGCCCCAGGAAAAGAATGTACGGTTCCAATCTGCGTATGCCAGTGACCAAATCACCTTCCTGCCGTCTGGATCCATCCATTCCGAAATCTGCCGCTTCTCGGAAACGCCGCCAACCTGATGTCGATGCGCATAACCGAAATCTCTCATCAGCGCCGTCACCTCGGTCAACGAAGCCTCCATGCCAAGCCCAAACTCACCTCCAAGCTTCCATCCCCGTCGTGCGCTGTCACAGAAATCGACGCGCGTTCCAACAGGGAGAGCCTCCCGTAGGCTTTCCGTCGAGAGTGGGGGCATCGTCTGCACCGTAGCGGAATCGCTTGTGGATCGGCCCATGGAAGACGTATCAGGCATTACGAACACCGTCCCCAATAGAATCGAGGCGGCAAAGGCGGAGAACACGTTGCAGACGTTCACAGACGACATCACTCGCTCCATGACGAAAGGAAGCGACGTACGCTCTGAACGCCATTTGCAACACGGCTGGGGTCAAACATCGGGGAGGACTCCTCATCCGCCTCATCAAGGATCCAGTTGTCGGACAACACATTCATGAGAATGCCGTAGTTTACGACTTCGCCCGCGTTCGCCGCCCGATTCACTTCTTCCCTCCACCTGCGAACGCGGTGAAACGACACCGAACGCCGCCAGTCCGTTCCCGGAAGATATTCATAGGTGGGATTGGCCTTCAGGTTTTCCATCTCGCCTCCGTCAAATGCCTCGCGCATGTAGAGCATGCCGCGCATCCAGGTCGGCGCCTTGACCTCCAGTCGCTTGATGCCACCAGCCCACATCGCCATGAATCCATTCTGGATCATCGGGTCCCGTCCAACGGAAATCTCGCCGGCAAGTTCCAGCGTGTCGCCGAAAACATACCGTCCCAGCAGATCCACAATCGGATCGCGCTCCATTCCCGGGGTTGGCTTCATCAGCCGCGTGGCGGCGAGAACGGTTCCAACCTGATCGCCAACCTGAAGGCGAATCCGGTTAACCGACAATTCGCCCAGGAAGAACAGACCGCCCAGCAATGCGCAATAGAGCGGCATCACCACGACGAACTCCATGAGGACGCTGCCACGCCTACTTCTGGGGGGAGGGTTGTTTCTGCTGTTGTCCGTCACCACTGACGCCTCCGAAGAACACTCCGTTGTAGTCATTCGACTCGCCATCGGACTGCTGCGGTTTCATCTTGTTCTCAACCTTGTCGACGACACGTGCGCTGAGCTTGCCGGTCAGAGTGGAGATCGTACCTTTCTTCTTGAACGACTCAAGCTGCCCGCAGACCCACCCGAGGGCGCACTTGACAAGCTTGTTGTCCGTCTTCCCGGTAAGTTTCCCCACCCATTTGATGATCTGGTCGAGTGCCTTGTTGGCGAGATTGTTCAAAAACGCGGTGAACTTCTGAAGCCCCCATTTGAGGACGTTCACCGCAATGGTTTGGAGATCCTCCGCAAGTCGCTTGCCCAGTTCCTCGAACTTCTGGGCAAGCGTGCCGTCCCCCGCGAAGATGCCCCAGATGTTCTTGACGCCGTTGACGAGCTTCGAACCGTCGAGGCCCGTCGCGGAAAAAAGCTCCTTGAGCGCGGGATGCTTACTGACGTACTTGTCAATCTGCGCCGCAATCTTGCCCTCGAATTTTGTGATGAGCTGCGCGCCGACCTTTTCGGCAATCACGGGACCGTCCTTCTTCAAGGCCTCCCAGACATCGCCGTCCTTCGACGTAAAGGCGTCGAAGATGTTGCCGGCCGCATTGCCCGCCTCTTCGCCCAACTTGTCTGAGACGTAGGCCTTTATGAAATTCCGTGCGTCTTCCGTGAATTTTGTGGTACCGCTTTCCCGCAGATGAGTAACGGCCTCCTTGGCAGCCTTCTTGCTTGCCTCGTCGAGCCCGGATTTGTCGATGGCCCTGTCGGTTACATCGCAGACGAGTTCCGTCGAAGCCCGCTTGAAATCGGCGGCCTTCGCCGTCCCCTTGATGACGCCGTCAAGCAGATCCTTCAGGGCGGCGGCGGATTTCGGGCCGGGTGCGTTCTTGTCGATGAGCGCGTCAATCGCCTTTCGCGCCGCCTCGTCCAGCGCCCGTGCGCCCTTTTCCGTCGCTTCGTCGATGAAGGCGTTGATCCGTTCGGCGGCTTCCTTTCCAAGTGCCTTCTCGATGGCTTCCTTGAGCGTGGCGATCTCGTTTCCGTTCTCATTTGAGGCGTCGTCATCCCAGTCCACTCCGATCTCGGTCTCAAAACCCTCGGATGAAGCGCCGGACGTATCGCTCACCGGCTTCATCTTTCCGATCTCGTCGACGCTCCGAATCGGATGCCCCGCTTCGGCCGCGACGGACATCAAGGATGTTCCAAGGCAGACAAGAGCCGCCGCGAGAACCTTCAGAATCGTCCTTCTCATTTCGCCACCTCCTTCCCTTTGACGGAATCATGGATTGCCAACATCTCCTCGGCCCTGGCAAGATCAAACCACTCGAAGCTCGCCGGAGTCTTCGGCACGTCCGCCGGAACGGTCGCCGTGACGTAAAAGCGTGGGAACTTGCGGTTGACGACGACGTAGAGCGTTCCTTCCTGTGTCGGCACATAGCCGTAGAGGCTGAAATCGCGCCGGAACATCTCCGGGACCTTCACGAACGACGACAGAAGTTTACGGCTGTTGGGTTCCCGGAAATACGTATACAACTGGAAAAGGCTCCCCTCGCGCGCCATCTTCGCAACATGCCGCCCAACCGCGAGCCCCTTGGCGTTCTTCGCAATCGCAAGCATCTGCTGAAGCCGAAGACCACTGCGATAGGCGAGGCGCCTGAACTCGCGTTCCGCGTCCATCGAGAGGAGAACGCTCGACAGTTGCCCCCAGCTGACGCGCCCGCCACTTGGGAACAAGGCCTCGAAGCGCCGTTTCGTGCCAGCTGTGACCGTCCAGAGTTCAAGGGAGAGCGGACGCGCCTCGGGAATGACCGTGACGGCCCGAAGTTCCTCCGTCCGCTCGTCCCGGAACGTCTCGCCGCTGAGCAAATGGAACTCCCGGGCATGGTAGCCCTTCTTGTCGTCAAGCCCCCCCTTCAAGAGCAGAATCGCATCCCACCAGGGATTGTAAATCCCAACGATGGCGCTTCGGTCGGCCTCTGGGCCGGAAATCAAAATCCCGCCGCGGAAAAAGTCGCAGAGCGCAAGACTCTGAAACTCGGCACACACCCGTGTCCGCCATTTTGTCGCAGCGCTCTCGTCGAAGAATGCGGCAACCGCCTCGTTCGGGTGGTCGGCCGCGCGTTCCCGAAATGTCCCGACGGCCTGTGTGGCGATAAGCACGCGCCCTTCGGTTTCCTGGAAGAGTTCAGCCACGGCGGCACGTCCCTCGTTCATTTCGGCAGCCCGCATGGTGCAGCACAGGGCACCAACGGTCAGGTAGATTAGTGTTCGTTTCATCGTTGTTCATCTCCTTAAAGAATCCTCATCTTGATCAAGGTATGCAAATTAAGCAAAGGGGCGGTGTCCGCATCCATTCCAGTCGGCCTCATTCCAATCGGTGGCCTCTGGTATAGGAACGTGCCAGAACGCCCCGTTTCGTCCGGATTGTCCGAACTCTCATCGAACCGACGCCAGTTGGGCAGGGCGGCAGCCATCTCAAAGGGACTAATCCAGTCATCGTCCGAAAGGCGTGCATCGACCGATTCCCAGAAGGTTGGGTTGTTTCCGGCGTAGCTGTCAAAGGAGTGTCCGTCGGCGGACGACGCGGCGGCATCCGCGTAGGCGAGCGGCAACAGCATCGCATCCCAATCCGTCGTACAGAGGTTCCAGCAGCGGCGCAGTCGTTCTGCATTGTCCCTGTTTCCGCACACGCAGCCAACGCCCGTGAACTTGAAGACGGAATCCGTCCCCTGATTGTGGCAGACGGCGTCGTAACGTGGTTCATATTCGCGCGTGCCGGCTCCGTTCGCCGGGTGCCGGAATGCCGCACGGGCTGCGGAAAAGGCGACAAGCGCGCCGTCCGCCTTGGGATTGAATACGGAATAGAGCCCCGCCAAACCGAAAAACGATGCAAATGCATTTCGTTGCGTACGCTTCACACCCACCACAATGGCACCCTTGCGGCTGAAGAAGTCCGGCGAGAGAATCCACGGCTTCGCCGTCTCACCTGTGTAGGTTTCCCGGTCGAAAAGCGATTTGTCATCCCCGTAGAGCCGTCCATGACCGAAAGGGTTCCGTAAGTACTTCGTCAGCCCGAATGCTTTATGCCACAGGCGCGTTTTCCTTCTCCAGGCGACCTGCGCTCCGTCATTGCTCCATTTTAGAACATTGTAAAAACAACTCTCGTATGAACTTCTCTTGTGTGACCTCAGAGGTAAAAGGCAACACAAATGGCTACACATCATAGGCTGTGGCATGGGGATGGCAATTTCCCTGTGACGAAAGCGACTCAATCTACAAAGGCACTGAACCTGAAACGAACACCAGTCCCAATCGGCATAGAGCGAGGTCGATTCTTCGACCGATGCACATTGATGGGGGTACAGGTCGCGCGTATGGAGGCACGACGGCGGGACGTCGACGTCTAGATTGAAGATCGAGCCAAAGGACAGGGAACTGTTGACATGGTGTCCCCGGCGAATCGGACCGAATTCAGAGCGATTTGAATTCTTGTAGACGCGCGTGATGCCCGGTGCGGCAAATGACGATTCCGACGGTTGCACTTCGCTGGCATTGGCACACGATTCCTCCTCCGTGCTGCGGACAAACCACTGGTCAAGCCCTCCACTCTCAAAGGCGGCGGAATCGCCATTCGAGAAATACGGCTCCAACCTGTCGTAGACCTGATTGTCCGCCATCGAGAGAAAGATCCGTTCGTCCGACTCGGTGTTGAAGAGCGGATGGAAGAATGTTTGATAGGCGGTCTCCGCGTCCGCCCCCTCTTCCCACGGGAGATACGGAGAAGCCATCGGCTTGCTGTCGATGGCGTATTCGATGTCCTCGCGGCTAGGAAGATTCTGTCGGAGGACAACGGCTGCCGTATCCTTGATCGAAAGCGATGTCTGGAGGCTGACAACCTTCAGGAACTCATTGTAGGCAGCGATCTGCTGTTTGAGCATGTGGATGGTCTCCGGGTATGCGCTCACCGTCGGCGCAGTGTCCCGTACGACTTTTTCAATCTCACTTATATCAACGACCTTTCCGTTGACCCGGACTTTATCCACGCCCTCGCCCGCAACACCGCAGAACCAGCCTCCCCCATTCTTCCGGTAGACGCGGCGAATCATCCCCCCACATGGCCGTGTACTCAGAACCCCCGTCGGCTTGTTCCACGCATCGCATTTATCCCGATCCTCCCGGAACCGTTCCTTCACCTTTCTGAGAAAATTCCAGGTGATGTAGTCGAGCTGGAGGTTCGTCAGCTGCACATACGTCCAGGACATCGCACGGTTGATGAGGGCGATGCGGGAGAGGCCGTCGGCCTGTACGCACGCGGCGGAATAGGCGGCCGCGTCACAGGCATTCTGCAGTTCAATCTTCTGGCGGACATTCTCGCCAACTGCGTAGACACCTGCACACAGAGCATACAGGAGCAGGAAGACCGCAACGGTCATCATCAGGACGACGCCGTTCTCCTCGCGCCCGAGACGGCATGCTTCACGCCGGAGGATCTTAATCAGAAAGCCGCCCATCATCTCTCCTCATTTCCTCCCGACAGACGCGGGAAACGGACGGTGGACCACGGCTTGGGGACGGTCGCGTAGGCATGGAGCGTCAGGCAATCCCCCCTGTAGGGTTCGCAGAACTTGGCAATCGTATGCCCGATGAACGGCACGTGAAGCGGAAAGTCAAATTCCACCTTCATGCGAATGGCCGGAATCGTGTCCTCGTCCAGATGGCTCTCCGCAACGTTGATCCGGACCTGCCGCGCAATCTGGGGCGAGTTTGGGACGACACCCCATCCCGGAATCGGCATGCCCCCCTCCCCGACACTCGCACTCACCCACGCGAGCGTTTCAACGGCCGCTTTCCAGCAGGGGCCCTTGTCCGCAAAGAAGACCCCTCCCATGGAATAGTCGTCCGGATTGTAGACGATGGCAGCCCGTGCGGCGTTGTAAGCGGCATAATGCGTCATCAAATGCGCATACCAGATCAAGGCGAACTGGACAATTGCAAAAATCACGGACACGAGTATTGGGAGCACGAGCGTACACTCCATCAGCACCGTTCCTCTCGTTCGTTGGCTCATACGCGGAAAACCTCCAAAACGAGCGTGATCCACGTCCCGGCGGCGATGGCGACGCCGAAGGGGACGCGGCACCGCTCGTTCGACTTCGGCGGCAGGGCAGCTCTCCCCGCCGCGCGGTCGTACCGCCAGTCGAAGACCGAACGCAGGACATGCTTCAGCCGCCGCGCATCGGCAAGGCCCACGAGAAGCAGGACGAGCATCAGCGCCAGCCCCGCAAGGGAGGTGAAGAGGATCACCTGGGCGGAACGCCCGAGCCCGACCGCGCAGCCGACCGCAAAGAGCATCTTGACGTCGCCGCTCCCCGCCGCGCGCAGGATGAACGGCAACAGGAGGAAGAGCCCGCAGACGATCCCGCCCAGCGCCCCGGCGTTGCCGAGTGCCCCTC
>ERZ1026780.1263-NODE-1263-length-17052-cov-9.592104_pt1 | contig 17052 bp, 38 predicted proteins | sample MGYA00380126_ERZ1026780 | MGnify/ENA primary metagenome ERZ1026780 (study PRJEB33269, sample SAMEA4719762) | human gut metagenome | biome: human-associated habitat; feature: organic feature; material: feces | place: Cameroon | collected 2013-10 ... | reverse complement strand
TGGCCCTGCCGAAGGGGCTGGAACATCTGACGCGCAGGGACTGGGAGCACGTCGCTGACGAGGGCTTATTGGATGAGATCGATCAGCAGATCGTGAATCTTTATATCGTGGGCAGGCTCCCGCAGATGGACGCCGCCGCCGAGATCGGCGTCGACCGCAAAACCATCTCCCGCCGCCTGCCCCACATCTACAACACCGCCCGCCGCCTGGTAGGGAAAACGGACAAAGAGAAAGCGCCATGAGCCACGGCTCATGGCGCTTTTTCTATGCCCGCATGTCCCACAAATGGTACACAGATGTCCCGCAAATGTCCCCCAGCGGAAACGGAAAACCGGTAGACTGGTATCAGAAAGGCGGTGCAGATATGTACGGATTTAATCAGATGCCGAGCTATCAGCGGCAGGAGATCAAGCAGGTCAACGGCTTCGGCGGCGCGGACGCCTACCAGCTGCCGCCGAACAGCTCCGTGCTCCTGCTCGATCAGGAAAAGCCGGTCGTCTACATGAAGACCACGGACGGAGGCGGATACCCAAGCGTCGCGGCCTACGAGCTGACGCCGCTTAAACCGCCGCAGCCGGTCGACGCGACCGCGCTGGAGGAAAGACTGAACAGATTGGAGGCGTTGATACGTGAATCCATTACTAAGCAGGATGATGGGGCAGGCAGCAAAGCAAAGCCTCGGGCAAAATCCGCAGATGCAGAATAATCCGCTGGCCATGATGCAGGAATTCAACAAATTCCGCAGATCGATCACGCCGGAGGGCGCGAAGCAGCGCGTCCAGGAGCTGCTGCAGTCCGGCCAGATGAGCCAGCAGCAGTTCGAGCAGCTGCAGCAGCAGGCGCAGACGTTTGCGCAGTTTCTGAAATAAGCCGGAGCGCTACGGTTTATGAATAAAATTTACGAAAGGAGTCCTTATAATGATGGAAAATATGAGCCCGGCTGACATCAAGGCAGTCACGGGCAACGACGGCGAAGGCTGGGGCGGCGGTGCATGGTGGATCATCATCCTGTTCCTGTTCGTCTTCATGGGCGGCGGCTTCTGGGGCAACCGCAACAGCGACTTCGGCCAGTACGCCACGGCGGCCAGCCAGCAGGAGATCCTGTTTGGCCAGCAGTTCGGCCAGATCAACGATCGGCTGACAAACATCGGCAACGGCATCTGCAGTCTCGGCTACGAGATGCAGGGCAACATCGGGCAGCTCGGCAAGGAGGTCGCCCTCGCGCAGAACGGCACGAACATGACCGTCATGCAGACCGGCAACGACCTGCAGCGCCAGATCTCTGAGTGCTGCTGCACCACGCAGCGCGCGATCGACGGCGTCAACGCCAACATCGAGGCCAAGTTTGCGGCGCTCGAAAAGTCTCAGCTCGAGCAGCGCATCTCCCAGCTGGAGCAGGCCAACAACCAGCTCTATATCAAGGAGCAGATGTGCAACGTCGTGCGGTATCCGAGCGGGTATTCGTACAACGCGGGCCCGTCGCCGTTCTGCGGCGGCAATGGCGGCTGCTGCAACGGCTGACACGGACAAACACTTCGGGGCGGCAGACGCCGCCCCTGATATCTAAGGAGGATTTACTATGGCATGTAAAAATATCTGCAAGCTCTGCCCTCGGTTTGTCATCTCGCAGGCGGTGACATACGCCGACGGCGTGCTGACCGTCAACCTGCCCGCCGGGAGCTATCAGAACGGCTGCAAATACTGCATCGTGGTCGCGCAGACGATCCCGTCGACGGCGATCATTGGTGCGCCGGTCGTGGTGACGATCGGGACGGGCACGGTCCAGTATCCGCTGATCAAGTGCAACTGCAAGCAGGTCACGGCGAGCGCGCTGCGCACCCGTACGCGATACTCGACCGTCGTTGAGACGACGCCGACCGGAGGCTCGTTTAAGCTGCTCGGCAAGCCATGCTGCTCGCCGGATAACGATCTGGCCAGCATCGACGGCACTGCACCGACAACGTAAGGAGGCGCACCATGCAGGAGTACAAGAATAAACTCTATACCGCGCTGCATGAGATCGCCGAGTGCCCGGTGTCCATGCGCACCGTCGAACAGGCAACGGCGGTCATAGAGCTGCTCTGCAAGCTGGATAAGCTCGAGGATCACGACGAGCCGGAGGCGGCGTTTGACCGCGCGACCGCTATGCAGTGGGCCGCGCGGATGCAGAACGCAGACGGCACGTCCGGCCCGCACTGGACGATGGAACAGACAACGGCCGTGGCCGAGAGCATGGGCATTCAGGCACCAGAGGTCCCACGCTGGGCGTGGGGCGTGACCATGAACATGATGTACTCGGACTACTACCCCGTCGCCGTAGAGTTCGGCCTCAACCGTCCGGAGTTCTACGCGGCCCTGGCCAAGGCCTTCCTCCTCGACAAAGACGGTCCCGGCCCGGAGCGCAAGCTCATGGCGTATTATGAGCATATTGCAAGGAGCTGAGAACACAGAAAAGGGATTGGACACAGAATAAACACAGTTTGCAAATTCACATTGAAAATACAGTATTTTTTCAGAGTTCGAGTCTCTTCAGGTCCACCAAAGATAAAGACGCAGGAATTTAAATTCCTGCGTCTTATTTTTTATCTTTTTGGGTAGAATAGCAGTTAAAAGACGGATTATTTATGATTGAACAAAACTTTTTGCGAGAATTGCAAAGTAGCAAGACGTAGCATATCCTAGCACGAAAATACACGGGTATGAACACAGTGACCGACACAGTAAAAAAGTGCAATTAAAAGGCCGCGTCCATCTGGGCGGCGACTTTATCAATGCGGGTATCGAGGATGTCGGTGTAGATATCCATGGTGGTGGAGAGCTGCGCGTGGCCGAGGAATTTTTGAGCGAGTTTGAAGTCCACACCGGCCTCGTAGAGCGCGGTCGCGTAGCCGTGGCGGATCTCGTGCGGGGAGACGGTGACGCCGGTGCGCTTGCGGTAGGCGTCGAATTGGTCGGTGACGAACCAGCCGGGGAGCGGACTTTTTCCGCCGTCGTTGGAAAAGATATAGCCGTGCTCCTTTTGCGGAAGCGCAGCGGCCAACGCCGGGAGCAACGGGACGGGGCGGATGCCGGCGGCAGTCTTCGGCTCCTTGATCTGGGGCGTCGGGCCGGTATGGTAGACGCTGCGGCGGATGTAGATCCTGCCTTTCTCCCGGTCGATATCCTCGTAACGAAGGCCCTCGGCCTCGCCGCGGCGGCAGCCGGTATAATAGATCAGGAAGGCAAACAGGCCGAAGTCGTCGTTTAGGTTGTCCTTGATCTTCTGGATCTGATCAGCGGGCGGCGCGTGGCGGCGCTTCTGCGGAAGGTTCTTTGGGAGAAGAACTGCCTGCGCAGCGTTAAAAGAGACGTAACCTTCGCGCTGGGCTTTATTCAGGATCTGCCGGATGATCTGGCGCTGGGTGATAACGGTCTTTTTTGCGTGGGTCTTGGCAAACTGGTTGATGTACGTCTCAATCTCTTTGCTTGTGATTGTGGCGACATCCTCCGGGCCAAACTGCGCGACGGCGCGCTCATAGGCAGGGGAATAATTGCGCAGGGAATTCGGCGCAAGCGTTGGCTCGATCTCGTTCCACCAGGCGTGGGCGACGTCGGAGAACGGGACGGTCTTTGGCTTCTCGGCTTCGGCGCGGTAGGCCTTGATCTTATTCCAGACCTCGCGGTCCGTCTTGCCGCGAAACGCTTTGCGCTTGCCGTTGACTGTGATGATGGATTCATGCAGGCCGTCCGGCCTGACGTAGTATTTGGGAATTGGCATCGTAAAACCTCCAAGAATACCGCTCCGGCGCTGGGCCGGGGCGGTTTGATTTATGCGCGGAACCAGCCGATCGATGGGCTGAGCACGTCGGCCACAAGCGCAAGGGCACACAGCAAAAGAATACCCAAGAGGATGAGCGTCACAAGCCGGTGCATGCGCAGGGACTTCTGCTGCTGAGCAAGCTGCGCACGAAGCGCCGCGTTCTCGGCGCGGAGTTTTTCAGCATCGGGAGGCTCAACAGGATCGGCAGGCTCGTCATGCGGGATGCCGAAATAATCGTCCATGGAGACACCCATCTCCCGGCAGATCGGGCCGACCGTGTAAACAGACGGATTTTTGATGTCGCCGCGAAAGAACTGGGAGACGGTGCCGACGGAAAGGTCGGTATTTTCGGCGACGTCCTGATTTGTTTTGTGCGGAGTAATCGTCTGCTTCTGCTCACGGCATAAATCAGATAATTTTTCCTTCAAAACATGTCATTCCCCCCAAAAAAGCAAGACGTCTGACTGCAAAAAGCAACTGTAATATCTTTACAAGTCTACCGTGGACAGGCTAACCTAAAGTTACAGACGGCTCCCGGTCGCCTGCGCAAGCAAAAGCCCGCGCCGTTGTTCGGCCAGCGGCGCGGGCGACACCTACCTATATCTTACAACTTTTGGGAGGCGCGAACAAGACGCAAAGATTAACAAAAAATGAACGCGGTTTTTGTGGAGAAATGGAGACGGAGATGGAAAAGACGATGGAACGGATTGAAAACATTTTAGAGCGGGCCACACTGGATCAGCTGAAAATCATCCTGCGATTCCTGCGGAACATCATAAAATAAGCGCCGGAACGGGAAATCGTTCCGGCGGGGAAGCTAGGGGTTACAATGCTCGCATGGGTCGTACCCTGCGGAGATTGCCGCGTCTCTGGACTTGAAAATTCTTTGGTTATCCTCATCCGGGAGATAGGAACATGACGATCGGTGGAATTTGTGGCTCTTTTTGTTTCCAATATATTCGTTGGAGACGTACCCAGATGGGCGTTCTGGCCCGTCACCGGTGGGTTCAGATGATGAGGAGGAAGAGCTTGACACATGAGAAGATTCCGTTGATTGCGATACATTTTCCTGAGGACGAGAAAAGGGATAAAACAGAAAAAACCCAAGGAATAGAATTACGGAGATGATGAGTATTCGGAGTCTCACTTTTTTGCCGGATTCGACACGAGCTTTCAGCGCTGCATAATCTGATTTGGCGATCATTGCGTCATGCTTGTATAAAGCAGCTTCGCGCTTGGCAAGAGCAGCTTCTTGCTGTGCAGCTGATGCACGCGCACGAGACTCGTTGACAACGGCGTCTGCAGCAGAAAGGACGTTTTGAGTAGAATCTACAACGGCAAATGCGGCAGACATTCGTTCATCGTAAAGCCGCCGGAGCGCGATGCATTGGCAATAGAATTCATAGTCCTGCAATGTCTCAATGCTTCTGCCGGAATAAGGATTGTACTTTCCACGAGAAAGCGGGTACGAAAGAGCGCCTTGAACGGAAACGATTTCACGCAGATAATCTTCTCTGCTTATTTTGCAGGATGGACGCTCAGGGGGATCTGGGAGTTTGCTAGAAGCGGAAAAACGAATGCCGAGGGATGGCGTGTCAGTGGGAATCGACTGCAAACTCGTCGAGTGCGTCGTCGTACCCATTACGGTATCCTTCCTGGTAAGACTCGGCTTTTGCTTCCGTCAGATCATCGCTTGTGTACTGGCGCGGAGAACAGGACGTACAGAGAATGAGAAGAACCAAAAGCACGGCACAAATCACAGACATTGTTTCGGCATAAGCCCGCATGAATACCACCCTCTACCAGAATACAAAAATAAACGGAGACGGTCAAGCGTCTCCGTTTAATTTTTTTACGAAATTTTCAATTTCGCTCCATTTTTCCGGCGGGAGCGCCATCAGGAGGGAGATGAAGCGTTTCCGGAAGGAGTCATCCGCGTCGGACATGATATCCGTGACCAGCAGGGCCAGCTCATCATTCGCGCTGCGCTGCACATACATTTCCCCTTCGCCGTCTTCGAGCCAGGCGAGGGAGACGTTGAATTCCCGGCAGATATCCGAGATCGTGCGCTCGGTTGGGACATATGTGCCGGAGCATATTCGAGAGACATGAGCTTGTGTCAGGTGAATGCGCTCGGCAAATTTGGACTGCGTCAGACCCTGATCTTTGATTAAAAACGAGATTCGTTCATTCACTGTGTTCATGGATTCACCTTCTTTCTGAAATGAGAGTATCACAGGCACGCATATTTGTCAATCAGAAAATATGTGAAATGTATAAAATAATACTTGACAATATACGTATCACATGCTAGTCTATACATAACGAATAAACCAAGCGAGGTGAGATCAATGTCAGAGGAACAGAAGCAGCAGGCCGAGAAGATCTCGGCGGAAATCAACAAGCTTACGCCGGAAATGCGTGAGAAGGCGCTGATCTTTATGCAGGGCATGGCTGCTATGGTGCAGCCGAAGAGCGAGAAGAAGGAGGCGTGAGGGGATGCCGAGAGAGCTGGAAGGGTACCGGCCGCAGCTGGAGCTGCTGACGGATATGTTTCCGGGCCGGGCGGCCATCGGGATCACGGAATGCCAGGCGGCGCTGGGCATCGACCGGCGGACGCTGCTGGCTGACCGGCGCTTCCCGGCCCGGCACATCGGGAACAAGTACACGGTGTCGCTCACGGAGCTGGCACGGTGGATGGTACAGAGATAGGAGGCCGAGCCATGGCGAAGGTAAAGACCTACACCCTGACGCTGGATGCGCAGGAGCTGCATGATCTGATCGAGGCGGCGATGGTGTGTGAGTGCCAGGCGGCGCAGATCATCGGCGGGCTCAAGCGCAAGGGGCTTGACCTGGACGCGCAGAAGCTCGTGACGCAAAACGCCCGTCTGGCGCGTCTCGTCAGGCGGATGCAGGAAGCGAAGGAGGAGACAGCATGACAAATTTCGGGAAGACCGTGCGCAAGCGGCTGATCGATCTGGACAAGACGCAGGACTGGCTGGCCGCGCAGGTTGAGGGGACAGGGGTCCCCTGCGACAAGACATATCTCAGCAAGATCCTGAATGGAGCCAGGAAGGGCAAGCAGGTCAAGGCTGCGATCGAGAAGATTCTGGATCTGGAAGGGGGTGCGCTGGGTGGATGAGATCAAGAAAAAAACGATCGCCGCACTGGAACAGCAGTTGCAGCTGCTGGCCCAGAACGGCGGATCGCCTGCCGGAAAGGCAGAAACGTGCAACGCAATCACGGTCCTGACTGCGCTGCTGCATGAGCTGCGGCAGTTTTAGGAATCAGAGCCGCAATGAGCGTCGAGCCCGCGATAGATGCGGTTGAAAAGCACAGCAATCTGGTCGCCGAGAGATTCATTGCTCGAATCAGTAATGATCAGATTGCCCTTTTCGATCGCGGCAAGCGCGAGCTGAAGCGCAATTTCAGACCTCGTCATATGTTCACCTCCCCTCATATTGACACGATCATTATAAGAGGGGAATAGAGACGTGTCAACAAATTGGACGGAAGAAGATAAGGAGAAGCACTATGAGAACCAACCTTGCAGAGCGGCTCGGGTATGAGCCGGAGGAAGAGACCAGGGAGCGGCAGGAGCGGCTGCTGGAGGAGCTGCGGTACCGGGAGGCCATGCGGCGAGTGGCGAAGACCTGCTGCGTGTGGCTGGGCGGCGCGGCCTTTGTGCTGGCGGTGATCGCCGGGTATGCGGAGATGACCGACGCCTGCGTCGCGACCGGCGCGATCGCGTTGGGCCTGACGACCTACGGGATCCTGTGAAGCCGGTGAAGGACGAGCCCAAGATCATCGTCGAGCTCCGGCCGGATCAGCTGGCCAGCCTGATCGATGCGTTGGGCTTGGCGGCAGAATGCGAGCAGGAGGACGCCGAGTGCCTGAACAGCATGGACCGCGTCAACGCGCAGTGCGTCGCCGACACGGTTGCCAGGCAGGACAAATACGCGAAGCTCGCAGCCTGGATGCAGCACGTGCAGGAGGAATCAGAGTGAATTATTTTGCGCCGCGCATGCGGCCCATCCCGCCGCCCTGCGGCCGGAACTGCCCGGACCGAAGCGGCACATGCCGCGCCGGGTGCTGCACATGGACGCTATATGAGAGCATCCGGAACCACATATACGACGTCAACCACCGCGACAGGGACAGCCTGCAGCCCGATCTTGCAGCGGGAAAGCAGATGGTCCATGCCGACAACCAGATAAGGAGGCGCAAACACATTGCGAAATAGCATCGATTACCCCGGCGAGCGGGCGCCGCGGCGCCCCGCCGTGATCGCACAGGCTGGATATACCGGTCAGAACCACTTTTCCGTTACATATGGAGACCAGAAAGTGACCGTCCGCGCCGAGGACGGCTATGCGGCACTTTTTACCGCCGCCAAGCACTGGGGCTATAAATTCACCCGCCCGGAGTACCATCAGAACGCCAGCGCGACCAAGCTCCACTACACGCCGGACACCCGGCCGGGGGCGCGGGGATGAGATTTGTATGTGACGCCTGCCAGGATATCACGAACGGCGAGAAGTTGATGGTGTACAGCCGCGGGCGGCTGGTCTACGTGGCGGATCTGGGGCAGATTATGCTGGCGAAGCTTACGCCGGGGAGGGAGGAAAAACCATGACATACGAGGAAATTATACAGGAGCTGCGGTGCTGCGCAGACTATAGCTGCAGCGCCAAGTGTCCGGCATTTCCCGCCGGGCTGGATTGCAGAGAAAAAATGCACAAAGAGGTGCTTGCTTTGCTCGAGCGCCTGACCGCCGAGAACGCGGCGCTGCGGGAGAAGAAGCGGTGGATTTCCGTGACAGAAAAAACGCCAGAGTATGATATGCCGCAGCTTGCGCTAAATGCTGACGGGGATGCACTCATTGCAAATTACGCATACGGCGAATGGTTTGATACATGGGGGCAAGACGTGAAGGTCACCCACTGGATGCCGCTGCCGGAAGCGTCGGAGGAACACAATGGAAAAGAAAATTCTTGATGTTACGTGCGGTTCCCGCTCGATCTGGTTCAACAAAACACATCCGGCCGCAGTGTATTGCGATAGCAGGCGCGAATCATACTCTGGAATCTGGAAAAGCACGAAGAATGATTCTGAACGGCAATGTGTGATAGCCCCTGATATACAATGCGACTTCACGGATCTTCCGTTCGCAGATGATACATTCACGCTTGTGATATTCGACCCTCCACATTTGGAGCGTGCAAGTGAAAACTCGTGGATGCGGAAGAGATACGGTGTGCTAAGCGACAACTGGCCGCAGATGCTGCATGATGGTTTTCGTGAGTGTATGCGTGTTTTGAAACCGGATGGGGTTTTGATCTTCAAGTGGTCGGAGGTGCAGATTGAGGCTAAAAAAGTGTGGGAAGCAATCGGAGAGAAGCCACTGTTCGGGCACAGAAGCGGAAAAAAGGCAAAAACATTTTGGGGGTGTTTTATGAAATTAGGCTTGCCGGGAGCGACGGAGGGAGGAGACAAGCATGAGTAAAGCTGTTTTGATCAGCATTCGCCCGGAGTGGGGTGAGAAGATCATCAACGGGCGGAAGACCATTGAGGTGCGCAAGACGCGCCCGAAGATGAACCCACCGTTTAAGTGCTACATTTACCGTTCGGTTCAGGGCGGCGTCATCGGCGAGTTTGTATGCGACGACATTTTTGAAAGGATCATCAGAATAGGCGCAATCTGTGAACCGCCGAAATATTGCATCTGCGATTGGAACATGGACTGCACACCACTTGATACGCTTCTTGCAGATGCCTGCCTGACAAAAGACGAGCTGGAGAAGTATCTGGACGGCAACGTCGGCTACGGATGGCACATTTCCAACCTCAGAATTTACGATCACCCGCGCGATCTGTGGGAGTTTACCGGCCTGCGGGAGACAAAATTCGGAGCAGAACCGGTGCCAATCACCCGCCCGCCGCAGAGCTGGCGGTATGTGGAGGGATTGCTGTGAAGATTTACATAGCCGGTAAAATCACCGGAGATCCGGGGTATCGGGATAAATTTGCAGCGGCAGAAATACAGCTGGGCCGGCAGGGGCACGCTGTGCTCAATCCTGCCGAGCTGCCGAGGGGCATGAGCCGAGAAGACTACATGCGGATCTGCTTTGCAATGATCGACGTGGCGGACGCGGTTGTTTTCCTGCCGGACGCAGCGGAAAGCGCAGGCGCGAGGCTGGAAATGGCATACTGCGAATACATCGAGAAGGAGTATGAGACATGGAACGACTGACTGAATGGAATGGCGGACAAACCCGTCATGCCTATTACCCGCGCTGCTTTAAAGAACCGTGCTACGGCAGCGGGTGCAAAATCAAGGATTGCCCGTTTGAAACAGCGGTGTGTGAGCGACTTGCCGCCTACGAGGACACGGGCCTTGAACCGGAAGCAGTGGAAACGGTTAAGCTTGCGCTATGTGCAAAGCACATGGTTGATCTCGAAACGCTCAACAATACGCCAATCAGCAGGCTCGTAGAGCTTGCCGAGGCCGACAAGGACGGGCGCGTGGTCGTGCTGCCGTGCAAGGTGGGGGAACGCTGGACAGATGAGGACGGTCGAGAAGTGCGAATAACCGCAGTAATCGTCAGCATAGAGCCATTCGGGACGAACATCAACATCTACTTTGATTATGAGGATGCAACGCCGGACGATGCGGGAAGCGACTGCATGGCAAATTGGGATTATTTCAGCCGCCACTATACCTGCATTGAGGTCGAGCGGGCGACGGAGGGCGCAACATGACCAGAAAACGCGCAAGAAAGATCCTCATGTCCATCGGCACGAGCCGGAACCATGCAAACTGGGGGCTGACGGCAAAGCCGCGCTGGAAGACAAACGCCGGTGTGGTAGAGGATACGCTGACAATCACTCTGTACGCGAAGATGCTGCGGAAGAAAATGAATGAGGGCAAAATAACGGAGGAATCCGCAATCCGGGCGGGAGCGATGGCAGCGAGTGAGCTTTGGCTAAAGGAGGTAAACCATGCCTGAAGAATTTATCAGCAGAACCGAGACGCTGAAAGACTTTGAATCCTGCAACGCGGAAAATCCGAACTGGACACCTCAGCGTGTGAAAACGCTCCTGCTGCGTCAGCCAGCCGCCGACGTTGCGGAGGTGGTGCGGTGCAAGGACTGCAGGCACAGTAAGTATGCAGCGTGGTGCGAGGGATATGCGTGCTGCAGAACAGTTGGAGAGTATCATCACGCAGATTTTGGATGCACAGCCGGAAAACCGCGAACAAACGGAGTTACAGAATGAGCGGACTGCGGTTTGAATCCATGGCGGACATGCCGCCGAGGATGCGGGAGCTGTATGCCAGGCAGCAGATCGACCTCTCAGGCGCTGCGGCGCCAGCTCCCATTCACAAGGGAAGCCATGAGAAGACGAAGTATGGCAGCCGGAAGGATACGCGCGGCGAGCTGCGCTTTGACAGCCAGAAGGAGGCCAGGCGGTATGACGAGCTGATGGTCATGCTCCGGGCTGGCATTATCTCCGATCTGCGCCTGCAGCCGCAGTTCACCTTGCAGGAGAGCTACATCACCGAAACCGGTGAGCGCATTCGCGCAGTGCGGTACACGGCGGACTTTTCGTACAAATTCGGCGGCAAGCTCGTCGTCGAAGATGTGAAGTCCAAGCCGACGCGGACAAAGGAGTATCTGCGCAACCGCAAATTCATGCGGTCCAAATTCGGGATCGAGATCCAGGAGGTCTGACATGCCAGAAAAAAACGAGAGCAGCCCGCGCGAGGCATGCGGGCTGCCGAAGCAGGGCAATGCCTGTCCGTATGCAAAGCTCGCGCCGGATCCTTGCGCGCGGTGCGGCTGGAACCCGGATGAGCACGCGCGGCGGCAGGCGCTGCCGCTGACCGAGAACGCCGACGGGCTGCGGCACAAGGATATCAGCCAGCCCGAGGATTGATGTCAGCAATCAGCCGGGGAACCATATTTTTTTCGGACTTTGGCCGCGGCCGCTCCGCCATGAGACGGCTGCGGGAGGATCACCCCGGCTCTGCACCCGGCCCGCGAAACCTCAAGCCCGCGGGCCGGGGATAAAAAGCGCGTGTGGAACGTGCGCGCGGAAGGGGCCAGTCAACGTTACCCCACGCCGGGTGTCGGGATCGCCCGGCGGCATCGTGTTACCTCCTTCATAAAGCTGCCTGAGCAGACAAAGGCAGCTCGCCTGCGGCGAAAGGGGGACGCGCAGGCGCAGGCGGTGCAAGTCCGCCCTGCATAGGGGCCGGGAGACCGGCCCCTGACGAAAGGAGAATGGAAATGTCACACGTAGTCGATCTGACAGGCATGGATTTTGGATATTTGCATGTCGTCGGACGGGATACCAGCAAAAAAGGAGACACGGCTCACTGGATCTGCCGGTGTAAATGCGGGACCATCTGCAGCAAGGACGGAAGGTACCTCCGGAACGGGCATGCAAAAAGCTGCGGCTGCTTCCGGAAAGAACGCGCGGCCACGCTCGTCACCAAGAAGGATCCAGCCAAAAAGCCAAAAGCCGAACCGAAGAAGAAAAAATTCGGCCGCGGCCCGCAGCGGGCAGGCTCCGGGATCTGCTACAACCCACTCTGCCCGACGCGCAACAACTACCGCGGCGCCTGGAGCTGCACCGACTGCCGCTTCTGCCCGGAACGCAAATTTACACGCCAGTCGAGGCGGGAGATCATCACAATTTGAAGGGAGTATCAAAATGGCTAACACTGAGAAACTCTATTGGTCTGAGATCGAGACGTTCGGCGAGGATCTGCAGATCGCGGTCGCCATCGAAGAGATGGCGGAGCTGACGAAGGAACTGTGTAAGGCACAGCGGGTGACATTTGCAGCTCGGGGCGGCCTCGGGGATGGGCTGATCGACAACCACGACGAGATTGCCGAGGAGATCGCGGACGTTCAGATCGCGCTGGAAGAAATGATGCTGCTGTTCGGCGTTCCGGTGGAAGTGCAGATAGCCAGAAGGCAAAAGCTTGCTCGTCTGGAAATGCGGATAGAGAAGGCAAGAGAGGCACGCGGGGATAATCGTGAGCATACCGCACATTGGGAAGATCTGGGCCCGAAAGGAGGTCCATGGTATGCAAAGCTGAATGGGCCGGGGCCAGATCCAAAAGGAGCGCGAGGCGCGTGGGGGCACTGCCCAAAATGCGGGGCATCAGATTGCGAGTGGGACGCTGAGACAGACGTATGCACATGCAAGGCATGCGGATACACGAACTGACCGCTGAACGCATGGCCGGAATCTCCGGCCACGCTTTGAGCGGGCAGGAAAAACAAAGGAGGGCTACAGCATGCAATGGGAACAGGGATGCTTATTCGATGACAACCCGGAATACGATGCGTTCACGGAGAAATTCAAACAAAAAAAGACAACGGACGACTGCTACACGCCACCGCTTGTTTATGATGCGATCCGGGATTGGGCGTGCAGTGAATATGGGATTGACCCGTCCTGCATCGTGCGGCCATTCTATCCGGGTGGGGACTATGAGCGTTTTGACTATCCGGACGGCTGCGTCGTGCTGGACAACCCGCCTTTTTCGATTCTTTCAAAAATCTGCGAATTCTACATAGACAGAGGGATTGCGTTCTTTCTTTTTGCGCCATCGCTCACGGCGTTCACCGGCCGATCAGTTGTGCTGAGGATGAACCATATCATTTGCGATGCAGACATCACGTATGAAAATGGCGCAGTCGTTCGCACGGCGTTTGTAACAAGTTTCGGAGGAAACATCGCGCAGAGCGCCCCATCACTCAGAAGGGAAGTCGAGCGGGCGATGCGGCAGATAAAGTCGCAGACGAAACAGGAGTTGCCGAAATATACATATCCGGACCATGTGCTGACGCCAGCCATGCTGCAGAAATATGCGCACTACGGTGTAGAGTTTGCGGTTAAGCGCGAGGACTGCACACAGATTGCGAAGCTGGACAGCCAGCGACCGATGGGGAAAACAATTTTCGGCGGGGGCCTACTGCTATCCGAGAAAGCAGCAGCAGAGAAAGCAGCAGCAGAGAAAGCCGCAGCAGAGAAAGCAGCAGCAGAGAAAGCCGCAGCAGAGAAAGCAGCAGCAGAGAAAGCCGCAGCGCACGTCTGGGAGCTGTCTGAACGTGAAAAGGGAATTATTGCGAGCCTCGGGAAATAAACCGAGGCAGGAGGAGCTATGGTAAAGCGACACAAGCGCCGGAAGTTTTCCGGGAGGGTCTGCGAGCAGATCGTGTACAAGGTGGCGGGCGGCACAGATCCGAAGACCAGCCGGCCGAAGAAGCCGCGGTTCCAGTCGCAGGAAGAACGCGAGGAATTCAACACCAGGATCTCGGCTGCAAAGTTCGTGGCGCTGGTCAACGCCAACTTCTCCCCGTCGAGCTATTACTCCACACTCACGCTCGACCCCGAACATGAGGTACATACCGCGCAGGAAATGCGCCGGATCCGGGATAATTTCTACCGCCGCATGGTCTACCGGTATCCGGAGGCCAAGATTGTCATCGTCTACGGCCGGGGCAAATCGACCAACCGCTTCCACCTGCACATGATCACGGACGGAATTCCTGCCGATGCGCTGGGCCAGCTCTGGGGCCTCGGCAGCGTCATCGACTGCAAACCGCTGCGGAAGCACAACTATTACTTAGATGAAAACGGAAACAAGGTCGACCACGGGCAGGACTACACGGCGCTGGCCAACTACCTGCACGGCCACTGGCGCAAGGAGTTCGGAGGCCACCGGTACAAGGCCAGCCGCAGCTGCGTCCGGCCGGAGCCGGAACCTGCGACCGAGGCGGTCCGGGACTACAGCCCGACGCGCCCGCCAGTCGCCCCGCGCGGCTACATCCTCGTCGAGTCCAGAGCCACGCAGTATGGATTCCTATATTTCAAATATGTATGGGATCCCAAAAACGAGACACACAAGCGGAATGGGAGCCGCCTTCTTTAAACCTCGTAAATGTGTCGAGTTTCAGAACGAAAGGGTGATAGAGACGAGCGACTACTGGCACCGGGAGTATATCTGCCCATTCTGGCAGGCAGCCGGGAAAAAGACGATCCGCTGTGAAGGAGAATGCGTGCTCGCATTTCCTGAGCGGCGGGAGACGTCAGACTACATCACGCGATACTGCGCCAGCTTTGACTATGTGCGGTGCAGTATTGCGGCGGCGAAGCTCCGATACTACGAAAGAACAGAATGAGAGCCGAAGCGCATGCGGAACGCCGTATGCGCTCATTCTGCGTGCGTGGGGTGAAAAGATTTTCCGGATACGCTATGCTGAAAAGCAGAAGGGAGGCGTGAGCCATGGCGAGGAAACCGAAGTATGAATCCGTGGAGCAGATCGAAGGGCTGATCGAGGCGTATTTTGAGAGCTGCAAGGGAGAGATCCTGCGGGATGAGGACGGGAGCATCGTTTTCAACCAGAAAGATGGGACACCGGTCTGGGTGGGACGGAAGCCGCCGACGATCCCGGGGCTTGCGCTGGCGCTGGGCTTTTCCAGCAAGCAGAGTCTGTATAACTACAAGGCCAGGAAAGAATTTATGGACTCGATTTCGCGCGCGCAGACGCGCGTGGAACAATATACGGCCGAAAGACTGTTCGACCGGGATTCTCAGCGGGGCGCGCAGTTCGCGCTGGAGTATGCGTTCCGCTACAGACGGGATGCGGAGGGCGAAAAAAAGGATGAAAGCCAGAGGATCACGATGGAGGCGGAGGCGGAGGCTTACGCGGGATGAAAAAGCGCTGCTTCGGGGAACCGAACGAAAAGCAAAAGCTGTTTCTGCTGGATCATCACCGGCATGTGGCCTATGGCGGTGCGCGCGGCGGAGGGAAAAGCTGGGCTGTGCGGACGAAGGCAAAGCTGCTGGCACTGCACTTCGCAGGGATCAAGGTTCTGATCGTCAGGCGCGCGATGCCTGAGCTCCGGAACAACCACATCGAGCCGCTGAAAAAAGAGCTGGCGGGGATCGCGAAGTACAACACCACCGACAAGACCTTCCGGTTCCCAAACGGATCGACGATCACGTTCGGCTACTGCGACAACGCGGGAGATCTGGGGCAATACCAGGGCGCGGAATACGACGTGCTGTTCATTGATGAGGCCGGGCAGCTGCAAAAGGAGTGGATCGACCAGATCAACGCCTGCGTGCGCGGCACGAACCCGTTTCCAAAGCGGACGTACTACACGCTGAACCCGGGCGGCCCGGCACATGCGTATTTCAAGCGCCTGTTCATTGACCGCAGATTTGAGGACAAAGAGAAGCCGGAAAACTACAGCTTCATTCAGGCGCTGGTGCAGGACAACAAAGTCCTGATGCAGATCCAGCCGGAGTATATCGAGCAGCTCGAAACACTGCCGCCGAAGCTGCGCGAGGCATGGCTGTATGGCAGGTGGGACGTCTACGAAGGACAATTCTTTGAGGACTTCCGGGACGATCCGGAACACTACAAAGACCGGCGCTGGACGCATGTCATTGAGCCGTTTGAGATCCCGGACGGGTGGACGATCTGCAGGAGCTATGACTTTGGCTACGGCAAGCCGTTTTCCTGTGCGTGGTGGGCAGTCGACTATGACGGCGTGATCTATCGCATTCTGGAGCTTTACGGATGCACGAAGACACCGAACGAGGGCGTCAAGTGGAACCCGGACAAGCAGTTTGCGGAGATCAGCAGGATCGAGCGGACGCATGCGTGGCTCAAAGGGAAGAACATCATCGGCGTCGCCGACCCGGCGTGCTGGGCGGCGGATCGCGGAGAGAGCATCATGCAGACCGCAGCGAAATACGGTGTATATTTTTCACCGGGAGACAACGAGCGCATTGCGGGGTGGATGCAGTGCCACTATCGGCTGCAGTTCGACAAGGACGGATACCCGCACATGTATGTATTCGCCGGGTGCAAGGCGTTTATCCGGACGATCCCGATGCTGATGTATGATGAGCACAAGGTGGAGGATCTGGACACGAAGATGGAAGATCACTGTGCGGACGAATGGCGGTATATGTGCATGTCGCGGCCGATCAAGCCGACCGTGCCGAAAGAGGCGTCACCGATCCTTTTTGATCCGCTGGACATGATGAAACGGAGGTAAGGCCATGCTGGCACCACAACTGACGGAGACGGAGAAGCAGACCATGATGACGGAGGTCTTTCTCGGATACAACCACAACCTGGAACTCGCGGACGGGGAGTTTTACGACATGGAGAATCTGTCGGCGGATGATTATCCGCTGCTCGCGCCGCGGCCAAGGC
>ERZ1026780.1261-NODE-1261-length-17054-cov-4.390317_pt1 | contig 17054 bp, 16 predicted proteins | sample MGYA00380126_ERZ1026780 | MGnify/ENA primary metagenome ERZ1026780 (study PRJEB33269, sample SAMEA4719762) | human gut metagenome | biome: human-associated habitat; feature: organic feature; material: feces | place: Cameroon | collected 2013-10 ... | reverse complement strand
GTGCTCGCGCACGTAAAGCTGCTCTTGCTCTTATGAAGGATTTTAAAGAATTCAGAAAAGTTTCTGTAGAGGCAAGCAAATAATCGCTTACTGTTTATAAAAGCTTTAAAGACTATGGATGGCAATCGGAGAGATTCCGGTTGCCGTCCTTTTTTTTGCGCACACTGTAATCCGCAACTTGTCCGGCGAAAGGCGGGTTCTCACGGACGAGTGACTCAAATGGCCAACTTGTCCGGTGGAAGGCGGGTTTTCACGGACGTTTTTGAAAAAACTCCCCACCCCACCCTACATGCTGGAGATGACCTTCATGATGAAAAGAAGCAGGGACGCGCTGCTGTCGGTAAGGGTGATGAGAAAGTCCGGGCAGATGCCTATGGCGAACAGGACTGAAGTGCTGACAGACAATAACATGACGGCACTTGTCAATGGCAGCGACAGCAGATTCGTCAGCAGAAAGTACTTCGGAAAAGTTCCGAATTTCCACCAGGCGAGAGGCCCGGTGAATACCTGGCACGAAATCGTCAGCGCAGCCGCATCCCAAATCTTGCGCGGTGCAGCCGACACTATTGTTTTCATCCACGAAGTCCAGCAACGCCTCGCGCGGCAGCAGCCCTTGTCGATCATCACGCCCTCCAGCCCGTCACTTTCTGTTGGGCCGGCGCACTTTTCGATAAGCATGTCGCCAGCGGCCTCCTCCTGCGGGTACCATTTTTTCAATGCAGGATACAACAGGAAGATGCCTGCCATCGCCAGGTAGGAAAGCTGGAACCCGGTCGAACTGATCACCTGTGGATTGATGGCCGTCTGGATGAAAAGTGCAGCACAATACACACGGAGCGGATTGTTGCTGCGGTGAGTCAGACGTGCAGTCTCATTGACAAGGATGAAAAGGAAAGCCCTCACAAGCGACGGACTGGCCCCGGTAGCCAAAGTGTATATCCCGCATAACGATATGATAATCAGACTCCTGACGGCCTTTACCGTGGGATGCTTTCCGAAAATGGAAGTCACCTTAAGCAGGATGCCGTAGATGATTCCGAGATGCAGCCCCGACAGTGCGAGGATGTGTGACGCCCCGCTGTCACGGAAACTGTTCATGACGCTGCTGTCCAGCGAAGACCTGTCACCCGTCAGCAGGGCATTGACAAGAGGCGCAGTCCCCTCGTGCGGAAACGGAATCGACGAAATCATTGACCTGAAATCAGCCGCAAGGCCCGCGAAAAGCGGTTTTCCGGCGACAGCCCCGAGACTTGTCAATGTCGATGTCGCGGCGCAGAAAACGCCTGCCGTCAGGAACAGCAGAAGGATTTCCGCCTGCCGGCGGTCCGCAGAAGTGATGACTGTCAATGTCAATGCGGCCAGTAGGGAAGTGGCGGAGGAAATGTATGCGGCGTGCATGGAAATATGGCTCAGGAACAGTCCGGATGCCGCCCCGAAGGTAAATGCCAATGCAAGTGGCTTTATGTCCGCAGTTTCTGTCATAGGTACGCGCTCAGTTACTCTGACCGTTGGAGGTCATTTCCTTGCTAAAGTAGTGAATTCTTTTTAACTTTGCCGCGTCGAATCCGAAAAAATAGAAACAAAAACTATAGTTATGATAATTCTTGTAATCAATTGCGGAAGTTCATCGATTAAGTATCAGCTCCTTGATATGAAAAACGATGACGTCTATGATGTCCTTGCGAAGGGTATCGTGGAAAAAATCGGACTGGAGATGGGTTGTCTTCAGCACACGGCTACAGGTAAAGAGAAGGTAGTGAAAGACCTCCCGGTTCCTGACCACAAAGTCGGAATGCAGCTCGTGCTCGAGGCACTTACCGACAGTGAGCACGGTGTCCTCAAATCGCTTGACGACATCGAGGCCGTAGGACACAGAATCGTGCATGGTGGAGAATATTTCTCATCAAGCGCCCTCGTAAACGAAGACGTGATGAAGAAAATCGAGATCTGCTGCGATTTCGCACCGCTCCACAACCCTGCGCACATCCTCGGAATCAGAGCCGTTCAGGCAGTGCTTCCTTCTGTGCCTCAGGTGGTTACCTTCGATACCGCATTCCATCAGTCCATCCCTGCATACGCATATATGTATGGTCTTCCGTATGAGGATTACACCAAGTACAGAGTACGTAAATACGGTGCACACGGAACAAGTCACCAGTTCGTGGCTGAGAAAGGCGCCAAGTTCGCCGGCCTGGACATCAACAACTCCAAGATCATCACATGCCATATCGGCAACGGCAGCTCCATCACGGCCATCGTGAACGGCAAGTCAGTGGACACTTCCATGGGCTTCACTCCGCTCGACGGCGTCATCATGGGAACAAGATGCGGCAGCATTGACCCTAACGTGGTTCCGTACCTGATGAAGAAAGAAAACCTCACACCGGATGAAATGACCGAGGTGATGAACAAGAAATCAGGCTTCCTCGGAATTTCCGGAGCTTCTTCTGATGCCAGAGACCTCGACGCACTTGCAAATTCAGGCGACCAGAGAGCCAAGCTTGCACTCAAGATGCTGACTTACGGCATTATCAAGTATATCGGTCAGTTCGCTGCAGTCATGAACGGAGTTGACCTTATCATCTTCACCGGAGGTATCGGTGAGCACAACAGCCGTCTGCGTCGCAGAGTATGTGAGAACTTCTCATATCTCGGCCTCAAATTCGACTATGAAGCAAATGTCGCATGGGGAGAGGATACCATCATTTCATTGCCTGATTCCAAGGTGAAAGTGGCTCTCATCACCACCGACGAAGAGATTGTCATTGCACGTGATACAATGCACATCGTTCAAAGCGAAGAGGAAAACTAATTAGAGGAAAAATATGATCACAAGTTTCTCAGATGTATTTGCAGAACTCAAGCAAAAAGGTGTCTGCAAGACGATGGTCGCTGCCTGGGCAGTGGACGAGCATACCATTGAAGCAGCTTCACAGGCTGTGGATCTCGGATTCATCAAAGCTGTTCTCGTAGGTGACGCCGCTCTTATCAATGACGTTTGCGTCAAGAGAGGTATCGACGTAGCGAAATTCACTATTGTGGACAATCCTGATGAACTGAAGGCTGTTGCACAGGCAGTCCAGATGGTTCATGACGGAGAAGGTGACGTTCTCATGAAAGGACTTTGCTCTACTGACAAGTTCCTTCGCGCCATACTTAACAAGGAGACCGGCCTCCTTCCTCCGAAAGGCCTTCTCAGCCACGTAGGAGTAATCGACAGCCCGAACTATCACAAGCTCATATTCCTTACCGACATGGCAGTGGTTCCGCTTCCTGATCTGCGTCAGAAGATGAAGCTCACGAACTATATCGTGAAAGTTGCCAAGTCATTCGGCATCGCGAAGCCGAAGGTTGCGTTCGTCGCAGCTTCAGAGCAGGTTCTCGATTCAATGCCGGCTTGTATGGAAGCTGCTGCATTGGCCAAGATGGTAGAGCGCGGACAGATCAAGGGCTGCATCGCTGACGGTCCTCTCGCACTCGACGTGGCTATCGACAAGGAATCTGTTGAGATCAAGAAGCTTGTCAGCCCTGTAGCAGGTGACGCTGACTGCCTCGTATTCCCTAACATCGAGTCTGCAAACGTGTTCTGGAAGACGAATTCCAAGCTTTCTACAGGCGTGCGTCAGGCAGGTATGCTCGTAGGAACGACTGCTCCTTGTATTCTTGCAAGCCGTGCGGACAGCGTGGATACCAAGCTCAATTCTATCGCAGAAGCAGTTATGAGCGTTCTATAGCGCTTAGCTACATATTTACAAAACAGCCCGGAACTTTCCGGGCTGTTCTGTTATATACATGATTGTTGGAGTGACTCTCGGGCAGAGTGGGCGGAGCCGGCATTGGCTCCCGAAAAGGGAGGGGACCCACGGTAGTGGGGAGGACCGGCGCAGTCCAGCTCTACCCGGGAGGCATCCGCCTAAGAATGTCATTTAACCGGCTCCGCCCACTCTGCCCGCCGGTCTTATGCCTGACGATTTACTTTATCGGCTCGAAGAAACTGAAGTGGACGCGGCCGTAAACCTTCTCCTTTACGAAAGCGGGGTGCTCCTTGAACGAATGCTCGTCTCCGTGCTCCAGAATCAGATACCTCTCAGGATATACCAATCCTGCATCCAGCACCTTGTCAGGAATCGTCTCCAGTCCTTCCAGCGCATAAGGCGGGTCGGCGAACACGATATCGAACTTCTCCCTGCAGATGGGAATGAAATCGAACACATTGTGATGTACGGCAGTCAGATTCTTCAGCCCCAGCTTCCTGGCCTGCTCCTTGACAAAAGACGAATACTGCATATTCATCTCCACAGACCACACATGGCCAGCACCACGAGACGCGAACTCATAGGAAATCGAACCCGTGCCGCTGAACAGGTCCAGCACACTCAGTCCCTCGAACTCGAACTCATTGTCGAGAATATTGAAAAGCGCCTCCTTGGCGAAATCAGTCGTCGGCCTTGCCTTGAAATCAGGCGGAGTGACGATGTTCCTGCCCTTCAGCGCACCACCTATAATTCTCATATCTGTTCCACTGATTTGAAATATCGGTACAATGACATTTCCTCCTCGTCAGAAACCGGAGTCCTGAAGCAGATGGTCGATATCTCAGGATTCAACTGAAGCTTTTTCAATGTATTGAAAATGAAGTACTCGGCAGTCGTGAAATCCACAGCCCTGAAAGTATTTGCGATTTGCAGGGACTTTCCCTGCGCCACAGCCAGGTGCAGATATCCGTCAGCGTAAGATGCCACGATCTTGTTGTAGTCACTGCACTTGTCCAGCGCCTCCAGGATGTAGTACATCTCCGGCAGAATCCTTGCCTGATACCCGTCTGTAGTGAATACCGTCTGGGAAATCATCCTTGACAATGTCTCTCCCACATTGTTCGAGAATACCAGTACCGAAGCCCTTTCCGGCATCCTGACAAACTCGACGGCATCATTCTCCCCCAGTCTGACCACGTCGCCAAGCATCTGCCTGAGTTCCATAGGATTGAAGAACTGCTCCGGAATCAATGCCACTTTCGGCGTCAGAAGCGAAATCTTCACCGCGTCATATCTCTTCTGGAACTCGGGAGTCGTGAAGATCCTGTCAGGCGTAAGCCAGCCCGACGAGTGTTCACCCTCATTGTCCTGTATCTTAAAAGAATATCCACTCAAGGCTACTTGAATGGATATTCTGCTTTCTATATTATTTGTCTGGCTCATATTATTATATGAAGTGAGTGAGTCCCGACGGACTACTCCCAGTTGCCGGCGTTGTTGTTAGGTGCTGAAACGCTACCTACCTGAAGTCCCTCGTAGCGGTTCATAGCCTTGCGGTCAGCATCGAGATTGATTCTGAGCTGGTTGTCAAGACCTTTGAGAAGAGACTTGTAAGGCATTCTTGCCTCGAAGAGAGGAACCTTCACACCTGATACTTCCTTGATGACTGACTCCATCTGGATGGTGTCGCCCTGTGAGAAAGGAATGTATTTGAGAGAATCAATGTCGAAATTGTTTCTTGTGTTGAAAAGTGTATCCTTCACATCCACTTTGCTTGAGATGGAGAATACGAGGTGCTCACCTTTCTTGTAGAGCTCATACATCTGTTCAGGGGTGATGCCTCTACGTGACTTCTTGAGTTTCTCAGTAGTTGCAACTGCAAGAGAGTCGTCATTTGAACCGATCTGCATGATCACTTCCATCTTGCCGTTCTTGTAGAAATCCACGAGGGAGTCAGCAGATGCGGTAAAGTGGCCTGAAACAGACTTGAATGCCTCCTGAAGAGTGCGGACATCCTTCATTCTCTGGATACCGACAGTCTCACGGTAAGCCTTCTGCTTGTTGAAATTGATAGGCTCCATAATACTCTTGATGCATGCATACACGAGTCCGGCAATAACAAAGAGCAGCAGTACGCTGACGATCTTTTTAACTATTCCTTTCATTTTATGTTTTGAGTTTTATAATATCAATTATAAACGTGGCTGGAACTTCAGCGGCGATTTTCACTGCCGCCCGCAAATTCTCATACTCGACAAAGTTATGAAATTGATTTATGAAATGCAATATAATTTGTAAATTTGCATCCGGAACAATCAGGTATAAGAAAGCGACAGATGAACGGAAATACAGTAAATATCGACACGAAGGCAGTGGAAAGACTCGAAACATTGGTCCGGGACGCCGGGAAAGTGTCTATCGTGGCTCATATCCGTCCTGACGGAGATGCGGTCGGCAGTACATTGGCGATGCTGCACTATCTCCTGTCCAGAGGCAAGGACGCCGTGGTCATCTACTCCGACCCGCTTCCTGAGACATTGACCTTCATGCTCAGCGGCACACCGGAGAAAAACGTGCTCCAGTGGCCCTCTGACAGTGATTCCGCACGTGAACGCATAGCTGAAACCGACCTGATTTTCTGTCTGGACTGCAACTCGTTCACACGAACAGGCGACCTGGAACCGATGCTTCGCGCAGCCAGGTGCAGTAAGGTCCTCATTGACCATCATCTCGCCCCGGAAACCGAATCCTTCGATGTCGTATTCTCCGAGACGGCGGTCTCTTCCGCCTGCGAACTTCTGTTCAATGTACTCATGTCAATGCCTGACATCCACGCGGACGCGTCTCTTGTTCCGGCAGTTTCGGCCACATCGCTCATGACCGGAATGACTACAGACACGAACAACTTCGCGAACTCCGTGTATCCCTCTACATTGACCATGGCATCAGCCCTCCTGGGCGTCGGCGTGGACAGGGACGCGATACTCTCGAACCTGTATCAGAGCGGAACCGAAAAACGCGTGCGGCTGTGGGGCTATATGCTGTACCAGAATATGAAACTCACCGATTACGGCGTAGCGTATATGATTCTGACAGAAGAGATTGCATCGGAATTCAATATATCGGAAGGTGAGACGGAAGGCCTCGTGAACGAGCCGCTCCGCATCGCATCCGTGAAGATGAGCATTTTCCTCAAGCAGGATGATGCCGGCTTCTTCCGCGTCTCCATCAGGTCCAAGAAAGGCTTCTCGGCAGTAGGATGCTCGAAGGCCTATTTCCACGGCGGCGGCCATGAGAACGCTTCCGGCGGACGTCTTTTCTTTAAGGCCAATGACGGGAATCCCGCTGACATATCATCACCGTCGCAGGCTGAGAAATACCTGCTGAAGGTGACGTCAGAGTACTTTAAATCAGGAGATTATGAAAGCAGATAAATTATTGGTCACGCTCATTGCACTCGTCATGGTCTTCGCTTGCTCCAAGGAGGAAGTGAAACTGAGGTATTCCAGACAGGAGCAGAACATAGAGTCTTTTGTGAACTCCACATTGAAGTCAGTGGACACCGCGTATGTAGTATATAATAAAGGTGTAACCAGGCTTGTGGTAGTTCCCGGCGACGGCGACAGCCTTTCCGTCAATGGGACAGTCTCATTCCATTATGCGGGATATGTGCTTTCCGGCACTTCTGTCAATGCCTCCAATATGTTCGCCACCAACAGTGAAGAAGTGGCCAAAGGCTCCGGCTGGACACTCTCCGACGACTCGGTCTTCGAGGTCAAGACAGTGAAACTCAGTGAGTCCGGCTTCGTGAAAGGACTGAAATATGGCTTGGAGGGCGTAAAGGCCGGCCAGGAATGTTATATACTTTTTTCAGGAAAATATGGTTTCGGCAAACGCGAGTTAGGCACGATTCCTGCAAACTCCGCCTTGGTCTATCGCATCTGGGTAGAGTCGATAACGAATGATTAAATTGATAATATATTGAAAATGAATAATATAAGAATTGTAGAACTCATTGCGGCAAGCGCATTCGCCGCGGCTTTCGTTTTCACCGGTTGTGCAAAATCGGAGAAGACCCTGCCTTTCGAAGATGAAGAACGCTATGTGGAGGCCTGGGTCAGCCAGAAACATCCCGAAGCGACCAAGACGGAACTTGGAATATATATATTGGACGACAAAGCCGGTGACGGAGAAGTCTTCAACTCTCAGAAATTCGTGATGGTACATTGCACCGTAAGGGACATGGACGGCAACATCACTACCACCAACAGCAAGAAACTCGCCCAGCAGCTCGGCAAATACGAGAAGTCCCATTATTACGGTACATCGTCCTGGCCTACATACAGCAACAGCCTTCCGGTCGGCGTGGAGGACATGCTGAAAGGAATGAGAGTAGGAGGCACAAGACGCGCGCTCATCCCGTCCTGGCTCATGACCACGACAAGATACAAGACTCCGGCCGACTATCTCAAGCATTCTAACGACAATTCCACTGCGGTATATGAACTCACTCTCGCAGGCATCACTGAGGACATATTGAAATCCCAGATCGACAGCATGCAGATCTACGGCGCGAAGTATCTGGGCGGAGTCGATTCATTGTCCTGGGGCTTCTACTACAAGCAGACGAAAGCTCCGGATGACACTGTTTCATTCCCTTCTGACACAAGCATTTACATAAACTATACAGGAAGATTGCTGAACAGGCAGGTGTTCGACACGACCATCAAGGACACCGCCAAGTTCTATAATATCTACAGCTCATCGAGTACATATGCTCCGGTGAAAATCTCATGGGGTGAGAACTTCACGGATATAAAGTTGTATTCAAGCAGCTCATCGGACGGCTCCTCCGTCATCAACGGATTCTCCAAGACCCTGTGGCAGATGCGCAAGCACGAAAAAGGCGTGGGCATGTTCTTCTCCGCATACGGCTATGACTACAGCGGAAGCGGAAACACCATCCCGGCATATGTGCCGCTCGTATTTGAAATCGAAATCGTCGATAAACCGAAAGAATAGCAGGAGGAATTGAATGGCTGTTTCAGGAACTGTTCCTACAGAACTTGGAGATAAGAGAATACGCGATTTGCTTATGCAGTATGCAGTCCCGGCTATTATAGCCATGACTGCATCTTCTCTGTATAATATGGTCGACAGCATCTACATAGGCCACATAAAGGATGTCGGCTCGTATGCCATCTCAGGCCTTGCCGTCACATTCCCGTTCATGAACCTTTCCACGGCACTCGGAACGCTCGTGGGCGTCGGAGCATCGACGATATTGTCAATGTTGCTCGGCCAGCGCAACTACGAGGCTTCCCGCAAGGTTCTTGTCAATGAAATTGTACTCAATGTGCTGATCGGTCTCTCATTCACATTGGTATCCCTGGCATTTCTGGACACTATTCTCGGGTTCTTCGGCGCCAGCGAGAATACATTGCCTTTCGCACGGGACTATATGGTGATCATCCTCATAGGCAATGTGATCACACATCTGTATTTCGGATTGAACAATATGATACGCGCTTCGGGCAATCCGAAGTTGGCGATGGGGCTTACCATTTTCACGGTCGTATCCAACACGATCCTGGACCCGATATTCATATTCGTCCTGGATATGGGCATAAAGGGCGCCGCCTTGGCTACCGTGCTCTGCCAGCTCTTGGCAATGTTATATACATTCAAGTACTTCCTCGACGAGCGCAACTATCTCCACATCCCTAAACGGCTGAGAGACTACAAGTTGGACCTGAGAATCGCCAAAGACTCATTGACCATAGGCATGGGCCCGTTCCTGATGAATTCGGCGGCCTGCATCGTCACCCTCTTCATCAATCAGCAGCTGCTCAAATACGGAGGAGACCTTGCCATCGGTGCGTACGGAATCGTGAACCGTATCTCGTTCCTGTTCATTATGATCAATATGGGTTTCAACCAGGGAATGCAGCCTATTGCAGGCTATAATTTCGGCGCGAGGAAATACAGCAGAGTGAGACGGGTGTTCAAACTTACCGTGATCTGTACCACGTCAGTGACATGCTTCGGCTTTTTAGTTTCGGAACTATGCCCGGATATCGCGATATCACTGTTCACCAGTGATCCGGAACTCAAATCATTGGCCAACAAGGGATTGAGGATGATAAACCTCGCCTTTCCTCTCGTGGGATTCCAGATGGCGACCACCAATTTCTTCCAGAGTCTGGGCATGGTGCACAAGTCCATTTTCCTGTCATTGTGCCGGCAGCTCCTTTTCCTCGTGCCGCTGATTTATTTCCTGCCGGTGTTCTTCGGGCATAAAGGAGTCTGGATGAGTTTTCCGATTGCAGACACGTTGTCCATCATAATGGCTGCCATATTGCTGGCAGCGCTTTTCCGCAAATTCCGTAAACTCAATGACGGTGACGACCCGGATATTTTAGGAAGTAAAATGAAATTTAAGGAGGCTTGATTATGGAAGACAATAAATTGATAATCAATGTCGGACGCCAGTTCGGAAGTGGCGGAAAACTGGTAGCCTTGGCTTTGGGCAAGAAACTCGGTATCCCTGTCTATGACCAGGAACTCATTTCAAAGGCAGCGGAGCAGAGCGGCTTCAGCAAAGAACTTTTTGCCAAGAGTGACGAGAAGAGAAATCTCCTCGCATTGTCCAGCTTCATCGTGGATGTCGGACGCTTCGGTTCGGCAGACAACTACGTGAGTGACAACCAGTTGTTCGTCATCCAGAGCAATGTCATACGCTCCATCGCGGACAAGGGCTCTGCCATTTTCATCGGCCGTTGCGCAGATTACATCCTCCGTGACCGTCCATGTCTTGACGTCTTCATATCCGCTTCTGACGAAGTCCGCATCAAGCGAGTTGCAGAGCGTATGGGCATTACCCCTGAGCAGGCGGAGTCACTGATGCAGAAGAAGGACAGGACCAGGGAGACCTATTACAATTACTTCACTTTCGGCAACTGGGGCGTCGCTTCCAATTATGACCTCTGCGTAGATTCGTCGGTTCTCGGGATTGACGGAACTGCTGATATGATTATTGACTTTTGCCATAGGGCGAAACTTATAGATGATTTGCCGGGAGGCGTACAGGGAGAAACTGAATAATGACGGGAAGGAAACTCAGAATAGCAGCAGGACTGGCGTTGGTGACATTGACCGTAGGACTTTGTGTATCATTGTCTTCCACGGGGAAGGCGAGTGATTTGCCCGAGCCTGAGCCTGTCTGTCTGAATGAGACCCTGTCAAATGAATTGTCAGACACATCCTCTCTCTCCGGTCTGGATGCGCGTATCGCTTCCTATATGCGTCAATGGTGTCTGCGTGGCACCTCACTCGCGATTATGCGTGGCGATTCGCTCCTGTATGCGAAAGGCTACGGCTGGGCAGATGAAGAAGCAGGAGTGCGGATGGCCCCGACCAATATCATGCGGGTAGCTTCAGTTTCCAAACTGCTGACCGCCACCGGAATAATGATGCTGCAGGAAAGAGGCAAACTCACATTGGCCGATACCGTCTTCGGCCCGCGCGGCATTCTGAACGACTCTTTATATACCTCCATTATAAAGGACAAGAACTACTACAAGATCACCGTTGAGGACCTGCTGCGTCATAAGGGAGGTTTCACGTCTTACGGAGGCGACCCGATGTTCTCCACGAGGACTATTATGATGCAGAACCATCTGGATACCCCGCCGGACCATGAGACATTGATGAAAACGCAGCTGAAGCGTCGTCTCCGTTTCGCGCCGGGCACATCCCAGTATTATTCCAACTTCGGCTATCTCCTTCTCAGTATGATTGTAGAGAAAGTCTCAGGTGTTGACTATGAGACATTTATGAGGGACAGCGTGCTTTACAGGGCAGGCTGCTACGATATGCATATCGGCGGCAACTATTACGAGGACAGGCTCCCGAATGAAGTCCGTTACTACAATGGCGCGGACACCTGTCTGGTGGAGGAATACAACAACAGCGGCAAAATGGTGGAGCGCTGCTATGGCGGCAGTGATGTCAGAGCACTTTCCGGAGCAGGCGGCTGGGTGACTTCCGTACCTGAACTCGCACGTTTTGTGGCGTCCATTGACGGCAGGCCGGAAATTCCGGACATCATCTCCGCGCAGAGTGTGGCCGATATGACCCAGTGGTTCGATGAACAGACTTATTCTCTCGGCTGGAATGATACCAAGCCGACAGGGGAGTGGACCAGGACTGGAACACTGTCCGGAACAAGCGCATTGATAAAGTATTATCCGGACGGCGAATGCTGGATAATGGTTACCAACACAAGCACTTGGAAAGGTCCGGGCTTCACCCGTCAGACTGCCGCCCTCTTCCGCGACCTGCGCTCCCGTTATTCTTCCGCCCTTCCGGCACGGAATCTCTTCCTCGCCAGATAGAAATGTCAATGTCATGGCTCACTTTACTCTGAATTTGGTTCATTTTGGTTCATTTCTGATCGATTTCAGTCGATTTTAATGTCAAAAGGTTGAATTTTTGGTATTTTGGAACAAATTTTCGATTAAATCGTTACAACGTATTCTCTTTTTTGATATATTCGCACCGATAATAAAAACTGAGTTTCCGAGTCTGACCATTATAACCTCATATTCGGGGAACACTATTACCATTATTATGAAACGACTAATAACCATTGTTTTGGCTTTGCTTTGTGTCAACGTTAGCGCACAGCAGATGTCAGACACTCTGAGGATTTATTTCCGCCAGGGTTATTCTTCGTTCGACCCTTCCTACAAACATAATCAAGAAAGAGCCAAGGCGTTCATTGACCATGTAAACGACTTCAAGTCACAGTCTTCCGCCTTCGACATCCTCACTGTAAACTACCACGCGGGAGCTTCCCCTGAAGGAACATTGGCCATAAACGAAAAGTTGGCTGCCAAAAGAAGTTCTACACTCACCGCTTATCTCAAACGCTACATCGACTTTCCGGAGTCCATCATTCATGTACAGACCGTCAGTGAAGACTGGGCGGGACTTGCTCGGCTCGTGGCAGAGTCCGACATGAAAGAAAAGAATGAGGTGTTGGGCCTTATCGCCAATGTGGACAACGACAAGGTGCTGAAGACTGAACTGCAGCGACTTGCAGGCGGAAGGCCATGGAGGTATATGAACGAGCATCTGTTCCCGGAGCTCAGGGCGTTCACGGTAGTCGTGGAGGTCGGCGTCGAGAATCCCAAGTTGGATCTGCCTGAAATCGCGGACTCGGACGTGCAGCCGGCAAATGAATTCCCGCCTATTGACGACAGCCTGACCGTGCCGATGCTGCGGCTGCCCGAGACGATACCTCTGCAGGAGTGGACACGAAAACTATACATTAAGACCAATGCCATCGGATGGGCGATGTTCATATCCAATGTCGCAGTCGAAATCGACATTACGCCTCATCTTTCTTTTCAGCTCCCTATTTACTACTCTGCGGTGGACTATTTCAGCCGCGAACTGAAATTCAGGACATTTGCCGTACAGCCTGAACTGCGCTGGTGGTTCAGCAAGCCTGACGGCCTCTTCGTGGGAGCGCACTTCGGAACAGCATACTTCAACTACGCCACCAAAGGTGACTGGCGTATCCAGACATATGACGGAGACAGACCTCTGTGGGGCGGCGGCCTTGCAGCAGGATACAGGATGCCTCTGTCCAAGCGCCATCCGAGATGGAATGTCGAATTCTCCATCGGCGCCGGAGTCTATGATGTCTATTACGACAAATTCTACAACGAGAAAAATGGTCCGAAAGCCACCAACGGTCATACTACATTCGTAGGAATCGACCACGCGGCAGTATCATTTTCATACAGTTTCGATCTTAAGAAAAGGAGGGCGGAACGATGAAAGACAGGACCGTTAAAATATTGGCCGCAATTCTGGCGGTGATGCTTTCTGCAGCATCCTGCGCGGTCCACGAATGGCCGGAAGATCTTCCTGCCAATGCCACGCTCAAACTTGATTTCAATACTGCATTGCCTCAGTTCCTTGTCATGGACCTGAATCAGGGAACCAGAGTCTCCAAGGACGGCAAGGACTACGAAATCCGCTATGTCATAGAGGCTTACAGAAAACTGAGCAACGGCGGTTATGACGAGGTTCCGTACAAACGCTTCACTTTCACCAAGGAGGATGTCTCCGACCTGAACCACGAAGTTACCATCAACATTGACGAAGGTACTTATATGTTCTACGTCTGGACCGATTTCGTCGAGAAGGGGACTGCAGCGGATTATTTCTACGACACGAGGAGTTTCCGCGAGATTACCATGAGGGGCGAGCACGAGGGAAACAATGATTTCCGCGATGCTTTCGTCGGGCACAATGAACTGACTGTCACGCGTTACGGCTCGATGCTTCCTCCTGTCAGCGGCACCATAAATATGGAACGTCCGCTCGCCAAGTTCGAATTCATAACGACTGACCTCCAGGAGTTCATAACCAAGGTCATCACCGAGATGAACAAGAAGAAGGAGAACGAGGACAAGGTGTCCGGCGACCTCACCAAGAGTGCGGAGGATGCCGATGATGATACCAAGGCTCCTGACGACACCAAGGGCGACGGAGACAGCAAGTCGCCGATCGTCGATCTGAAGAAGTACAATGTCGTCTTCTACTACACCGGCTACATGCCGTCGAAATTCAATATGTGGGACGACAAGCCGAACGACTCGAGTCTCGGCGTCCAGTTCCGTTCGGACATAACATTGATAGATGATCACAATGCCCGGCTCGGCTTCGATTACGTCCTCGTGAACGGCAAGGAGTCCAGCGTCATGGTAGCGGTCGGCCTGTTCGACGAAGAAGGCACCCGCCTGTCAATGACCAATCCGATTGAGGTCCCTATCAAGCGAAGCATGCTGACCACCGTCAAGGGCAGCTTCCTCATGCAGGATACCGGCGGCGGCGTCGCCATCGACCCTGACTTCGAAGGTGAGTTCAATATTATAATCAGATAATCAAAAATTAAATAATACTAATACTATGAACACTAAGTTTTTCAAGTCTCTCGCAACAGTTGCTGTAGCTGTTCTTACAGTCGGCTGTGCGAAAGAGCAGGGAACACAAGAAGGACCTGCCAATGTGACTTTCGAAATTGAAAATCCGGTTGCTGTAACCAAAGCAATCGGTGATGGCACGACAGCCAAACAACTTTATTATCAGGTCTTTGACGCTGCTGGAAATCCTATCGCAGGCCTTCCGGCTCAGTGGAAGAATCTCTCTTCTCTCAAGACCACAGTAAGTTTCCAACTTGTAAAAGACCAGAAATATAACTTCATTTTCTGGGCTCAGACTCCAGTGGATGGTTACTATACCATCGATGAAACTGAAGGTCTGAAGAAAATCACAGCTGATTATTCGACACACAAGGAAGCCAATGACGAGAATCGTGACGCGTTCTTCGCAGTGGAGAAGGACCTCGTCATTTCCGGTCCTGTCAGCAAGACCGTAACACTTACCCGTCCGTTAGCACAGGTGAATATCGGAACGCTTGATGAACTCAAAGCCGGTACGACTACTGCTCCTGCCATAGATTTGACAGGTGCGACTTCCAAAGTTGTCGTAAAGGATGTCCCTACAGTTTTTGCTCCACTTGCAACAACTCCTGAAACCATGTTCTCAGGTGCATCTGACGTGACATTTGAGGCAGCGGCAGTTCCGACAGAGAAACTCTCAGTGAAGGGTGTGGAGTACGACTATCTTGCAATGAACTACGTGTTCGCTCCTGCAGAAGGAACAGTTTGTGACCTTACAGCAGAGTTCAGCCTCAAAGATATGGCACCGATCTCGCTCAGTTCTCCGGCCACTCCGCTCAAGCGCAACTACCGCACCAACATCCTCGGCAAACTTCTCACCTCAACAGCAGATTTTATAGTAGTTGTAGATCCGGCATTCGCAGGGGATGAAGATATATATCCTCTCATTGTAAATGGTGTTGCCTATAAAACTTTGGATGCAGCTGTTGCTGCTGCAAAAACGGGCGAACAGACTATCATTGCTTTAAATAAGGATATGGCTGGTAACGGGGTCAAGACAATTAACGGTCAGGATGTTGTCATCGATCTTGGAGGACATACATTTGATGTTGATGGCTCGCTTGTCGGCTCTGCTGGTACTGAAACAAATGGTTTCCAGTTACTTAAAGGCTCCAAAGTGACTTTCAAGAATGGAACGCTCAAATCGAAGAAAGCTAAGTTGCTTATTCAGAACTATTCTGATTTGACACTTGAAAATGTTACATTGGATGCGACTGGTGGCGAAGCTGAGTATGTTCTTTCGAACAATCATGGAACTGTAAAAATTATTGGGTCTTCTTCAATTTTGGCTCCGGAAGGAAAACATGCATTTGATGTATATTATTGGCCACCTTATTATTCAGATGGCGTAAATGTTTATGTGAATACTACTGGAACAATACGAGGTGCGATTGAGTATGCTTGTGCTGAAAACGAGGACGCATGCAACCAGAAAACATCATTAGTTATTGATAATGCAGTTTTGGAGAATTCAAAGTTTGAGACTACACTTCTGAAGCCAAATGTGAAGATAGCTCGTGGTGTGTTTGCTGATGAGACTGCTGCAACTGCTTGGCTTCCTGACGGATATAAGTTGATGACAGATGGGGATTACTACAAGGTACTTGAGAATAGAGTGTCTGTTGTTGCTGCTCAGGATGACCTAAATGACTTGTTGGCCAATGCTCCTGCAGGAGAGAAACTTGACATTCTTCTGACCGAAGGAACTTATGCATTGCCGGCAACTGTAAAGAATGATGGTATATCACTCAGTGGAGTGACAGGAAAAGAAGTTCTGGACTGTTCTACAACTACTGCTATTTCAGCAAAGGATGCTACCATTTCAAATTTTGTGGTGAAAGGTAATAGTGCGTTTAAAGACGGATCAAGCCTTGCTCTGAATGGTGCAAATGCAAAGGTCAAAGGGTGCAAGTTTGAAGATGGACGCATAAATACTTATGGTAGTGATCTTAGTGTGAGTCTGTCAGCCGGTGCTGTAGCGACTATCAGTGATTGTGACTTCAGAAAATCCGGTTTCCGAGGCATTATGATTTGGAATACCGGAGCAGAAGTTAAAATTGATAACTGTCTGTTTGATAACACCTATCCTTTCAATTGCGATGCTGGTACTGGTAAAATTACCGTAACCGGTTGCGAACTCAAAGGGTGGACTTCTTATACCAATACTGTTGAAGCAGTATCATTCACGGATTGCAGATTCGGTAAAAGTTCTAGTGGTTATGCTTATTTGGTACCATACTGCAAGACGGTCCTTAAAGAC
>ERZ1026780.1260-NODE-1260-length-17063-cov-11.061030_pt1 | contig 17063 bp, 16 predicted proteins | sample MGYA00380126_ERZ1026780 | MGnify/ENA primary metagenome ERZ1026780 (study PRJEB33269, sample SAMEA4719762) | human gut metagenome | biome: human-associated habitat; feature: organic feature; material: feces | place: Cameroon | collected 2013-10 ... | reverse complement strand
TTTCTAAACATTCCTAAAATTTTATTGGATTCTAGTATAAATTTATATTTGGTATATCTGTTAGTCTTTACTTTTTGCACATTGATAAGTGGAGACTTATTTGAAACACGACACCTTTATAATTTGGCAAGCCGTCATGTGCCTTGTTTATTGATATGTCTATCAGTTCCGATTATTATAAAAAACAATAAAGATTATTCGGCATTCCTAATGATCATCCAGTTCATCTTTATTGTTAACTCGGTTATTACGATACTTCAATTCATCGGGGTTCCATTTGCCTGGACAATCTCTACGACAATTAATGAAGGCGCAAACGAGATGCTTGATAAATTGACTGAATACGAACGGAACTATGATACCAATATTGGTGTAGCTGCAATGACTGGGTTATTTGGCTCGCCAGTAGCAAACGGCTATTTTACAGCCTCATTTCTTCCAATCGCTACATACCCTATATTTCAGAAAAAAAGAAACGGTAAGATTATATCGGTCATTATCTTTGTCTTTGCATTTATAGCTAGTATATGCATTCAACAACGAATGTGTTTTATTGCTATTACACTTCTCATATTTTATGCAATATTTCGCTACTTAAAGTGGTTTTATATAATAAGTTCGTTGGTTATTCTTATCATCGGGGTGACATTTTTAAATTTTGGCAATGAAGCAATAGATTTGGGACGATTAACAAGTATGACGGATGATTCTAGATCTCGAATCTTTCAGGCCTTTCTAGAATTCATTAATTCTCCAGATGTTTTCGTCGGAAATTATCACGACTATACAAGACACGCTGTTGACCAACATAATTGCTTTACCGATGTTATAGTTCGCGGAGGAATCATAACTTTTATCCCCTTTATAGTCTTTCTCGTTCAAATTGTCAAAACTTTAGTTCAGTCATATAAGAAAAACACAGGATTACTTCCCATTGTACTTGGATGTGCAATATATCTATTCTATTCCTTAACTCACTCAGATGGAATTCATAGTGGTGACACAATGTTTTGGATTATGTATGCCATTGTTATCTCAAATAAGTCTAATGTTCTGACATTATCAAAAAATGATTGATAGAATTAACATTAGAGCTATATTTAATAATTCCGATATCCGGAAACTGGCGTCCAATTTCGGATACCTTACTATGCTACAAGTAGCTAATTACATCTTTCCCTTTATCTCAATGCCATATTTGGCTAGAGTGTTGGGGGTAGAGAAATTTGGCATTTTGGCAATTGGAACAGCTGTCGTAGCTTATTTTCAGTCGATTACTGACTATGGGTTCAGTTATACCACTGTCAGAAAAATAGCGAGAAATAGAGATGACGATGAATATGTATCGAAGATAACGTCTTTAACATTCACGGCAAAGTTTGTCTTGATGATAGGATGTGCTATGATATTAGTTTTGTTATGTGCATTTGTTCCATACCTTCGGGGTTATACTGTAGTATTGTTTGCGACTTTCCTATACATCCCGGGGCATATCTTTTTTGCTGACTGGTTTTTTCAAGCCGTTGAGGATATGAAGTATATCACAATCTTGGCGGTTATTTCGAAGTTTGTTTTTACAGTTCTAGTATTTGTTTTCATTAAACAAGAGAGTGACTATATTCTTCAACCAATCCTGATTGCGCTAGGATATGCAGTTTCTTCCTTTGTTTGCATATATATTATGCGGAAGAAATACAAGGTGAGATTTGTCTGTCCTTCATTCAGAAGTATAGCTCAAGAACTTAAAGAGGGATTTGATATGTTTGCGACCTTGTTCCTGCCTACGATTTATACTAATTTGAATACTATCATTCTTGGCTCATCTCAAGGAGACAGGGCAACAGGCATTTACAATGGCGCGTCTAGATTTACTGGGCTGGCATATAATATATTTACTACAATATCCAGAACGGTATATCCTTTTTTTGCAAGAAAGATGGACAAACATAAGTTATATGTATATGTATCTCTTTCGATAGCGGTGATTATATCATTGTTCCTCTTTGCCTTGGCGGAGCCTCTTGTTCTAATTCTTCTGGGTGAAGACTTTTCTCCTACGATACCGGTCTTAAGAATTGTCGCTTTTACCCCGATAGCCATGAGTATTACAAATAGTTATGGTGTCAATTATCTGGTACTGCGAGGGAAAGAAAACATAATGAGGAATATTGTCATCGCTATAACTGTTGTTGGGTGTGCAATGGGAATCGCAGGGGCATATTTGTACAGCTATATTGGTGTTGCGGTAGCTTCGTTGGTAACTCAGTTTATAAGGGCGCTTCTGGTTTATCTATCTGCAAGACAGATTCAAAAAGAAGAAACAGCATTGAGCTAAGGTTTATGAGAGATAGCAAGAAGACAATGTTGATGGATGTGGTGCTTATACGCCTAAGCCTGGTTTTCTTATTGGTACTGATGCACGCACTTGCGATTTACACCGGTAGTTGGAGTAAACCATATGCTCATTTTCCTGATATACAAGTCTATAACTGGATTGGAAGTTTAGTCGGTGCTTTCCAACTCGAGTCAATGGTATTTATCAGCTGTCTTTTGTTTGGCTACATCCTCAAGATGCATCCAGAAAGGCTCTCCTTTAAGAGCTGCGTGATGAAGAAGGCGAACGTATCTTGTTATATATTCGGAATTGCCTATCTGTTATTGTTCAAAGATAGTTATGGTGTCAATATAAGACCAACTTTGCCATTGCAATTAATCCCTATCTTATTCCGTGGCTTGCTATAGTTTTAACAATAGCCTTGTCGTTGTTACTAACAAAGATGTGTCTGAAAACTCGATTTGGAAGATTCTTAATCGGATAACGAAGTTCGTGCTCTCAAAAGATAACAAAAACCTGTACTATTATGGGAAAAGATAGAGTTTGTTTAACTACATTCATTTATGGAGAGGCTTATCAAAATTACATCCCTTTTTTGGTTTATTCGTGTCATAAAAGCTATCCGGAATATGATATTGTGCTCTTTGTGTATGGCGCACTGGCAGAAAATGTACGTCGTTCTCTTGATTATCTTGCGGTGCAGAATTGTCGCATAGTGGAGAATGCCTTTGTTGACTGCCCCCGAATGACACCACTGAAAGCCCAATCACTTCGATGGGTATTGTGGAATGATACTTTTGCTAATTATGACTATCTCTACATAGTAGACATCGATATGCTATATATTAGAGAGCCTAAGCCGCTACATGAACAACATATAGAACATATGCAAACCACTTCGTTGTGTTATGATAATATTCGACGACCGATAGTTCGTAAACCATGGAAACCGTATACGTTCGGCAAAAGACTCAAAGAAGCCGGACTAAGATCAATGTGGCAATTCATTTTTGGCAATAAGAAAGAATATAGGGCGACAGGACTCCATTTTATTGATGTGAAGGGATATTATTCACATCTAACAAAACCGGTTATAGAGAAATATAAACGAGATATATATAATAAGTCTTTCTTGTCGTATGTTATGACCCCTAACGACGAAGCTTTACTATATAAAATATTAGAACGGGAAGCTTTGAGCCCCAATCGTTTAGCGATTCAAGATGACTCTGTTAAAATGCTTGACTTTAATAATTGTAAAAGACCTCAATTTCGTCCGCATCATGGTATTCACCTTGGGATGTTTAGACACTCCATCGGAGATATAAGTGAGAATCCTAATTTTCTAAACATACTCAATTCGGCTGCTTATAAATACTACATTGATGTATATCGACGTGAGATAATGAATGATGTTGTGTTTACAACACTGATAGATACACTTCCACAAAAAATCAAACAGTATTTTCACAGATTAAATGAGTTTTACAACCTATAGTAATGATGAAAAAGAAAAAGGTATTCATTATTCTTCCCGTTATCCTAATTGGATTATTCATTTTGATATATAAAGAGAGGAAGATTGCACACGATATAATTGTAAATGTAATAACCTCAGATAATACTCGAGAAGGATTGTTTGATGTTAAGTCTATGGAATGGTGTGATTTACCTATAGGGTTTGATTTAGATAAGGGAGGAGTCCCAAATGGTTATCAAGACATTACTCATCCATCCGTTATATTGGCATCAACCAATGATTCAATGGCTGTATGGATGGCTGCCACGCCATATCCGACATCACTGTCTACTAGCGGGGAGCCCTATGAAAATACCTGTATTTTCTATTCTACCGTTAATGATGCTAAATATCCCACATCTTTCTCCCCCATATTTAAGAATCCAATAATCTACAAAGGGACAGCGAAGTACAACTCGGATCCAGATATTTTCTATAACAATGCAGACACATCGTTATATGTGATAACGCGAAAGCGGAGAGGGCCTGAATATATTACTAAAATAGTCCTTCAGAAGTCGAAAGACGGGAATCAATGGTCTGAACCCAATGACTTATTTACTACCGATAGTTTATGTCTATGCCCTTGCCTACTAAAGGGCAATAATGACACCTATCAAATTTATGCGTTTAACACTAGAGATGATAGCCAAAAAACTACAAACAATATTCAGATTTGGGAAAGTCGCTCTTTATCGCAACCATCTTTTGAATTAAAGCATGTAGTATCGTGGCGTAATAAACAGAATGTTTGGCATGGTGATATCGTCTATCATAATGAGACTTACTATATGGTTTTTTGCGGCACGTCTGCAGACTATAGATTCAAATGGACTAGAAAAGCAGACTCCACAAAATATCTATGGTTTGCGAGATCTAAAGACGGACTTAATTTTGATGTCAATCCAAGACCAATACTTAAATGTAATGGAGCATATCGTTCGAGCTTCTTTATAGACCCCAACGACAACATTATTATTTATTGTAGCTTTCATAATAGATTCCGAGGAGATCAGTCAATGTATCCTGCGGGGAATAGAATAGGGAAAATTGAAGTACCATTAAGCAGTGTAGCGAATTTCTAAAATGGCGAAAATACTATTTCTTATAGCCCACCTATGTTCTCGTGGAGCAGAACACCAGATGGTTACAGTGGCAGGACTTCTAAAGAACGATGGACACGATGTGTCATTCTTATGTTACCATCCCGATAATTTCTTTGAGCCAGTTCTTATAAAACAGGGTATCTCTGTACGGAGGCTTCCTCCTATGGGCTACATTCGTAGAATGATGACAGTAAGACATATTATTAGAAATGGTGGATACGATGTTGTGGTTTCATTTCTTCTTACAGATAATTTTCTGAACGACTTTTCTGCTGTCGGACGGCATAGGTGGAAGGTAATAACAGGTGAACGAAGTTCAAAAGAGTCACATCTAACTTCATTTAGAGGGCGTATTTTCGCTTGGTTTCAAAGATATAGCGACTATATAGTATGTAATTCTAAAAATGCTATGGATATGTGGCTAAAACACTATCCAAAGTATAAAGATAAACTGCTCGTAATTTACAATAATGTAAAGTTGCCGGAAATGAATAGTTCATATAGACTTCGAAGAGATGGAAAGACTCATATAGTCTTAGCTGGGGCATATGCCTATGTTAAAGACCCTCAGTGTTTAATATCTGCTATATCGTTACTTCCTATTGAAAAACGGGGGAGGATAGTTGTCGATTGGTATGGAAAAATTGATGCAAACACTGAGGCAACACAGGTTTACTCGTTGTCAGAATCATTGATAAAACGCCATCACCTAGAAAACACAATTTTCCTTCACGACGCTACCCATAATATTGCGGATAGGATGAATGAAGCTGATGTAGTTGCGTTAGTCAGCCGATGGGAAGGATTACCCAATAGTATTTGTGAAGGTATGACTATTGGGAAACCTATACTAATGACGTGTGTATCTGATTATTCTACTCTGATAGATGATAGTAATGGATGGCTCTGTAGAAGTGGTGACTCGGAATCAATTGCAAAAGCTTTAAGCGAGACAATTGCCTCGTCAGATAATGTTCTTATCGCCAAAGGTTACTCTTCAAAAAAGAGAGCAATGGTATTGTTCTCTGAGGAGAAGGTGTTAAAAGATTGGCTTAAAATTATAGAGTAATGGAAATTAAAAAGAAAACGACATGCAAGAATGATATTTAGGGACTATCGTGAAATTCCTGAATGAGTCTAATGCAGAAAATAGGAAGGGATTTGTCGCTGCTCCGCTCAATTTGGAAAATATTAAACGACAAGCCCTAATTACACTATTGAAAAATGTGCTGAGAGGTATCTCGAAGCATTCAATCGATAATCATGGCTAAAAATACAATAATACTGATAGGAGCGATTCGTGAGGGTAAAACGCCGATTTGTGGAGAAACGATGAAGAATCAGCTCTTTGTCAAGAGGTATAAAGAACTTTTTGACAAAGTGATAACTGTCGATACGCTAAACTGGCAGAAGAGACCCTGGGTATTGGTTAAGGCAGTGCTCACAATGCTGTTCAACCCAAATGCCGGAGTTGTGTTGTCTGCTAGCGCATCAGTCAGACATCTGATTCATTTCCTATACTATGTGCCACTCAATCGAAATGTTTATTTTTGGGTGGTTGGCGAAGGTCTTGCCCATTCGATAGACAACGGCTCGTTTAAGGTGAAAGCATTGAATAAGTTGAAAAGGGTTTTGATTCAAGGTCAATCGATGGTTGAGGAATTGGAAAAACGCGGTGTTGTTAATGCTCAATATGTTCCCAATTCTAAGCCTATCATCTTTCATCCCGTCATAAGACCTAAAAATGATGATGTCTACAGGTTCGTTTTCTTGTCCAGAGTTCACCCTGACAAAGGGATTAAAGAGATTGTTACAGCATCAGAGGTATTAAGGGAGAAGGGTTACTCGAATTTCTTCGTGGACTTCTATGGCAATATTGACCCCGGATTCAAAGAAGAATTTCTAGATATAATGAATAATCATACTGGAGTAGAATACAAAGGATTCCTCAATCTTCTGAATGAAGATGCTTATAAGCAGCTATCGGAGTATGATGTTATGCTCTTCCCCACTTACTGGGCCGGTGAGGCTTTCCCTGGAGTCGTCTTAGATGCGAATATCGCTGGAGTCCCTATTATAGCATCAGATTGGAATCAGAATAAGTATGTGGTACAGAATGGCAAAACAGGAATCATAATACCTCCACATGATGTGGCGGCATTGGTAAACAGTATGGAGGCTGTCATTAGTGGTGAGATTGATTTATATCAAATGAAGAAGGAATGTAACGATTACATTCAACAATATGAATATCGAGCCGTCCTTTCAGAGGAACTGTTTAAGGGAATAAGGCTATTAAAATAACAAAAAGAACACTTATGGTTACAAACAAACTACACCAAATCTATCATTGGGTAGAAGAAATGATAGCAAAGGTATTGGGAGAGAATGCTCGTTATAAGTTCATTTATTTTTTACGTACAGGTAAAATCTTGAACTTGAATAATCCTCAAGACTTGAATGAGAAGCTATTTTGGCTTTCACGATATTGGAGAAATCCTTTAATTACTTTGTGTTCAGACAAGTACAAGGTTCGTGATTTCTTGATAGAAAAAGGTTGTAGCGATATTCTTAATGAACAGTATGAGGTATACAACAATGCTGATGATATTGATTTCAACACACTCCCTAATAAGTTAGTGTTAAAATGTAATCACGGTTCTCGAATGAATATTATTGTGGAGGATGTCAAACAACTGGATATTAATGAGACACGACGTACATTGAATAAGTGGCTAAAATTTCAATACGGACGAGGTACAGAATGGCAATATAAATCAATAACGCCGAAAATTCTTGCAGAGAAATATCTGGAGGGGAAAGATGGAAAAATGATTGAATATCAGATCTTTTGTTTCAATGGAAAACCGATGTTTTTTCTTGTGCGGAATGACTTGCGTCATAGTTCAGTAGACAAACAGGCTATAGAATATGCGATTTCTTATACAATAGATTGGAAACGAGTCTATATGAGAAAGGGGGAAGAACAATTTGATTTTGACTTACCGAAACCTGCCAATTATGAAAAGATGATTGATTATGCAAAGAAACTATCGGAAGGATTCCCTCAAGTTCGTGTAGACTATTATGAGGTTGATAATAAACTAGTCTTCGGGGAACTTACTTTTTCGTCAAATGGTAGTGTTCAATCCAATTACTACGATGAATATATTAAATCTCTGGGAAGAGAACTAATCCTCCCTAATAAGTTCAATGACTAATGACGATACTATATGAATAAAGAACTCAGAATTCTTGTTATTTGTGGAGGCATTTCTACTGAGCGAGAGATTTCTCTTCGAAGTGGAAAAGCGATTTACGATGCGCTTATAAGAAAAGGATATAAGAATGCAGAACTCTTTGATTTAAGGAAGGATAACATTGCGGAAATTATAAATAAATCTCCCGATATTGCTTTCCTTGGCTTACATGGAAAATGCGGGGAAGATGGATCTATTCAAGGATTCTTAGAACTCGCAGGAATCCCTTATACTGGTCCTGGTGTAGCTACAAGTGCAATATGTATGGATAAGATTCTTACGAAGCGGGTTCTTGTTAGTGCAGGTATTCCAACAGCAAAATTTGAAGTATATAACAAAACTGAATGTTCGGAGTCTTCAATAGTAGATACATTGATAAACGAAGTGGGATTGCCTATGGTGCTTAAATCACCTTGTCAAGGTTCAAGTATCGGGGTTGTGATAGTGAGAGAGAGAGAAGAAATTCGTCCTGCTATTGAAGAGGTATTCAAATATGGAGATAACCTACTTGCCGAACAGTACTTAGATGGTGTTGAAATCACTTTGCCGATTATGGGGAATGAAGAACTGACAGTTCTACCCATAATTGAGATTACTTCAGAAAGAGATTTCTATGATTATACTGCAAAATATACTTCTGGCTTATGTCATCATATTATTCCTGCCAATATTGATAAGAAAACTGAATTGGACGTGATTTCAATTGGCAAGAAGGTATATAAAGTATTGGGATGTAATTGCCTTTCGCGTATAGACTTTATTATAGATAAAAAACAAGATCCTATGGTTATCGAAGTCAATACACTGCCAGGTATGACAGATATGAGCTTATTTCCTGATGCTGCAAGGTATGTCGGGATATCATATGATGATTTGGTGGAGAAGTTCTTACAATATGGACTGTCTGCAAAAAGAGATTTGTAATTATGGAATCCGCAAATCAAGACATATACTGATAAAAATGGCCTTGGCAAGGGAATTTGCCCCAATAGCTCGGACTTGGAGGTATAGTTTTGTTTAAGGCGAGTATAAAAAGTACTCTCGAGACCATTATAGAGTCAATATGACTAAATCGTATAAAGAACAAATGTGTTCATATTCAATGGCAATACTACGGTGGAGGATGAGAGTTATATTCAGTTATCATCAATAGGGTAGTCTACATCATACTATGGAAATACGTATAAGTCAAATAGAGAAGCGTTCCTGGATTGAAATCAATCTAGCCCAACTCAAACATAATTATCAGATATATAAAGACTATTTAAAAGTCGATGCTGAAATAATGGCGGTTATCAAAGCGGATGCGTATGGTCACGGAGATATCCAAGTAGCTCGGCTTTTGTCTCAATGTGGTGTTCATCTATTTGCCGTTTCTAATATTGATGAAGCTGTTGGTCTTCGTGAAGCTGGGATTGAAGGCGAGATCTTGATACTGGGTTATTCTTCGCCAACATATGCGAGAACACTCTATCATTACAATCTAACTCAGGCAATCGTAGATGAAGATTATGCTAGTGCATTGGTTCAGACTGGATATAAAGTGAAGTGCCAATTCGCAATTGATACAGGAATGAACCGAATAGGCCTTGACGGAGATGATGTCAATGAATGTGATAGGATTATTCGCTTTTATATGCCCCAGTTGAATGTGACTGGCATTTTCACTCACTTATGTGTCGCTGATGTGAACAACGAAGAGTGCCGAACATTCACTATAGAGCAAATTACAAAGTTTAAGATGGTAGCTGACAGGATTTCCGATTTGGAATTGCTTTATGTCCATTGCTGCAATTCAGCTGCAGGACTACAGTATCTTGATAACAATCAACTGTTTAAAGGGATAGGTAACATCGTCCGATTGGGTATTATCCTATACGGATTAAAACCCGACAGTACAAATACACTTCCTTCTGGCATTGAACCTGCAATGGAGTGGAAATCTCAAGTGTCGATGGTGAAGGATGTACATGTCGGTGAAACAATCGGATATGGCAGGACATTTACCATAAAGAGAGAATCTCAGATAGCCACGATTACAACGGGTTATGCAGATGGGTTAAATCGTCTTCTTTCTAATCATGGGGCTATTATGATTAATGGTCATAAAGCACCGATTGTTGGTCGCATATGTATGGATCAGACCCTTGTGGATGTTACAGATATTCCGAATGTAAAGATGGGGACTATTGTTACCTTGATAGGCAAAAATGGAGAATTGAATTATACCGCCGATGATATGGCTAAAGATCTAAATACCATAGGGTATGAGGTGTTATGCAATATTACAAAGCGGGTTCAACGGTTCTATGTAAATAGTAATGCTAATATGTAGAGAGTTTAAAGGCATAAATCTATTGTATATAGGGAAGCTGACTTAATGGCAGCCAAAGAAAACCATAATTAATTATTTGCTAATGAGAGTATTTGCATAATCATATGACTAAGATGAAGCAATTCAGTACTGAGATAAGATCAGCCTTTGGCTCGGATTATATAAAGGTGTTTTTTCTTGATGACTCTGAAGTTACAACAGCAAAAGGAGTTTTAGACAACTTGAACTGTATAAAAAGAGTAAATATAACTCGGAGCGAAAGCCAAGAGCATTCCGGAAAGACCCTAACGATTTACCCAAAATCTATGGTAACTGCTCAAATCTGTCAACAGGAAATAGATAGCAATTTAGACAAATTCTTCACAAATACTTTCGTTGGTAGTATGAATGAACATAATGAAGCATACTTCGTTGGTATTGAGACTCGTCTTTTGGCGGTATTGGATGGAGCTAAGGCAATGATTGATGTATGCGTAGCATGGTTCACTAATGATAAATTGCTACAGAAATTAGTGGAGAAACAATCAAATGGAGTGGCAGTAAGAGTGATTATATATAGGGATGGAGTAAATATAAAATACGGTGTAGACTTATCAAAGATACCCCATAAAGAGATAAGAGGCGAGAGAGGAGGAATTATGCATGAGAAGTTTTGTGTAATTGACAATATAACAACGATTAACGGGTCTTATAATTGGACGTTGAATGCAGAAAATAAGAATGACGAAGATGCTGCATTTCATATTAATGATGTGGCTTTTGCTTCTGAATACACTCGACGGTTCAATGAATTATGGGGACGTGGTTAAATAAATCAGAATGAGTAGTATGCAAGACTATGGACTAGTATCTATCATAACTCCATCTTGGGAGTGCGAAAAGTTTATTGTGGATACCATCAAGAGCGTGCAGGAGCAAACCTATCAGAATTGGGAGTTGCTTGTACAGGATGATTGCTCGACGGATAATACTCGGGATGTTGTCGCGGCTTTCGCGCATGAAGATTCACGAATCAAATACGAGTGCAATCCGATAAACTCAGGGGCGGCCGTGACTCGCAACAATGCTCTCTGTCGAGCCAAGGGCAAATGGATTGCTTTTCTGGATTCGGATGATTTATGGTTGCCTGAAAAACTGGAGCATCAGTTGAAGTTCATGGTAGAGAATGGCTATGCCTTTTCATATCATGAATATACTGAGATGAGTGAGGATGGGAAGGACTTAGGGGTGTATGTGTCTGGTAAGAAAAAAGTGTCCGAGTTTGATATGTATGCTTGCTGTTGGCCAGGGTGTTTGGCAGTGATGTATGACGCAGATAAGATAGGCCTCATACAGATCAGAGATATAAAGAAAAACAATGACACTGCCATGTGGCTGAAAGTGGTAAAGAAGTCTCCTTGTTATTTGCTGAAAGAGAATTTGGCCCGATATCGTCGTCGTGCAGTTTCAATTACCCCTAAGCCGTTATATAAACGTATTTGGGCTCATTATCCACTATTCCATATCGCCGAGGAGATGAATCCCATCTGTGCTACTTTCTGGGTCGTTATGAATATTTTCGGTAACGCTTTCAAGAAAGTGTTTTATGTCAAGAGACTTGCCTAAGGTTGCTTGTCTGTATTACATACATTCATTTACTTCTAGAACAGTGGACCATCTTGTTTGCCTATGCTGAAAACAATTATTGGATTTGGAGAGTGTAATTGACACCGCGCGAAGATGAAACACGTGACAATAAAGAACGTTGACACGATTAGAGAAATAGAATATCATTCGATTCCATTGGACCAGATTTATGAACAATATGAACGGTTATGAAAATCGTTTCTGACGCCATTTCAAGGCAAGCTTTCTACCACTTGTTTACACATCAAGTCAATGGGCGAGAAATTGACAATGATTTGTTTTCTTCCCTTTCTGATGAAGATTGGAAGGGGGTAATTGCTATTGCCTATAAACACGGCTTAGCCGGTATCTGTCTCGATTCTTTGGAGAGTCTACCGGAATATTGCCGTCCTCCTAAAGAGTTGCTACTGAATCTTATTGGCATTGCAACTCAACTGGAATATCACTATAAAACACATTTGACGACACTCCAATCATTGTCGGATTTCTACCATAAACACGGCATTAGGACTATATTGTTGAAAGGATATGGCTTATCTCTAAACTATCCCAAACCAAATCATCGCCCCTCGGGAGATATAGATTTGTTTCTATCTGATGGTGAACAAGGTGATGAATTGATTAAAGAATTAGGCATTGAGGTAAAACAAAACGAGGAAAAACATAGCACTTTCATTTATCACGGGGTTCATGTTGAAAATCATGCTACAGTTATCTGCGAACTTGAACACGGCTCTCTGTCCGTGATAGAGACGTTTCTGGAACAAGAACTAAAAGAGCATTCCGAGTATGACAATGTTTCCGGATGCTATCTTCCATCAGGGATGTTCAATGCGGTCTTTCTTCCATTACATCTTGGCGGTCATTTGGTGTATGGAGGTGCGAATCTGAGACAGATTTTGGACTATGGTTTAATGGTAAAGAACTCGGCCGAAGACAGTATCAACTGGAACAAGGTCAGAGAGCTTGCTGTTAAAGGCGGCTTTTTCAGATTTATCAGTTGTCTTAATGGAATATGTATTGATTACCTGGGGCTTCCACAGGATTGTTTTCCGAACTGGACTCGCGATGCTGAGTTGGAAAAAAAGGTGATTGAAGATATAATTAACTCGAGCTATGACAATACTGGCTCTTTTGCCGGAAAAATCCGACGATATTTTGAAAATCGATGGAAATATAATCTTGTCTATGGAAGAGAAAGTCATTTTTTAGGTTTATTCAGGAGGACCCGGTCTTGGATGATTTGGAAGTGGGGGATAGGTAGAAAAAGTTTATGGGAAAAATAATATTCAATGATGAAACGAATATTTGATATTGTAGCAAGCGGTCTTGGTTTGTTGGTCTTGAGTCCATTGTTTTTAGTCATTGCAATATGGATAAAATTAGACTCGCCGGGGCCGGTTTTTTATAGGCAGGTGCGTGTCGGACGGAACAATAAGGATTTCCGCATTTTCAAGTTCCGTTCAATGAGAGTAGGCTCTGACAAGGGACGCCTTGTTACTATTGGGGGGCACGATCCACGGGTTACGCGCAGTGGATACTTTATCCGTAAGTTCAAGATTGATGAATTGCCACAGCTCATAAATGTCTTCATTGGGGATATGAGTCTTGTTGGACCACGTCCGGAGGTTCGGCATTATGTCAATTATTGGACACCTGAACAAATGCACGTTCTGGATGTTCGCCCTGGGATTACAGACCCGGCGTCCATAAAATTTCGTAACGAGAATGAATTGATGGAAAAGGCGGAAAATCCGGAAGATTATTACATCAATGTGATAATGCAGGAGAAGATAAAACTATATCTTGAATATGTCCGAAATGCATCGTTTTGGTATGATATTCAGTTGATATTCAAAACATTTTGGGTCATAGTTTCAGAAAGATAATTCCTGAAAACATAAAAATTAAAAAATAATGAGTACAGATTTGAAAAGAAGAAATGTTCCTTTCAGCCCGCCAGATATGACGGAAGCTGAGGCAAATGAAGTGCGTGATGCGATTCTTTCCGGTTGGATTACCACAGGACCGCGAACAAAGAAATTGGAACAATTGATTTCAGAATATATTCATACAGAAAAAACAGTATGTTTAAATTCTGCTACTGCGGCTATGGAGATGGCTCTTCATATACTGGGAGTCGGACCTGGCGATGAGGTTATTGTGCCTGCCTACACCTATACGGCTTCGGCATCTGTGGTGTCTCACGTCGGTGCAACCATAGTTTTCGTCGATTCGCAAAAGGACAATGTGGAGATGGATTATGAAAAACTTGCCGGAGCCATCACTGAGCGTACTAAAGTTATTGTCCCTGTGGATATTGCCGGCATTTGTGCTGATGTTGATAAGGTTCGTGAGATTGTGAATCGTCCTGAGGTTTTGGCGAAGTTCCGTCCGTCTAATGACATTCAGAGACTTTTGGGACGCATAACCATTTCTAATGACTGTGCTCATTCTTTCGGAGCATCGCATTATGGTAAGATGGCCGGCGAGATTGCCGATTTTTCTTCATTTTCTTTTCATGCGGTGAAGAATTTTACCACAGCAGAAGGCGGAGCCTTGACTTGGAATCTGCCATTTGGAAATGATAAGGTGGAGCGCCAACAGGTGTATTGCGGAAGTCCGGTGCCTTTTATAGAGGGAGAAACTTGGAATGAGTTTATTTATCGTCTTTCTCAACTTTTCTCACTTCACGGTCAAAACAAGGATGCCCTCGCTAAGACGAAACTCGGCGCGTGGGAGTATGATATCATTGGGCCTTGGTATAAATGCAATATGACCGACATTATGGCGGCTCTCGGTCTTGTTCAGTTCGAACGTTATCCGTCAATGTTGGAGAAGCGTCACAAGATGGTTTCATTGTACAATGCCGGCATCGATTCTCTCAACGCTGGTCTTGATGAAGCCCATCAAGTCAAGTATCTGAACCACAGGGCTTCCGACCATTGCTCTTCACACCACCTATATCTCGTTCGTCTTCAAGGGCGTACACGAGAGAAGACCAACAAAGTCATAGAGCAGATGGCTGAACGTGGCATTGCAACTAATGTCCACTACAAGCCGCTCCCGATGATGACCGCCTACAAGGCTCTTGGCTTCAATATCGCAGATTTCCCGAATGCATATCATTTGTTTGAAAATGAGATTACACTTCCATTGAACACCAAAATGTCAATGGAGGATGTTGAGTACGTGGTGACAAACTTTGTAGACATAGTGAGGGGATTGTAACTGCCGACGGGGGTACTTATTCCGGACGATACCCGTTCACTTTATGAGTAAAGACAGATTATTGACTACGAAGTTAATAATCTGTCTTGTGCTCTCTCTTGAGTTATGAGTGGCTTTCCATAACTCCGGTGATAGTATGAGAAAATAATAGTACCTTTGACGGACCTCTAAGCAAGTTCGAACAAACCGCCATAGCAGAAATCCTTTCCGATATGGATAAGGAAATAGCTGAACTGGAGACCAAGCGCATCAAGTACGAGCGCATCAAGCAGGGCATGATGCAGCAGTTACTCACGGGAAAGATACGTCTGACTGATTAAGAATAGCAAGAGGAAGTAATAACAAAGAATTAGTAACACATTGTCTTATGGGAATTAAACATATATCAGAAGTAACAAGAAGAGATATTTTTGCTCTTTTCTGTGATGGTTATACCACATCTTCATGGATAGAAGGAAACGTAAAAGTGTTTTATCCTTACCACGGGAATTTGTCAGAAATAGACTTTCTAAGCAAAATTTATTCTCTGGACAAACTTCCGAGTACTGATACACGTTTTTCTACCTCAGAGGAAGACATCTGGCAGCATACTGTTAATAATGATGATTGGGAATATGGTTGGGTATTTACAGATTCTCGATTTGAATTACAAAATGGAGATGATAGTGTTTTCTTACAATTTCTATGTGCTGTATTTCACCCTGCATATCGAAAAGAGAATGGGTATTGGAAAGAATATCTTGCTCAAATCCAACCTTTATTAAGGGCGGATGGATATGAATTATACATTTCTGATTATATTTCCGGTAGGGCATTATATAGTTGGAGAACATTAACTGATTTGGAAAATATAAACCCTACATTCCTACCATTTTCTCAGCGTTATAAACAAAACAATGTTCAATTGCCTACGATAAGCAGAATTAAGAGAAAGGGGCTTGTAGAATTAATGCATCGTTTGGAAGAAAATGAGTATTTAACAGACGATACAGGATGGAATTTTAGTTGTTTAACTTGTGAAGCTGTTATGGATGATATAAAAAAGTTCTATTCGCCCAAAGCATATAATTCTGAAAATAAATATTGTGATGAGGAAAATTTTGATAATTTTCTCATGCACACATCTCCTAAGAATGTATTTGACGCTATTGAGTTTTTCGCAAAATATAAGAATGATAGTTTTGTCAATGAGGTTAATTTACTTATAAATGATTTAAGTTATAAGCTTCTTGATGGAAAAATAATGTTTGTGTCGCAAAAGATACAAGCAAAGGTTCCCACAGAACATAGTTTGAAAGATTTAATACAGATTGCAGAAAATCTGATAAGAAAAAATGATGTAGAAAATAAACAGTTAGCATTGGAAAAAATATGGGACGCATTTGAAAAAATGAAGACCTATTATTCTGTGGACAAAAAAAGTTCACTCAAGGCTATTATTGATAAAATATCAGATAGAGATGCAGTGCTAAATAAGAAACTAAATGATGAATTTGCGGAACTAACTTATATTGGGAACAATTATCAAATCAGACATTTTGAGACCGGTAAATTGCCAATAAAGGATGTTAAGCTAAAAGAGTATTTGTATGCAAGATGCCTTGCTTTAATCAATTTATCCATTGGGTATATTGAAAATAAATAATTGAGT
>ERZ1026780.1259-NODE-1259-length-17066-cov-5.947034_pt1 | contig 17066 bp, 15 predicted proteins | sample MGYA00380126_ERZ1026780 | MGnify/ENA primary metagenome ERZ1026780 (study PRJEB33269, sample SAMEA4719762) | human gut metagenome | biome: human-associated habitat; feature: organic feature; material: feces | place: Cameroon | collected 2013-10 ... | reverse complement strand
CTGGTGCAGTCCCCTATCATCTCCTCCGGCGATGTATGCGGCAGCGTGATGTTCCTGCAAAACAAAGAAAGCGACCGTCCCGGGGACGCTGAGCTGAAGCTCATTCAGGCGGCGGCGAGTTACTTGGGAAAGCAGATGGAGCTGTGAGCAGAATAGAGAAAGGCCCACCTCGAAGGGATTCGGGGTGGGCCATGTTTTAGTACTTAGGGTTTACTCTTCATCTTTTTTGATGAACTTTTTAGCGCCGAAGCAGAGAGCGCCTACGGCTGCCAGGCCAACAAAGGCATAGCCAATGCTGCCGAGGGCATGGCGCACACAGTTGGTCATGCATTCCCGCACTGCCTGCACCACAAGATCGTAGATATCCGGTTCGATGGGCAGCATTCCATCCAGCCGGATCTCCACGCCCAGTTCCGCTGCTTCGGCCAGCAAAGTGTCATAAGGATCGTCGCTTTCGGCACTGGAGGAATACAGCAGCGTTCCCGCCGCAATGGATAGCTTTTTCACCTGTTGCTCAACATCCTCCGCCGGGACACCGTTTTGCAGTGTCTGCCGCAGAACGGAAAGGCTTTGCCCGATGTCATCGTGTATTTTCATCTTAAAGGTCAGGTATTCCCTTTCCCGAATTCGGTCTTCGGCACGGGCATACATCTTCTGCAGCTTGCTGTTTACCTGCAGCAGCTCGCGGTTATCACGGTCCAGTTCATCGTTGGCAGCAAACAGCTCGGTTCCGTCGGTAAAGACCGCTTCGATATAGGGCACACCATCGGCAAAGGTTTGCCGCTCCGTGTAGTACCACACACTGCCGTCCGGAAAAACATAACCGCCATCGGCGGTCCGACCTATCCCCCGGTCTCCGCAATAATCCAATGCGGTGCGCAGTTCGGAGAGGGTTTGCAAATCTCGGCCAGTCATGGTATGGAAGAGAGTGTACATCTTCCGATTACAAAGCTTTACCGTACCGCGAGGCGTAAAATAACAGCCCGCCACAGGAAGGTCATCCATCGCCTCCTTAATGCTGGCGCGAGTAATACGCTGGTTGTTGTAGCAAATGCTGAAATATAGAGAAAGCGCCGCCAAGACCGCAGATGCCAATATAGCAGCCACTGTCAGCCACATCGGCAGCGCAATAAGCTGGGGCAGATCGTACAATACTAGGAGAAATATCAAAAGTAGTGCAGACCAAAGGGCCGCTCCCCTCCAGTGGCCCTCTTTCCTGTATTCCAAGGTATAAAGCAAATGAAACAGTTGCACACAGAGGATCAGAAGCAGAACCATCATCCACGCATAGCGGATGTGCTGGGGTGTCTGTGCCCATGCTATCATCCGTCTTCACCTCCCTGTTCCAATTTCTGCGTAAGGAACCAGCCGCTATCATCCTGCTCTAAAACCGCACCAGCATAACGCCGGGCAAGTAAGGAGAGATCGGCAGCACATTCCAAATTAACATGCAGAGACAATGTACCGTTCTTCCGCACAATGGTAACAAAAAAGTAGCTTAGGGTATCCAACGAAAGTTCCAATGCATCCTCAAAGAGATCGTAAGCGGTGTGGGCCGCATCGATGGGCAACACCGCCTCCATTTCCAGCAGATACAAATTACCGGCAATGCCACTAATGGAAAGATTGCTACAGGATTCCCGCAATGCACTGCTTAAACGGCCCACCGACAGCACACGACTGCGATCAGCGGATATTATCATATCCTTTCGACGCTTGACATAGGTGGCTAGTACAAGGATGCGCAGCAAAAGTTCCCGGCGCCGCTGCATATCTACCAATGTTCCGCAGCGCTGAGCAGCCAGAGTATCGATCTGACGCAGCTGGCGTTGCGTTTCTCGTTGAACAAGGTCATACAGCCGGTTTTGCTCCTCCAACTTATAGCGCTGGGCATCCTGCCGGTATTGTTCCCGCAGGATATCATTGCGGTCCTGTAATTCTTCACGAATGGATTCCAACTCGTCCTTCACCCTAATCAGTTCGGAAACATCTTCCTGCCAAACAATATATCCGCCACGGATAGAATGAGATTTGAATAGTGTGGCGCCATCCAGGAGCTGTTTGCCTCCCTCGATGCTGCACATGACTTCAGCAGAGAGATGCCGTGCTGCATCGGATGTATAGCAGATGTGATAGTCCTGATCAGTAATCTGCATTCCCACCGAGGAAACCTGGAACAGAGCATCATAGCCAGTATTCGTTGGAATAAGGCCCGCTTGCAGGCAACTTTCCATCAGCCCTGCAAACAGCAGACAATTCACCACGGTCATATCACCAGCAAGGTAATACAAAAGCGAAGTATGATCTTCAATGTAGATTGCATAAAGAATGTAGTATGCTGCTGCAGCAGGAAGAAAAAGCAAAGGCGTCCAAATTGCTTTTTTGCCTTGTGTGGCGCGACATTTATAAATCATGATGACAATAGCGCTTAGGGCACACATCCCCATAAAACCTATTACAGCGTAATATCCCGTACCATAGGTATAGCCGCTGTCCCGCCACTCCGTCAATGTAGGATCGAATGTAAATACCAACTGATGCAGATCATTACTTTGCACCAACAGAAAAAACATACCTGCTAGGAAATACAGCACCTTCGTCCATCCTGGTAGGCGGTAATTCTCTGGTTTATCCAAAGAAGCTGCCACAAAGACCGTGAAAAGCGGAATGAACAGCATGGGCAGATAAAAAATAGCGGATGGCCGCCGCTGAACTGACAAAGAAATACTTTACGGTACGCACCATCAACCAAAACACGACCAACCCCGCAATGGAGGTGAGAAATTGCCTGGCCTGCGGCTGCATCACCCGGCGTCGCAAAGAGATACCCCACGCCGTAAACAGTCCCACATAAAGGAGGCTCCGCAAAAGCCCCAAAGCCCGCCCGTGGAGTTCCCGACCAACATTGCGACAGAGAATGGCAGCAAAGATGGTGCACAGAACAAGGAATATTATCTTTTTTGCTTTTTCAATCTAAAATCCGTACTCCCCAGGCCTGGCCATAAAGAAAAAGCCATGCAGCCCGGGAAGGGACTGCACAGCTTTTAGTTTCCTAAAATTATGGCATCATATCAGATTCACCTGAATCATCCTGAGATTCGCTTTCCTCCGGCTCTGTCCTATCGGGATCCCCGGTTGATGGTTCCTGCTGTGAATCCTCAGTAGGTGGATTTTGGTCTGGCTGGATTAGTTCATCGGTCGGGGGAGCATCCTCTGTGGAATTCTCCGGTGAGTCGACTGAATCAGTGGGGTCAGCCTCCCCCGCATCGTCATCTTCGGTAGAATCAGCATCCTCTGGCGGTATTTCTTCTTTTGTCGGCTCACCAATGACATAACCACTTGCAAGTGTTTCCACTCCTTCTGGCACTGGGCCCCATGTGGGCGTAATCGTAATAGTCATCTCTTCTGCTGGTGTGATTTTAAGCGTATATTCTTCTTCATCGTTGATGATGGCCGTGCAATATGTAGTATTATCGTTTATGGAGATAAGGCAATGGCCCGTGGTCGCTGTGCCAATTTTAATGATAGTAAGGACATAGGTATTACCGGCCGGTAAGACCACCGTATAGGTTCCATTTTCATTCCGGATACTTGTATACGATGTCGCTGTATCAGCAGCTGCTGGTTCTTCCTCATCAGCATCAAGTTCAGCGGCAGATAATTCCTCGGTTAGGGGCTGCTGTGTAACAGAGCTCTCGACCTCAACAGACACCTCAACCGCAACCGCAAACGAGGCGGACTGAATTGTATTGACACCAGTGCTGATCTCGCTGGTGAAAAGAGCCCAACTAAGGCCACAAAGACAGACCAAACAGGCACCAATAGCAACCAGCGAAGGGGCCAGCAGGCGGAGTAGTGAGCTTTTGTGAGATTTTTGCATGGTGATTGCTCCTTTCGAGGGGGGATGACAGGCAGCCAAAAGACACAAGAAACCGACTTATGCCCTTTGGCTGCCCCTCCACCGGGGTGGAGGGGACTTGAGATTTTTACGATTTTCAGTTAATTATTAACTACGGTGTACCAGTCGCCATCCTGAACAACTTTATAACCTTCGGGAACAATAATCTCGCCTTCGCCGAGGGTCGGATGAGACGGATCATACTTGTAGAAGCTGCCGCCCTTAACGGTGATCTTCGCATTGGAGCCGTCCTTGCAGTTCAAGGTATTAGCGGGAGTCACTGCCTTGAAGGTACCGCCGTTGATTTCGATCGTAGCATTGCCGAGGGCATAAATCAGATCGCATACAGGGTCGTCGGCAGGTACACTGACCTGACGGAAATCACCGCCGTTGATGATGACCTTACTATCTCCATCAGCAGAAACAGCCATGGCTCCGCCGGTAGTGCCGCTTGTATCTTTTGTGTACACGGCATATACATCGGCATTGATCGTAAACTGAGCTCTTTTTTCCGCCTGTACTGCGCCAAAGCGTCCGTTCGCCTGCATATTCTGGGTGATTTCGTGCTTTCCGGAAGAAAAGCTGATTGCAGACAGAATGGTGGCAGCATCTTTATCGTATGTATTGTCAAACGAATCCGATTCAGACATTGCCTGCGTAGCGCTGACGCTGATGCCGAAGGAAACCTTTGCTGCCCAATACGGATCATTATTCTTCGGGTTTGCTTCGTTTCCGACTTCCGTGGGCATATAAAGCACCATTGCATAGACCTTTGTAGTGTTGGTAGCAAGGTCTGCACCGATAACGCCGGTGTCCCCAATACTATTAAGCGTTTTTGCACTGTCTTGCACAGCACTGATAGCTGCCGCACGGTCTGCATATGCAGCATCGGCTTCCGCTGCACCCAACTTCACATAGTCGCTGAGACTATATTTGTTGCCCAAAACATTTTTGCCGGTGCTATTGTAAAGGTTATAAATGCCGAGCGTATACTTCAGTGCAAGCGTTCCTGCGTTCTTAACACGAAGATATACGACTTCTGTGCGACCAGGTTCCCACAATGTGCTATCCTCGAATACCTTGGTTGTATCAGTCACCTTCTTCCATTCGGAAAAATCTTTGCTGTATTCTAATTCTACATCAAGATTACCTGCCTGGATCTTATTTACCGCGGTGGATGCGGTGTCGGTGAACCACGCGAAGGTGGTGCCGATGAGCATGGTAACGCACATTAGGATGGCAAATGCGCTGAGTACCAGTGCCCGTTTAGTGGTTTTGCTGTTTGTCATTGTTCTGCTTACCTCCTTATTCTATATTTTTCAATGACAATATGTAAAACACAGATTTCCTGTGATTACACCAAAGCAATCAAAAAACACAAGAAAGTCTTATGCCCTTGGATTGCCCCTCCGCCCGAGGGCGGAGGGGACTTGAAAATCAGGATTTACTGGGGAACGACGGTGTACCACACTTCGCCATTGGTTTGTTTTTCAGAAACAACCTTGTAGCCGTCCGCAACAAAGTTAGTTCCTGCACCCTCAGCAGTATTGTTTGACGGGTCGAAGTTGACAAATGTGCCGCCCTTAACAATTATTTTTGCGCTGCCGTTCTTGTAGGCAGAGTCAATGCAGTTCAGCAGGAAGTTGTAGCCGTAAGGCTCGCCGAACGCTTCAACAGCAAAATGACCTCCGGTGATGGTGAGGGTACCCTTTTGAACCTGTACCGCAGTACCGCCGCCGTAATAGCTGCCGCCTGTGATGGTCAGATTTGCACCTTTACGCACATTGAGTGCATATCCGCCGTTCGTACCGGTATCAATTCCGCCATTTTTGCCTGCATTGATAGTGGTATCTGCATCAACAATCAGAGCGCAGAAGTTGGTCTCATTGTTACCCATATCATCGGGAAAGATAATCTTAGCATCCAAATTCAGTGTAGTGGGTTGGCTGATAATAATGCGGTCTGCTTCATTGTCGCCGATATTATCGGTTTTGATATCCTTATTGACAGAAACGATACCGCCTTTAGCCAAAGCCTCTTTCATTTCTGTAGCAGAAGCAACAGGATAACCTGCATCTTTATCGTACTGATTATTAAAGCTGTCGCTCTCAACAGTATCCTGAGTAGCATAAACGGTAATGGTGATGCCGTCCAGCGTCAGATCCTGATAGTCATTGCCGGCAGAGGTCTGCATTACGCCTTTGATGTAATACACACCGCTCTTTTCGCCCTTAGCCAGATTACCGATAAAGTCCTCAATTGCGACCGCTTCTGCGTTTTCATCGGTGCTTGTTACAACATAGAAGTCGATAACATCCAACAGGCTCACGCCGTCTTTGGCAGTATCAACTACTTTGCCGTTGACGATGTTGTCCTTGTTGATCTCAGCCTTCCATTTCAGCGCCAGATTGCCGTTGTTGGCAATTCTGAAGCCCTCGGTCAGATAGCGGCAGCCCGGCTCCCAGAGAATCTGTTCGCCTTGCGCACCAGCGGCTTTTTGGAAGTTCAGTGTAGAGATATGAGAATCGCTGTTCGCACCGATAATATCCACTTTCAGATTTCCGGACACAATCTTGTTGACCCCGGTGGATGCGGTGTCGGTGAACCACGCAAAGGTTGTGCCGATGAGCATGGTAACGCACATTAGGATGGCGAATGCGCTGAGTACCAGTGCCCGTTTGGTGGTTTTGCTGTTTGTCATTGTTCTGCTTACCTCCTTTAATTTTGTTTTTTGGTGCAATGACAATATGTAAACACGGTTTTTCCGTGGTCACACCGTAGTGGTGTCCTCGCCATGCTCAGCCGCCAGCTGGGCCTTTAGCTGCTGAAGCTCCTGCATCATGCGCTGGGTTTCGGCACGCTCGGCTGCCAGTTTATCACGCTCCGCCTGGAGTTCGGCCTGCTGTTCACTTTTGTATTGACGGAACAGCAGGACACAGCGGCGAACCTCCCATGCGATAAGCAGCAGGAACGGAACGAGGATACAAAGGATATAGCCGGCTGGGCTCTTTAGAAATTGGAAGAAGGTTCCCACACCAGTGAAGTGGACCTTGTACTTCCCCAACACATACGGGTATGTCACAATGGTTTCGTCATCGGTATCGGTAGTGGTACCATAAGTAATAAAACCGGGTTCCCCATCTTCTGTTGTGGTAAGGGTGCGAATCTTATGGGTGACTGTCTCGCCATAATTTCCTGGATTCTGCGAAGTATATGCGATGATATCGCCCGGCTGAAGGGTAGCTGGATCGACCGATTTAACAATAACCAGATCTCCAGCGGAAAAGTCAGTCTTGCTCATAGAATCAGAAAGAACGATAAATGCGCGGCAACCAAACAGATTGGCATTCCCCCTAAGGGTAGTAACAGAAAGGATTGTAAAGATCATCATGCACACGGCAACGGCCACCACCAGCCACACCGCAATGGTTTGAACTTTTTCCCATGCTTTTTTCATTGTTTTTACTCCTCATTGAACAGACGATTGGGATTGTTTTTAGTCTGAGTTGCCTCGGCGCACACCGTGAAAAACAGGTCCCTCCCCTGTGTTGTATTGCCGGAACCCGGCGGATAATAGAACCGGATGGTAAGATCTTTGCGGCCACCAGGGGCAAGCTCATCCTCTGCAGGTTGGACCATAGACCTGGTGAGTTCGCTGGCGGTACCGGAACAGAGGATAGTTTCCCCATCCAATACAGTGACGATAAGGGTATCGGCAAGGCCACCAGAAATATCTTTTAAGTAGACCTTATAATAGACATCCCAGGTGCTGTTATTTTCGAGGAAGAAGCTCTTCTCCACAGTCATGCCGGGTTCAAACAGAAATTCGTGCTCTTCGATAACCTTTTTGCCATCATTAAGATTAATCTCCACTGTACCGGTATGGAACTGATTGTTATTGACCGTTACGGTAATGCGTACAACAGCCAGCGTGGTAACGGCCAAACAGACAACAAGGATAAGAACAGCCGCAAAACTGCCGGTTAATCTGTGGATTGTTTTGGTGCGGGTCATGCGCTGCCCTCCTTCCGCCTGCGGATAATAATGACCAATAGAGTAATGCCAAGAGCAACCATTACCATAATGGGCCACGAAAAGTGCTGTAAAGGCGCACCGGTTTGCGGCGGAATGATAAGGATGCCAGAATCAGACTCCTCTACCCACCAACGAAAATCCGCTGTGAGCGAAAGATTCTGATAGTCATTGCCAACCGAGGGGTCCAAATAAACCACAACCTGGTACAGGAGTTCATCAGTGGAACTCCCGGAGGATCTTAAAGAATATGTAAGGTCAGACAGATCCCGCAGTAGGCCATCGTAAATGGGTTCTGAGGCGCTCCCTATTGTGACCCGCGCCCGCAATACCTCGGAGAGCTTTTCCCCGCCGGGACGGATCCCTGCACCGAAGTGTACTACGATCTCCCCCTGGTAAGAAACAAGCAACCGGTAGCTTCCTTTTTCGGCATCACCCGGGAACATATTCCCGACTTGAAATGGCTGGTTGTCTTCCGGATGATTTTGGTACAGACGGAGAGTTTTGCTCTCCCCTGCCGACGGTGTGAGAACCTCGGCATCAACGGTCTTTATTAAACCCATTGCCAGCAAAATCACCAGCAAGAAAACCAAGTGAACAATATTCTTTTTTGTGCGCTGCATAGGCTCTCACTTCCTTTTTGATAAATAGACAGTATCCACCCTGTCCCACAGCAGAATGGGACTATCTTACCACAATGGCGTTGTCGATACTGTAAAAATTATGAAGCGCAAATTGATGTTCCTTCCATTCAGTACTTTTCATGTCTGTCCTCAGACATGAAAAAAATCCCCTAGGGGATTTTGGGAACTATACTCCCTAATTTTCATTCTAATTCTACCATCATTTCCAATGCAATGCAACCATTTATTCCAAAATAGAGCATAATAATATAAATTCGTGTCATTTGTTTTTACATTATTATTAGAGAAAAGCGCAAGAGCCACCAGCAAGCTGATGGCTCTGTTTTATCTAGGTGTACTTTGCCATGTATTCCGCCAAAGAAGGAACATTTTCTGCTTTCCAATAGCGGCGGCAATCGGTCGTGCGTTCCAACAGGCAGGTATTATACAGCTCCCGCCTTAGGATGGCTGGATCGTGGAAAGTTGTCCATCCATCCAGCAGGTCATTAATCTCCGATTCCGTATAATCCCGGCCGGGCTCTATTTTATTGGAAAGGTAATAGACCGCCAATAGCAGCTTTTTGCGTTTGGCTGGCATGGCAATAAGCTGTTCTTTCTCATTAAAGAATGAGCGCAGCTCCGGAAATTCATTTGGGCTCATTTCGCATCTCCCCTTTCGTACAAATTATAACATAGCAAGCAGAAAATGTCTATCTTGCTCCGGAAAGCATCCAGCATACAATTGAACATATCCATTGACCTATTACATTAATGGGCGCACCCGTGCTGGGATTTGATTGCGTCCGGTCTTTTTCATCAGTCTGTACGATAATAACGCCTGCTTCCTGCGGCTTAACAAAAATATTTCCATTCTCATCCACTGTCAGGTTTTCATTCAGACACGGAGCCAGTGCTGCCGATTCTTCCAGGGAAATGCCCGGGAAACTTCCGCCACTGATTCCAACGACTTCCTTTATCCCCTCTGGAGAAGAAAACAGTGGGTGCCCATTTTCCGTAATAAATGTTCCGCCGGTAATAGCAATTTGCACAGTAACGCTGCCCTGTGCCGCGGGAACAATATGAAAAATTGCACCGCTCTTGCTGCTGATCTGATTGCCGGAACCAAGTGTGAGAATAACACGGGCAGCATTAGTGGCCGGCATAAATGCAATGGCGTTGGTGGGGATACTTGGATTCGTAGAATTGTTTTCTGTAACAAGAACTGTGTTCTCCACTGTGAGGCTCCCCGCCTGCATCAAAATACCGGCTGCGCCGCCCAGCTTAGCATTCTTAATAGAAACCTCTGCGTCACCATTGCACTCGATGACATACCCTTGTGCACTAAATAAGTCACCACCATCCACAAGAACATCAACACCCGTATTCCCCTCAACTGCATTTGATATTTGCAAGCACCAGCCATGGTAGCTAAGAGCCTGCATTTCTGTATTATTGACCTCAACGCGGGTAAAGCCATCATTATTGATTTGGATACCTCTGGATGCCTCGATTTTCAAATCTTCCAGAATCAAGACTGTTGGGCGTTCCTCATTATCACTCCCGCAAACTTCTATAATTGGGAAAGCAGAGATATTGAGCATACCATTTTTGATTGTCACTTTGGCACCATCCTTAATTTTGAAACAAGCTGTAAGCTCGTGTCCATCCAAGTCCAAAACAGTATCAAAATCAACCACAATTGCTTCTCCAAAATCCATATTGAGGTACTCCTCTTTAAGGATAATACTTTCGCACCGATTGGCAATTGCCTCGTCGAACTCATCTTCCCAATACACTTCCACTGCTGCAGCTGTGACAAAGAGCATCAAAATGGCCAAAAGCACCTTCATTAAGAAACCACACATTTTTCCTAATCTCATGTCATACCCTCCGATGTCGTCATTAAATTTGGTGATCAATTTTTGTTTCTCGTTTCCATCCACATTCATTATATCGGATATCGACTTTTTTCGACAGTACAACGCCTACGATTTCCTACAAAATGGTTACTAAAAATTTCTCTGATTATTTGGTGATATTGCTTGTTTTCATGGACAGTGACTCGTTTTTAGAGTATACTGATAATAATTAAAAACTTTTCATGCAAAAAGAGGTTCCCTATGAAGAAGATCCTGATGCTGGGCACCGGTGGTACCATTGCCTCCGAAATCACCGAAAGTGGGCTTTCTCCACAACTGACTACCGAGCAAATCCTGCACTACTGCCCCGATATTTCCGGCTTTTGCAGTGTGGACTGCTTGCAGTTATGCAATCTGGATAGTACCAATATCACCCCGGAGCACTGGCAACAGATGGCTAAAGCCATTCAAGAGGGATACAATTGCTATGATGGTTTTGTATTAACACACGGTACCGATACCATGGCTTATACTGCCGCCGCGCTAAGTTACCTTATCCAGTACAGCAAAAAGCCCATTGTACTGACCGGCAGCCAAAAACCTATCAATTTGGAGATCACCGATAGCAAAACCAACCTGGTGGATGCCTTCCATTATGCCGCCAACGAGGATGCCCACGGGGTTTCTATCGTATTTAATGGTCGGGTGATCCTAGGGACCCGCGCACGCAAAACACACTCCAAGAGCTTTCAGGCGTTTTCCAGCATCAATTACCCCGAGCTGGCCGTCATTCAAGACGGTCGACTGCTGAATTATATCACCCAGGAATACCGAGAAAAACTGGTATTCAGCGATAAATTGGACCCCTCTGTGGGATTGATCAAACTTGTACCAGGGCTGGAAGCAGACTTTCTGGAATTTATGCTAAGCAAAAAAGATGGCGTTGTTATCGAAAGTTTCGGCGTAGGCGGTATCCCGACTGCAGGGGCAAAGAGCTACTACAATGTGATCAGCAACGCTGTTCAGGCAGGGAAAACCGTAGTCATGACCACTCAAGTCCCCAATGAGGGCAGCGACCTATTGTTGTATCATGTAGGCAACCGGCTGAAAACCGGCCTAGAGGTGCTTGAAGCCTACGATATGACCACAGAAGCCGCGGTTACCAAGTTGATGTGGATCTTGGGGCAAACAAGGGACCCGCAGAAAATTGAGCAGCTGTTTTACCGTCCGGTCAGTCATGATATTCTCATCAAGGCCGGTGAGAAATGAGGAAAGCCTTTTCCCTACCTGTAAAACAATAAAAAAGACGCACGGTGGTGAGCCGTGCGTTCTTTTTCTGCATAAGTTTTCTGGTGAAGCCAAATCAAAGGAGTACAACGCATTTCCCGTTTGCGTTGTTCTGTAATAAGAATAGCGTATGAAGTTGCTTTTGTCAAGGGTTTTTCCTAGTAAAATTGTGAACAAAAAGAAAATTCGCCGCTCCTCGGCATGGAAACGGCGAAGATACGGAATTAAAGAAGCAACTCTGCAATCTGTACGGCATTGGTAGCAGCACCCTTGCGAATTTGATCGCCACAACACCAAAGACAAAGGCCATTGAGGTCGGTAAGGTCGGGGCGAATGCGGCCAACATACACCAGATCCTGATCGCTGGTATCCAGCGGCATGGGGTAAATATCTTGCGGAAGATCATCCACAAATTGACAGCCGGGAGCTGCTGCAACCGCTGCGCGAGCCTCTTCCACCGTAATGGGCTGCTCAAAGCGGACCGTAACTGCAATGGAGTGGGAGCGCACAACCGGCACACGCACACAGGTGCAGCTAACCTTCATCTCCGGCAAGTGCAGAATCTTTCGGCCCTCGTTCTGGAGCTTCATCTCCTCGGAAGTATAACCTTCATACGATTGACTTCCGATTTTTGGAATAAGATTATAGGCAATCTGATACGGGAATATATGGGGCTGTACCGACTCGCCTTTATACAGGGCGTCCACCTCGGCTTCCAGCTCCACCGGGCCACCGGCACCAGCACCGGAAACCGCCTGATATGTAGCAACTACCATGCTGGTGATTGGCGAAAGACGACGCAGTGCCGCAACCGCTACCAGAGTGATGATGGTGGAGCAGTTTGGATTGGCAATGATGCCATGATGATGCAGAGCATCTTCCGGGTTGATTTCCGGAACAACTAGCGGAACAGTTTCATCCATGCGGAAAGCACTGGAATTATCAATAAATACTGCACCAGCCGCCTTGATCGCCGGGGCAAAACGACGAGCAATATCATTCTCGGCTGCGCCCAGCACAATATCTGCATCAGTAAAGGCAGCGTCCGTTGCCTCTTCTACCGTGATTACTCGCCCTGCAAAAGACAGATTTTTGCCGACACTGCGGGCACTGGCCAGGCAGCGCAGTTCACCAATAGGGAAACTGCGCTCCTCCAGGATTTTAAGCATCTCCCGGCCCACCGCGCCGGTGGCTCCCAGTATAGTCACATTCGGGTTTTTCATGGCATGTTCTCTCCTCTCGGTCATCTGACAAAGCTTTCGTAAAGTACACGCACCGTTTTTTCGAAGTCAGCGTTATCCACACCCACAATGATGTTGAGTTCTTCCGGTCCCTGGCTGATCATGCGGATGCTGATACCGTTTTCGCCAAGGGCGGCAAAAATCTTGCCGGAAATGCCGGGACGGAACGCCATCTTACGGCCAACCGCCGCTACAATGGAGATATTTTCTGCCACCTGCAATTTATCGGGGTGGAATTCCTTTTGCAGCTCACCCAAGATAGAATACAGGCAGGAGGCTGCTTTTCCGCTTTGCACCACCAGCGAAACGCTGTCAATGCCAGATGGTGTGTATTCCACATTCAGATTATGTCGTTCAAACACTTCTAATACCCGGCGCAGGCTACCAATTGAGGAGGACAGGCCATTTTTCGCCATTGTAATGATAGAGAAATTACGACGGCCGGCAATGCCGGTGATGAAGCGGTTCTTTTCGCTCTCCAACTCATCCTCAAAATGTTCCCGGATGAGGGTGCCGGGATGACCCGGATCATTGGTATTGCGGATATTGAGCGGAATATCTGCCTGCCGAACCGGGAAAACGCTGGCTTCGTGCAAAACCTGCGCCCCCATGTAGCTGAGTTCCCGAAGCTCATTATAGGTGATGCGCTCAATAGGACGGGGACTTTCCACAATATGGGGATCCGCCATGAGAATGCCGGAAACATCTGTCCAGTTTTCATATACATCAGCACCTAATGCAGCCGCCGCCAAAGCACCAGTCACATCACTGCCGCCACGGCTCAGCACCTTAATATGACCATCCGGCATGACGCCGTAAAAGCCGGGAACGACTACGCTGCGATCCTCTGCAATGCGGCGAAGCGCTTCGTAGGAGTGTTCCCGGTCAATTTGGCCATCGAAGGAAAACTGGAGCCAGTCAGCTGCATCCAAAAAGTCGAAGCCAAGGTATTCCGCCATCAGGCGGGCAGCAAAATATTCCCCGCGGGAAACCAGTTCATCCTGACTGATGCCCTGCTGCATTTTTTCATAGAGGGCAGAAAACTCTTTATCAACATCAGCAGAAAGGCCACAATCGGCCGCAATGGAACGATAGCGCTCCGCCACCATGCCGAATACCCCTTCGGCGCTGACGCCGTACTGAAGATGGGCATAGCAAAGGTAAAGTAAATCCGTAATCTTGTGATCTGCGGAAAAGCGCTTGCCAGGTGCAGAAACAACCACAACCCGGCGGGCTGGATCAGCTGTGATAATCTGGCGGACTTTTTCGAACTGAGCAGCATCGGCCAGGGAGGAACCGCCAAATTTAACTACTTTTAACATAATAGGCATTCCTTTCCCTTAACCCTGCAGCGCAGCGAAGAAGATGCCGGGATCATTGCTGCGGGCTTCCACATACCAGGAGTGCATCTGTGCCGGAGAAACCGGGCGGGTAAGAACGCCATTGCCCCAGCGTTTTTCCACGCAGCCATCCATAAACCAGGTATCTACGATATAACGGACATAATACCGGCGCTCTTCGCACATGTTATTGGAAGGCAGCGGCTGGGCCAGCTGTGTATAGAAGCCCTGCTTTCTCTCGCAGAGGTCAAGAAGATCCTGCACAACAGCAGCGGCAGTGGGCCAGCGGCCGGCTCCTTCGCCAAAGAAGCTTTGCCGGCCAGCATATTCCGAAACAGCAGTAATGAGATTGTAATTGGCAGGAACTGCGGCTTCCAGTGTTTCTGCCTTAAAAAGAGTCGGTTCTACCACAGCGAGGACAGCGCCATCCGCAACGCGCTTGGCAGTAGCATACAGTTTACAGACATAGCCCATTTCATTAAAGCCGGCAATGTCTTCCCGGGTGATACCGGCAATCCCGGCGGCCGGCACCTGCTGCTCAGTTAGGCTGGCATCAAAGGCAATATTGGCGCTGATCATGAGCTTACGCTGAATATCGTAACCTTCAATATCGGCAGTAGGATCCGCTTCAGCATAGCCAAAGTTTTGGGCATCGTGCAGGACACTCTCATAATCATAGCCCTTCTTATGCATCATACTGAGGATATAATTAGTGGTACCGTTCATAATGCCGCAGACTTCATTGACGGCACCGAGGCGCTTGAGCCGCTGCAGATTGGGCAGCCAGGGAATGCCGCCGCCAACCGCAGCCGAAGTGCGGAAACCGACACCGGTTTCTATGGCAAGGGCGGTCAATTCATCATAATGGGCGGCAAGCAGCTGCTTATTGGCGGTGACAATATTTTTACCTGCACGCATGGCGGCTGCCATATATTCATGGGCAGGCTCCAAACCGCCCATCACCTCTACAACAGTATCCACTTCCCCATCGTTCAAAATCGTAGAAAAATCGGTGACCGAAACGGCCCCCAATTCTGCAATGGGGCTGCGGTCCAAAACATATTTTACTGTAATATCGCTTCGGTTTTTCAGCAGCTCATATACTCCACCGCCAACCGTTCCGTGTCCAAGAATGGCAACTACCATATCCTTTTCCTCCTGTAAAAAGTGTCGTTTATGGAGAAACGGTTGTTTCTCCATAAAAAGCACTTGTATTTCGTCGAGAAACAGTATATCATATGAAAAGATGGAAAGCAAGACTTGCTGGGGGCACTTTTTCCCGGCATGGCGATAAAGAAAAGGAGACCCCTATGCAATATAACAGCACCAGAAATCATAAACAAACAGCCAGTCCTGCCGAAGCGGTGCTGCGCGGTATAGCGCCTGACGGCGGACTGTACCTGTGCGATCCCGCTGCTTTACCGCTTGATCCCATCAAAATGCTGCAAAAGGACTTTTCCGGGATGGCAGAGGCTATACTGGAGCGGATGCTGCAGGATTACACCCCGGAAATGCTGCGTCCAATGATTGCAGCGGCTTACGGAAAATTTGACACCGCCGACATAACACCGCTGGTTATGGTCGATGATTACCATGTACTAGAGCTCTTTCATGGGCCAACTTGCGCCTTTAAGGATGTAGCACTCTCCTTGCTGCCATATCTTATCACAGGTGCGAAGCAGCTGCTGAACGATAAGACCAAGACGGTGATCCTAACTGCGACAAGCGGTGACACTGGCAAAGCAGCACTGGAAGGCTTCTGCGATGTAGCCGGTACCTCCATTGTGGTATTTTACCCCAAAGATGGCGTAAGCAAAATACAAGAACGGCAGATGGTGACACAGCGTGGAAAAAATGTTTCGGTGGCGGCAGTGCGAGGCAATTTTGATGACGCGCAGACTGGAGTAAAGCATATCTTTGCTGAAGTAAAGCCGATGAAAAAAGCGGAACTTTCCAGTGCCAACTCCATCAATATCGGGCGGCTGGCCCCGCAGATCATCTACTATTGGTACGCCTGGGCAACACTTTGCCGCGCCGGGAAAATAGACCCGACCGAACCGGTGAACTTTTCGGTGCCGACCGGCAATTTTGGAGACATATTAGCGGGCTATTTTGCCAAGTGCATGGGACTGCCAGTGGGCAAACTGTTGTGCGCCAGCAATACCAACAATGTGCTGACGGAGTTCCTTTTGACCGGGAAATATGACCGGCGGCGGCCCTTCTATAAGACCACTTCCCCATCGATGGATATTCTGGTTTCCAGCAACCTGGAGCGGCTACTGTACCTGGCCAGCGGCGGCGATGCCGAAATGGTAGCCGAGAAAATGCGTGAGCTGAACGAACAGGGCTGGTACCAAATTGAGGACGATCTGCTGCAGAAAATTCAGGGGACTTTCCTATGTGGGTACTGTGATGACACAACGACTGCCCAAACAATAAAAACAGTATGGGAGCAGGAACGGTATCTGCTGGACCCGCATACCGCAGTGGCCTGGGCAGTAGCAGACCAACATAGGGCTGAATTGAGCGGCCAAACGGTGGTGCTGAGTACCGCTTCGCCGTATAAATTTGCGCCGGCAGTGCTGGCAGCCTTGGGGCAGAAGGTGCCAGATGACGCCTTTGCTGCAATGGCGGACCTGCAAACACTAACCGGAGTGCCAGTACCTACCCCTTTGGCGGAATTGGAAACGCTGCCGGTGCTGCACCATGACTGCATAGAAGTAAACGAAATTGCGGACTATGTGCGCCGCAACATGGAGGACTGATATGAAAAAAATCACCGTGCG
>ERZ1026780.1252-NODE-1252-length-17132-cov-7.749956_pt1 | contig 17132 bp, 12 predicted proteins | sample MGYA00380126_ERZ1026780 | MGnify/ENA primary metagenome ERZ1026780 (study PRJEB33269, sample SAMEA4719762) | human gut metagenome | biome: human-associated habitat; feature: organic feature; material: feces | place: Cameroon | collected 2013-10 ... | reverse complement strand
AGATCTACACTAGATCGCTCGTCGGCAGCGTCAGATGTGTATAAGAGACAGGGACAGGAGTTTGTTGTTAGTTATTTAATTAATCTAATGTATTATTAAAAAATAATTGCAAGATATATCCAAAGGATATTATCGAGATACTGTTTGTCGAGATAGTTAAAAAGTAATAAGTGAAAAAAACTTATTACCCGACATACTCCCGAAAATCGCCTGAAAACCGAGATTTTGTCGTACACACAACACGAGGCGCGTCCGTTCCTGAATTTCAGGAACGGACGCGTTTTTTCTATACTTTTCAGCACCTTATATCCGCCCTTGCCGAAAACCCGGGAAAAGCGTATATCATTTAAACGTTTGTCGAAGATTAGAGAAATGATGCCGCATTGATATCAAAATTCCACACAAAATGCCGACGTGTTCCCACGCCGTTTTCCATCGTTTTACAATCAATTAGTCTACGTCGGCAAAAAACTCGTCAAAAGAAACGCCGAAAAAATCGACAAGCAGAATGATATAACTTGCTTTTGGCTCGTTGACGTTGCGTTCCCAAAAATCAACGGCTTTCTGGCTCACGCCAATCTGTTTTGCGAGCGTCGCTTGCGAAATTTCTTTTTCCAACCGAAGTTCTTTTATTTTGTCACCGATTTTCATATGTATAATTTTAGTAGAAATCTACTTAGAAAACTTGACAAAGAAGAAAACTTCTTATATAATATTGGCGTGTTATATTTTTTAACACAAAGGAGAATGTTATGAGAGAATTTTTGAACTTTTGCGTACCGGCGATTTTGCGTATAATCGCCGTAATCGCCGTATCAATCTCGCTCGCGCCCGACCCGATTGCGGGCGCTGTAGGCGGTTTCATATTCTGGATCATCTACTTTGTATTTCAGTGCCGTACGATGGGAAATTCTACAAAATCTTCGTTTTTGGAGAGTGTGTTCGAATTTTTATCCCAAAAAGGACTTTATGTTTCTTCCTTCGTTTCGGTGATCGGGTTGTTTTACGGCTCGTTTGTTTTTTCACGGGCGCTACGGAAGAAAGCACCGACCACCCTATAATTATATTGGCAATCAGCCTTGTGGTTTATCCTATCTTAACGCATCTTTTTTGTGTTTCGCGAATGGTTATTGCGGACAAACGCGGCGACCAGAATATTGAGGGCAGAGCGATCAAATACTGGTTGCCTGTCGTACTGTCTCCGATCTGGTCGTCACTTACAGTCAAATACTTCCTGATAAACACAAAAATCGCGTATGTGCTTTGCGGCGTGATTTTGTTGCTCATGTTCGTTAATGCCGTCATCGCCAACATGAAAGAAACCGCCGTCAGCAGTGCTCACGCAGACGATGAGGAATCGCATACAGGTTTTCTTACCGAACCTTATCATGCCAGATGGGAAAATCTCACTAACCGGATTGCAGGTGATACATATTACGTTGAAGGAAAAATTATCGTTGAATACGATGACGGAAAAATATGCTCTTTCAGCGCGAGCGACGCAAACAACATCGCTCAAAGACTTCTCGACCGGTTAAAAGCCGACGTGGCAAAAAAACACCCGGAATGTAAACATATTGATTATTCGGACGTTACCGTAGAATATTTAAGTATTAATTCGTGACCGCGGCGAAATCGCCTATTCGATACGAGTTTTAAATAAAGCAAGGCGCGTCCGTTCTTGAAATTCAGGAACGGACGCGTTTTTTATGAGAAAAGCCCGATGCCTTTCGAGATCGGGCTTTTGCAATGTTGGGCTTTAATCGACTTATAGCCGCTTGTTTGTCGTTTAATTTGAAATAATCAACTTAAAAGCGTCCACCTTACATACAAAATATTTCAGACTATTTTGCCTCTTAAATCGATCTGCGTGGAGGAATCGCAAGTCATCGCGCCGAGGTATTTTTTCGCAAAGAAATCGGCGACCTCTTCGGAAAGCATAACGTCGGTAAGCGCGTCTATCTTCGCTTTGTAATCGGCGTTGTTTTTGTAATCGTTCAGCCTTGCCGCGATAACGTTAGCCTTGCCGGCAACCTGCTCGGGATCGTCCTCAACGGCGGCGCGTTTATCCGACGAAATTTTGCCCGTGTACGCGGTGTTGCACGGAAGCAACGCGAAATCATAATCGCCCATTGACGAAACGAGGAGATTTTCGGCAACGAGCGTTACCTTAACGTTACCGTTTACGCTCGTCCACGTTTTGCTCGCCGAGCCCATATTAAGCCCGTCGCCCGCGTCGTTTACGGGATAATTTTCACCCTCGGTCGCTTTACTTATGACGCCTTTCTGTTCGAGAAGTTGAAAGGCTCGTATCGCGTTTGAAACGTCGTCGCAGATTTCAAAAGTTTTGCCGTCGGTTACCGCGCTGCCCGCCGCCGCTTTTCCGTAATAAATTCCGAGCGGCTCGTAATGCACTTTGCACGAGGCGAAGAGTTTGGTTTTGCCCGTATACGTTTCGAGATAGGGAACGTGCTGGAAATAGTTGGCGTCATAGTCGCCGTTCGCAACCGCGTCGTTCTGCATCGTCCAGTCGAGAACGGTCACTTTGAGCGTGTAACCACGCCCGGCAAGTTCGCTTTTCACCACTCCGTTCAGAACTTCCGCGTGCGGAGTATCCGAAGCGCAAACGCTGATTACCTTTGAAGAACCGCCGGCGCAACCGCCCGCAAAACACGCCGTGAAAACGCTTATCAGACAAGCGGCGACGGCGCATAAAGATTTAAACAATTTTTTCATTTCAACAATCTCCTTTTATCGATTAATTTTGCTATTTTAAGTCCCGCTTCCTGAATCAACTGAACTATCAGCACCACTACGGCTATGAGTAGCCAGAACGAAACGGAAGAGAGATAATCGCCCGTGTTTCGCGAGTAAAACGTATAAATTCCCGAAATAAGCCCGCCCGCGCCTATATTGTACGCGAACGAAGTGTACCCGAGCACGTTGACGGCAACCACCGCAACGCCCGTGACAAGAGAAACTTTCGCTTCCGGCAAAAGAACTTTCGTTATGAGTTGAAAGTCGGTCGCGCCGAGCGACCTTATCGCTTCGGTTTCACCTGCGGGAACTTCCGCAAGCGACTGCTCCACCATTCGCGAAACGAACCCGAACGCGCACACCGTCATCGGTATGATTATGGTAAACCATTCGCCCGTCCCCTTCCCGAACCACGCTCTCGTCCACGGAATACACAACACTATTATTATAAGGCACGGCACGGAACGCAGAATATTTACAATCAGCCCCACCGTGAAATTTATCCATTTGCACGGCTTCAGCCCGTTTTTGCCCGTCACGCTCAAAAGTACGCCGCAAGGCAACCCGAAAACGTAAGCAAGCAACGTAGCAATCGCCGTCATTGCGAGCGTTTCGCCCGTCATCGTCGCTATTTCAGCAAAAGTCATCGCTGTCCACCTCCTCGTAATCGATTCCCTTTTTATCGAGATAATCGCACAGTTTTTTAATATCCTCGTCATAATACGGAAGTCTGAAAATAATCTGTCCGTAAGTTACGCCGTTTATCACCTTCGTTTCCGCGTAAAAAACCGAAAGAAGAATGTTGCACTCCTGAATGATGTTCGTTATTATCGGCTTGTCCGCAGAGCCGTCGAACATAAGTTTTACGAGTTTTTCGCCCTTTATTTCCGCGTTTACTTTGCCCGAATAAATAAGTTTTTTCGCGATTTTTTCCTTGGGCGAAAGAAACACGTCCTGCAAATAGCCTTGCGTGACGATTTCGGACTTATCTATTATCGCCACCTTGTTGCAAATCGCCTCTATCACGGACATCTGATGCGAAATTATCACCACCGTAAGCCCGAGCGACCTGTTCAGTTCTTTCAGAAGTTCGAGAATGGACTTCGTGGTTTCGGGATCGAGCGCGGAAGTCGCTTCGTCGCACAAAAGCACTTTCGGGTCGGTCATAAGAGCGCGGGCGATCGCTACCCTTTGCTGTTGCCCGCCGGAAAGTTCCGAGGGGTATGCGTTGAGTTTATCGCCGAGCCCCACCGTTTCAAGAAGTTTAATCGCCTTGCGTTTTCTGTCGGCGGTCCTTTCTTTTCCGTTCGCTTTATTTTCTTTTTTGTCCGTATATTCGCCTATTTCGCCCGCAAGTTCCACGTTTTTCAGAACGCTCCTTTGCTGCAGAAGGTTGAATTGCTGAAAAATCATGGAGACCTTTCGCCGAACGGTGCGAAGCCTTGCGTTGCTCGCCTTGGTAAGGTCCTCGCCGTCTATAATCACGCTGCCCGAAGTGGGTTTTTCCAGAAGATTTATACATCGCACGAGGGTGCTTTTCCCCGCGCCGGACAATCCGATTATTCCGAAAACGTCGCCGTCGTCGATTTTAAGGTTTACGTTGCCGAGCGCGGCGAATCCGCCCGATTTCGAGGGGTAAACCTTGCTGAGATTTATTAGTTCAATCATCAAAATTTCTCCTGTGAGTATTTTTAAACATAAAAAAACCGGAACTTAACAAAAAGTCCCGGGCATAAATCTGCGTTTAAGGCTTATTTATCCGAAGCGTCGAAAAAGCGGTCGGCAACAAGCCCGCGCATAAATGCCCGGGACGAAAACATTCGCATGGAAATTACAAAACGAGTTTTCATAGCGTTTGCCGACAAATCGTCGCTCCTTAAAGATTTCGGAAAAGGTTTTTCTTTCCGATGGATTTATATTACCATTGACCGCGCTCGCTTGTCAAGCGATTTTCGCCGTCGAAATAATTTTTCAGCGATAGAAATCCCTGCAAACAAAAAAACGCGGAATTTATGCCGGACAGGAATAAATTCCGCGTTTCAGCGATTTATATCGTGTTATCGTGATTTTACGCCATCGTCCACGCCGTTCCGTTCCAGACGAAAGTTACGTCCTCCGCAAAAAGCACGGACGTGTTGTGAAGCATAGCCAGAGAACCCGCTTTTATTACGAGCGTGGGAACGTCGTACCCCTCGGCGGTTTGCGTCGAGAACGCGCCCTGAACGCGAATGTGCGCGGGCGAATCCTTTAACGCCGTGACGTCGACCTTAACGCCGTTGGACAAAACGTTCATACGGCTTGCGTCCACGGTCATTTCTCCATCCCACAAATCGCGGTCGAATTTAAGTTGCAAAGACGAAGAATTTTCAGGCCACGAAAGGCTTACCGTTTCCGGCGAGGAAACCAGACTCCATCTGTCGTGAACGGAACTATACGCAAACATATAGTCCTTGTCAAAGACGTACGCTCTGCCCGCCGCCGTTATAACCGAGCCGCCCTTGATCGTGATTACGGGAACGCCGTAAGTCGCGTCCGCTCCCGGCTGACCGAACGACAAAGCGAGTTTATTAACCGACTGATGCCATCTTATTTCGGCAAACGACATTGCGGAGCCGTTAGCGTAAGCCTTGATTCCGCTCGCGTCGAAAACAGTCTGATCCGCTTCTTTTATAGTGTTGAACACGATCTGAATCACTCCCGCGGAAGACCAGTCGGTCTTTGCGAGCGAAAGTTCGCCCGCAAACGCGCACCAGTTATACGTTCCGTATCCGTCGCCCGCTTCGCCGGCAAAAATCGCCGTGTAGGATTCCGTTAAGCCGTAAACAACGCCGTCCGCGTTCAACGTGGTCTTTGCTCCGACAACGAGAACGTCGCCTTTCTTCAGAGCGGAAAAGTCGCCGTTGACAACGATTTTCGTGCTCACGTCCGTCGTCACGACTCCCGTAACGGTAAACTTTTTGCCGTTTATCGTAAGCGCGAATCTTTCGGCTTTAAGCGCGGCGTTCGCGGCGTACTCCGTTCCCGAAGAGAATTCGAGTTGAATAAGATCCTTAGTCGCCCATGCGATTTTTGCAATCGTGAGCATGCCTTTGACTTCTATCCAGTCCGTTCCGTCGAGCGTTATTTCGGCGTATCCGACCGCTCCGCTTAAGAATCTGCCCGTTCCTTCCGCCATAACTCCGAGCGTCGTAAACTCGCCCGTATCGGAGCAATCGTACGAAAGTTCAGTGGTTCTGCCTATTGTTTCTCCGTCCTTTACGATCGCGTAAGAAACGGCGTTTTCGACCGCGTTCCAGGAAATTGTTTTGCTCGCGTTATCGACGGCTACTTCCGGCGTGCCGAGTTCGACGGCGGGAGCGATAAAGTCGAAATCGAAAGTGATTTTTCTGTCGCCCATATCCTGCAGGCTTCCGTCAATTTTGTTCTGATAAACGAACTGCAGACCGCCGAGTTCGTCCATTTCCGAAACGTCGATAAAATAACGCGTAACGCCCTCTTCGATGACGATTTTGCCGAGTTGCTTCGTATAATCGTAATCGTAAACCGCAATTTCGTTGCACATACCCGCAACGTCCGCGGTCATTCCCAACGCAATCGTTTTCACTTCGGAAACGTCGACTTTCCGTGGGAATCTCATTGCGAGAGCCGTACAGATTCCCCAACCGCCCTTGCCGACCGTCGCCGTAAGTTTTCGGTTCGTTTCGTCGTACTTCACGCTCACGCTCGTCGGCTTGTAACCCGCGGTTTCGCTTCCGACTTTCACGTCGTCGCCGACAAAATACTCGTAGAGCGGATCGTCGAACGAGGCGTATTCGCCGTCTTTTGCCTCAAGCCCGAACACGGCGAACGATTTATCGGATTCCAAATAAGTTTTTTCGTTGCCGAGCGCGGTCACGAAAGCGTAACCCTTCGTTTCGGTCAACGTAATCTGCGTTTTGTCGGTTACGGTTTCCGTTCCGTTCACGTTTACTCTGTATCCGCTCGCGTTTTCAACCGCGTTCCAAGCGAGAACTCCGTTTTCGACTTTTACGTTCTCTGCGGCGGGAAGTTTTTCTGCGACGGAAATGCCGTCGAGATACAGATACATTCTTGCAAGCGATTTATCGCTTCTCGTAAAACAGAACTGAATCTGCTTTATGTCGGACGAGGGATTATCCTTATCGTCGTTTTCGTCGCTGTACATTCTCAGAGCGACAGCCCTGTCGCAATCGAGCGCGTAAGTAGTCCATTTGCCCGTTACAAGCGGCGATTTTTTCTCGGTAGCGGCGGATAATTCGTCGGCAAACTGAATTTTTTGATTGCCCGCGAATCCGAAGTAATTTTCAAGCCCGTCGCCCTCCACGTAAACTCTTGCGAGTATATATTTGCCTTTTAAGTCGCTCCATTTTATCGGCTTTGCGAGTTTCACCGCAACGGACGTGTTCTGCGTGTCGGTGAAAGAAAGCCCGAGTTTTAAAACGCCGCTCGCGCCTTCGTAATTTTCAAGCCAGCCTTGCGTGTAATCGGAAACCGTCCAGTATTTGTTGACTTCGCCCGCTTTAACGGTGTTGAGGTAAGCCTCTTCGCCGAAGTCGGAATAAAGCCCGTCTTCGAGCGCGGAATCCGTCCAGCCGGGATCTTTGGCAAGCCAGGTTACGCTCTCCGTGGTCTTGTTGCCGCTCGCGTCCGTCGCCGTAACCGTAAACGTGAACACGCCCGGTTCGGTAACGGCGAAACTGTCCGCCATTTTAGAATATTCCACTTCGTGTTTTTCACCGCCGAACGTGGCGAATTCGAGTTTCACTTCGGTTTCCACCGCCGAAGCGTCGTCGATATCGACAAGCGGCAAAAATCCGTTTTTATCCGCGCCGACGAACAGATCGTTGGGAACGTTTCTGAAAGATATCGCCGGGGCGACTCTGTCCACAACCTTAAATTTTATATCGAGGCTGAGCATCGAACTATAATAATAAGTAACGGTATATTCGCCCGGGTTAAGCGCGAACGAACTGTATTCGCTCGATATCGTCTTATTTTCGGAATCGGTAATTCTGTACTCGATATCGTAAGAAACGATCTCGCCGTTTTTGTCTTTCACCACCGCGCCCGGCAACGAAATTTCCGCCGCGTAATCGATTTCCGCGCCGAATTCAAGCGGTTCGTCAAGGACTATTTTATAGCCCGCTTCGTACTTCTTGTCCTCGGACGAGCCGTTGTCCGTCCCGCACGCGACCATCGCAAACGAAGCGAAAACAGCCGCTGCCATACATAAAACGGCGATGACAAGTTTTGATAGTTTGAATTTCCTTATACTCATAAATTTTCCTCCCGTTTTTACAAAACGCAAAAACAAAATTATTTCGTTTTTTCTTCGTAGGACCTGATGAAATTAGCCCAACTGCGATTGAAGTTTTCGTAAGTGCTGTCGTAAATCTCCGAAACGGGGGTATACGAACCGCCGTAAATATCCTTCGCTATCGTTTTGGAAGGATTCTTCTTGTCGTAATACCAGGTCAGATAAGAAATTCTGACAAGCGCGGAATTAAGATGAGCGGAATCGACGGACACCATAGCGTTTACGTCGGAAACCGCCGCCACGCTCCTGATATAATCGGAAATCGTAAAGCCCATATCTTCGTCCGCGGGAACGTAACCGTAAGGAAGCATCGCCGTGCCGGAAGCGGCTTTCGCGGCGATTTTCTGCGCGCGGTCGGAACAAAGGTAAGCGATGAATTGCTTTATCGCGTCTTTATTCTTTGCCGATTTCGGAATTACCAACTGATTGCATATATTTTTGACGACCATATTCCTCGCTTCTCTGACAATCTCCGCGTCGGCTTCGCTTACGCCGTCGGGAAGAGCCGCCGCGTTTCCGTCGACAAAGTCAACCACTTTCGACAAAGTCGCGTCGTCGTTTATCGTGGGAGTACGGCTGATTATCGCGCTGATAACGGGGAGTTTCATAGCCTTGATGCCCTGATCTTTTTCCTTGAGCGAGCCGTCCTCGAAGAATTCGGAAACTTCGCGTTCGAGCCATTCGCCGATATACGCGAATGCGAAACGAGCCACCGTCTGACGGTTGAATTTTCCGCCGTAGAAAACCTTGTCGAGGTCTTTATACTCGAACGAGGCGCTTTCTTTGTGAAGATACTGCCCCGAAGCCTGCCTTTTGAGAAGTTTTTCGGCAACGGCGTAAACGGCTTCTATGGAAGATTTGTTATCCGTTATCATCTGCGGATTATCCTTGCAGAAAACCCATTCGCCGCCGGAGTTTTTGGTGTAACCGTTGAAATATTTTTCGTTGGTTTCCGCGCCAAGCATCTGCGCGAACCAGCCGCTGAAAACATATTGCAGATATTCGCCGCCCTGCGTATCTCTGAGCGCGCCCGCCGTCAGATAAACGCCTTTGTTATAAAGTTCGTCGCCCATTTTAAAGAACTCGTCCGTGGTTTTGGGCAGAACGTAATTCTCGCCGAGCGCGGCCTTTAAAACGGAATCGTTATAAACCCAGTTCCAGCCCGATTTTTTGTTGAAGTCGAACTGATAATATTTGCCGTTTTCGTTATAGAAATCGAGCATTTCGGGGTTGACTTTATCCTTGACTTTTACTTCCTCGCCGTAAACCTGCATTTCGTAAACGTCCGAAATGTCCTCGAGGCTCGAAGCCATATCGAACATTCCGTATTCTATCTGATGCAGGTCGCTCGCGCCGACGCCGGAAGAAATATTCGCCTTCGTCGTAATATTGCTCGAACTTGCGCGCAGTTTGATGTAAACGTCCGGAGCGACGTTATCCATATAGTCCTCGGTAACGGCTTTGAGATATTCCGAACCGTAGCCCCCTTTGTAATAACTGAACTCGAACTGAACGGGACGCGACGCGTAATTTTTCTCGTCCGCGCTGCTCTGACTTTCCTTTCCGCCGCAGGAAGTCATAAACCCGACTCCGAGAACAACGGATAAGATTGCCGCAAAAAACTTTTTCATGATTTTTCTCCTTATTTTTTATTTACAAGCCGAGAACGGCTTTTTTTATCGGAAATTTACAAGCCGAAACCTGTTTTTCGGAAAGCCCCGGGCGTTTCAGCCTTTAAGTCCGCCGCCCATCTGTATATCCATAAGGCTTTTCTGAAAGATTATATACAGAACGAGCGTGGGAACCATACACGTTATAAGCCCGGCGTAAAATATCGGATACTGCAACGTCTTTTTCACCACGTCCTGATACAGATACAATCCGTAAGCGAGGGTTGGCAAATGCGGGAAGAAAATAAGCGGCGTGTCCGCGTCCGTCCACATCGTTATGAATTCCGACAAAATCAACGCGCAAAGCGGAGAGATTATCTGCGGAAGCATAATGGTGAAAAACGTTCTGAAATGCCCCGCGCCGTCTATAAAAGCCGCCTCGGCGTAACCCCAACTGAGCGTTTTGAACGTACTGTACAGAATAATGAAAGCGCCGCTTAACGTCGTCGCGTTCAAAACGACGAACAAAGGCGAATCGTAAGTGCCTATCGCGCGGGCGAATTTAAGTCCGCTCGCCATCGTTCCCATAACGGGGAGCATCATCGTTACGATCGCGAAGCCGTAAACGAATCTTCTGCCCGGAAAACTGTATCTCGCAACGACGTAAGCCGCCATCGCCGAGAACATTACGCCGAGAACGCTTCTGCCGACGGCGTACCAGATACTGTTGAAAAGCATGCTGAGAACGCTCGTATCCTCGGCGGCGAGTTCCGTCCAGGCTTTAACGTAGTTGACGAACATCGGGTGTTGCGGAAGAGCGAAAATCGGAGATTCGTTATATTCGTACCGCGTTTTCAAAGAACATATTATCGCCCATAAGTAAGGCACGGCAATCACGACCGCGTAAACGCAGAATATAACGAAAACCGCAACTCTTAAAGGATTTGTATGGAAATGCCTTTTGGTCTTTATCATCAGTAGGACACCTCCGGGTTTATTTTGTTCATCAGATATCTTATTCCGAACACGATCGGCAGCGCCACAACAGTGAAGAACAACCCCACCGCCGAAGAATAATTATAAGCGTCGCCCCTTACTTCGTTGAAAATCCAGAACGAAAGGGTGAACGTGTTATACGCGCCCTCGGTGAAATAAAGTATAGGTCCGCTCGCCATAAAAATCTGCGTGAAATGCAGAATAAGAAGCGTGGATAACGTCTCCCACACAAGCGGGGATATTATGCTGAAAAATTCTCTTACCGGGCTGCATCCGTCCAGAGCCGCCGCCTCGAAATACTCTTCGGGAATCCTGTTCATCGCGCCGAGCATTATAAGGTAATTCATCCCGAACCCCGACAAAGCGACGTAGGTTAAAATAAGATTCGTAGCCGTGGCGGGGTTTGTTGAAAACTCTTCGTATTCGACGTTGAAAACAAGTTTCATTATCTCCCAGAGCGGTCCGTATTTTTCGACCATACCCATAAATATCGTGACCGATATCACGGGGGCTATCACGCTCGGCAGAAAGAAGAAAAACCTGAAAAACTTATACCCCGCGCATTTTTTGAAAAGGAAAAACGCGATGAGATAGGATATAAATATTTTGGCAATCCCCAGCAGGAAATACTTCATCGTGTTGAAAAACGCCGAATACAAAACGCTGTCCGGGCTTGAAAGTTCGGTGAACAGCCTTTCAAAGTTGCTCAGCGTGAGCGGCGACGAGCCGATATCTCCCAGCGTGAACGCCATCAGAATCGAGCCGATATTCACTATAAGATAACGGATCATTTCCCATGCCGCCGGTATGAGCATTGTATAGCAAAATATCAGAACGACTTTTCTCGCCTTGGACATTTTGCGTTTTTTCTTTATTTGCTTTTCCATATTTTAAAAAGCCTCGTTTCTAAAAACCTCGTTTTAAAAAACCTCGTTATTCTCCGAACACGTCGGATAGAAGTTTATCGCTTTGTTTTATCGCAGGTTTAACCGTTGATTTGACTGCCGTTTCACCCGCCGATTGACGGAAAATCCTGCCGTTAATCGACTTATAGCGGCATTTATAGTCGTTAAAGCGTTTTCACGGAGATTTATGCGGGGATAACGAACGCGCCTTCGCCCGCGCCGAGATTAAGCCTTAAAATTCCGTCGACGAGTTTGACTTTTTCCACTTTCATTCCTTCTTCCGTACCCGTGTAAACGAGAGCGGACGAACAATTTTTAAAATAAAGTTTCGCGGTGTTCGTCTTGCCCGCGCCGGGGTAAGAATAGTTCACGGCGAGATATCCGTCCGTTTCGCCTTTTTTGAACGCACCGACAATCATATCGAGCCTTGACGACGATTTTTTGAGAGATAAAACGCCCGTGTTTTTCAAGGTTATGTCCGAAATCGCCTCGAACGTTTCGGCGTTTTCGCTGTCGGACGCGTTTTCCGCGCCTATCGCGGTAAGCCCCTGCCAATCGAACGAATTAAGGACTTTTTCAAAGCCGAGATATTTGTCGTTCGCTGTTTTTACGTGGTCGTAAATACGCTTTTCGCCGTTAGTCATTATTCCATACATTCCCATACCCGAACCGTAAAGGAAATATTCGTACGTTTTCGATCCCACCGCCATTCCCGTAAGGAGTTGGAATGAAACCTGCGCGGGACAGGTTATGTCGGCAAGCGTGGAACTTTTGAACGTCTGAATACAGATTCCCATATACGCTTTGTCGGCATCCGCCGCAGCGTCGTTATACGCTTTCGCCGTGTTCGCGATGAGAAGGATGTCGCTGAGGTATGACGAACGGACCGCACCGGGCTGCTCGAGCGTATAAGGATAATTATCAAGGCATATGCTCTTTTTGCCTTTCACTTTTTCGACTATTTCGGAAACGAACTGCTTAACGTATCCCGAATATCCGTATCCCGCAAAATTCTGCTGATTCGCGTAACTCGGGAGCAGGTTCATATGGAAATAAGTATCGGAATAATAGGTATTGTACCAGTCGATTATTTTTCCGTACCGGGTGAGTTTGTTATAGTCCGGCTCGTCGGACATATAAAAGCCTTTTACCTGCGGATAATCTTTGAATTCCGTCGTAATGTTTCTTTCGGGGATAACGTAAGGATCGCTCGTTCCGCCCGCGTTGAACTGCGTGCGCGGACTCGTATCGCTGTTCACGAAATAATCGGGATCGTTATACTGATTGCGGATATAAACGTCCAGCCCTTTGTTTTTAAGGTTTTCGAGAGCGGCTTTGTATCCGTTCGTAATCTTCCCGTTTTCGGTAAATTTAACGTGATCTTCGGTTAAAATATAGCCCGAAAAGCCGAGATTGACGTAATCTTCGAGTTCGTTTACGGGGTGCGGCGGAACGTCGGCTATGGTTATAAACTTTTCCGTCGAAACGTAATCTTCGGGATTCAACGTTTTTCCCTGACCGCCGGAATTTCCGTCGGAACCCGAGCCTCCTCCGCAACCTGCGGCGAACAACATCGAACAAGCCATCAGCGCGCCTAATATCTTTTTCTTCATCGTTTAACTCCTTGTTATCTTATTTTTCGTTTTAAATCGTATTCGATCGCAATTTTATTTCAAAACGTGATTATTTTAAAACGTACTCCGCTTCATACTCGCCGCAAGGCAGAGTGAGCGGCAGAACGTTTCCGTTTTCGTCCGTTCCGACGCTTGCGGCATTGCCGTTGATTTTCAGCCCGCTGCAAATTCCCGACGGATAAAATTCCGCAAAAAGCCCCGACGGAACGTTGAACCGCGCCTTTAATTTTTTACCGTCTTTTTTCAGGCTTATTTTTACCTCGCCGTAAGCCGTCGCTTTTTTTGCTTCTGCAAAATCGAGATAGGGCGCGAACTCCGGGCGGATTACGATTTTGTTTTCGCTTAAAAAGAACAAATCTATCCCCGCGGCATATTTAAAAAGTATTTCGGCAACGCTGCCGAACATCGGGTGACAATGCGAAAGTTCGCCGCCGCCCTTCACTACTCTGCCATCCGAACCCGTTTTATAGTCCGGCCACTTTTTGGACCAATGCTCGCAAAGAGTGGTTTCGCCCTCCAGCATACTCGCATACGACGGGTAATCCTTGCAATCGAGAATTTTATACGCGATATCCGCCATGCCGTTTTTCGCGAGCGCGTCCAGAAGCGCGGGCGTTGCGACGAACCCCGTATCTATATGAAATTTTCGCTCGCTTACGTAAAAATCGCGGATTTTGCCGAGCATTTTTTCACGCAGATTATCCGGAAGCAATCCGAGAAAGAGAGGATATACGTTTTCTCCCTGAACGCCTGCCGCGTAATTACACTCGTCGCTGTTCAGAAATTCGGCGTTTATCGCGTCTTTTATGCGTTTCAGCAGCGAAGCGAACTCTTTTTCTTCATCGTCTTTTTTAAGAATCGCCGCGAAACGCTCCGCCGTTTTTACCGACTCGTAAAAACAAAGCGAATTCATAAGCCTGACGTCGAACACCGTTATTTCCGGCGCGAGCCAATCGCCGAGCAACCATTTTTCGCCGTTACCTTCAACGATATAATTTCTCGATTTGTTCTTGCAATAATTTATCCACTTTTTAATCGCGGGGTAAGTTTTTTCAACGTAAGAAACGTTACCCGTAAACGAATATAGCGCGTCCGGAACGGTCGCCACGGCAACGCTCCAGGCATAACCGCCTCCTCCGCCCATATACGGCGCGGAATACCCCACGAACCCGTCCGCTCTCTGAACGGACAGAACGTCGTCGAGAAACTTTTCGTACAGACCGACCGCATCAGCCGTAACGAGCATCGCCTTTTCGACTATTCCGGCGTCACCCGTGTAAGGACGCTTTTCTCTGTGTGGGCAATCGCTGATAACGCCCGAATGAAGATTGTCTTTAAACGTCAGAACGGTCGCGTCGAATATGCGGTTGAACAACTCGTTGGAACACCTGAATTCGCAATCGAACGCGATATCGGAGTGAATGAACAGCGAAGATAAGTCAGAAATCTCCGCGCCGTCCGCGCCGCGGATCTCGACGTATCTGTAACACCGCCAACAAAAGAGGGGCGAAATTTCGTCCGTATTTCCGCTCAAAACGTATTCGGCGGTTTGTTCTATGGTAACTTTCTCTCTTTTTTCGACGTTGTAATCCGACCAGTCGGACGTCAACGTATTAAGCGAGCCGTCGCCGAACAGTTTTTCCGCGTATCTCAGCGTGATTTTCTGTCCGCGCCTGCCGCGGATTTTAAATCTGAGCCCGCCCGTGTGGTTTTTCCCGAAGTCGTAAAGCAAGCCGTTTGCGGTTTTTTCGGGCGATTTTATCGGAGCGAGAATTTCGGCAACCCTGTCGCAAGCCGCGGAATAAAACTGCCACTCGCCCATATTTTCGTCGCAGATTTTTGCGGACGAAATAAACTTTTCTTCGGCGCGGAAATCGATTTTATCGCCGAAAAACAAATCCGAACGAACAGGCGTTTCGTATACCCTTTCAGTTCCGTCCGCAAATACTCTTAGCGTTTTTCCGTTTTTTAACGCTATACGTAATTCGTAAATAAGCCTGCGCCCGCCGAACGAAACGTAAGGCTCTTCGATTTTATCTTCGTTTTTGAAATAACCGTTTCCCACGGTTACCGAAAGGACGTTTTCCCCCGGTTTTATCAAATTTTTAACGTCGTAAACGATCGCGCCGACGGAATGTTTATCCGTGAGGGGTATCGACGGGTTTTTAAGCCTGTCGCGCTGACGGTAATCGCTGAAAAGCGGTTTGAAATACGAATCGTCGGTCTTTGTCCCGTTTAAATACGAATCGAAAAAACCGAGCCCGCAGATAAATAGTTTCGCGTTCTTTATCTCGTCAGGCGTTGCGACGGGGATTTCAAACCTACGTTCAAAACGCAAAACGTTTTTAAGGCTTTTCCCGATAGTAACCCACTTTGCGTTTTCCGGCAGAAACCCTGTTTTTATAACGAGCGATTTAACAGCCGCGAGTTTGCCTGCGGCGTAACCTTTCACCGTCCATAAATACTCGTTATCAGGTGTAAAAAGCCCGCCCGAAAGTTTTAACGGCGAAACTTTTCCGCCGCTCAGAACGTTTTCATAAACGACGTTTTCCCCGTCGGAAACGGTAAATTCCAACTTTTCGGCGTATCCGTCCGAAACCCCGACCGTAAAGGTGAGATCCCCCAGAACAAAACCCGGATCCGTTAAATTGTTACATTTTAAAATCAATTCCACAAAACGCCTCGAAAAGTTACGGATATTACTATCGATTATGGATTCAGTATAGCACCGCAAAACCGTCAAATCTATATTATTTTTGATATAAATCTTACTCTCTGTTGATATTGTTTTTTAACTGTCCGTTTGCTTTTATCTCGTTTTACGTCGTTTTTTGCTTAAACATTATAAAATAAGAGAGTGATGTTTAAATCTATATTGACATTTTCAAGTCGTTATGATAAACTGAAAACATGAGCAATATTCCTTACCATCTGGACGACTGGCTGACGACGCCCGAAATGCCGTTTTACTCTAAATTGACTAACGGCGGCGACGACGTTTTGCACGATCATACTTTTTTCGAGATTTTCTACATTCTCGAAGGAAACATATCTCACGAACTGAACGGCGCGTTGATGCAACTCCGCGCGGGAGATATCGTATTTTTACGTCCCGAGGACAGACATATTTTTCTTCGCGAAAAAGACAATACCTGCCGCCATCGCGACGTGATAATGCGCGTCGGATTTTTCAAAGACGTCTGCGATTTTATTTCGCCCGAACTTTACGAAAACTTTTTAAACGGAAAAACGCAGATAAAATTTTCTCTGTCCGAAAGCAAAATTTACGAACTTGAAGAAAACTTTATCAGAATAGACGGCATGCTCGCTTTAAACAAACACCCGTACGACGCGTTGTCGCTTGCCCGGGTTTACTGCGCTTACCTTCTCGGCATGCTCGTTTTCGGAAAGGAGACCGACGAAAAGAACAACCCGGACTGGCTCAATCTGCTTTTATCCCGCCTTAACGATCCGACCATCGTCTCGCAGAGTTGGGAAAACATTTTGTCGCCTTTCTTTTATTCGAGGGAGCATATATGCCGCGTTTTCAAAAACAAAACGGGGAAAACGCTCACGGAATATTTAAACGACAGGCGAATGTTTATCGCCGCCGACAAACTCGCTTATTCAAAGGATTCCGTCCTTTCGGTGTGTATGGAACTCGGTTACAGTTCGGTTGCGTACTTCAACAATCTGTTCAGGCAAAAATACGGTTGCACGCCGACCGCTTTCCGCAACAAAATCAGACTCAATTCAGATAAATAAGACTAAACTTTTATTGCAAAATGCGGCGAGCCGAACGGCTCGCCGCATAAAAAATTACAACCAAATTATAAATACTTTTTAAGATCGTCTGCTCTGTCCAACTTTTCCCAGGGAAATTCCGGTCTGCCGA
>ERZ1026780.1246-NODE-1246-length-17224-cov-5.648553_pt1 | contig 17224 bp, 18 predicted proteins | sample MGYA00380126_ERZ1026780 | MGnify/ENA primary metagenome ERZ1026780 (study PRJEB33269, sample SAMEA4719762) | human gut metagenome | biome: human-associated habitat; feature: organic feature; material: feces | place: Cameroon | collected 2013-10 ... | reverse complement strand
ATATAAGAAAAGGCAAACCCCTCAGATGAGCCGAGGCTCATCTGAGGGGTCGATTATTATTGCACAAAAAATATTGTTTTGACGCAAAGCTTCCTTATAAACACTCAGCCAATCGGGCGTTTATAATACGTTTTTATTTACGCAACGGTTTCGGAAACGAAGTTGTCGTCGCAGCAGGAGCATGAAACATAATTTTCAGCGTCATTGCCGATAACTACTTTTTTGCTGTCAACATATTTTTTCACTATTACATAAACGCCGAAGATAGCGCCTGCAACAGCGGCGATGATACCGATAACTTTAAGAACTTTTTTCATAGGTAAAATGCCTCCCTTTATTTTTATAAAACTATGTGTCTATTATATACGTAAAAAAGGTAAAAGTCAATGAATAAAATGTAAATTTGACCGAAAAAGCAAAACACCCCGGTCTAAAGACCGAGGTGCATTAAAAACAACATTAAGCCTTGTTGAGTTTGCAAACGAGGGCTGACTTTTTGCGAGCGGCGTTATTCATATGAATAAGACCCTTTGCAGAAGCCTGGTCGATTTTCTTAACTGCAGCTTTAACAAGAACTTCTTTGTCGGCAGCATTTGACTCAATAGCGGCATTAGCCTTTTTGATAGCTGTCTTGAGAGCGGTGTTTCTTGACTTGTTGCGGTCTGCTCTCTTGTTGTTAACGATTACACGTTTTTTAGCTGATTTAATATTCGGCATAGTTTAACCTCCTTTGCGTATCACATTAGCGGAATATATAATACCATTCTTTCCGAAAAAAAGCAAGTTTTTTTTCATAAACAGCCTATAAAATTTATGTCGGTGCAAATAATATACCGTAAAGCGCGCCCGAAATTCGTAAACTGCGGTAAAACGGGCTGCGGCACACAAGTATTTATCGAAAGAAAGGCAGCAGTATTTATATGATTTTCGGAACCGACCTCGCACTTGAGCGCAGAGAGATAACAAACATCGGCAAAAATGACGGCGTGACGGTAAAAAAGCGAAGGATAAAAAACGCGACGGTAACCGAAATAGAAATTACAACAGATGTCGGTGCCGAAAAGCTCGGCAAGCCCGTCGGCAGATATGTCACGGTGGAGCTGCCGCCGTTTTCATCGGAATTTGATGATGCAGACAGCAGAATGTTTGTCGTGAGAGATGAAATTAAAAAGCTGTTGCCGAAAAACACCTCGGGAGTTCTTGTGGTGGGGCTCGGCAATTCTGATATTACACCCGACGCTCTCGGCCCCAAGACCGCAAAAGATATATTTTCAACGCGCCATATCACAAAATCGCTCGCAGAGGAGGTGGGTCTTCCATCTCTTCGACCCGTATCGTCCGCTTCTCCGGGAGTGCTCGGGCAGACGGGTATAGAAAGCGCCGAGATGATTCGCGGAATAATGAATGAGACTTCCCCCGACGCTGTAATAACCGTGGACGCGCTGTCGGCACGCAGCATAAAAAGGCTCGGCTGTACGGTTCAGATGACCGATACCGGTATAGTCCCCGGCTCCGGAGTCGGCAATCATCGCGCCGAGATAAGCCGAAAGACCCTCGGAGTGCCGGTAATAGCGATAGGAGTGCCGACGGTGGTTGATGCCGCCGCACTTGTCTTTGATATAACGGGAAATGAAAATGTACCGCAGCCGGAACGCGAAAGAGCCGAAAAAATGATGGTGACGCCGCGCGAAATCGACGTTATGATAAGCCGTGCGTCACGCCTTTTGGCTCTTGCTATAAATTCCGCTCTGCAACCCGATATGGATATGAAAACTCTTCTTTCTCTCGTATAACATCGGAAAAACGCGCATATAATCATACAAAGGTCATATGCGCAGCTGTGTGATATTGCCGTATCGGCCTAAGTCTTTTGCTATACACCATATACGGCTGCAACATACGGCGTCTGACTTGCGAAAAAACAAATTGCGGCCGGAAAGGCTATGAAAAATCAAATGAAAAAACGAAATAGACATACGGGTAAAATTCCGAAAAAAAGAAATGAGGTGCTTGTCGCCCTGCCGATAATCATAATTTTGGCATTTGTGTGCGGAAGTCGTTTCGGAAATGCCGTCGGCAGAACCGCCGTTATAGGCGCGGGGCTTATGCTGCCGGAGGGTGCCGTTTTGTCTGCAAAAAGCAGTGCGGTAAGGTCAATCGAAAAAAGCGTTTCCGCGCAAAGCTCACAGCAAAACGCCGTAATTTCATTGCCGAGCGAAAAAAACGAGCAGAGCGAAAGCGTCGTCGGAAGCACTCCGGCTGTTCCTCGCGATATAGTTAAAATGATGGCTGACGCCGAAAAACAATACGCCTCGGCAAATCATGACGGCACAATAGTCGAAAAGAAATTCGATGCATCGTCCGCAACATCGACATATAAAAATATATCGGTACGAAACACAACGCCGTCGCACAGCATAAATATCGAAAGCTCGTTAAACGGCGAGTGTAATCTCGATATTACCGATAAGAGTGCACCAACGGTTCTTATTTTTCACACCCACACCACAGAGTGCTATCAGCTTATGGATAAGGGCTGGTATACGCGCGATTTTGAGCTGAGGAGCGATGACCCGTCGCGAAATATGGTGCGCGTGGGCGACGCCGTTTCGGAGGAGCTTCAAAAGGCGGGGATAGGCGTAATACACGACACCGAGATACACGACAGAGCGTATACCGGTGCATATGACCGCTCGCGCGAGACAATACTTAAAATAATGGAAGAAAATCCGTCCGTAAAGATAGTTCTTGACGTTCACCGAGACGCGATTGAGCAAAGCGACGGTACGCGCATAAAACCGACAACTGAGGTAAACGGCAGAAAGGCGGCGCAGATAATGATAATCGCAGGCTGTGAGGACGGCAAGGTCACGTCGTTTCCGACTTGGGAGCAAAATCTTACATTCGCGCTGAAGCTGCAGCAGACAGCCGAAACCATGTATCCGGGGCTTATGCGGCCGATCTTGTTTTCCGCAAGGAAATACAATATGGATGTAACGCCGTGCTCGGTGCTGCTTGAGTTCGGCAGCGACTCAAATACAATAGCCGAGGCGGAATATTCGGGGCACCTTATGGGAAAAGCAATTGCCGAATTTATAAATTCCAACGTCTGAAGCATTAAATAAACGAAAGGAGCATTGTGCCGTATACAAAGGTGACCCGTTGCGGCAAAATGACCGTGTTAAAATGAAGAAAAAAGACAGGATAATAAAAAAATATCTTACGGTATTAACAGTTGTTTTGTGTGCCTTTGCGCTGTTTGCGGGAGTGTCCGAGTCGGCAAACAGAACGTCTCAGCTCACTCGCGGAGTATCGGATTCCGTTTATACCGAAAAGCAGATACTGGAAAGCTTCGCTAAAGAGGCGAAAAACGGCAGAGAGCTTCTGAATGCGATAGATGAAAAAATAACAGAGTTGATTTTCGGCTGAATACCGAAAGAGATGCTTTTTAAGGGCTGTAAAGCTTTTTACAGCTCCTTTTTTATGCTCTTTTAACGTGTAATGTCTCCTCCGCGTAGAATGGAAACAGGGGAGGCGGATGAAATAATGAAAAGGAAAAGCTGTGCAAGAAGGGTGTTCTTCTCTTTTGCTGTGTTCGTTATGAGCATTTCGGTGCTTGTTTTCACCTTTACCTGTCGTATGCGCCCCGTCATTACGCGGTACAGCGAGACAGTAGCCGAGAGAATCCTTTTAAACTCGACAAACAAAGCGGTCGCCGAGGTTCTCGCCGAATCGAAAACAGCATATAACGATATAGTTAAAACAGAAAGAAACGCGGAGGGAAATGTAACTTCTCTCCACGTTGATACAGTTAAAATAAATTTACTTCAAAGCAATATTTCCCTTGCTGTGTCCGAAATCGCCGCAGAAAACGAAACATTCAGCATATCTATTCCAATCGGAACGTTTTTGGGAAGTGAATACACAAACGGCTACGGCCCGCGCGTGAAATTTAACGCTCAGCTGACCTCAGGTACGGTTGTGACGTTTTCAAACGAGTTCAGGGAGGCCGGGCTCAACCAGGTAATACACCGCATTGTTTTTAATATTGAGACAAGCGGCAGACTTGTTATGCTCGGAAAGACAGACGGCTTGTCGGTAACCACGTCCGCCGTTGTTGCGGAAACCGTTATAGTCGGCGTACTGCCGGAGGCACTCACGAACGTGATAGGCTCGCCGAGCGAGCTTGCCGGAATTATAAACGACTACGGAGCGGTTATAGATTAAGCGCGAATATCAAATATCCGCCACAAGCTCCACGGGGCAGTGGTCTGAGCCTTGTATATCCGAGAGAATGTCGGCGGAAACGAGCTTGTCTTTGAGAGCTTCCGATACAAGAAAGTAGTCTATTCTCCATCCTGCGTTGTTTTTACGCGCGTTAAATCTGTAAGACCACCAAGAGTATCTGCCCGTCTCGTCAGGGTGAAAATACCTAAAGGTGTCTATAAATCCGCTGTCTAAAAGGGTTCCGAATTTTTCTCTTTCTTCATTTGTGAAACCCGCATTACCCATATTCGTTTTCGGATTTTTCAAATCGATTTCTTTGTGCGCCACATTGAGGTCGCCGCAAAGAATAACCGGCTTTGTCTTTTCGAGCTTTTTAAGATATGAAAGGAATTTTTCTTCCCAAGACATTCTGTATTCAAGCCTTTTGAGCTCGCTTTGAGAATTCGGCGTGTAGCAGGTAAGAAAGAAGTAATTTTTAAATTCGAGCGTTATTACTCTGCCCTCATTGTCGTAAAACGGCTCGTTTATGCCGTAAAATACGTTTTCCGGTTCTTCCTTTGTGAATATCGCCGTGCCCGCATAGCCTTTCTTTTCGGCATAGCTCCAGTAGCTTTTGTAGCCGTCAAATTCAAGGTCGATTTGTCCTTCCTGAAGCTTTGTTTCCTGTATGCAAAAGATATCCGCGTCAAGAGAAGCGAATACCTCCTTGAAATTTTTGCCGACTGCGGCGCGCAGTCCGTTTACGTTCCATGATATCATCTTTTTCATTGCGGTAATTGCCCTTTCGGGTACTCCTTTTTTGTAATATTGTTTGCTTTCGGTGCGGTGCTGCAAAACGCAAGGCGCATTTTTTGCCGCTTACCGCCTTTTTATGTAGCCCGTGCCGAAGCCGAGCTTGTTTCCGCCGAGCATATATTCCTTTGCCCTCTTTTGTAAAGAGGTATCTTCGCAGTAGTCGTTTATATCGCTTTTTCTTTCTCCGAATATGCGTTCTATTGCCTGCGAATCGTTTTCCGTCGAATATGCCGGAGTGAACATATCCATAAAATTAACTATGTTGCTGTCTTTTGCCATAAAGCTACGGTTGTCTGGAAACAAAAGCCAGCTCTCACAGAAGAAGTAATCATAATTGTAATTCGGAAAATGGCTTCTGAAGAATTCCTCGGCACGCCTTACGGAGTCCGTGCAGCTCTCCCTTGTCAGTCTTTCTCCCTGAGGAATGTGAATGTATAAGAGATTGTCGCCTCTTTTAAACGGCAGCTTTGTGTAGTCAAGCCCCATGGGAGCTTTATACATCTGGAATTGCAGCCTGCCTATTTTAAAAAGCTTGCCCGACACGTGGTTATGAAGCCAACGGTAGTTTTTAAGGCCGTTGTTTTGATTGTTTTCGCACCAAACGGCTATATCCTTTATCGTATCGTAAAAAACATTGTCACTTATTATTTTGCTCTTGTAAAAATCGTGTGTTCGCTCAAAGCTCTTTAAAATGACCGCGAGCCTTACCATATCCGATTTTCCCTTTAATATATCGGGGAACGGAAAAAACATTTTTGAGAGCAGATTTATTTTAGATTTATTTTTTTCGTATATCTTTGCCGCGTCCTCACAAAGCGGCTGCGGCAGTCCTACTTTTTTTATGTCGTAATTCAAATTTAAGAACCTCTTTTACAGCAGCTTCTGAAGCTCATTCAGCTTTTCCTGCGGCATTTCCTCTCTGTCGCCGAACGGGAAGAAAATATTTAAGCTTTCATATTTTTCTTTGCAAAGCTTGCGGAACGGCAAAAGCTCTGTTTTTTCCACGCAATTAAATGGCTTCAATATTTCGCGAAGCTTCAGAACATCGTCTTCGGTATCGTTAATGCCGGGAGTTATAACCTGTCGGATTATAACTCTTTTTTTTGCCTTTTCGCATTCCGAAAGAAACGCAAGCGGAGCGGAAAGGCTCACTCCTATGTATTTTTTATACAGGTCGTCACGCGAAAATTTTATGTCGAGCAAAACTATATCGGTTTTGCCGAGAAGCTTTTTTACGCTGTCGTTCATTATGACGCCGGAGGTGTCAAGCGCAGTGCCTATGCCTTCCTCCTTAAGCCGTGTGAACAGCTCGTATACAAATTCGGCTTGCAAAAGCGGCTCTCCGCCCGATACGGTAACTCCTCCGTCCTTGCCGAAATATGAGCGGTATCTTAAAATCTTCTTTACCGCGTCGTCAACAAAAATATCTTCTCCGCCATTTTTGTCCCATGTGTCAGGATTGTGACAGTACGGGCAGCGCAATAGACAACCCTGTAAAAACAGAACCGTACGTACTCCGGGGCCGTCTACCGTGCCGAGACTTTGAAATGAATGGACTTTGCCTGTCATAAATTCACCTTGCATTTTGTCATAATAATGTTACAATATATTGTATTTGTTTTTTAGGAGTGTCAGCTTTGTCAAATTCAGTTTTTGCCGAAACCAAATATTTCATTATAGATATGGACGGCACTTTTTACCTTGACGGTAATATTATACCCGGTTCTATTGATTTTCTCAATACGGTGAAGCAAAAAGGAAAGGATTTTCTCTTTTATACCAATAATTCGTCGAATAATGTCGAGGTTTGCAGAACAAGACTTCACAATATGGGCTACGATATTTCGGCAGACAAAATCGTAATTTCGTCTCACGTTGCGATAGATTTCCTCAAAGCCTACAGAAGCGGCAAAAAGGTGTACCTGCTCGGCAACGAAAGACTCACGGCTGATTTTGTGAATGCGGGAATTATTCTCGACGACAAAGACCCGGATATAGTGGTGCTCGGCTTTGATACCACTCTAACGTACGAAAAGCTGAGACGAGCCTGTCGCTTTTTGGCGGAGGGGAAGGAGTATATTGCGACGCATCCCGATTTCAACTGCCCCACAGCTGACGGCTTTATGCCCGACACGGGCTCTATGATGGCTCTTTTTGAGGCTTCAACCGGCAGAAAACCCGATATGATAATGGGCAAGCCGCATAAATACACGGTCGATTATCTTACGCGGCTTTTGTCTTGTAAAAAAGAGGAGCTGTGCTTCATCGGCGATCGACTCGAAACCGACATACTGATAGGGCAGGCTAACGGCATACCGTCTGTGCTTGTGCTGTCGGGTGTTACGAGCCCCGAGCAATATAAAAAGAGCGATATTCGTGCGAGTGAGGTTGTCGGCTCGTTAAAGGAGCTTGCGACTTTGCTGTAAAGGTAATTACAATTACATATTTTCTTATATGTAAAGCAAATCACATTACAAAAAAGCAACCGACAGGCAGCAAACAGTGCCTTGTCGGTTGCTTTTTGTTATAGGATTATACAGATAAGCCCGTTGCAGCCCTCGTTTATAACTCGTTCGAGCGTCTCTTGAAGCTTCATTCTCGCGTCTGACGGCATATGATTAAGCTTGCCTCTGAGCCCTTCGTTTACAAGCTCGTGAAGCGATTTCCCGAATATATTTGACTCCCATATCTTTTGCGGGTCTTCCTCAAAGCCCTGAAGCAGATATTTTACGAGCTCCTCCGACTGGCTTTCGCTGCCGACAATCGGCGCAACCTCGGTCTTTATGTTGGCTTTGAGCATATGAATTGACGGTGCGCTGGCGGACAGCTTAACCCCGTATTTGCCGCCCTGCTTTACAAGCTCGGGCTCTTCAAGCGTCAGTTCGTCTATCGACGGCATCACTATTCCGTAGCCTGTCGCTTCCACTTCGTCGAGTGCGCACTTCAGCCTGTCGTATTCCTTCTTTACAGAAGCGAGCTCGCGCATTGTGTCCATAAGACCTTGCTCGTTTTCCACGGTAAGACCGGTTGATTCGGAAAGAACCTTATAAAAAAGCCCCGACCCTACGCGTACCGAAATATTTGCGCTGCCGCACCCCAAATCCATGCTGCTTACAGAGCAGTCATCCGTATATTCGCATTCCTTCAGGCGCTCCGTCATTAAGGATACGTCGCGTACAAGCTCCATTTCGTTTGCCGCGGCGGCCACTGCGCCGAAAAGTGCTTTTCTCAGCCAATGGTCGTGCGGTAAAGCCGTCAGCCAGAACGGAAGCTTTACCGATACCTCGCGAATGGGGAATTCAAACAAAAGCTGCGTCATTATCTCCTTGATTTCTGTTTCGGTAAGCTCAAGGCAGTTTATCGGAAGCACGGGAACGCCGTATTTTTCGGAAAGCCTTACGGAAAGCTCCTTCGCGGGTGCCGCGTGCGGATACATACAGTTTAAGAGGACTATAAACGGCTTGTTTAATTCTTGAAGCTCGCTTATTACGCGACCTTCCGCCTCTTCGTATTCGTCACGCGGAATGTCGCTTATGCTGCCGTCTGTCGTTATGACAAGACCTATTGTAGAATGTTCCGCTATGACCTTTCGCGTGCCGATTTCGGCGGCCTTGTCAAACGGCATTTCGTCCTCCGCCCACGGGGTGTGAACCATTCGCGGCCCGTCGCCCTCAATATAGCCGAGCGAGCTCGGAACAATATAACCGACACAGTCAATCATCCTGACCTTAAAGCTTGCGTTATCCGGAAGATTTATCTCTACCGCATTTTCGGGGATGAATTTCGGCTCGGTGGTCATTATTGTTCTGCCGGCGGAGGACTGCGGTAATTCGTCTACCGCTCGGTCGTGCTGACCGACGTCATCTATATTCGGTATTACGAGGGTATCCATAAACCGCTTTATAAACGTTGATTTTCCCGTTCTCACGGGGCCTACGACGCCAACGTAGATGTCGCCGTCGGTTCTTTTTGCAATATCGTTGTAAATACTTGTTTTCTTCATTTTCGGCTCCTCCTTATGTACGCGGAATGAGCAGCCTGCATTTTTCGGTGACGAGCATGCCCTCAAGATTGTTTTCACTTATGATTTTGTCGGCTGTCGTGTTGTAATGCCGCGCTATATCCCATACTTTTTCGCCCTTGTCGGCGAAATATACCGTAAGTGCGGCTTCGGACGGCTTTTTCGGCCTTTCGCTGTCAACGGAAATATCCGTAATGACGTTTACCGTGCTTACTGAAAAAACAGCTGCGGATATTGTAATTTCCACACGGGCGTCAAGAGTGTCGCCGGAATTAAGTATATAATCTGACCCTGTGACGGTTATAAACGGCGAAAATTCCGTTCTTTCACCCGAGAATTCCTCGCGGCGTCGGTATTCAAAATCAAATTGACGCTCAAAAAACGATGTTTCGTTTTCTTTGCTTACGGTGAGCAGATTAACTTTTATTGCCCCCGATATTAAAAGCTCGTCTTTTACGCGCGAGGTGTTGTACTCTATGCCCGCGACGGACATATCTATGACCCTTTCGGTGTCGGTACCCGATAAATCGAGCCTGCCCCTGCAAAGATGAGTGTCGGTGAAGCTGTCGTCAAGCCGCCGTATCTCCGTCGGTGTCAGCTTTGATTCGATTTCGTAATTTACCGAGTATGCGTCCGTTACCATATTCATTTCTTCGTTTTTGTATGTTTCGGTGTATGCGCGTATTTCGGCTCCTGCGTCTAAAAGTCGAAGTGCTCCCGCGGCGTCTGACTTGGCGGATACGGCTAAATCGGAAATCACAAGCTTTATTATATTGATGCTTTCGTCATCTGCTTTTTCGACTTCCACTATTTGATTTATCGGCATGGTGTGCTCGATTGTTTGCAGCTCGTTGTCATTTATCTCCGCAATATAGAGCGTTTTTACGGTAAGCTCGCCTTTAATAAGAATTTTTCCCGATACCGCCTTGGTATCCTCTATTACGGCACTTGCGTATGAACGCACTATCTGCGATATCGACGGCTTTGCGTCTCCGATTTCGTATGTTTCGCTGACGGTAAAGCCTTTTTCCGAACAGCCGAGCATATTGCACACTTCATTCTTTTCGCTTTTGGTTTCGACACCGCCGCCGCGGCAACCGCAGATAAGTTTTTTACGCTCGCATGAATAGCATGAAAAGGTTATGCTTATACTGCCGTGAATATCAAGTCGCCTGCCGGAAACAGCGCGGCAGTTGACATATTCCGTTTTCGCCCTGACGCAGCATTCGCATTCCTCAACCGCTCTGTTTTCAAAAAATCGCGAAAAGGGGACGCCCTGCTCAAAGCATTGCAGCTTTCCGGTATCGCTCATATACAATACCGAGAGACGGCCAGTTCCGTCTGCCGTTACTCTGTCGCCGGTTTTCTGAACGCTGCTTATATGTGCAGTCAGCGAACATTTTAACACTCTCTGAATATCGGGGAGGTATTCGGGCAGAGTTATATCACATTCAATAGGCTGCTCCAAAGCTTCCCGACAGGCTGTTTTTCTTTTTGAAACTTCATTCGTTTCCGCACAAAAATCCATTACTGTCTCTCCTCTTTGCTGAAATGTATTTTTCGTTTCTAAGAATATTTATTCAAATCCTGTCCGCAATATTACACCGCCGTGCAAATTGGATATGCAGTTGATTTTACAGCTTTGAAAAAATTTTAAAAAATTTTCAAAAAACACTTGCAAAAATAAAAATCTGTGTTATTATAATGATAACGATAATCGTTACTGATTATTGAGCGGGTACAAACCGCAACGTAAAACGCAGTTAAAGCCGATGAAATATGATACGGCCTTTTACGGCGCACGTTACCCGATATATTAAGAACGGAGGCTGAATATTGCAGGAACAGCGTTACAGTCGGCAAAGGGAGGCAATCCTTGAAAATTTAAAAAACAGGTATGACCACCCGACTGCCATGGAGCTTTATCTCTCCGTCAGGGAGGATATTCCGAATTTAAGCCTCGGTACTCTCTACCGCAATCTTACTCTTCTTCGTGACAGCGGCAAAATCATAAGCCTTACCCTCGGCGGGGAGGAGCATTTTGACGCTAACACAAATCAGCATTATCATTTCAAATGCACATCCTGCGGCAGATATTTCGATTTGCCCTCCGAGCCGCTTGACTCGTCCGTTACGGCTAAGTGCTTGGGCGATTTTAAAGGCAAGGCAGAGGGGTACAGCCTAATCTTTTACGGCAAATGCGAAGATTGTTTAAAGCATTTGTCCGTGTCAAATAATAAAGATAATAATTAAATTCTTGGAGGAATTAAAAATGAAAAAATTTGTATGTCCCGTATGCGGTTATGTTTATGAAGGCGAAAATCCGCCTGAAAAGTGCCCTCAGTGCGGCGCTCCCGGTTCAACCTTCAAAGAGGTTAAAGAGGAGTCAAGAGCTTGGGCTGCAGAGCACGTTGTAGGTATTGCAAAGGACGTTCCCGAGGATATCCTTGAGGGTCTTCGCGCTAACTTCACAGGCGAATGCTCCGAGGTCGGTATGTATCTTGCAATGGCAAGAGTAGCTCACAGAGAGGGATATCCCGAAATCGGTCTTTACTGGGAAAAGGCTGCCTATGAAGAGGCAGAGCATGCCGCTAAATTTGCAGAGCTTCTCGGTGAGGTCGTCACAGACAGCACCAAAAAGAACCTTGAGATGAGAGCCGAAGCAGAGAACGGTGCTACACTCGGTAAGTTTGAGCTTGCAAAGAGAGCTAAGGAAGAGGGCCTTGACGCTATTCACGATACCGTTCATGAGATGGCTCGTGACGAAGCAAGGCACGGCAGAGCTTTTGAAGGTCTTCTCAAGAGATACTTCAACAAGTAAGAAACCCTTGTAAATACTGAGTTTTTACGAAAATGAAGAGAGGTTCGGTTTTTGCCGAGCCTCTCTTTTTCGGTGGGATAGTGGGAACGAAAGTGGGAGATTTCTCTCTGAAAAATAATTAAAAAACGGGTGTGGGATTTGAAGCGGGATTTCAAAATCTGTGATTTTCCCTGATATCTCAGAGAATCGTTTTTCAAAATTTTCTCATACCAATTTAGGGGTGCTGTTGTAAGCCGTCAATCGCTTTTGGCGGTCGATTTGTCATTCTTAACATAGGAATTATCGAGGACATTATAGTAGTCGATGACCATTGTAACAAGTCCAAGTGAAACAAGCGGCACATTGAGCAATGGGTCATCATGGATAAAAAAGTAAATTTCAAGTGAGTTAGTAAAAACGATATGAGAAAATTTTAAACTTTTCTCATATCGTCTCTTTTTTCGCTCTGACGGATTGAAAAATCATCCTGCATCTAGTATAATAACAAATAAGTTTTACTCAACAAAATAGAATACGGTTGCGGAGGTAAACGATGAGAGAATTTACGGCAACCAGTTTGTTCTGTGGTGCAGGCGGTCTTGATATGGGATTCGACCATGCAGGTTTCAGAACGATCTGGGCAAACGACTTTGATGCAGATGCCTGTAAAACTCATCAGAACTGGAGCAAGGCAAATGTGGTCTGCGGAGATATTTCCAAGGTTGACTACTCGGCTATTCCTGTGTCTGATGTTATGTTGGGTGGGTTTCCTTGTCAGGGTTTTAGTCTTAGTGGACCAAGAAAAATCGACGATTCCAGAAATGTGCTTTATAAGCACTATGTAAAGTTGGTTCGGCAAAATAAACCAATGGCATTTATCGGGGAGAATGTTAAAGGACTTTTAACAATGGGCGGCGGTCAAATTATAGAGGCCATCGTTGCGGACTTCTCCGAATGCGGGTATGATGTCTTTTATAAACTTATTAATGCTAAGAACTTCGGTGTTCCACAAGACCGTGAGAGAGTAATTATTGTTGGTTTCAGAAAAGACCTAAAAGTTAATAGCTTTGAATTGCCGGAGACTAACGGTGAGACAATGACATTAAGAGATGCTATTGGTAATATGCCAGAAGCAAAGTCGGGTGAAGTATGTAATGCACCTTACTCTTCTAGATATATGTCTAGAAATCGCAAAAGAGGTTGGGATGATGTTGCATATACCGTTCCAGCAATGGCAAAGCAGGTCACACTCTGGCCCGGTTCTCCTGATATGGAAAAGGTCGATAAAGACCTTTGGAGATTTGGAGATAATGGTATTACCAGAAGATTGAGTTGGAGAGAAGTGGCTGCAATCCAAACATTCCCGACGGATTTGGAGTTCTGCGGAGATTTAACAAGCATTTATAAGCAAATAGGAAATGCCGTTCCGGTAAAACTGGCGGAGTTTGTTGCAAATTATATCAGACCTTATTTGGAGCGAGTAAACAAGTAAATAAAGGCGGTGAGTTTATGGCTCTCACAAATACAGAATACGGTAAGGCGTATGAGTATGCTTGTCTTGTGGCACTGGAAAAACATTTGTATAGAAAGACGGACGGAAAAGTTACGATTGTTGATTCGGATGCATACAGGACGGCATACAAAGCATTTCAAAAAGCAGAAATAGAGTGTGTAGCAGACAATCTCATGATGGCGGCGAATGCAGCCGCAAGAGTAATCATTCGCCTTGAACCTCAACTTGAATACGGAAACGGAGCCTTGGCATTGGTTATTCAAACAGATGCCCAAGGCATCGCTGGAGATGTTAGAGATGTGGTCTGTGTTCGTGGGTCAAATGGTTGGGAGATTGGTATCTCCTGCAAGCATAATCACCATGCCGTAAAGCACAGCAGATTATCGGCAACCATAGATTTTGGTTCAGAATGGTTAGGTATTCCTTGTTCGGCTGAGTATTTTAAAACAGTTGTTCCCATATTCAACGAGTTGCGAGATAAGCGAGCTCAAGCGGCTGCAAATGGCAAACCAACTCCTCTTTGGAACGACATTCCCGATAAGGTTGAAAGATATTATCGCCCTATTCTCGATGCATTCTTAACTGAGATGCAAAGGTTGGCAAATAGCAACCCAAGTGTTCCGGGCAAACTAATTGAGTATATGCTTGGGCGGTATGATTTCTACAAAGTTATCACTGATGACAAAAAACGAACAACAAGAGTTGAAGCAGTCAATATTGCTGGAACTCTTAATAAACCTGCGAATGGTCACCGTTCAATTGTTGATGTAGCCAGATTAAAGTTGCCAACTCGCTTTTATCATATGGGGATGGTTCCCGGTTCTGATAATACGGTTGAGATTGTATGTAATGAAGGTTGGACATTGACAATGCGAATACATAATGCATCAAGCAAAATTGAACCTTCACTGAAATTTGATGTGCAGTTGGTATCGTTGCCAAATTCAGTTCATGCACAAGTAGAACCTTGGTAAATCAAAAGAGCAGGTCTTTTCAGACATGCTCTTCCTCCTTCTTTGGGAGATTTCATCCATTTTGTGGTTCTGCTCTTGCTGTCGATGGTTTCATTGGCAATATTATAGTGCTAATATGGTGTCAAGCCAAGTGGGATTTTTGAAAAAAGTGTTGATATTACCGGATTTTTCGGTGACATTTGTGACGAAGCGAGACACGGCAGAGCTTTTGAGGGACTTCTCAAGAGATATTTCGGTTGATTTTTTAAGCTTTGCCAAATAAATATATTGTTAGGAAGTGTTTGCTTTGAAAAAATATGTATGCCCCTGTGGCTATGTTTACGATCCCGCAGTGGGAGATCCCGATAACGGCGTAGCTCCCGGAACCGCGTGGGAGAATGTTCCCGAGGACTGGGTTTGCCCCGTATGCGGTTTGGGTAAAGACTCCTTTACGGAAGAAGATTAATTTGGCAAAAGTCGGATTGCGTTTTTAGTGCAGTCCGACTTTTCTTTTTATATGTAGTTTTGCTAATGTCAAAATTTGTTGATTATTACGTCTTGAACGCGGTTTTGTGCTGTGATAAAATAATTTCAGAGATTTATAAACGGAGGAAACATATGGAGAGACGCGATAAGATAAATTATTATCTTGATTTGGCTGAGGCGGTGGCTCAGCGAAGCACTTGTCTGAGGCGTCATTTCGGTGCAGTTATAGTAAAGGACGATGAGGTTATATCCACGGGCTACAGCGGTGCGCCGAGAGGCAGAGAAAACTGTACCGATTTAAATTACTGCGTCCGTACAAGGCTTAATGTTCCGCGCGGCGAGAGATATGAGCTTTGTCGCAGCGTGCACGCCGAGATGAATGCCGTTATAAGCGCGGCGAGAAATCAGATGCTCGGCAGTACGATGTATCTCGTCGGAACAGAGTGCGATACCGGCGAATACGTAAAAGAGGCGAGCAGCTGTGCACTCTGCAAACGAGTGATAATAAATTCCGGAATAGACCATGTTATTATCCGTGACACTCATGATGATTACCGCATAATCAATGTGAAAAAGTGGATTGACGATGACGAGACTTTAACGGGCAGCGTGGGATATTGATTACGTAAATCCGTATATAAAAAAGACGTGAAGTGAGATTTATCTCATTTCACGTCTTTTGTTGTTTGGATTTTTGCCGAAGCGTCAGTTGTCGGCACTTATCGGGATTTCACCGTTTACATCCTCGTTTTCCTGTGCTTTTTCCTCCTCGGTCATCTTGCGTACTCTTTCAAGGCGTCTCTCTTCAAGCTCTTTCATCATATCTTCCTTGAATTTGCCGTGAACGTTAAAGAACATAAGTATTATACCAAAGAGAAATCTTGCAATGGCAGGCATAAGGGCAAATACCGCAAAAAATCCCATGAGTACCTTCGGGCTTGTGTCGCGTATTACGTTGCCGAGTGCGTCCTTGTGCGAGGTGTAGCCGACAAAGGTTATGACAAGACCCGAGAGAAGTCCGGTAACGGCGCCTGCAAGCTTTGTGAAGTAGTTTGATACCGTTGCGACAAGACCCTCGTTGCGGACGCCGTATTTCCATTCGCTGTAATCGTAAACATCGCCCTGCAAAACCGCCTGGCAAACGCGTATTACACAGTTCGGCAGACCGCATATAGTCAGCATTACGGTGAGATAAACCATATTTGCGACTCCGCTGCCGCCGCTGAAGTTCTTGTATCTTTCCGCACCGGAATAGCTTCCGAACGGAGCATAACCTATTATGAACATCAGCGTATATGCTATGCCGCCGAAAATACCTGCGCCGATCGCGGTGTTTCTGGCACCGAATTTATGTATAAGCTTCGGAGTGATAGGCGTTATTATGAAGTTCGGAATACCCGTGAATATACCGGCTATCGTGCCGTTTGCGAGGCTGCCGGTGTTGTGAAGCCAGAAGAAGCTTTCGGTAGAGGCTCCGACGGCTTTAAAGCCGTTGAAGAAGTTTGCGAGCATGAGAATAAACATCGGCTTGTTCTTGATTGCATTTTTAAACGAGTCGAGAACGCTGATTTCCTCCATTTGTTCACGTGAGGCGAGCGGCACTCTTTCTCTCATTGCGAAGAAGCCGTATATCGCCGTGCCGCCGGCTATTACCATCATGGCTACGGCAAATCCGGAGTAGACGTCCTGCATACCGATACTCTCCGAAATCTTCGGCATAAACGAAACGAAAATCGGCACCAAAGACGGAATCCACGTACCGAAAAGCTCAAAGAACTTTGAAGTCGCTATGAGGTTGTCTCTCTCTCGCAGGCTCGGGGTGATGTTGTAGAGAAGTATTTGCCAGGCGTTGAAATATGACATACCGAGATTGTATGCGAATATTGCAATTACCGCCCAAACGATTTTTGATGTGTTGCCTGAGAGGAACTGCGGCGTTGTGAAAAGCATCAGCGTGGCAAGACCCCAAATAGGCACTGTGATTATCATATACGGGCGAAGTCTGCCCCAACGGGTTCTTGTTCTGTCTATAATAAGACCCGAAAGGGAGTCGTCAACGGCGTCGTATATTGATTCGATAAAGACTATAAGACCGTAGGCGCGCCCCGAAATTCCGAGAAAGCTTATCATAAAGAACTGCCTGTATGCGTTTACAAACTGGTCAAGGTTCTTTTGGCCGAAGGTCGTAAGCAAAAACGCTACGAGCTCGCTCGGACGGATATAACGTCTGTTTTGCTCGGAGGCTTTTTTTACCTCTTTTTCAAGCTCCTGCTCGGAAGGCTCCGCAACAGCTGTACTTGTGGCATTTTCTTCCAAAAAATCACATCCCGGAAATCATTTGTAAAAAATATAAATATTTTTATTATTTTAGCATAATGATTTCCTTAATTCAATAATTTTACGGTAATTTATTTTGCATTTAATATCCG
>ERZ1026780.1244-NODE-1244-length-17251-cov-5.505117_pt1 | contig 17251 bp, 9 predicted proteins | sample MGYA00380126_ERZ1026780 | MGnify/ENA primary metagenome ERZ1026780 (study PRJEB33269, sample SAMEA4719762) | human gut metagenome | biome: human-associated habitat; feature: organic feature; material: feces | place: Cameroon | collected 2013-10 ... | reverse complement strand
TCTCTTTCCCCCGGTAGAACCGGGGGTTTACTTCCACGCATAAATGCACCAAAAACAATGCCTCCCCTTTTTCAAGAGGAGGCATAATTCATTTAATTATCAATACCAAATCCAGCCGAAGAGGATTATTACTATAAGCCACCGGCCGAAGTTGTACTTAACGGTAACATTGCAGGTATCCGTTACGGTGTTTCCGTTTGAATCGGTTACGGTGCAGGTTATTGTTGCCGTACCTTTCTTTGTCAGCTTTTTGTAGTTTAATTTTTCATTGCATGATGTGTCAGCGGACGCTTATTTACGTCTATAACCAATGGCATTCGATAAATAGATTAACTTGTCATCCATCAAACGAGCGTATATTCGCTTGAAACATTCAGCTCCTTGTGAACTTCTTTTCTGATGAAAATATAATAAATAAGTTGCATGACTATTGTTGCTATCCATGAGACGGGATAGGAAACGAACAAGTAGCCGAGCGTTCTGTTATGCGGGAAGAAGCAGTAAATCCACAAAATTCTCACGCCGACCGTACCGAGCAGACAAAGAATCATCGGAACGGTTGAACGACCCATTCCCCTCAGAACGCCGGGGAAGGTATCCATAAATCCGCAGAGGAAATACGGCACGGTTGTCAGAGCCAGAATCTCGACCGAGCATTTAATAACATTCGGGTCATCGGTGTATATGTTCGAAACCTGATTACCGAAGACATATGCCAGCACGCCAAGCGTCAGGCAAATCACAACCTGAAGAATCAAGCCGTCAATAAGAACCTTGTCCATTCGCTTGGGTTTGCGTGCACCGTAATTCTGACTGGTGAAGCTCATACACGCCTGAGTAATTGAGTTTGCACCCATATAAAGGAAGCTGAGAACATTATTCGCTGCGGTGTAGCCTGCCATTGCGATTGAGCCGAAGGAATTGACAGACGACTGCAAAAGCACGTTTGAAAAGCTGATAAGCGTGCTCTGAATACCGGCCGGAATGCCGATTCGAAAAATCTGACCGAGGTATTCCCATTTTATCCTGAGCTTTTTGAATCTGAGCTGATAAACGGCATCGGTTTTGTAAAGACAGATTAGGACGAGAACGCAGGATATCATCTGCGAAATTACCGTTGCGATTGCAACGCCGGCAACATCCATTTTGAATACAATAACGAGCAAAAGATTGAGACAGGCATTCGTAACGCCCGAAACCACCAAGAAAATCAGCGGACGCTTTGTATCGCCGACGGCTCGGAGAATCGCTGCGCCGTAATTATAGAGCATAAAGAACGGCATTCCGACGAAATAAATGCGCATATAAAGTGTTGCAAGCTCGATAACATCCGACGGGGTATCCATCAGTTCAAGTGCAGGACGGGAAAAGAAGATTCCCACAAAAATCATTAAAACTCCGCTGATGAATGCGGTTAAAATCGAAGTATGCACGGTCTCGGACATTTCCTTATGTTTACCTGCGGCATAGAATCGGGCGGCAAGCACATTTGCGCCGAGAGAAATTCCGATGAACAGATTCGTGAGCATATTTATCAAAGAGGACGTTGAGCCGACGGCAGCAAGTGACTGACTTCCGCTGAAACGGCCGACAACTATTATATCAACGGCATTAAAAAGAAGCTGCAAAATACCCGAAAACATGAGCGGAATCGCAAAAGTAATCAGTTTGGGCATAATTGTGCCGTTGACCATGTCAATTTCATACTTATTCTTTGCCAATTCAAAATTCTCCTTCTTTTTTTCGAAAATTATTATAGTACAGTCATCTTTAAAATTCAATACAAATAACATCAAAACTTATTCGACATATTTCCCATTGTTATATTAATGATAGAGAAAAATATGGCGGCGTTTCTGTTACGAAGCACCGCCTGAATTTTATTTTATCATGCCTTTTGGGCTATCGTCTGTAAGCCGAGACCTGCAAGGTCAAGATGTTCGGCATCAATTGAAGTAACCGTTCCGTCAAAGTTGACGTCCGCCGCCGCAGTTTGTGCCGCTGTTACATTATCGCCGCTGATCATTCCGCCGGCGATAGCTCTTGTTATGACCGAATCTCTTCCGTCGATGTAGCCGTCGCCGTTGACGTCGCCGTGAATAACAACCGTCAGCGAATCAATCACATTACCGGAAGCATCAATAAGCCTTACGGTACAGCCTGTTGTCACATTGTTCGTGTTCTTGATCATCGTATTATTTGCGTCATAAACTCTGATATAAACGACGTCATTTTCAAAGAGTGAAACGACCTTGCTAACGGTCAGGTTGTTGAAATTGAACCCTGAAACAAGATTGTTCTTTCTGTCAATAATCAATCCCGAGGTGCTCTTCGCAACGAGCTTATTTATGCCGAGCTTACCTGTATAAAGAATGCAATAGCCATCAACATAGGTATCGAAATACATATAATTATCGATTGTATCTTTGCCGGAAACAATTACGTTACCGACGGTATATTTTGCACAGTCAAGGGTCATAACGTAACGCTTGAATTCCGTCTGCTCCGGAACCTGCGACATGCTTGTGATATAGATATCGGCCGCTGCCGTATCAATATAAATAACGTTCGTCGAGCTGTAAACCGCTTCGCCGTTCTTTATCATGATATCGGTCTTTGAAGATCCGGCCGCAACGGGATCCTTTGAGCCGATGACATTGCCATTTTCGTCATATTCCTTCTCAACATAGAGATAATCATAGGTCTGAACAACTCTTGTCACTCTGCCGAGCGAATAAACGGCGTCGCCCTTGGTTGCGGATTTGTTATCGGCTATAACGCCGCCATATGTGTAGAGCTTACCGCCCGACCTGACATAAACGCTGCCGTAATTGCATTCGTTGTTTCTTATCGTTCCGCCGTAGATATACATTGTGCCGGAAACGGTGATTGCACCTGTCGTGGTGTTCTTGCAATTCTGAACAACGGACTTTTCATGCATATAAAGACTGCCGCCCGTCTGAACATTCACGGCTGCCGCACCGACAACGCCTGTCAACGCCTTGCCGCCGTCGATTATCATTAATCCGTCGGAATCCTTGCCTGCTTCATAGTCCGCCTGCGACTGCTGAACGTTATCGGCAACCGAAGTACCCAGTCTGAGAACAGAGCCCTTCTTGACATCGAACATTATTCCGTAGAATGAGCCCGAGCGGATTGCCTTGTATCCCGTATCGTCGCAGAGGAGGGTAACATCGCCGTTGACCGTAATAGTTGAAGACACGGTAGCGTTTGCAACAAGGGTAATAATCGCCGTTTCGTCCGCCGAGACCGCAGCGAAAGCGTCCGTCAAATCGGTGTACTCAACCGAGAATGCTCCCGCCTTGCTGACTCTGGCAACCGTCGTGGTCTCCATGCTGGTTATTGTGCCGTTCGCAAGGGTGTACCAGTTGGAGTTTGAAATGCCGAACTTCATATAGTTCGTGCTCATTGCACTTCCGCCGAGAACCTTTGTCTTTTCGGCATATGCCTGCGGAGTTATCGTCGCCGCATAGCCAGAGCATGTGAGCTTTCCGCTGATGTCAACCGTCTTGCCGCTGACAAGGTAAATATCATTTGAAGAGTCAATCTGAGCCGCCGCATCAAGAGAGAGCGTCGCTCCGTTGTAGATGGCGTTTCCAAGTGATTTATCTGATGTGTTGCTTGAAATATCGCCGCCTGAAATTCTGACTTCTGCACCTGTTTCAATCTGAATTGCACCGCCGGAGGAATAGGCACGGTTTGAGGAAAGCGTGCCGCCGCTGATTTCAACCGTTGAATAATTCATTGCACAAATCGATCCGCCGTAGGTCGCCTGGTTGGCGGTCATTGAAGCCTTTCCGCCGACAGCCGTAGTGGCATAAACGCTGTAGGAAGCTACAACGCCGCCCTTGAGCTTTGCAATATTTCCGGTAAATGTGCCTCCTGTTATAACAGTCTGTCCGCCGTTATTATAAAGAACCGCACCCTGAGTTGCCTCGTTTGATCTGAATATTCCGCCGCTGATATTTACAGTACCCTCAAGATTGTAAATAACGCCGCCGACCGAGGTGCCGATATTACCGCTGAAAATACCTCCGATGATCTCGGTTGTGCCCTGATTGTAAATCAAAGCACCCATTACCGTCGCCGCCGACTGCTCGGCCGTTCTGAAATCATAGAATTCAACGCCCGGCTGAACCGTTAAAGTTGCGTCCTCCGCAACCTTGATTGCCGAAGCCGTTGCCGCAACCTTGCCACCGTCGATATAGAAATCCGCAGAGCTGTCGTCGCCGTAAATCTTCGAGCCTAACGTCAGCTTACCCGTAACATTGAACATCGGGGCAGTGAGCGATGCCGCTCTCGAAAGAGTTGCACCGTCCTCTGAAAAAATTCCTATTTCAGAAGTGATATTCACGGTCGAGTTAAGCTCCGTATCACGGATAACATAGACTGTGGGAAGAACAGTTGAGCTTGCGCTTGAAGCATAGCCGATAGCCTCGGGAAGCGTTTCATAATATGTGTCCGTGCGGCCGTCAATCTGAACCTTGGCAACATATTTGTTCTGAACTCTCTTTACGCTTCTGACCGAGCCGTCCTTTATCGCCTTGACAGAAGACATGTTGTACATTGAAGTGAGCTGAGGATAGTAATAGAAATATGTATCATCGGACGTTGCTCTCCAGTCGGAGGTTGAAAAGCCGATATTGGAAACGGACGAAGAACCGGTCATCTGAGCCGGAGTTTTTTCCGTTGCACCCGTTGTTAAAAGGTTTGTTTTGTATGTTCCGTCAAATATAACACCCGAAACATTTGCACCGACCGTGTTGCCGAAAGCAACGCCGACCTGGCTTGCACCTGTTACCCTGCTTGAAACATAGCAGGTTCTGACCGTGCCGTTATTATTGTAGCCGACAAGTCCGCCGACCATAACATTGCCGCTTATCTGTGCGGCCGTATTGTAGCTGTTTGTGAGCGTTCCTGCGGAGTTATATCCGAGGATTCCGCCGACAAATCTTGCATTCGGTGCACTGATAGTCGCATAATTAAAGCATTTGTTTACAGTCGCTTTATTGCTGAATCCAACAACGCCGCCGACATTTGTGAGAAATGATTTATCGTCCGAATAATTCGTTCCGACGACACTGCCGAGCATACCGCATGTTGTTACGCTTGCCGTTGAGCCGCCGAGGTTGCCGACTATACCGCCGACTGCCTTATCGCCGCTTATTTCACTGTCAACGGCACAGTTAAGAATCGAGCCGCTCTTTACATAGCCTGCAATACCGCCGACATTCTCAATGCCGGAGATTTTACCGTCAAGCACAACCGTGTTGGTGACAGTACCCGAATTCACATAGCCGAAAAGGCCGATATTCTTGCCGCTGTCGCCTGCGGTTGAGGACGTATAAAGACCCGCGATATTGTAACCGCCGCCGTTGAAAATTCCGTTGTATCCATGAGCCTCGTCAATTCCGATAGGCGTCCATTCGATAACGCCGAAGCTCTCGTCATTGACGTTGATATTCATAAGAAGATTATCCGTAACGGTAGCATTGGCATTGGGATTTGCATCCATGCCGCTGAGCTGTCCGTTTACCAAAGCCGCAAACCAGGCAAGCTCCGAAGGCTTTGAAATAAGATATGTACCGCTTGAATTCTTTTGCGGCACGGAGCGATCGCCCGCCCAAACGTCAAGTGAAAGCATCCATGCAAGAACGGGGTAGCCGTTGTTGATCTCCGTATAGTCAAAACAAAAGTATGCCTTACTGCCGTTAAGCTCCTTAACGAATGAGGAAAGTTTCATGTCTGCCAGGGTTCGTCCGATACCCGTCGTTCCGTCAACGCCCGATGTCTCATAGCTGTAGAAGCTGCTGCCGCACTCGCTGCCGTAAACCGAACCGATTGCACCGCCGACCTCTTTGCCCGTGCTTGTAACGGGAGCAATGGCATAAGCGTCACAAATTGTTGAGAACAGGGCATAGCCGACAAGTCCGCCTACCGTGTCCTCCGCCGAAACAGAGCCGAGGAAGAAACAGCCTTCGAGGAATGCACCGGATAGAGTGCCGCCGATTCCGCCTACATTCAGCTTGCCCGAAACAGCCATGCTGCTGTAGTTCTTTACGACAACCGTGTTACCGTTGGCATATCCCGTGATACCTCCTACACGCTGACCTCCGCTTACAGAGCCTGTCGAAAAGCACTGATTGATAACGGTATAATAGTATGACCAGCCGACAATGCCGCCGACGCTGTTTCCCGTGCCGTAAACCTTACCGTCAAATGAGCAGTCGGAAATTCCGAGATTCTCGGCATAGCCGACAAGACCGCCGACGCTGTAGCCGCCATGGATTTCGGCATTTGTTATTTTGATATTCTTAATGCTTGTTCGGGTGTGCTGAAGAACAAATTCCGATGTCATCTTTTCCGGAACATCCGAATCCTCGTTATATTCGCTCGGCATAACGACGCTGCCGAAAAAGCCTGCACAGTCGATACCGGAATCAACATAAACGCCGCTGACGGTATGTCCGTCGCCGTCAAACGTTCCGCAGAAAGGACTTTCCTGCGTGCCGATAGGAGTCCACTTGTTAGCCGTTGAGCCGGCAGTGTTGAGCTGAATATCCGCAGTCAACTTACCCTTTATGGATTTTGAACCGCTGTTAACCGCATCGGCAAACCAAATAAGCTCCGAGGCAGTTCCGATTTGATAAACTCCGCCGGAAAGAGTCGGAACGGTTCCCGCCGCCAAGGCCGAAAGTCCCGGAATCACCGAGACAGTCAAAATCATAAGTGCTATGGCAACGGACAAAATCCTGCGTTTCATAAGCAACACTCCTATTATACAAATTTAAGACAATGTCGCACAGTTGAGACATGCGAATTGAGTAGAAAAAACTGACTATACCATTACACATAGTATTATAAATTATTTTTCGTCAAAGTGCAAGGTACTTGTCTTAGTGTTAATAAACAATATTAGTTGAGTTTTTTTGTGAAATATGTACTTTACTAAGTCGCAACGCACCGAGAAAGTCTGATAAGATTATTTCCATCGCTGAGTTTAATCAGCCTTCCCCTTTGAGAGATGAAGACTTTTCGTTACCCATAGCATCTTGTAATTTTCAGTTCAAATCTCCGACACGAGCATCCCGTGTCTCGCATGAACTCTGTCACGCTCCGCCTAAATCATCCCGTTTTCAGCATTTTTTGGCGTTTTTGTCGAGCAAATTGTGATTGACACCACCGAATGGCACAAGCGGTTGTATTTGTGAAAAGGACGTGTAAAATATAATTTTTCTGTTTAATTTTTTGCCGTAAAAGTGTATAATGTAATGGTGAATGTAATTATTAAGATAAAAGGAAGTTTATAATGTCGTATATTTTCAATTCCGCTGTTCTCGGTTCAATGTTCGCTGTGCCGGCTCAGGTTGTGGATAACTACATAAAATTAGCGAGTGCCTCTCAGCTCAAAACTCTGCTTTGGATATGCCGACACATATCCGAGCCGATTGACGCTGCCAAAATATCGCAGGAAATCGGCTACAGCGTCGGTGATGTTGATGATGCACTGACCGTAATCGCCGGCTGGGGCGTTCTTATCGGAACAGACGTTACCGTTACCCTTGCCCCCGTTCCTTCGGAAAAGCCGAAAATAACGGAACAGCCGAAACACCTTGAGGAAATTGCCGCATCGAAGCCGTCAAGTGAGCAGATAATGACCAGATGCAAGGAAGACCCCGAAATTCTCGCAATGTTCTCCGATATTGAAAAAATGCTCGGCAAGACCCTCGGCTACGACAGCCGAAGCACTCTGCTGATGATGCACGATCACTACGGCCTGCCTATTGAGGTTATCTACATGCTCGTAGACTATTGCAAATCCGTAGGAAAAAGCGGTTTTTCCTACATTTCAAAGGTCGGAAAAACCTGGGGCGAAAAAGAAATCGACACGATTGAAAAAGCGGATGAACAAATTAAAATTCTCAATTCCTGCAACAAGCTTTGGAAAGAATTTGCCGAAATGGCCGGTATTCAGAACCCTCGCCCGTCCTCGTCGCAGTCGGCTTATCTCAGAACATGGTCAGTCGAGCTGAAATTCAACGTCGAAATGATTTATCTTGCATATGAGGAGATGCTAAATCATTCAAGCAAGATAAGCTTCCCCTACATGAATAAAATTCTGATGAACTGGCATTCCAAGGGAATCAAAACTCCCGACGATATTGAGAAAGAAAAAGAAGAATACCGCAGAAAAAAATCGCCTGTTACCAAGACGACTGCATCATATGATATCAATGAATTTATTAAACGTGGCGAAGCATTGCCGGTATACAAGAAAGGAAGCTGAACATGGCATACAGCAAGGAAACATATAAAAAGGCCGAGCAGGAGCTGGCCGAGAGAAGAAGACGTGCACTTGCCGAGCGTGAAGAGCACCATCGAATTGCCGTTGCGGCTGTTCCGGAAATTCTTGAGACCGAGGAAAAGATGTCCTCGGCAGGCTTGGCAACAATCAAGGCTCTCGGCATGGGTGCTGACGACGCCAAGGAATACATCAGAAAGCTTTCGGAAATCAATCTTGCCGCTCAGACGCAACGCAGTCTGCTTCTCAAGAATGCCGGCTTTCCCGAAAACTGGCTCGATGTCCGCTACAGCTGCAAAAAATGCGAGGACAAGGGCTTCGTCAACGGAATCATGTGCGATTGCTTCAAGGAGCTTCTTAAATCGCTTGAATATGAAAAGCTTTGCTCAAATTTACCTGTTAACAACTGTCGATTTGACAATTTCAAACTTGACTACTATCCCGATGGCATAGGTACAAGTCCTCGTCAAAGAATGGAAAGCGTGTTGAACTACTGTAAAACCTATGCTACTGATTTCAGTAAAAAATCATCAAATCTCCTTCTCTACGGTCAAACCGGTCTCGGAAAGACACATCTTTCCCTTGCCATTGCGGGCAAGGTCGTTGAGGCAGGCTACGGAGTTATCTATTCTTCCGCACAGAACCTCTTCAACAAGCTTGAAAAAGAGAAGTTCGGCCGTTCCGACGGCAACACCGAGGAAAATATACTTGACTGTGATCTTTTGATAATTGATGATTTGGGAACAGAATTCACAACTCAGTTCACGATTTCTGCATTATATAATATAGTAAATTCGAGAGAGCTTGAGAGTAAACCTACAATTATAAGTACAAATCTTCTACCCGACAAGCTTGAAGCCACATACAGCCAAAGAATCACTTCACGAATTCTCAGCAACTACGTCATGCTTTATTTTGACGGCACAGACATCAGACAAATTAAAACGAGGTAATTTATGGATATAATTCTTGCACTGACTAATGAATTCAAATTAAAGAAATGGCAGATTGAAAATGTCGTCTCCCTCATCGATGACGGCAACACGATTCCGTTTATTGCACGATACAGAAAAGAGGCTCACGGCACACTCGACGACCAGACTCTGCGTGCAATCTCCGAAAGACTTGAATATCTTCGCAACTTGGACAAGCGCCGTGAAGAAATACGTTCTTCAATAGAGGGTCAGGAAAAGCTGACGGATGAAATCTCCGCCGCACTCGATAAGGCCGCAACCCTTGCCGAATTGGAGGACATCTACCGTCCGTTCAAGCCGAAAAGAAAAACGAGAGCTTCCGTTGCAAGAGAAAAAGGACTTGAACCGCTTGCTCGGGCAATCTATCTTCAGACGGCGAACAGTCCGTCCGCCATTGAGCTTGCAAAGGACTACATAAACGAAGAAAAAGAGGTCAGCACCGCCGATGATGCACTCCAAGGTGCAATGGATATTATAGCCGAGGATATTTCCGATATGGCAGATATTCGCCGCAGGCTTAAAAACCTGCTCAACGTCGTCGGCATTATAAACGTCAAAGCAAGCGATAACGAAGCCAAGAGCGTTTATGAGCAATATTACGATTACTCCGAGCCGGTCAACAAAATTGCCGACCACAGAATTCTTGCGATTAACCGTGGCGAGAGCGAGGGTTTTCTCAAGGTCGGTCTTGAGCTTGACCGAGTTAAGGCGCTAAACGTCATCGCCTCCGAAACACTCAACGACAAGGGTTCACCCTGCACCGATACGGTTCGAGATGCAGGCGCTGACGCATATGACAGACTGATTTTTCCGTCGGTCGAGCGTGAGATTCGCTCCGCTTTGACCGAGAGAGCCGACGCATCGGCAATCAAAAATTTCTCACTCAATTTAAGAGAGCTTTTGCTTCAGCCGCCCGTTAAAGGCAAGGTTGCACTCGGACTTGACCCCGGCTACAGAACAGGCTGCAAGGTCGCAGTTGTTGACGCAACGGGACGTGTGCTTGACACAGGAGTGGCTTACATCACACACTCCGCCGCTCAGCAGGCACAAGCAAAAATTCTGATCAAAAATTTAATTAAAAAATACGGCGTTCAAATCATCGCTATAGGCAACGGAACAGCGTCCAAAGAAACGGAAATCTTCACTGCCGAGCTTCTCAAGGAGCTTGACACCGACACGGCTTACATGGTCGTCAGCGAGGCCGGCGCATCGGTCTATTCCGCTTCAAAGCTTGCCGCCGAGGAATTCCCTCAGTACGATGTTTCGCTGAGAAGTGCGGTTTCCATAGCCCGTCGCTTGCAGGACCCGCTCGCAGAGCTGGTTAAAATCGACCCAAAAGCAATCGGCGTAGGCCAGTATCAACATGATATGCCCAAGAAAGAGCTTGACAGTGCACTCAATGGCGTTGTCGAGGATGCCGTTAACAGCGTCGGCGTTGACCTCAACACCGCTTCGCCGTCACTTCTGATAAGAGTTTCGGGAATCAACTCGACCGTTGCGAAAAATATAGTCGCTTATCGTGAGGAAAACGGCGAATTCACGTCACGCTCCCAGCTTAAAAAAGTACCAAAGCTCGGTGCAAAAGCGTTTGAGCAGTGTGCAGGCTTCATGCGTGTACCCGAGAGTAAAAATATGCTTGACAACACAGGCGTTCACCCCGAGAGCTATACCGCAGCGAAGGCTTTGCTTGAAATCTGCGGCTACACGGTCAATGACGCAGCAAAGAATAAAATCGGCGACCTCAACGAAAAAATTGCTGCTCTCGGTGAAGAAAAAGTTGCCGAAAGAATCGGCGTGGGTGTCCCGACAATGCAGGATATTGTCAAGGAACTTATGCGCCCCGGCCGTGACCCTCGTGACGAGCTTCCACCGCCGATGCTCCGCACTGATGTTATGGACATGAAAGACCTCAAACCCGGCATGGAACTTAAAGGAACGGTCAGAAACGTTATCGACTTCGGCGCATTTGTCGATATCGGCGTTCATCAAGACGGGCTGGTTCACGTTTCGCAGATTACAAATCGCTATATAAAGCACCCCTCCGATGTGCTCAAGGTCGGACAGATTGTCACGGTTTGGGTGCTCGACGTTAATATTGAAAAGAAAAGGATCTCACTCACAATGAAGAAACCTAAGGGCGTTGAATAATGAATAAACTCGACAGCAAAAACTCAAATAAGCTTATATTTCTCTGCTCGCTGGCTTATTTCGTCAGCTACCTTACACGAATCAATTTTGCCGCTGTAATTGCGGCAATAATAGCAGACGGCTGCATCGAAAAAGCGGCGGCCGGTGCAGTCACCACCGTGGGATTCATTACATACGGCGTTGGTCAGCTCATCAGCGGCAAGCTTGGCGATCATTTTGACCCAAAGAAGCTGATGACGCTCGGCTTCTTCGTAACGGCAGCAATGAATTTGCTCATTCCATTTGTCAAGGGAGCGGTTCCGATGTGCCTTGTTTGGGGCGTAAACGGACTGGCACAGTCGCTCATGTGGCCGCCGATGCTTAAAATAATGAAAACAGCAATGAGCGAGGACGATTTCAACAAGGGCTGTGTTCAGACCAACCTCGGCTGTACCATTGCAACCATTCTTATATATTTGCTCTCACCTGTTGTAATCTCCGTTTGGAGCTGGAAAGGCGTATTCTTCATTGCAACAGTCTGTGGAATTGCAATGGCAATAACATGGTACACCGTGCTGACAAAAATAGAACGCTCTGCTGACATTAAATATGTTCTTAAAAAATCCTCGGATAAAAAAAGTAAAAAGCGCAGTCCGGCCATGCCGATAGTTCTGCTCATCTTCACCCTTGCGGCGATATTCTTCCAAGGAGTTCTCCGTGACGGCGTAACGACGTGGCTGCCGACATATATCTACGAATCCTTCGGACTGAGCAGTGAAAAGTCAATCCTCACCAGTGCAGTTATTCCGATATTCTCATATATAAGCCTGCAAATCTGTTCAAGGCTTTATAACAAGACCGGCAGAAAGCCGTTCAAATGCGGATTCATGATTTTCGCCGTCGGTGCCGTTTCAACAATAATTCTTGTCGCCTTCGGCAGTCATTCCGTCATTCTGACAGCGGTTATATGTGCCCTCATCGTCGGCTGTATGCACGGCGTTAACCTTGTGCTCATCAGCTTTATTCCCGGAATTTACGGCAACAACGAGAACGTTTCCGAGCTTTCGGGCACACTCAATTTTATGACATATGTCGGCTCGGCAGCATCGGCCTACGGCTTCGCTCTGCTTTCGGACAGCTTCGGCTGGAACGGCACAATAATCAGCTGGGTTGTAATCGCTCTGCTCGGCACGGCGGCAGTCGGAATCTGCAAAATAATTGATAAGGAACCTGAAAATGAACGATAAAAAATCCAAGAAAGAACAGAAAATAAGCTTTTGCCCCGTCGCCGGAAAATGCGGCGGCTGCCAATTGCAAAACATGACATATGAGCGTCAGCTCGGCTTTAAGGAGGCAAAGGTAGTTAAGCTCCTCGGCAAATACTGCCATGTTGAAAAAATAATCGGCATGGATCACCCCTACCATTATCGCAACAAGGTTCAGGCAGCTTTCGGCTCAACGAGGGGCGGCAAAATTATCTCCGGCGTTTATCAGTCCAAATCGCACAGAATCGTATGCGTCGGCCGCTGCCGAATTGAGGACAGAAAGGCCGATGAAATCATCGTGACGATTCGTTCAATGATGCCTAAATACCGTATGACGGCCTACAACGAGGATAGGAACACAGGATTTCTGCGTCATGTACTTGTTAAGCGCGGCTTCAAGAGCGGCGAAATCATGGTTGTGCTTGTCACGGGAACTGTCGTTTTTCCCGGCAAGAACGCTTTTATAAAGGAACTGCTTGAAATCCACCCCGAGATTACGACTATCGTTCAAAATATCAACAATTCCGATACAAGCATGGTTCTCGGTGAGACGGAAAAGGTGCTTTACGGCAAGGGGCATATCAATGACTCGCTCTGCGACTGTGTTTTCGGAATATCGCCGAAATCGTTCTATCAAATCAATCCCATCCAAACCGAAAAGCTCTACAATAAAGCGATGGAGTTTGCAAATCTCACGGGTCAAGAGACCGTTATTGACGCTTACTGCGGCATCGGTACAATAGGAATTGTCGCCGCCAAGAAAGCTAAGCAGGTCATCGGCGTTGAGGTCAACCGTGACGCAGTTCACGACGCAATCGCCAATGCCAAGCTTAACGATACAAAAAACATTCGGTTCTATTGCGCAGATGCAGGCGAATTTATGGTTGATATGGCTTCAAGCGGCGAAAGGGCGGACGTTGTTTTCATGGATCCGCCGAGAGCGGGAAGCGATAAGGCGTTTCTTTCCTCCGTCGTCACTCTAAGCCCGAAGAAAATCGTCTATATCTCCTGCAATCCCGAAACACAGGCAAGAGATATATCTTTCCTCATCCGCAACGGATATAAGGTCAAAAAAATTCAGCCCGTTGATATGTTTCCACATACCGCACATGTGGAGACTGTTGCGCTATTGGTCAGGAACATATCAACCAAGAAGCACGTTGTTATATAGGTTAGACCGGAAGAGCTTGAGCTTGGCTCGTTAAAAACCCACGGGACTTACGAAGAGATTAAATCCTACATTCTTAAAAAACACGGCTTAAAGGTATCAACTCTCAACATTTCACAGGTTAAACGCAAGTGCGGAATTGAGGCTGGAAAGAATTATAATTTTCCTAAAAATGAAAAAAGTAGGCAGCCACAGTGTCCGGAAAATAAGGAGAGAGCAATTGTGGAGGCATTGGAGCATTTTAAGATGATTCAGAAGAAATAAAAGAGTTTGATAAATCGCAGTTTATATAGCTGTAAATGTTTTTTCTTACAATGGAAAAGGAGATGATGGATAAATGAGAATTGGAGCGTATCAATTTGCGGTATCTGGAAATGTAAATGAGAATTATAATGAAATAGAAAAAGCGATACATTTAGCAAAACATAAAGATGTTCAATTACTAATATTTCCAGAATGTTCATTAACAGGATATCCACCTAGAGATATATCAAATTCATCATGTGTTGATTTTAACCTTGTGCAGTCAATTTGTGATAGACTTCAATCGGTAGCTGACCAAAATGATATTTCTTTTATTGTCGGAACCATATTTAAAGAAAAAGAAATATATAATAGAGCATTACTATTTCAGCCTAATAAACGAATCAAGTCTTATGACAAGCGTGCTTTATGGGGATGGGATAATGATAATTTCGCAAAAGGGAATAGTGACGGAATATTTGAGATAAATGGAGTTGTATTTGGGCTTAGAATTTGTTTTGAAATAAGATTTCCCGAATTTTTCAGAGAATTGTATAAAAGAAATACAGACATAAATGTGGTTTTATTTTATGATGTAGCGGATATGGATGATAAGGAACGATATAGTATGATTAGAGGACATCTGCAAACTCGTGCAGTTGAAAATGTTACTACTACTATTTCAGTAAATGCTACTTCGCCTTTTCAAACGGCACCGACAATGATTTTTGGAAAATCTGGTCAATGTATTAAAGAATGTATTAGGAATAAATCTGAACTATTGATTTATGATTTTGAAAAGACAATTAATGATTTCGGGGAAAATGGAAGATTATTCATATCTGATTTATTGATTAAGTAGAATATAATTAGTATTGTACTAAGAAAATATTTGATAACTTCCTGTTTGACGAGGAGGTTCTTTACATGAAAAAGAGTATATCAAAGAGTATCGGTTTGATAATGCTGATTATAGCATCGAATCTTTTTATAATATCGCTTATTTTTCAACATACCTTTGTAAATAATATATACCCGAATATTCAATATCAGCCTAACAGTCAGACCTTATAGTCTATATTTCAAATACTCCTCCTTATTTAAGGAGACCTTTTGAACAAAGCAAATCTCCGCAGATTGCTCTACGGAGATTATTTTTATACTATTTATCAATACCAAATCCAGCCAAAGAGGAGGATTTTGATCAGCCACTGACCGAAAGAGTATTTGACCGTTACCTTGCAGGTGTCCTGAACGGTGTTGCCGTTGGAATCGGTTACGGTGCAGGTGATTGTTGCACTGCCTTTCTTTGCGGCGTATACCTTGCCGTTTTCATCAACCGTTGCAACCTTTGCGTTCGAGGTCGAATACTCAACCTTATACTTTGCACCATCATCCGCCTTGATTGTCGGCTTGATTGTCGCTGACTTCTTGTAATTCAGTGTGATGTCAGAAACCGAAACGGATTTTACGTTTGCCGACTGTTCAACGATTGCGTATTCGCTGAAATGGTTCGTCTTGAAGATAACATATCCGTCCTTGACCTCGCACGGAATCTTAGTTACCTTGCCGCTCACAGAATCGACATAGCAAACAAAGACTTTGTTCGTCGTGAATCCGTCCGGAAGAGGAACCTTGACGGTGATTTCGCCGTTCGGCTGAACCTTTACGCCATCCTTATATGTTGCAATATCATAGATTTTTGAATTGACCTTGCCGAATTCGGTATTGATGAGCTGGAACGACTTGCCGCTGAACTGCTCCTCAACCTTAATCTCGGTATCGGAATCGTATTCATCATTGTAATTGATTTCAATTCCCGTCTTGTCGTCCTTGATAACCTTGAGCTTTTCAATCGCACGGGTTTCGACCTTATCGCATACGGAGCAGGTTCTCTTTTCCTGACCCTCTGCCGTCGTTGTAGCTTCTTTTACAACCGTCCATTCGCTCCATGTGTGAGCAGCAAGCGGAAGCGTCTTTTCATTGAATGTCTCGCCGCACTCCGAACAAATATCATACTCCATTCCCGCAACCTTGCAGGTGGAGGGTACAGTGATGTGCTTCAGAGTGTGGGTATGCGAACCGCTGTAATTGTAATGAATTGTGGCATTTGTCAAGCATTCGTTGTCACTTGCAATAGCAATTTCATTCCATTCGCTCTCACTACCGGTATAATAAACATCCTTAATAAAGCTACAGCCCCAAAATGCTCCAGTGCCAATATCCGTTAAACTATCCGGAATAATTATACTTGTCAAATCCGTTTGTTCATAAAACGATTCCTTGCCAATACTTAATACACTACCGGGAATAATTGTTCCTTTGCACCCTGCTACAAGTGAATTTGTTTTGGATTCAATTACAGCATTACAGTTTTCTCTGCTGTCATAGACTTTATTTTTTTCAGAAACAGTTATATTTATCAAACCAGTACAATGAGAAAAAACTCCAACTCCTATACGGGTTACTCCTTCAGGAATAAATATACTATTTAATCCGGTACAACCAAAAAATGCATACGATTCGATACTTGTTACATTATCTGGAATCGTTATGCTAGTCAAGTTACTACAATGATCAAATGTAGAAAGTGGTATGCTTGTTATGCTGTTAGGGATAGATATACTTGTTAAACTGCTACAACCGGCAAATACACAAATTCCTATCTTTTTTACACTGTCCGGAATTGTTATGCTTGTTAATCCGGTGCATCCTCTGAATGCATATTCATCTATGTTTGTTACACTGTTCGGTATTGTTATGCTTGTTAAGCCGGTACAGTCTTCGAATGCAGAAGCACCTATACTCGTTACGCTGTTCGGGATCGTTATGCTTGTTAAGCCGGTACATTTGTAGAATTCAAACTCACGTATACTCGTTACACCGTCTTCAACAACAACTGTTTTGATTTCAGAATTGCCATAAAAACATCGTCCCCACATCTCTCCCTCACCGCTGACGGTGAGCAGGCCGGCAGATTCGTCAAATGTGTAATAAACATTATCTCCGCATTGTCCGCTTGAGTTTAATGCGGAAGCTTTGATATTACCGCCCACCGGCGCAATGCCGATAAGCATTACCGCCACAAGTAACACTGATAAAATTCGTTTGAGCTTTTTCTTCATTTTTCAAATCATTCCTTCCAAAAAAA
>ERZ1026780.1235-NODE-1235-length-17397-cov-4.780648_pt1 | contig 17397 bp, 15 predicted proteins | sample MGYA00380126_ERZ1026780 | MGnify/ENA primary metagenome ERZ1026780 (study PRJEB33269, sample SAMEA4719762) | human gut metagenome | biome: human-associated habitat; feature: organic feature; material: feces | place: Cameroon | collected 2013-10 ... | reverse complement strand
CCCGCCGCGGCTCCGCCGCCGATCCCCTTATCCCCATCCCCAGTATCAAAGAGGAGGCCGCCCGCCTTGGGCAGCCTCCTCTTTTTTACATATTCTCCAGGATCTCCCGAATGGCTTCCTCCACCTGCCGCACTTCTTCCCGGAACTGCCGGGCCGGTACCCGCACCGCCCCGTGCCCCAGTATGATGATCTGCTCCAGTCCATCGGAGGTCGCCACCCGCACCCTGTGCTCCTTGGCCAGCGTGTGGGTCACCTTCTCAATATACATATCTGCCGTTTCGGCTTCTTTGGTGTATACCACATTGATGCCATGGTGCCGTTCAATGCTGCCGGGATTGCCCTTTACCTTGTAGGCGTCAAAAACCAATATCAGCCCACACTGTCGGTAGCCCTGATAGTTGCACAGGATCTGAATGAGCCGGTGCCGGGCGGCGTCCAGGTCGGTTTTCGCCAGTTCGGCCAGCTCCTCCCACGCAAAGATGATATTGTACCCATCCACCAGCAGGTATTCCGGTCCTTCGGGCAGGGGCGCCGCTTTCCCCAGCTTGGGGTTGCTTCCGGTCGGCTTTGGGGTATGCAGGGCTTCGCCGCTCCGCCGCTTGATGGGCCCGTAGGTCATCTCAAAAATGCGCATCAGCTCTTTATCCTGCAGAAGGGAACCCCGGTAGGCCTCGCTGCACTGCCTGGTCACGGCCGGTTCTTCCGATTCCTCGTCTGCCTTCAGCACATTCGTCTGGATGTGCGCCATGCCCGGTACCTCATCCCATCGCACGGTATGTCCGGCTCCCCGGCTGCAAAAGACCGAGTCCGCCGTATTCGCGGTATCGGCATCGCAGTCGTAGCCGCAGGCGGCTATCACTTCCTCCGGGTGGCGGCAGGGGGCATAGCCATCCGGCTCCCAGCTCAGCTGCCCCCGCCCGCGGGTGTACCGCAGCACCTCGGCCGGGTAGTCCCGCAGGGCGCCCAGCGCCGCAGTTCCCTGCAGGGTAGCAGTCTCCAGCCGCATTTCGGGCGGCTCACAGGCGGCTTCCCGCTGCTGCATATCATGGATGGCCCGGCCCAATTGCTCGGCCGGCACCGTCAAGGTAAAGCGGCACCACGGCTCCAGCAGGATACTCTCCGCCATACGCAGCCCCTGCCGCACCGCCCGGTAGGTCGCCTCCCGGAAGTCCCCGCCTTCGGTATGCTTTTGGTGGGCTCGCCCGGCAATCAGCGTGATCTTCATATCGGTGATAGGGGAGCCGGTCAGTACTCCCTTGTGGGTCTTTTCGGTCAGATGGGTCAGGATCAGCCGCTGCCAGTTCAGGTCCAGCCTATCGGTGGGGCAGTCGCTTTCAAATCGCAGTCCGCTGCCGCGGGGCAGCGGCTCCATCAGCAGATGCACCTCGGCGTAGTGGCGCAGCGGCTCATAGTGGCCAATGCCCTCCACCGGGGCGGCAATGGTCTCCTTGTAGAGAACGCTCCCCACCTCAAAGCCAATGGCCAGCCCAAAGCGTTCCATCGCCACACTCTGCAATATCTCCTGTTGGATCTCTCCCATCAGCCGCACCCGGATCTCCCGTTTCTGCTCCTCCCACTCCAGGTGGAGCTGCGGGTCCTCCTGCTCCAACTGGCGCAGCTGGGTCAGGGCGGTGTGTGGGTCGGTGCCCTCCGGCAGGGTCAGCCGGCAGCTTATCACCGGCTCCAGCAGGGGAGAGCCGCCCTCCCGTTCGGCACCCAGACCTTCCCCGGCATAGCTTTGGCTCAGGCCGGTTACAGCGGCGATAGTTCCGGCAGGGGCTTCCTCCACCGCCTGGTATTTGGCCCCATTATACAGCCGTATTTGGGTGATCTTCTCCCCGCCCGGCAGGGCCATGCGGACCTTCAGCGCACCGCCGGTCACCTTCAGGTGGGTCAGCCGATTGCCCTGCGCATCGGTCGAAATTTTATACACTCTTGCCGCGAGGTCCGGCAAATAGGCTGGGGCCAGGGTCAGCCGGTCCAGCCCCTCCAGCAGCTCGGCAATGCCCTCCTGCCGCAGCGCCGCCCCAAACCAACAGGGGAACCACGCCCGCCGGGCAAGGGCGGCGGCCAGGGTTACCTCGGTCAGCGTTCCGCTTTCCAGGTATTCCGCCATCAGCCGCTCATCGCACAGCGCCAGCGTTTCTTCTTCGGCATCGTGAGGCAGGCAGGCGGGGGAGAACTTCCTTTGCAGCTCCTCCAGGATGTGCGCGCGGTCAGCGCCCGGCTGGTCCATCTTGTTCACAAAAATAAAAGCGGGGATGCAGTACCGTTCCAGCAGCCGCCACAGTGTTTCGGTGTGGGCCTGCACGCCGTCTGTCCCACTGATAATGAGCACCGCGTAGTCCAGCACCGCCAGCGTCCGTTCCATCTCCGCTCCAAAGTCAGCGTGTCCGGGGGTATCCAGCAGGGTCAGGGTAGTATGGGGCAGGGTCAGCCTTGCCTCCTTGGCAAAGATGGTGATCCCCCGGCTGCGTTCCAGGGCATGGGTATCCAGGAAGGCATCCCCGTGGTCCACCCGCCCGGCCTGCCGCAGCGCCCCGGCCCTCACCAGCATGGCTTCGGTCAGTGTGGTCTTGCCGCTGTCCACATGGGCCACCAGCCCCAGCGTGATATTCTTCTGTGCCATGGCGGTGCCCCCCTTTCCGTTATCGTTCCATTCGCTTTCGTAAGATCAGTCGTTCTCCTGCTGCGCGGCGCTCAGCTCCCGCAGGTACCGGATCCCCTCAGTGAGGAAGGCCTCCCGGTCAAAGGCCGTGTTGCCGATGGATTCCTGCACAATGATACCATCGCAGACTAAAAGCAGCAGCCAGGTCAAAAAATCGGCCGGCAGCGCGGTGCGCTCGGCTATTTTCCCACGGATCAATCCCTGAAAGTTCTGATACAAGGTGGTCAGGTTCTGCCGCAGGGTCTCATTGCCCAGCTGGGCTTCTGCCAGCAGCTGCAGGCGCAGTCCGGCAGAGGCAATATCCCGCTCCGCCACATACCGCACCAGCCGGTTCAGGCTGGTGTCTTTCTCTTTGTTCTCGGTCCAGAGGATCAGATCCTCCCACTGTTCATCCAAAAAACGCTGGGTGATATCCAGAAAAACCTCGTTTTTAGTTTTGTAGTGGTAGTACAGCGTCCCCTTGGAGATCCCGGCCGCCGCCGCGATTTCCGCCAGCGAGATCTCCGCCAGCGCGGTTGTCTTGAGCAGCTCGGTGGTGGCCTGCAATATCTTTTCCTTGATGTTGTCCTTTCTCGGTGCGGCCATATGCCAGCTCCTTTCCTGTTTCTACCCCGAATTGTACCATGAAAGCGAGCGGCTGTCCATCCTGCCCGGCGGTGTAAAATTTGCGAAAAATTTCTCTCATCCGGTCATTTACCTTCTTGACATCTCTCCCAGCAGGCGGTATCATTTTGTTATAGAGTCGGTCGTTTGGCCGACATGAACGGGAGGTGCCGGAAAATGAACATCCGCAGGATAAACCGGCGGCTGAAAAAACGCTTTGGCCCGGCGGTAACAGCTGCGCTTTCGGAAGGCAGCATTGTCCTCAGCGGGCGGCTGCCCACCTGGGAGGAAGTGATCGAAGCATGTTCCCTGGCGGCCGAAAAATACAGTACCACCCATGTGGTCAATGATATTCGCTGCGATGAGGTGGGGGAGCAGTCTATCCGCATGCCCACCCTGCGGGATACTGCCCTGGAAGGCAGAAAGCCGGATGTCCTCATTATCGGCGGGGGCATTTCCGGGGCCTCCATCGCCCGGGAGCTCTCCAAGTGGAAGCTGGATATCCTGCTGGTGGAAAAGGAAGCCGATTTGGCATTGCAGGCCTCCGGCCGCAATGACGGCGAGGTCCACCCCGGCATTGATCTTTCCCGCGGCTCTCTCAAGCACCACTATGTCCGCCGGGGCAATGCCATGTACGATCAGCTCTGCCGGGAACTCGATGTTCCCTTTAAGCGGGTGGGACAGTATGTCTGTTTTGAAAAGGCCTGGCTCAAACCGCTCATTGCCCTCTATTGCCGCGTCCGCAAAAATCGGGACGGCATCGCCGATACCGAGCTCATCTCCGGGGAGGAGCTGCGCCGCCGGGAGCCCAATCTTCATTTCGCCTTTGCCATCTCCAATCCGTCCTCCGGCTGTGTCTGCCCCTATGGACTCACCATCGCCTATGCCGAAAACGCCGTGCAGAACGGTGCCGAGGTCTCGCTGGATACCGCCGTGCTGGGCATGGGGGTGCAGGATGGAAAAATACATAGCGTCACCACCAACCGCGGCACCGTTTATCCCGCTTTGGTCATCAATGCCGCCGGCGTCTTCGCAGAGGAAATCGCCGCCATGGCGGGGGACCGCTTCTTCTCCATTCATCCCCGCCGCGGCACCAATTCCATCCTGGATAAAAAGGCCGGGGCCTATATGCACACCATCGCTTCGGTCATGGATATTACCCGGAACACTCACCACTCCAAAGGCGGCGGCATTCTGCACACCGTCCACGATAACCTGCTGGTTGGCCCCGATGCCATAGAAACCTGGGAAAAAGAGAACACCGAAACCCACCGGGAAAGTATCGACCATGTGTTCCAAAAGCAGCAGCGTACCATGCACACCCTTTCTAGGGGGGATATCATTACCTACTTTACCGGGGTGCGCGCCCCCACCTTCGAAGAGGACTTTATCATCGAAATGGGCCGCAAAACCGGCAATATTCTGCACTGTGCCGGGATTCAATCCCCAGGGCTTACCACCGCCCCGGCCGTCGCGCTGGATATCGAAAAAATGGCGGTCGATTATCTTTCCGCGCTTAAACCGGTCGCAAGGAATGAAAACTACGATCCCATCCGCCACGGCCCGCCCGTCCTGCGGGAAATGGATGATGAAGGCCGGGCGGCGTTGATTCGGCAAAATCCCGATTACGGCGTCATCATCTGCCGCTGCGAGGAGGTAAGCAAGGGAGAGATCCTGGATGCCCTGCGTTCGCCCATCCCGGTTCCCACGGTCGATGGCATCAAAAAACGGGTGCGGCCCGGCATGGGCCGCTGCCAGGGAGGGTTCTGCTCACCGCTGGTCACTCAAATCATTGCCGAATTCCTGGGCTGTCCGCTGGAGGAGGTCAGAAAATCCTCCGAGCAAGCAGTCATCACCTTTGGCAAAACCAAATGACGAAGGAGGGAGAAAGCATGCTTACCGTTGATGTTCTGGTCATCGGCGGGGGACCGGCCGGGCTGGCCGCGGCCATTGCCGCCCACCAAAACGGCGCCCAGGTTCTTCTCATCGAGCGGGAAGCCCGCCTGGGCGGTATCCTCAAACAGTGCATCCACGATGGCTTTGGCCTGGTACGGTATGGAGAAAAGCTCTCCGGCCCGGAATACGCCGGCCGCTTCATCGATGAATTTCGTGCCCTGGGGCTGCAAGCGAGGACCCTCACCTTCGTTACCCGCATCCAAAAGACCTCCGAGGGCTTTGCCGTCACCCTGGTAAACCGGGATGGCGTGGAAACGGTGACCGCCAAAGCGCTGGTGCTGGCCACCGGCTGCCGGGAGCGGACCGCCAAGCAGGTCTCCATCCACGGCACCCGCCCGGCCGGGGTCTTTACCGCCGGGTGTGCCCAGCATTTTACCAATCTGCTGGGCCAGCTGCCCGCCCGGAAGTGCGTGATCCTCGGCAGCGGGGATATCGGCCTTATCATGGCGCGCCGCCTTACGCTGGAGGGCGCCCAGGTGCTGGGCGTTTATGAGGCCAAATCTACCCCCTCCGGGCTTACCCGCAATATCCACCAGTGCCTGCACGATTACAATATCCCGCTTTACCTTTCCCATACTGTTACCCGTGTCTTTGGGCAGGACCGGCTGACCGCGGTGGAAATTTCCCAGGTGGATGAGCGCATGACTCCCATCCCCGGTACCGAGCAGCTCGTGGAATGCGATGCCCTCATCCTTTCGGTCGGGCTTATCCCGGAAAACGAGCTGGCCGAGGGCCTTGGCGTGGCCATCGATCCCAAAACCAAAGGCCCCATCTGCGATGCCGGGCTGATGACCTCGGTTCCCGGCATCTTCTCCTGCGGCAATGCCCTGCATGTCAATGACCTGGTGGACTATGTTTCCGAAAGCGGAGAAGCCGCCGGAAAAAGCGCGGCCCGGTACCGTCCGGGGCAGCAAAGAACCCTCATTCCCATCACGGCGGGGGAGAGGCTGCTGTATGCCGTTCCCCAGCGGCTGGATGTCGCAGCCGACCGTTCTGCCGTGACCCTCTACTTCCGCAGCAGGGAAAACCTGGGCCCCTGCCGCCTTGTCATCACAGCCGATGGCCGGGAAATATACACCCGCCGATACCCCTTCCTCCGCCCGCCGGAGATGGAACGGCTGGAGCTGGATCTTTCCGCCCAGGCACTGACCGCGGCTTCACAGATCAAACTGGAAATTGAGGTGATGGAACATGACTGAGTTGACCTGCATCGTCTGTCCCCGGGGCTGCACCCTGCACATAGAGGAGCGGGACGGCCATTTTACCGTCACCGGCAATGCCTGTAAACGGGGGGAACAGTTCGCCACGGCCGAGATGACCTGTCCCACCCGCACCCTCTGCACCACGGTGCGCACCGTTTTCCCGGAGGTCCCGGTCATCAGCGTGCGCACCTCGGCCGAAATACCCAAGGATAAAATTTTCGATGTCATGCGGGAAATTAACCGCGCCTGCGTGACCCGCCCGATGAAGCGGGGAGAAGCGGTGCTGCCCAATGTGCTGGGCCTGGGGGCGGATATCATCATCACCTCCGGCCTGCTGGAAGAGAAAACCGAAAAGGAGAATGACCATGAGCAATAAACCGTACAAGGGCTTCGAGCCCAAGTGGCTGCTGACCCCCGCCCCGGCGGGCAGCTATCGTTCCATCTTCCGTTGGGGCGATCCCGAGTTTTTCAAGTATCCCAAGGAATCCCTCTACAAGATGATGAAGGAAACCTTCCAGATGACCGATGAGGACTTCCGGGATTACACCGATGATATCGGCTTTGATCAGGTCTCTCTCCCGGATCACCCCTCCCGCATCGCCCCGGAGCACCTGGAGGCGCTGAAAAAGATCGTCGGGGAAGAATTTGTCACCACCGGGGATTACGAAAGACTTTCGGTGGCCTACGGCTGCACCGGCTACGATCTTCTGCGCCTGCGCCATAAGCAGATCGACAGTCTGCCGGATGTGGTGGTTTATCCCGATACCACCGAGCAGGTAGAAGAGCTTGTCCATTACGCGGCGGAGCATAAGCTCCCGCTGTATGTCTACGGCGGCGGCAGCTCCGTCACCCGCGGCGTGGAGCCCATCAAGGGCGGTATCTCGCTGGATATGAGAAAGCACTTCAATAAAATTCTCAGCTTCAACGAGGTGGACCAGACCATCACCGTGCAGGCGGGCCTTTCCGGCCCCGCGCTGGAGGAAGCCCTGCAGGATGCCCCCAATCGCTTTGGCGCCAAGCGGCAGTATACCTGCGGCCACTTCCCGCAGTCCTTCGAGTACAGCAGCGTGGGCGGCTGGGTGGTCACCCGCGGCGCGGGACAGAACAGCACCTACTATGGCACCATTGCCGATATCGTCCTTTCGCAGAAGTACGCCACCCCCATCGGTCGTATCGTTACTCCACACTATCCTAGGGAGGCCACCGGCCCCGATCTCAACCAGATCATGATGGGCTCGGAGGGCACCTTCGGCGTCCTCACCGAAGTGACCCTCAAGGTATTCCGCTGGCAGCCGGAAAACAGAAAGCGCTTCTCCTACATGTTCCGGGATTGGGAGACCGCCATGGCGGCCGCCCGGGAGATGATGCAGTGCGAATGCGGCTACTCCTCGGTATTCCGCCTTTCCGATCCCGAAGAGACCCACCTGATGCTTAAGCTCTACAATGTGGATGAAACACCGCTGGCCCCGCTGCTGGATAAGCTGGGCTACAAGGATATGGAGCGCTGCATGTTCCTGGGCTTTACCGATGGCGAAAAGGGCTTTTCCAAAAATGTGGCGAAGAATATCCACCGCATTGCCCGCCGCTTCGGCGCCATGCCCATGACCGGTTATGTGACCAAGAGCTGGGAAAAGGGCCGCTTCAATGACCCCTATCTCCGCGATACCCTCATGGATTTCAGCGTCATCACCGATACGCTGGAGTGCAGTGTCAACTGGTCCAACATGGCGCAGGTGCACCGCGATGTGCGCGAGGTCTGCCATGCCCTGCCCAATACCATCGTCACCACCCACATGAGCCACTGCTACCCCCAGGGCGCCAACCTGTACTTCATCTTCATCACCCGGATGAACGATGCCGCTGAATTTAAGCGCTACCACACCACTATCCTGGATGCCATCCAGAAATCCGGCGCGGCCATCAGCCACCACCACGGCATCGGCAAGATGTTCGCCCCCTGGCTGGAAGGCTACATCGGCGAGAAGGAGTACGGCGTGTTCCGGGTGCTCAAGGATTACTTTGACCCAGATTACACCATGAACCCCGGCGGTACCATCGGCCTGGACCTAAAGCCCGAAGAAAAGAAGCACCTGAACGAACGGAAAGACTACCGCTGAGTTTAATATTTTCCTGCTGGCCCGGAGAACCTCGGTTTTCCGGGCTTTTTGGCACCCTTTTCCGGGGCGACGAGAGGAATCGGCGGATGCGGCGTCGCTGCCCTTGACAGGCATCAGCCCGTCTGCGCCGGGCATAAGCCTGCCTGCGGGTGCTCCTGGCCTCCCCGCGATCCTCCCGCCGCCCCTGCTTTTTGATATTTTGCCAAAGAAAAATCAAATTTGCTGTTGACAACAACATATGAGCGTGCTATCATATGAACAAGAAAACATATGAATGGAGGTCGAAATGATGCCAAAGCATGACCATACCGCCATCCTGCAAACGGTGCGGCAGGAGCTGCCCCCGGAGGAGCTGATCTGTGACCTTTCGGATCTCTTCAAGGTGTTCGGCGATACCACCCGCATGCGGATTCTGTATTCGCTGTTTGAATCCGAACTTTGCGTTTGTGCCATCGCCGAGCTGCTGGGCATGACCCAATCCGCCATCTCGCACCAGCTTAAGGTGCTGCGGGAAAATAAGCTGGTCGCCTCCCGCCGGGAGGGCAAGACCATCTACTATTTCCTGGCGGATGACCATGTCCGTACCATCATCGGGCAGGGCTTCGAGCACCTGACCGAGCATGACCACCATTCTCACCTCACCACTCATTCATCCAAGGAGGAAAATTGACATGAAAAAGACCTACATGCTGGAGGACCTGGACTGCGCCAACTGCGCCGCTAAAATGGAGGAGGCCATCTCCAAAATCGAGGGCGTGACCTATGCCCGCGTCAGCTACCTGGCTCAGAAGCTCACCCTGGAGGCCGATGACGCCCGCTACGATGACATTTTGGCCGAAGTAGTAAAGACCTGCAAGCGCGTCGAGCCCGATTGCCGCATCCTGCTCAAGTAATAGCTTCCGCCATCACCGGGGAAAGGGGATTACCGAAATGACAAGAAAACAGAAAAAGCATCTGGCCCGCATCATCGTCGCGGCGGTACTGCTGGCGCTGGTGTGGTTCGTTCTCCCGCTGGAGGGGGTCTGGCAGCTTTTGGCCTACTGTGTGCCGTATTTCATTGTCGGCTGGGATGTCCTGTGGGGCGCCATCCGCAAGATCCTGCACGGTGACCTGATGGATGAGGAATTCCTCATGTCGGTCGCCACCATCGGTGCCTTTGTGCTGCGGGATTACAAGGAAGCTGTGGCCGTTATGCTGTTCTATCAGATTGGCGAATGGTTCCAGGGCGTTGCCGTGGGCAAGACCCGCCGCAACATCACCCAGCTTATGGATCTCCGCCCCGATTACGCCAATGTGGTGCGGAATGGGCAGGAAGAAAAGGTAGACCCCGATGAAGTGGAGGTAGGGGAGACCATCATTGTCCGCCCCGGCGAAAAGATCCCGCTGGATGGCGTGATTTTGGAAGGCTCCACCGCCGTGAATACCGCCGCCCTGACCGGCGAAAGCCTGCCGCAGGATAAGGCGGAGGGCGATCAGGTCGTCAGCGGCACCGTCAATCTTACCGGCGTCATCACCGTGCAGACCCAAAGTGCCTACGGCGAATCCACCGCAGCCAAGATCCTGGAGCTGGTGGAAAATGCCGCCGACCAAAAGGCCAAGGTGGAAAGCTTCATCACCCGCTTTGCCCACTGGTATACCCCCTGCGTCGTGATCGGCGCCGCCCTGCTGGCGGTCATTCCGCCCCTGTTCTTCTCCCAGTCCTGGGGCACCTGGGTGGAAAGAGCCCTGGTATTCCTGGTTGTTTCCTGCCCCTGCGCGCTGGTCGTCAGCGTGCCGCTCACCTTCTTCGGCGGCATCGGCGGGGCTTCCCGCTGCGGCATCCTGGTAAAGGGCGCCGGCTATATGGAAACGCTGGCTAAGGCCAAAACCGTTGTATTCGATAAGACCGGCACCCTGACAAAGGGCAGCTTTACCGTCACCCATATCGTCCCCGCCGTTGGAACCGAGGACGACCTGCTGGCCTTGGCTGCCGCCGCCGAGAGCTTCTCGCATCATCCCATTGCCCAGTCAGTGGTGGCCGCCTACGGCAAGCCCATCGAAAAGGACATCGAGGGCGCCAAGGACCACACCGGCCGCGGCATCGAAGCCGTCATTGACGGCCGGCATATCTACGCCGGCAATGAGCGCCTGATGAAGGAGCTCGGCGTTCCCTGCCGGGAGGTCACCGAGGTCGGTACCGTCATCCATATGGCAGCCGATAAGGACTACCTCGGCTATTTGGTCATCGCCGATACCCCCAAGCCCGATTCCGCCGAGGCCATTCGGTCCCTGAAGGCCGAGGGCGTGGAAAAGACCGTGATGCTGACCGGCGATAAGACCGCCGTAGCCCAGGCTGTGGCTAGGGAGCTTGGCCTGGATGAATACCGGGCCGAGCTGCTGCCCGCCGATAAGGTGACCGCGGTGGAGGAGCTGCTGCAAACTGGTTCTCCTCTGGTGTTCGTCGGCGATGGCATCAATGATGCTCCTGTTTTGGCCCGCGCCGATGTCGGTGTCGCCATGGGCGCCCTGGGCAGCGATGCCGCCATCGAAGCCGCCGATATCGTGCTGATGGACGACGCCCCCAGCAAGCTTTCGCTGGCGGTACGGCTTTCCCGCCGCACCATGCGCATCGTCCGGCAGAATGTCGTCTTTGCACTGGCGGTCAAGGCGCTGGTACTGGTGCTGGGCGCCACCGGCGATGCCAACATGTGGATCGCTGTCTTTGCCGATGTGGGCGTGCTGGTGCTGGCCATCCTCAATGCCATGCGGGCCCTGCTGGTCCCCAAGCACTGATATTATCCATGTTTTTCTTCCGGCGGTCTGCCCTCCCTTGTGGGTCAGGCCGCCCCTTCTTGCGCTTTTACCCTATTTGCGGTAGAATCCTATCATCCAAAACCCCAAAAGGAGGCCGCCCATGCGAGAGATCACCGAAGCCCTGTTTGCCCTGCGGGATGAAAAATACCGTGCCTTCCATGCCGCCCTCATGCCGGGGGTGGCGTGGGAGCGCGTCATCGGGGTGCGGATGCCCGCCCTGCGCCGCTATGCCGCCGCCCTGGCCAAAACGCCGCAGGCCGCACTCTTCCTGCGGGAGCTGCCCCACACCTACTACGAGGAAAATAATCTCCATGCCCTGCTGCTGATGCGGGAAAAGAGCTTTGAGGCCCTGATGCCGTGGCTGGAGCGCTTTCTGCCGCGGATCGATAACTGGGCCACCTGCGACCTGTTGAAGCCCGTCTGCTTTGCCAAAAACCGCGAAAAGCTGCTGCCCTGCGTCACCCGCTGGCTGGGGGATGCCCACCCCTACACCGTCCGCTTCGCCATCGAGATGCTGATGACCCACTACCTGCGGGAGGATTTTTCCCCGGAGTACCCGGCCTGGGTGGCCGCGGTGGAAAGCGATCACTACTACATCCGCATGATGCAGGCGTGGTATTTCGCCACGGCGCTCGCCTTCCGGTATGAGGAGATCCTGCCCTACCTCACCGAAGACCGCCTTTCCCCCTGGGTACGGCAAAAGACCATCCAAAAGGCAGTGGAGAGCTTCCGCGTCCCCCCGGAGCACAAGGCTGAGCTCAAGGCTCTGCGCCGCTGAACAGCCCCTCATCTCACCCCGGAACCGCCCGTTCCGGGGCTTTTTTTACAGTTTGTTCATCCCCTGCGTTTGCCTTTTTTGCCGCAGTATGGTAAAATATCCGCACAAAACCATTTTTAGGAGTGACTTATGCTAAAACGATGGACGGCGCTGCTGCTGGCGGTCATGCTGATATTTTTGACTGCCTGCGGCGCGCAAAAAGAATACAAACTGTCCGCGGTATTTGCCGCCGCGGAGGAAGACCGCCCTCAGTGGCTGGCCGATCCTGATAACGCCGCCCTGTGGGATCAGCTGGGCCTTTCCGGCTCGGTCATCTCGGATGGCGACCCCACCACCCTGACCATCGGCGCACAGCACTGGGTGCTGCAGCCTGCCGCGGTGGAGGGGAAAGCCGTGACCCTGTGCTACTGCGTTGATGAGCAAAACCGGCCCCTTCTGGATCTGCGGGCCTCCTTCGGCATCAATGTGCTGCCGGTGGAGGATTGGACCGCCTGCGAGGATCTTTTCATCGTGCGCGTGTGGGCGCAGCTGGGCGGGGAGCTGCCGGAAAATTATCTTTCCGGGGAGGATGAGGGCCTGAAGCGCTATGCCGTTCTTCTCACCGATCCCATCACCGGCGAAAGCGCCAGTGCTGTTGCCGCCGATGCCGAATTACAGGCTCTCCTGGCCGATGGCGAGCCCCATGCCCTGTGCCTGCGGCTGCGGGCCATGCGGCAGGGGGAACCGACCCTCCGGGTCGTCACGGTGCTGTGCCAGGGCTGGCTGGAAAAGGAATCGGTGCTGCGGGCACAGTCGGAGCAGCTCCTGTGGGCCGCCCGCCACGGGGAAAATGACACCCTGCGCCTGCTGCTCAATGAGGGCAATATTTCGGTGACTGACCGCAATGGCGACGGCCTGCTGTGGGCCGCGCTGCAAAGCGGCAATGCCGAAACGGTGGAGCTGGTGGTCAAGGCTGGCGTCACCGGGGAAAACCACAATCTCTACTGGGCGGAGCCCGCCGCCCTTACCATAGCGGAGCGCCAGGATTGGCAGCAGCTGCTTTCCACCCTGGAGGAGCAGCACACCGATACCGGCTGCACGGCGCCTTCCATTGCCTACTACTGCACCGCCACGGGGAATGCCGAACGGCTGTCGCTTTACCTGGCCCATTTCCCGCTCTCGGCGGAGGAGGCCGCCCTTTCCGAAGGGGACAGCACCACCGTGGCCCTGCGCTACGGGGTGGAAAGCGCCCAAACCGGCAATCTGCTGGACCTGGCTGTGGCCAATGATGATACCGAAACCGCCGCCGTACTGCTGCAAAATGGGGTCACGGCCTCGCCGCTGCTGCTCAAAAAGCTGCAGGCCTCGCCCACTACCCTTTCCAATGAGATGCTGGCGCTGCTGGGCAGCTACCGGTACTTTGGCGTGCTGGATGAGGTGCTGGCCGATTACCGCGCGTTCAAGGAGAGCTACGAGGCCGTGGCGGGGGAGAGCTGCCGCCGCTTCGAGCGGGATTACGCAGCCTACTGCGAGGCCATGGAAAAGGGCGATAGCTTTGCCGCCGCCGGCATTATGGATAGCGGCCTGCTCGATGAGATCGTGGGTCAGCTGCAGGCGGTGCAGAATGTGGCAAAGCCCGAGACCGAGGCCATCAACGCCCTGTGGGACCTGATGTACGAGTACGCCGATATGATGGACACCGCCGGCTACTACTACAAGCGCATCTCCCTCAGCACCTATGTGGTCACCCGCCGCTACTACCGGGCCCTTTTTGAAAACCGCCTGGGCCGGGCCCACGCCCTTTACGAGGAATTCAAGCACCAGACCGCCGTTTACGATGGCCTTTTGCAGAACTGGGCCGAATAAATCTAACCGAAAGAAGGCTTTTTTGCGTGATTTATTACCTTACCGGCACCGGCAACAGCCGCTGGGCCGCGCAGCTGCTGGCGGATCACCTGCACGATACCGCCGAGGATGCCGCCCCCGCCCTCAAAAGCGGCCTGGCCCCCTCCCTGCATTCCGAAAGTCCATGGGTCTTTGTCTGCCCCACCTATGGCTGGCAGATTCCCCATGTCTTTGCCGATCTGCTGCGCCGCACTGGCTTTGATGGCAGTAGAAAAGCCTATTTCGTCCTCACCTGCGGGGATGATATCGGCGCGGCCGGGCCCCGTCTGCGTAAGCTCTGCGGGGAGCTTGGCCTGGAATACCGCGGCGTGTGGCCGCTGGTGATGCCGGAAAACTATGTGGCTATGTTCCCGGTGCCAGGAGAGGAAGAGGCGAAGAAGATCATTGATGCCGCGCGGGAGCCCCTTCTGGAAGCCGCCGCCCTCATCGCGGGGGATCAGCCCTTCCCGGAGAGAACGCTGACTCTGACCGACCGCCTGAAAAGCGGTATCGTCAATCGCTTTTTCTACCGCTTCTGCATCAAAAGCGGCCCCTTTTACACCACCCCGGCCTGCAATGGCTGCGGCCGCTGCGCCAAAATGTGCTTTACCAACTGCATCGTGATGCGGGAGGGCAAGCCCCACTGGGAGGGACACTGCACCCACTGCATGGCCTGCATCTGCGGCTGTCCCCAGCGGGCCATAGAGTACGGCAAAAAGAGCCAGGGCAAGCCCCGCTACCGCTGCGAGGAATACACCGGGTGAGCTTTGGCGGAAAAATGCCGCTTTTTTGCGATGAAACCGCCCTTTTTGTGCAAAATAGTGCTTGCAAAGCCTTGCAATTTGTGATACAGTATTATTTGGAATATGGTAGTAGAAAGAAAGAGTGGGGCGACCCGCTCTTTCCTTTATGTTAGGAGGCAAAGCGATGGCCAAAAAGAATACCGCCGCCATAGCGGAGGAGCTGGCAGCCCCCATCCTAGAAGAGATGGGCCTGCAGCTGTGGGATGTCGTCTACGAGAAAGAGGGCAGCGGCTGGTACCTGCGGTACTATGTCGATAAAGAGGGCGGCATCGATATCAATAGCTGCGAAGCCTTTTCCCGGGCGATCAGCGATGTGCTGGATGAAGCCGATCCCATCGATGGCAGCTACACGCTGGAGGTTTCCTCCCCCGGCATCGAGCGGCAGCTCACCCGCGATTGGCACTTTGAGGCCCTGATGGGCCAGCAGCTCCTGGTGCGGCTCATCCGCCCGGTGGAGGGCGTGCGGGATTTCATCGGCACCCTTACCGATTACCGCGATGGCACCATGACCCTGCTGCTGGATGAAGAAACCGAAATGAATGTGGAGCGCGGCGAAACCGCGTTTATCCGTCTGTATAATGATTTTAGTGGAGGAGTAAGCAAATGAGCGCTGCAAGAGCCAAGAAGAAACCCCAGGAGGAATTCAACCTCTTTGATGCCCTGAAGATGCTGGAGAAGGAAAAAGGCATCCCGGTGGATTACATGATCGAAAAGATCCAGACCGCCATCGCCCAGGCCATCAAGAAGGACCCCTTTAACAGCGAAAACAGCGTGGTGGAGATCGATCCCGAGACCGGCCGCTTCTATGTGGCGCTGCGCAAGGATGTCGTGGAGGAGGTCGAGGACCCCACCACCCAGATCAGCGTGGAGGACGCCGCCAAGTACCAGAGCGGCATCACCGCCGGAAGTGTGCTGGAGGTTGCCCTTGATCCCAAAAAGTTCGGGCGCATCGCGGCTCAGGCGGCCAAATCCTCCATCCATCAGGGCATCCGGGAGGCCGAAAAGGGCCTGCTGCTCAAGGAGTATGAGAGCCGCCAGCACGATATTGTTTCCGCCAAGGTGCTGCGGGTGGACCCCGTCCGCGGCAATGTCACCCTGGAGATCGGCAACAGCGAAGCCGTGCTGCCCAAGACCGAGCAGATCCCCGATGAGACCTTCACCGAGGGCCAGCGCATCAAGGTGTATGTGGTGGATGTGCAGAATACCGAAAAGGGCCCCCGCCTTATGATCTCCCGCACCCACCCCGGTCTGGTCAAGAGATTGTTCGAGATGAATGTCCCCGAAATTTACGATGGCACCGTCGAGATCCGTTCCATCTCCCGTGAGGCGGGCTCCCGCAGCAAGCTGGCCGTTTCCAGCCGGGATGAGAATGTGGATGCCATCGGCGCCTGCATCGGCCCCAAGGGCGCCCGTGTCAATACCATCGTGGAGGAGCTGGGCGGCGAAAAGATCGATGTCGTCAATTACAGCGATGACCCCGCCGCCTACATTTCCGCGGCGCTTTCTCCCGCCACCGTTCTGGGCGTGGAGATCCTGGATGCCGATACCCACAGCTGCCGCGTCACCGTGCCGGATCACCAGCTTTCGCTTGCCATCGGCAATAAGGGCCAGAACGCCCGCCTGGCGGCCCGCCTGACCGGCTGGAAGATCGATATCCGTCCCGAAAGCGGCTTCTACGGCGAGGATGAACCCGCCAAGGAAGAGTAATCATAAAGAAAGGAGGCACCCACAGTGCAGCAAAAGAAGATCCCCGTAAGAATGTGCGCCGGCTGCGGCGGGCATTTCCCCAAAAGAGAGTTGGTACGGGTTGTCCACACCCCGCAGGGAGAGATCCACATGGACCTCACCGGCAGAATGGCCGGCCGCGGCGCTTATCTCTGCCGCAATGCCGAGTGCCTCCGCAAGGCACAGAAGGCCAAAAGGCTGGAGCGTGCCTTCCAATGCCCCGTACCCGATGAGGTGATGGCAAAACTGGAAGAGGAGCTGAACGCCGCCGATGAATGATGTGACCCAAAGAAAGGTGCTGGGATTCATCTCCCTGTGCCGCCGGGCCGGCCGGCTCACCACCGGCATGGATGCCGCCGTGGAAAAAGCGGAAAAAGGGGAAGCCCATCTTCTCCTGCTGGCGCGGGATCTTTCCCCCCGCAGCGCCGCGCGGCTCCGGCAAAAGCTGCCGGACATCCCGGTAATTTCTCTTCCCTGTACGATGCAGACCCTCAGCCACTATACCGGCAAAAATACCGGCATCCTGGCGGTCTGCGATGAAAACTTCGCCGGTGGTATCCGGGCAATGATGAGTGATGATGAGGAGGACTTGGATAGATGATCGAAAAAGTTAAACTGAACGAGGTCGCCAAAGACCTGAATATAAGCGGCAAGGACCTGACCGCGCTGCTGCAGGAGCGCTTCGGCGGTGAGGCCAAAAAGCCGCAGACGGTGCTCTCCGGCGAGGAGCTCAATTTTGTGATGGAGCACTACACCCAGCAGCACGCCGTCAGGGACTTTGGCGAGTACTTTAAGCTGGGCGAAAAGAAGGCGAAGCCCGCCGAAAAGCCTGCCGAAAAACCCGCTGAAAAGCCTGCCGAAAAGTCTGCTGCCCCGGCCGCAAAGCCTG
>ERZ1026780.1232-NODE-1232-length-17496-cov-9.789003_pt1 | contig 17496 bp, 14 predicted proteins | sample MGYA00380126_ERZ1026780 | MGnify/ENA primary metagenome ERZ1026780 (study PRJEB33269, sample SAMEA4719762) | human gut metagenome | biome: human-associated habitat; feature: organic feature; material: feces | place: Cameroon | collected 2013-10 ... | reverse complement strand
CGACGCGCAGGGTCAGGTTTTCGTTTTGCAGTTCGATCATGGCTCAGTCCTTCGCCGCCGGATACTCGTTGCAGAGCAGACGGTACGGCGCTTCATCTTCTTCGATCTTCGGGAAGCGTCCGACCGGCGGATTGAAACGGTTGTCGGTGTTGTCGTCGTTGCACTGGCTGACCTCACCCAGTAGGACAGCGCCGGTGCCCGGTTCGACCTCGAAATCGTGATACATATACTGCTGGATATGGATGCTCTCGCCCGGCGTGAGTTTTACCTGCGTCCCGGCAGGAACAGTGTAGGTTCTGCCGTCGCAGTGGACGGTCACGTCGGATTCCTTGTCGATTGACTCGTCGGGCAGACTGTTGTAGACGCGGATGAGGATGTTTCCGCCGCCGCGGTTGATGATGTCCTCGGTCTTGTACCAGTGGAAATGATTCGGGGAATACTGCCCCTCTTTCATGTAGAGCAGCTTCTCGGCGTAGACTTTCGGGTACTTCTCCTGCATGGCACGGTTGCCGTTGCGGATCGTGATGAGCGACATACCAACCTTGTCAAAATCTCCGAGGCCATAGTCCGTAATATCCAAGCCGAGCATGCAGTCGCGGACTTCGTCGTATTCGTGTCCCTTGGTTTTCCATTCTTCGGGTGTAAAGCGGCAGAACGGCGGCAGGTAGCAATGCTCCCGCGCGCACATGGCTTCGAGTTCTTTTAAGGCTTTGTTGATCTCACTGCGTTTCATTTCTTTTCTCCTTTTATTTCGCAGAGCAAAATGACGCTCCCATGCAAAACGTCTTCACCTGATGCGCTTTAATGATTTGTTCTTCGCAAGCCATTTCAACTGGTGTCTCAAAAAAATCCACCGGTTCAAGCGGAAGTCGCTTTCCGTGCACTTGTGCAGAAACGCTGCCATTTTTCCCTTCCATCTCATATACGCGGAAATAGATTGCCGTGTTTTTCTGATATACCGTAGATACGTACACATTCTCAGACAGCTTTAGTTCGAATTTTTGCTTCTCGATCAGTTTTGCCATTTCTCCAGAAATCGGAACGCACGGATGACTGTATTCCAACGCACGTCGATGGAGCTGTGCTTGTTCCCATGTCCCCTGAAATGGATAAATTGCAAAATGCGTATGGTATATTCCATTTAAGAAATACTCGGCATCCGATTTGTCTGCGTAGCAACCGGCCTGCCGATTCCATGTTGCTTCGTCCTGGTACGCTCGCAGATTTTTTGTGTGATCCCACACATAATACATAGAGAACGCGACCGGAAGGCTAAGTGCACCATCTATTTCTCGCACTGCACATTGCACGCCTTGATTAAACACTGCAAATCCGTTTATTCCATCTGAAAGAGCTGCCCAGTAGTTGCATTCCAGCGACTGTCGGTTGGATTCGGTAACGCCGAACGGCTGGTCATGCCACCCCATGGAGTCATCCGAAAGATTCGGATAAAACTTCAAACGCAATTTTTCTTCATGTTGGAATGCAGAGAACGTATCTTTGGTATCATTACTACGCCGACCAACATACTGTCTGTTCATTTCGACAGTAATCTGAATATCCACACGGGGATGATCGTCATAAAATGTCCATTGTACAGAATACGGAATTTCTCCGACTCTGCCCGTATCAGTCAAAACCATGCAGCTATTTCCCGCTTTAGCACTCCACTGTCCTTCCGCAACGCAGGGAATACCGCTGATATTGCCTGCAAGGATGCCGCTTCTGCGGTCGGATAAGAATATTTCTCTGTTTGCGTTTTTATCCCACATGCTAGAGAATCCACCATAATCGCACAATTTAGCTGTGTAAAATGGTGTGGACAATACATTCTCTTTCAATCTGCTGCGGCATTGATTTGAAAAAACACCCTCTTTCACAGAGAATGGGTTCTGCCTCTGTGCATCCTCTCGGCACCATGGCAGTGGGTTGAACAGGTATGGGCTCTCTGTTGCAAGAACATCTGCCTCAATGCGTTGCAGCTTTTCCTCGCCTCTCGCAAAAAATTTTCTTGCATCTTTTTCAAGTCCGACAATCTGTACATCGTGGTGCTGTGATATCAGCAGCATCTTCCAAGCGTCTCTAAGGTCTTCTTCATGCGCATGTCGGCCTGCCACTGTCCGCAATGCGTCTAGTAGTTCCAACGTATATAGCCGAGACTCAAATTTCCGACATTTTTCCCAGATCCAGTTACCGCACAATCCCCATGGCATACGTACATGGAAGTCATTTATACTTGTCTGCACGTCAAGCTCCGGTTCTCCTGCCGCATCAAGGATTTCTGTGTCCAATACCCAAGGGAACTCGTCACATTTGTCATACTTGGCTACTAATGCTTCCTGTTGTCTGGGATCATCTGCACGAAATGCAATCAGATTTTTTATGCGCCCGCCAAAGCGCTCACAGAATTCAGTCAGGTCTCCCCACGGTGCATCTGCCGGATAATCCAACAGGATTTTGTTATCCATTGTGTTTGCGCCAAAAAGCGTAAACTCCAGTGTTCGCCGGTCATGGGTATAGCCATTTACCGCACAATGACATTGTTCACCTGGATACGTCGGAACAGTTGGGACAGCCATTTCGCCGTCGAGACCGCGCCACAAAATGCAAGAAGCCGGAAATTCCGGATTTGTACCATACATACAAAAAGACGTACGCATGACCGCGCCGCGAAAACCAGCCTGTGCAATAAGCTGCGGGATTTGCGCGTGCATGCCTTGCTCAGACATAATATAAATCCATGGGCGCACACCGAAATGTTCTAAATCCGTCCGAATACCTTCGGTCAACTGGCGGACATTGGACTCTCCATTAATATAATAGGAGAGAGGCTGTCCATAGCTGCTTGCTCCGATTTGAATTCTTCCCGGATACTCTTTCAGCATATTTTTCATAATTTGAAGGAGCTCTGGATCTTCTTCGGCGAGGTTATCATAGGTGTACGCCTCATTATCCCATCCGTATTTAATGCTGTGATATTTTCTCAGTCGCACTTCTTCGTCGCAAAATAACCGGCGCATCTTTTGACTTCCCCAACATACTTTTCCAACATGCTCATAATTGGCAATATAGCATTTCTTTTTCATGAAATCTCTCCTAATTGATACTTTCCAGGGTATGTCGCTCACCTAAAATCATTTAATCACAATCCCGTATTAAGTAAAGTTTAAATTCCCTTGTTTATTCTAAAAAACGGCCATTTCGAGTATATTGTCTGCTTTTTAAATGAACTGCCGGATTTCAAACTTGCTTGTCTAAGCCGTTTTGCGTTATATTCGAAGCACACAAAGCATCAATATAAAATCAAAAATGATTTGTGTAGAATGCCCTACATTGCAAAAAGACGAGCTGCCACATAATTCAATTTAGAGGCAGCGGTGGAGAGAGGAAATGAAAATGATGCAGCAGAAACGCAAAATGCAAAAGAAAAATGACTTAGTCTTAACCGGTATGGCATTACCGCCCGCACTGTTCATTTTTGTTTTCTCATATCTTCCCATGCTTGGGCTTATAATTGCTTTCAAAGATTTCAAAGTGTCAAAGGGGATTTTAGGAAGCGCATGGTGCGGACTAAAGAACTTTAAGTTCTTCTTTCAATCAACAGATGCATGGATCGTGTTGCGCAATACCATTGGCATGAATCTTCTCTTTATCGCGTTGACGTTGGTCGTTTCTGTTGCAATTGCCTTGATGCTGAATGAGCTTCGTAGCCGCAGAACAGTTAAGACAATTCAAACGATCATGTTCTTCCCATATTTTCTCAGTTGGGTTGTCGTGTCCTACATGTTATATGCTTTTCTAAACCATAATTACGGTATTATCAATACTGCACTGGCCGCATTGGGACTTCCGTCAGTCGCGTGGTATAGCGAATCAAAATACTGGCCGTGGATCCTTACGTTTATGTATATCTGGAAAAACGCTGGATACAACGCCATCATTTACTATGCCAGCATAATGGGGATTGATGAGAGTTACTATGAAGCAGCTGCAATTGACGGCGCTACGCGCCGTCAGATTACTTGGCGTATCACGTTGCCGCTCCTAAAAAAAATTATTATTTGTATGACACTTCTGCAGATTGGTCGTGTCATGTATTCTGATTTTGGTCTGTTTTATCAGCTTCCACGAGATATGGGCGCATTGTTCTCCACTACGCAAGTTCTCGACACTTATATTTTCCGCATGCTTCGTGTAACCGGAAATGTAGGCGTCAGCGCTGCAGTCGGCTGTTTCCAGGCAATTGTCGGTTTTATTCTGATCATGGCAGCAAACGGTGTCGTCCGGAGAATCGATAAAGAAAGCGCAATGTTTTAATTTGGATGTCAAAGGAGAGGTATTAATATGCAAAAAAGTAGTACCCATGAGCGGATCATATATGGAATCATTCTCAGCCTGTTTTGCGCAATATGTATCGTCCCAATTATTGCTGTTCTTTCGATTTCCCTATCCAGTGACAAAGAAATCATCATGAACGGCTATAGTCTTCTTCCGAGGGGATTTTCTCTGGAGGGATATAAATTCGTATTTAAAGACTACCTCCGGGTACTGCGCGCATACGGCGTGTCCATTTTTACAACGATTGCAGGCACAGTGTTGGGGCTGATTCTGAATGCAATGATGGCGTATGTTCTTTCAAGGCCAAACTACGGTCACCGTTCAAAACTGACTGTCTTTCTTACAATTCCTATGGTCTTGAGCGGAGGCCTTGTTCCGACATATATGCTCATAACACAATTTCTTCATTTAAAAAACAATCTCCTTGTATTAATCCTCCCGATTGCGGTCGTTCCGTGGTATATCATTATGATGCGAACCTTCTTCGCACAGATTCCGTATGAACTGTCTGAGGCGGCAATCATCGATGGTGCCGGCGAACTGCGAATCTTCTGGCAGGTAATTTTGCCGCTGGCAAAACCTGCACTTGCCACAGTCGGAATCTTTTTGGCTCTGGCGTACTGGAACGACTGGTATTATCCGATGCTTTATATCGAAAACAGCAATTTGGTTAATCTCCAGTACATGTTGTATCGTATGATGCGGGAAGTTCAGGAACTTACACGCAATGCCGCTCTCTCCGGCATGGGGATTTCTGCCGCCGACATGCCTACGGAATCAATGCGAATGGCCATGTGTCTCGTCGCGGCCGGTCCTATGTTGGTCGTATTCCCGTTTTTCCAAAAGTATTTTGTAAAGGGCTTGACTGTAGGCGGCGTAAAAGGGTAATTTGTTAGGCAAGAAAAACCAGCCTATCAAAAATAAAAAGAAAAAGGAGAACCAAATGAAAAAGTATCTGTCCCTGATCTTAGCAATTGTGCTTGTGCTTGGCTGCTGTGCCTGCACAGCAAAGGCTCCTACCGAGGACACTACCCCAGCAACCACCGCAACAAATGAAGCAAACGTTTCAGAAGAAACATCACAGACCCCCGCACAGCAGGAACCTGTTACTCTTAAATTCTACTGCTACGCAGGTGAACAGGCAGATCAGCAGCGTGTATTTGATGAACTGAATAAATATTTCCAGGAAAAATACAATACGACCGTTGATTTCCAGTTCGTTATGGGTTCCTATGCTGACAAGATGAATATTATCATTAACTCAGGCGAAGAATACGACGCATGCTTCACCTCCAACTGGACGAATGATTATGCGACAAATGTATCCAAAGAAGCTTTTGTCGATATTTCTGACATGCTGGAAAACTATCCTGCACTCTATAGTGCGATGCCGGAAGACTACTGGTCCGCAGCTACGATCAATGGTGGCATTTATGCAGTTCCGAATGTCCAGATCGCAGCACGGCAGCCTGCCATGTATTTCATTACAGAACAGATGGAACAGATTGGCCTGACAGCAGATGATGCCACAAACTGGTCTTCTGTCCTTGATGCAAAGGATTATCTTCAGGCTGCGTACGACATGGACGGCTCCAAGTTTGGCGGTATTACTTCTGATCAGCTCGCAGCTTATTGTGGCTATGAGCTGATGAGCAATATTTACTGCGGTGCAGCTGTTAAGATGGATGATCCTACTTGTACAGTTGTCAACTTCTTTGAAACAGAGGAGTTTAAAACACTTTGCGACCAGATGGTTGAATTGCAGGACGCAGGTCTTGCTGATGCACAAGCTGCAATCGACGGAGACTACACAGTTTCTCAGCGCATGGCAAAGAGGCTGTCCTTCCAAATTTCCGGAACGGCAAAACCGGGCGGAGACGTTGAAGCATCCAATAAGTTTGGGTATCCTACGACGCTTGTTGGCGCAGGCACTCCAATCTTGACGACTGGCGGCATCATTGCCACCATGTGGGGCATCTCCACAACGTCCAAACATCCGGATCGCGTCCTGCAGATTCTCGAACTGTTCCTTACTGATCCGTATGTTATGAACACAATTTCCTACGGCATTGAGGGCGTTCACTATGAGCTGATTGACGGTTTTGCACAGTCAATCGATGGTGCTGGCTATGCGCCTAGCTGCTCTTGGGCTTTTGGTAATGTGTTCCTTACGACTCCGTACGTTGGCCAGCCCGCCGACGTTTGGGAGCAGACGAAAAAGCTTAATGAAGAAGCTACTGTCTCGAACCTGATTGGCTTCAGCTATTCGAATGCAAATGTGCAGTCCGAGATCACTAATATAACGTCCGTCTCAAAGGAATATATTGGAATAATCACTGGGCAGATGCCTGTCGAAGAAACGCTTACCGTATTCCTCGACAAACTGAACTCTGCTGGTATTGACGTTGTCATTGCCGACGCGCAGGCGCAAGTCGACGCATTTCTCGGCAAATAACCTGTAAAGTTGCGTATGTGCGCCCCATGCTCTTTTTGGGGCGCACACTTTTCACACGGTCTTTATATTGTGGTATTTTTATATTCAATATGGTAAACTTTAATATATGATTTATCGCTGATTACGAATGACAAACGCGGAGGCATAAGCATGAGAAAGCGTTCTGATTTAAACGCGAAGATTGGACAGCGGATATCGCGGGGGCTTATTTCACTTCTTCGCCCAATAACAGCATGTATCCTTGTTACGCTTGGCTTGTTTGCGATTCTGGTCAACGTCGTGTTGAGTCCGATTCTACTAAAACAGGCCCTACAAAATGCAGAACGTTCTCTGGATATAATCGATGTGGAATTATCGGATATGCAAAAAAGTGCGCGTGAAACGGCCGCATACACGCTGCTGTCAGAGTCTTGTATTCCTCTGTTAAATGCAACCTCATCCAAATCAATTACCGCCAACAACACAGTAAATGGTTTGCGCCAGCTTCGCCTGTTTACGAACAGCAACAGTAAGCTCGACTCGGTTTCAATTATGAACCGCAAAGCCGGTTACATTTTCTCCACACAGCAGGCCCCAATAATTACCTCATCCGAGAACGAGGAGATTTTCCCTGAATGGTTGACCAAGGAAACCGCCGGAACCTTTTTTAAACGCACAATCATGACCGAAGTCAACAACAAAATGCTTGTTGCGCCGCACGATGTATATACATATGTTGCACCAAACATCTATGAAAATGGAATACTTCAAAGCGCTGTTGTGGTCAATCTATCTCTGGATTATCTTGAAGACCGAATTACGAAGTCATTCGATCTGAGTACATCCTACTTGCAGATCACAGATGAACAAAAATCAATCATTCAGTTTGATATTGACTCCTTTTTTTCAGATCCAGCCGTATGTGCTATTTCCCATGAAATGTCAGAGAAGCAGCTTTGCACAAAAGAAAAGACCATTCATGGTGAAAGATGGCTGTTCATCTGCAAAACGTCCAGCCTGCCCAATATCCGTCTGTTTGCAGTATATAAATGCAGTTCCATTTATTATACGGTTTATCAAATCCAGAGAATCATAGTCATTCTATTCTTCGCAATTCTTTTGCTTGGCGTTTTGCTTTCATTTGGAACGTCCGCCTTCATTCACTCCAAAATCAAGGAAAAAGATAGCGCCTACAAAACACTTGCAGCGCAGTCCGAGAAGAACGCTGCGTTCGCACGGCAAAAGTTCTGGCAAGACTATATGTCTTTCCGAGGGCAACAAACGCCGGAACAACTCGCCGTCAGAATACACGAACTGCATTTAGATAATCTCTGTCAGGGACACTTGGTTTTGATGCATCTTGAATTTGGCAGTCTATCAGATGAATCTACTACCCGCACAGCAGAGGCAGACATGCTGAATCTGTTCTTGCGCGTTTTTCATAGGCTTTCGCCTGCGTTTTTATTCTCTTTTCGCGGAGATTACTTATTCTTGCTCCGTATGCAAAATACAGATTCTTCGTGTTCTATGACAACACTTGCACAACAGTTTACGGAGGAATCTGTTTGCCATTTTGAACTGATTGGAAGCGAAAACATCGTAAATCTAGACGAATATCCGATGCTATGGAAGCAATTCGCCATGGCTGTGCCGCAGATGTTCTTCTATCCCATTGATTCATATCAATTGCTTTCTTCCGTGTTGAAGGAACATAAAGATAGCTCGCTAAAAAGTAATACCAATCTCTTGCAACGAATTCCGCTCACTGTTGCAAGCGGCGATCTTACGGCCTCACTTGCTTTATTTGAACAGTACGAGTCTTCTTTGCGTACAAAGACCTATGAAAGCTACTTCAACTGTATCACGCAAGTCGTTTTGGGAATTGTTGATCTGTTGCAGCGGAAGCAGACTCTGTTGCTCATTGATGTCAACGAGGAGTTAGCGTTTGACGTTTTTTGCAGCGCCGCAAAAAATTGCAAAAAGGTTTCCCTGCTTTGTCTCCTCGTGCAAAAATACATAACAGATGCTGTTGCATATTTGAATGGAGCCGAAGCAACACCTATCGCTAAAGATAAAGCCAGCCAGATATGCGATTATGTCCGTGAGAACTATGGCAGCAGCCAACTTACAAATGTGGAAATTGCAGAGAGATTTGGTGTCTCACCAGATTATCTCAGAAAAATTTTCAAGGCTGCGACCGGGAAATCTCTCTCAGAGTATATTTCTTATATACGACTAACCGCAGCTGCGGACTTAATCCGGTCTTCAGATTGTGCTTTCAGTGAGATTGCAGCCTCCTGCGGATTTTCTAACATTAATTACTTTTACACCTGTTTCAAAAAGTTTTACGGTGTTACGCCAAAGGCCTATCGTACTATCCAAGCGACAAATGGTTCACTGGATACTCACGCAACAAATTAAAAAGAAAGGGAATGCAAAATGAAACGAATTGCTCGTCGAATTTACGTCAAACCTGACCGTTTAGAAGGCTATAAACAACAACATGCGAATATCTGGCCGTCCATCGCAAACGCGATTGAAGCCGCAAATTTACATAATTATTCGATCCACTATTTAGATGGGGAACTGTTTGCATACATGGAATACACCGGCGATGATTACGCTGCTGACATGAAGCGTCTGGGTGAATCCGAAGATATGAAGCAGTGGTGTCGGATCTGCAGCGAGATGCAGGTCAGTCCAGGTCTCCCTGACGGAACATGGGTCGACATGGAAGAAGTTTTTTATCAGGCATAGTTCCAATTTAGCTACAAGAAAACCCCAGTTCAGCGTTAAGCAAAACTAGGGTTTTCTCTGTAAAACGTTGAAATCAAATAGATATATACGCCTATGATGGATAAACACAGCACGCTTCGTGCAAAGGATACTAAGTTATGTATTCAGTTTGGTCTTCCATGATTGCATTGAAAACGCAGTAAGTATGACACAAGGCTGAGGAAACACGGTTATAGCCTCCCATATGTTAATTGGAATTCCGAATTCATACGCAAAAACGCTTTTCCGCTTTTTCTTGAACTATACAGCAACACTACTGCATTCAAGTCTATAGAGAAAGGTTTCCAATGAATATATTCCCTGCTGATGTTAACATTTCAAAAATCCATACTGTTATGTTATTTGGTTCTGCGAATTACATGCAAAATGAATGGGACTACTATCCATCTGCCTTGTATTGTAACGAATTGATTTTTTTCCTTGACGGCAAGACTGAGGTTTTTTTTAAGGGAAAATCTTTTATGCTCCAAAAAAACTCCATGCTCTTTCTTCCCAAAGGGATTCAAGACGCAAATTATCATGTACATCGTTTTTTATATGGGCAGTGTATCGATATATATTTTGACGTCGATGCATCACTACCAAGGGAAGCCATTCATTTAGAAAACAATGAACTGGCACTCCGCTCCCTATTTATTAAGCTTTTCCACACATGGTCGGAAAAAACAGGCACATATTACACCAAAGCAATGGCGCTTTTCTATGAAATCATTTCCCTATGCAATATCAATACCTTTATCTATATGCCATCTTCTTCTCGTTCGCGACTGTATTCTGCATCACAGTATCTAGCTCAGCATTATCTGGAGCCCAACTTCGACGTTCAAGTCCTAGGCCGGGTATCTGGTTGGAGTTATTCTTATTTTAAAAGACTTTTTACCGCAAACTATGGTATGCCGCCTATAAAATATTTGACACAACTACGGATGAACCATGCAAAAGAGCTTCTTATTACACAAATGTATTCTGTGTCTGAAGTTGCTGAGAAATGCGGTTATTCAGATCTATATTATTTTTCTGCAGCCTTTAAGCGTTTTTTTGGTGTCTCTCCATCCGCATATAAATTTAATAAGAATCTGCCGTGAATGACGGTAGATTCTTGCTGCTCGCAACCATCAAACCTAACCGCGCATACCTATTTAAGAAGATCTGTACGAAACTGTGATCACCAACCTTTTCCTGCAGACCACTTCCCAGCGTCGCTGCTGCGTATGCTGTACCACAAACGCTGGGGAATCGAGACTGCTTTCCGGGATTAAAATACGCCCTTGTGCTGACACACTTTCATGCAAAAAGCGCCCGTTCATTATGTAGAAGATTTTTTCCAGAATGGCGCTCTACAATTTCGCCTCCCTGCTTCGGCTGCATACCTGTTTTATGCCTCCAAAGGGAACGCATCTTTACCACGTAAACGCTACTTTTACCGCGCACATTGCGCGGGAGTTTCTGCTCGGATTTGTACCGGCAGTCAGAGTGGAGGCGTTGATCGCAAGCCTGCTGCATCCTGTCCGGCTCGGCCAGCACAAGTCAAGAAATATGCTGGTAAACAGTCCGGCTTACTTTCAGTACCAGATGATTTGAGGTGCCTGCATTTGTTTTTGCGGAGAGGAAACTCGGCACATTTGGCATACCCTTTTTGAAAATCTGTGCATCTGCAAAGCAGGCTCCGAGATTTCCGCCCTGATCCTGCTTTCGGGGGCTTATCTTAATCAGATTAGGCATGGCCGGGGGGCCTTTGGTAAGCGTCAAACCTAAACGTGTTGCACTCCCACAGTTCGACTTCTCGACACCTGGGCTGAGTAGAATCGAAGTATCCGTCATGCGAAGGAGCTGCTGAATACGACCTCCCTGAAGCTGGCGGAGGTCGCGGAGCGGGTCGGCTTTGTGAACGTATCCTACTTTTCTACGATCTATAAAAAAATAACAGGAGAACGTCCGGGACAGTCCCGTACACGCAATCCATAACAGGAGAAAGCAATATGCAGTTTTATCTGGATATCCCGGTCACATTTCCGGGAGGAATCAAAAAGACCTTTGATCTGATCGTTCCGGACGGACAGCACGTAAAGCCGCCGCTGCTGATCTGGATCCACGGCGGCGGCTGGTGCGGCGGTGAAAAACGAATCTATAACGATTTTGAGCGTTTTTGCTGGCGTGGCTATGCAGTTTTGTCCATTGATTACCGTTTTTCGCAGGACGCAATGTTTCCTGCCCAGCTCATTGACTGCAAGACCGCTGTCCGCTGGGGCAGGGCCCACGCTGCACAGTACGGATATTGCGCAGACAGGACCCTTGTGGGCGGAAGCAGCGCCGGCGGGCATCTGGCTGCAATGCTTGGCGTGACAAACGGGCAAACCCAATATGACGTGGGGCCGTATCTTGCATACAGTTCGGCGGTACAGGCCGTCGTCGATGAATTTGGCCCAGCCGATCTGAATCCGGATCAACTCCCTGCGCTCAGACGCGATCTGTCTGCCCTGCTTGGAGGCGACGAGGAGAGAACCCGCCAGGCGTCCCCTGTGCAGCTGGTCTCCGGAAAAGAACCATCTTTCTTGATCCTGCACGGTTCTGATGATCCCTGTGTTCCCGTTGCACAGAGCCGGGCCTTTGCGCAAGCCCTTCATAAAGCCGGATGTGATGTGCAGTATTATGAGGTACCCGGCGGAGAGCACGGATTTGACACGATAGAAAGCTATGAATTACTGACAAAATTCATTCTGAAACAGCTGCCAATCGACAGTTGTGAATCACACGGCGAAGTATAAATTGTGCATAGTACCTGCAATTTTTGAAATTGCAGGTACTTTTTTGCGCATTTAGAATAAAGAAAGGGGAAACTCATGTGCAGACAGGAGGAACTGTGATGAAAAGACTCTTATGCTACGGCGATTCTATCACATGGGGCTGCGACCCGGAAACGGGGAAGCGTTTTGATGCGCAGACGCGGTATCCGCGTGTGCTGGGGACGCTGCTCGGCACAGCGTATGACGTCTCCCTTGCAGTCTAAGAGAGACATTTGGAGTTTGGGTTATTATCTCACAGAGAACAGGTATGGACAAGACGTGGGGAGGTTTGACGCTTACTGCCTTTGGTACGACCAATACGACAGTAACGGAACGTTTACGAAACGTTCCGTTACTATTGTTTCATACCTGCCTATCCGCGGCGCGGGCAAGTTTTACGATTACGCTAAGAACTTCTGTTTTTTAAGCATTTTTGTAGACATATCCTGCTTTGTCTCTAATTAAATAATGGCCTTTATCACCGCCATCACTTACAATGGTCTCGGCGGCAGTAATTTCTCCTACATCACTCAACAAGAAAAATGCAAGTTCAGCCTGTTCTTCTACCGTTATAAAGCGGTCAATTGCGTGTCTGGGATATGGTGCATTATCCGCTGTATAATATGCCGTCATAGGAGTCAGTGTAGCTCCTGGAGCAATAGCGTTGATGATGATCCCATTATGGCCAAACTGTCGCCCCAACGCCTTAGTCCATTCAATAATAGCCAGTTTAGCCGCACCATACAGACCAAATATCGGCATGAGCGCCGCATTTGAAGCAATATTCAGGATGTTTCCATGGGTGTTGTGCTTTTTTAGGTAGTCAATTTCATTTCGCATCAGAAAAAAAGCCCCCTTAAAGTCAATCACACTTGCTCGATCCCACTCTAACTCTGTTACATCCCATGGCTCATAGGTACCACGCCGGACCTCAATAGCCGCCGCATTTACAAATACATCTACTTGTCCTATCATTTCTGCAGCTTGTTCGAAGTAGGAATTGTGATCCTGAACATTCGATATATCTGCTTGAATACTGTGGATCTGAAACGGTGCAAATGAACTGGACGCACGCTCAAGTTTTTCTTTATTTCTTCCTGCAATGACAACGTCTGCACCGGCCTCGATCAAGCGCTTTGCAATGCCTAAACCAATGCCGCTTGTGCCACCGAAAATTAGAATGTGTCTGTTCCTCAACTTCATTTTTATACTCCCCTGTCTGCAGTAATGGTTTCAAGAGTACAGGGCTTGGTGCTGCGCTGTACACGCGGCTACATCTTCAATGGAGAGCTGGCATCTGATTCAGGTCAGCACTGCTGCCCATACTGTTTGTCCGAAGTTCCTGCGGCTGCGTTTTACACCCTTTTGGGGACAACCGCGATTTCTGCTTCATTTCAAACATTTCCTTTTTGTTGCATCTATCCGCTAATTATTGAGTAAAATAGTTTTAATGAATCTTGTGCAGGAATCTCAAAATGCTGCATTTGTAGTCCTAAATCCTCGTATTTATGCTCACCCATCTTATGATACGGTAAAAGCTCAATGTGAGTAAGGCTGTTTTTTCTCAGGAAATCGGCAATAGAACGCATTTCATTTTCAGAGGTGTTAACTCCTGGAATCACAGGAATCCGGACAATTATTTTTTCTGCGCATCTGTTTGACAATTTTTCCAAGTTCTCAAGAATCAAGCGATTAGACATTCCAGTATATGTCTTATGAACGTTTTCATCCCAGCATTTTATATCATACAATAGTATGTCTGTGTCTGGTAAAATATACTCAAACCATGTCCATGGAACTGCACCGGCAGTATCAACTGCAGTGGAAATTCCGCACATTTTGCACATATGCAGTATTTCTCCAAGTGCCTCATGCTGAAGCATACATTCTCCACCTGAAAATGTTACGCCTCCGCCGGAGCGCTCATAATACTCACAATCTTTCTTGATTACAGCGAGTATTGATTCTGTAGACGCTGTTTTTCCACAGATCTCTCTAGCTCCTGTGGGGCAGTAATCCTCGCAGCGACCGCAGAAATCACAGTTTCTTAAGGCGTACGGGCATACTTGTAAGCATTTCCCACAAGCAATGCATTTGTGCTTATAAAACATCATAACCGGTGCTACATCCTGACTTTCTGGATTGTGACACCAAGCGCAGTGCAAATTGCACCCCTTAAGAAATACGGTTGTTCGAATGCCTGGACCATCCACCAACGAACACCGTTGTATGTCGAAAAAACTTAGATCCATTGTCAAAAACCGTCCCCTTTATGTATGTTGGCTCGTCCGAGTAATAATCTCATCCTGCAGATCAGAGTTTAACCGGACAAAAAAGTCAGAAAATCCTGATACTCTAACGCGAAGGCTCTGATAATTGGCAGGATCCTTTTGCGCAGCAATCAGTTCATCTCTGGATACATAGCTGAGTTGATAATGAATGCCGCCCTTTTTGAAATATGTTTCCAGCATAAAAACGAGCTTGCAAAACTGCTTGTCATCCCGAACCATTTGCTCATCCAGCATAATATTTGTTACAGTTGGGCCGCTAACCAAATGTCGTGGATCGCAGCACGCCACGGAATTCAATAGCGCCGTTAGTCCGTTTCGATCTTTGTCATGACTTTGCCCCCTGCCGAATGAAATCGGCTCCCCTGCATAACGGCCATCAGGTGTTGCAGCGGTTGCTGCACCAAACCAAACATTATGCTGGTTATATCCAATCAGATCGCCAAGCAGGAAACGGTTCCCTCCAAAATCTCTTTTGTCCAGAAGATACTGATATATACTCTCATAAAAACGCTGTGCAACTTCATTTGTTTGCTCGTCATCGTTTCCAAAGAAACGTCCTTTGTGGAGAATTAGGGTATGTAGATCATCGTATCCAGCCCAATTGTGAGCGATTGCGTCTGCTAGTTCCTGCATCGTGCAGAGTTTCTCATCGTAGACAAATTGTCGAACAATAGCAAGACTGTCTATAGCTGTAGTCGATCCTATAACATCAATCATCCCTGTGGTAAAATCACCGCCGCCTTGGCTGATACTCTTAGCATTTTTGATACATCCTCGAAAGAAAATGCTGCTGACCAAGTTACAGTCACGTGCACGGATCGTATTGAATAACTCGTCATATCGGATGATCTCATCGAGATTATGGTGAAGTTCAACTTCTGCGATTGCAAAAAAAACATCGAACGAATCTGCAGCAATTATTTCCTTTCGGTGTTTCTGAAAGATTGCCGGGATGAATTTGGCAAGATTGCCGTGGCATGAGCCCATGATCATGCCGCCAGGCATCGCAGGCTCATTGCACCCAACCATGGTATAAGAAACGGCATCCTCATAGGACATCCCCGCAATATTCATCCAAGCATCAATGCGCGGCTCATCGTTAACAAACGCAATACGTTGATGCGCATCTTTTCTTGCGCGATCATTGACATAATAGAACACATCTTCCGGCGTCTTTTTCGTCCAGCGCAGTGAAATCTGTGGAATATATGTGTCCAATTCCAATAGCGAATCCAGCACTAAACGGGATGTTTCCGTGAAGCCGTCTTCACCATTTGGTAGGTAGCCACCAATGCAAAAGTGCGACTCACCGCCCCTGGTAAAGCGATCGCTTGTGATTTTAATGCGTGCCTGCAGCATCAGATAGAGCTCCTGCAGTAGCGAAGACGCTTCCTCCGTCGTGATCTTACCAGTATTTAGATCTTCTAAATAGTATTCGCGGAAGTAGCGGTCGATCGTTCCAATGCTGTCTGGGACGAACGGATAACATATGAACAAGCATAAAACTGCTTCATAAAAATTCGACGCAGGTTCATAAGGAATATATTTCAGAGTGCGCGCTAGACGCAACAAGTTCTTCTTTTGTTCCGGATTTTGGACAGTTTCCGATTTCTCTTTCGCTTTATTAGAACATTTCTCAGCCCAACCAATAATGGCAAGCGTAACAGTTTTCAATCCATTCAAAAAATCCAATTCATCCACTGCATGATGAGTACGAATAGATTCATCGATTTCAATAAGGATTTGCTTTAAGCCGCAATGAATGATTTTGTTAAAGTCTCCTGTGGAATGTTGCCACTCAAAAGTTGCAACGCTGTCAACCGGCTGGTTGTAGAAAAACTTGATGCATTCCTCAAAGTTCTTATGACCGTAGCGATTAAAAATTTCCCCTTCCACGCTACCGTCAAAAGTTAGAAAACCAGTTAATGCAGAGTATTCAGTGATGAGCGGCTCTTGGTTCAGAATATATTCTGCGACTCTTTTAGCAGACATCTGTACTGGACGCAAAAAAATATCTTTTCGGTCATATTCTGTACAAACCGGATTAACCCACATCTGCCCTGAAAGTGTCATTTCTTGAAGTCTTTTAATTCGTTCTTCCATGCTGATTACCTCCGTCATAATATGGCACCACTGCCTGTTTTTTTTGATTATATCTTTGAGCGGTAACATTTAGAATGCAATATCTGACTATTTGTGTTTTTTGATTAAGCATTGTTCTGAAGCGCCGTTATTGTATTGAGGGTGAGTTGCTTGCCCCTGCCCATGCAGTTTCACACTACCTCGACGCTACACCTTACAATAAGCTCATCTTTTAGAAATGCGTTCCCGAAATCAAAACAGTCTTGTCAAGCCGCTCATCCAAAACCACTTGCTCACTCAGCATAGTTTTCGTTACAGGCACACTCTGATTATGTTCCGCAGAACGGAGTAAAGTCTGCCGCGCTGTTTTTTGCATTATTTGGCCGTCGGACAGCTTTTTACAAGGACTACGCTACCATGTCATGTGCTACTAGCGCTGTGTAGTAACTACTCATCGTACTCGGTGCATTGAACAGCGCAGCCAGCAAATATTGCCGGATGTTGCGAATCCGTGTTGTATTCTGCTTCAGGCAGTCCATGACAAAGCGGATATGCTCACTGCTCAGCTTCAGCAGCTTTGACCGCACGACCTCGGCCGGGTAGTCATTGCCTGCAACGCGAATTCGGCTACGGGTGCTGCAAACTGTCTCCTGCACCAGATCGACGATCTCGTCAAGCTGCTCTCGGTCAACGTGCGGGTCGTCTGCCAGAACGTCGTAGTCGATGTTCTCCAGAATCAATTCCCGATAGCTTTCAAACGTTTCCTTCGCTT
>ERZ1026780.1230-NODE-1230-length-17523-cov-15.160637_pt1 | contig 17523 bp, 23 predicted proteins | sample MGYA00380126_ERZ1026780 | MGnify/ENA primary metagenome ERZ1026780 (study PRJEB33269, sample SAMEA4719762) | human gut metagenome | biome: human-associated habitat; feature: organic feature; material: feces | place: Cameroon | collected 2013-10 ... | reverse complement strand
GAAAATTATAGTGGTTCTAATATAGAAGGCGATAACGTGTGTTATCTAGATAACAGGTATTATCTAGATACAATCAACTCAAAAAATCAAGACAATTATAATAAGTTATCCCCAAAAGAAAAAACATTTGCATCTGATGTTGTAAGAAACTTGGCACAAGTAGAATATTCAAATGATTTAGCTGTTTTAATAAACACAGAGGGAGCAATTGACAAAAAGGGTTCAAACATAACTTGGGAAGATATTTGTCATGAAGCAGAAGAATATGTTCCATATAATAAAAATCAACCAAAATACTCAAATAATGATGCTATTTCATATTTTGCTTCGGAAATACAACTACATGCCTTTCATTGTTTGCCAAATGAGATTGTTGTGGGACCAGTTTTTGACTATTTTAGCGAAACTGGTACTGGTACATTTGATATGGCCATGAAAAACGGTGACTTAGCTAAATCGATCAATACAGGTTGTCATGTAGAAGACAATGGATCTTCCATATGTCAAAGTGATAAAGTTGAATTGGAAATTAGAACAATGTTCTTAAAAGATCAAAGAAAATACACTAAAAAAAGGAGTAAATGAACTGTATGAAACTTAAATTTGAAATCTGGATACCGTTAATTTCGATATTTATACTTCATTATGGTAAAAGGATTGTTGCAAAATTATTTAGTGGTGCGATATTGGGAAATACGTTTTCTCAGCAATTTTATATTAACGTGATGTTGCCATCTCCTCGATTAAAAATAGGATTATTTATCATTGAATTGTTTTTGCTAGCTAGTTGTATCTATTATTTTAAACAATTAAAAAAACAACACATGATATTATTAAGTATTGTATATATGATAATAATCTGTTTAATGTATTTTTTACCAATTTTAGGATTGTTAATGTTTGGAGAATTTTATGCGATTTAATTACCAGAAAATAATAAAACTAACGAATCGAATAATTTTGTTAGTTTTATTGATTGTCTTAATTATATTAATTACAATTGGGCTCAAAAGCAAAGATGACGTTAAACATTATTTTAATGACGTCAAACAACAATTAATCGTTGAACGCAATATTGTCACAAATGACTACCTGCCTATAAACATTAAGCAGTCAACAATTTCATACAATAATCAAACGATTGGAACAATTACTGGCGAAGATGAAACAAATTATTATTTGAAAGATGGAAATGTATTGACCAAGGAAATAGGATTATTTTATTACCTTAAACACCATAGTAATGAAATTACATACACTAGTTACGATAGTAATACTTTTTTATCACAAATTTATATTGATCATGGCGAAACTCAACAAGGAGTTCATATTAATTATCAATTATCTTTGGATGTGTTTAACCAATATGCATTGCAAGTACAACAAACTATGAGTAATGTATTTAATATCAATAGTGTCAATGTTGATTTTCAAGATTGCCAATTACAAATTTTAATTAAAAAGGATTTTTTTAATCACTACTCAGTCCAATGTAATATATCACTAATGGTTAATGATAATCCGCATAAAATGACTTGGTGTTTTTAATCCACCGAGTTAAATGGTGGATTTATTGGATATAAATCCGCACAAAATTATCGTTTTAATAATATTTTAATGTCACTATATAATGATGAGTATGTCAATGATGTAATGACTTGTTTTATTAACGGTAAAGAAGATACTAGAGATGAAACTATTAATAGTAATAGTTATTCAAATGTTCTTAAGTCTAAACCACTTTTGATTAAAACTTATAATTATCGTAGGGCAAATGGAAGACATGAAAGTATTATTGGAGTTACTGTATTTAAGGATAAAGATCCTATAAAATTATCAAAAGAAGATTACCAAAAAACATTTAATTATATGTGGTATGTATTTAAAAGAGATTATTTTGATTTATTAATTAATTATATAGCACGAAGTTATAATTATCCTTATAGTTATGATAATTTCGACTATTTTAAAAACTTTACATTTTATTTATAGGCGACAGCGAAATTAACTATAAATCAATTAAATTAAGTGAAGTAGAAATTTCAAAAGTGGTTAATGGAAGTTAATATAAAACAAAAGAAAATATAAAGGGAAGGAAGAGGACTGGGATAGTTTTTGTTCTTTATTTTCCTTATGCGCTCTTTTTATAATTATAACAAAAAAATGTCTCACTTTTTTTAGCGGGACATTTTTTAACTCAGTGCTCGTAAGATCCTTTTTTATATTTAATTTTATCTAATATTCTATGTTATAATATAATGGAAAGGATATCTAGTGTTAAAGACAATCGATTATCAAGATTATTATCAATTAATGGTGGATAATGATCAACTTAATTTTTTGAAAACAAAAGAATATGCACAAGCTCGAGAACAGATGGGATGGGCTACTAAAATTTTAGGGTGTTTTGATAATGATACTTTGATTGGTGCATGTATTTTGCATGCTAAAAAGTTACCCAAAATTAATAGTTATTTGTTTTATATTCCACGTGGAATTGTGGTTGATTATCATAATGATGAGCATTTAGAGTTATTTACTAAAGATTTATATCAATACGGAAAAGAACACCGTGCTTATAGCATAAGAATTGATCCTGAGCTCCCTGCATATATTGATGGGGAACTTAATCCTTTAATTAAGAAATTAAAAAGTTTAGGTTATAAACACTTAGGTCTGGCTAATAATTTTGAAGGAACACAACCTCGTTGTACAATCATTAATGATTTTGCTAATAAAACTTATGAAGAAGTTTATAGTAATTATGAAAAGAGTTGTCAGAAACATATCACAAATGCTTTGCACAATGGGATTACTATTGTCAAAGGTAGTGTTGATGATTTAGATGACTTCATGGAAATCATGAATGATACAGCATCTCGAGGGGGATATATTACTAGAACTCGCGAATACTTTGAAATCTTATTAAAAGCTTATCAAGAACACATGAAAATGTATTTTGCATACTTTGATCCGAAAAAGATCGATTTAGCGTCAATGGAAAATGATATTAACCAATTACATGAACAAATTAAAAGAAATGAAATAGCTCAAAGTGAAGAAGGTGTTACTAAAAAAAGGTTAAAAAAATTAAAAGCTGATAATATAGCCCTTCACCAAGCACTAGATAAACAACAAAAAAATTATAATTTAGTAAATGATATTGTCACTAACTATCCTCATGGAATTAAATTAGCTACCGCCTTATATGTGGAATATGAAAATAAAGCATGGTATTGGTTTGGTGGAAGTCGTACGATGTATCGTGAACTAAATCCAGTTTTCGCGATGTTTGATCAATATATTCAAGATATTATGAATAAAAATATTACATATTTTGATTTCTTAGGGATTAGTGGTAATATCAACAATTCAAGTGATCCTAATTATGGGCTATATCAATTTAAAAAATCATTTGGTGGGGACGTAGTTGAATTTGTTGGAGAATTTGATTTAGTTATCAATAAACCAATCTATCATGTAGCAACTAGATTACTTACGATGGCCCAAAGTAGTAAAAAGAACCCATTATTAGCGAAGTTATTAAAAGTAGTAAATAAGCATTAAAATAAGCTTAATTTTGTTATAATATAGTGGTAGTTAAGGAGTATTATGATTACAGTAAATGATATTAAAAATGGATTAACAATTAAATATAATAATACTTTATATTTAGTATTAGAATTCCAACATGTTAAACCAGGAAAAGGTAGTGCGTTTGTACGTACAAAAATGCGTAACTTAGAAACAGGAGCTATTCAAGATATTACATTTAGTAATACTAGTGAAAAAATTGAAAAAGCACATATTGATAAAAAAGAAATGCAATACTTATACAATGAAGGTGAAACTTACTATTTCATGGATATGGAAACATTCGATCAAATGGAAATTAACAAATCAATCTTACAACACACATTAAAATTTTTAGTAGAAAATATGAATGTGCAAGTAGTATTAAATGAAGGGCGTATTTTAGATGTAGTATTACCAGAAAAACTTAGTTTTGAAGTTATTGAAGCAGAACCAGCAATCAAAGGTGACACTAAGAGTGGTGGAGATAAATTAGCAAAAATTGAAACAGGGTATGAATTACGTGTACCACTATTTATCGAAGCTGGAGAAAGAATCGTAATCAATACAACTACTGGTGATTACGTAAGCCGTGAAAAATAAGGAGTAACATGGTTTTAATCGGGAGAACTGATAAAGGACGAATTTTTGTTAAAGAATTCGAAATCGAAAAAATTGTTTATTTATTTGTAAATGAATTTTACCCTCAATTTAAATGTTATGCAGTAGATTATACTGATAGTATCCTAAATTTATATATTCATAATAAAGCATTATCATATAGTGTAATAGAACAATTCCAAAATGAAATTCAAACTTATTTCCAAGACAAAATGGGAATTTATTTTAAACTGATCAATGTTAATGTTAGATAATGAGTGTAAAACACGGTAGAAGTAAAGCGCGAGAATGCGCTTTACAATCTTTATATAGTATTAAATTTAATCCACTAACACTTAATGTTAATGATAAACTAGCCTTAACTTATGTTGAAGGTGTTAGTGATAATATAGATACAATTGATAGTTTAATAAAACCTCATTTAAAAAAATGGACAATTCAACAACTAAATCCAGTCGATTTGGCAATTCTTCGAATCGCTGTCTATGAATTAACTAATCTTGAAACACCACGCCCTGTGGTTGTCAATGAAGCATTAGAATTAGCAAAAAAATATTCGACTGATGAAAGCAAGAAGTTCATTCATTTTGTATTAGACCAAGTATGTAAGGATATAGATGGATCAAACAATTAACTTAACTCCAAGTGCGATTAATAAATTTATAAAATCACTACTTGAAAAAAATAAATACTTAACTAACATAAAAATTGTTGGTGAAGTATCTAATTTCAAAACAAGTAGTGGTCATTTTTATTTTTCAATTAAGGATGATGAAGCTCAAGTTAATTGTGTCTGTTTTAAAAATAATACTCTAAAATTTAATTTCCTTCCTCAAGATGGAATGCAGGTAATAATAACAGGTAGTATATATTATAATATAAAAAATGGTTATTATAGTATTAATGTAACTAATATGGAAGAAGATGGGATCGGTCGTTTAGAACAAGAGTTTATTAAATTAAAACAAAAATTAGAACAACAAGGATTATTTGACCAAACCCATAAACAACAACTACAATCTTTTTATCAACGGATTGCATTAGTCACAGCACCTACATCAGCCGCAATTAAAGATATGTTAACAACAATTAAACGCAGAAACCCGCTTGCTGATGTTGTCATAGTGCCGACCATTGTTCAAGGACAAAATGCAGCCCCATCAATTGTTAAAAGTATTAATTATGTTAATGAACATAATTTAGCTGACGTTATGATTGTTGGTCGGGGTGGTGGAAGTATAGAAGATTTATGTGCCTTTAATGAAGAAGTAGTAGCCATGGCTACATATAATAGTAAAATTCCGATTGTTAGTAGTGTTGGTCATGAAACAGATTTTACTATAATTGATTTTATTAGTGATATGCGAGCAGCAACGCCAACAGCGGCTGCTGAGTATGTAACTCCTGATATTAATAACATGCAACAAGTAATTAATAACAACGTAAAACAGTTAGCGCATAGTTTAAAGCAACACATTCAAACAATGAAAACAAAATTAGTAGCAATTAGTGAAAATCAATATATGCAAAATCCCCTAATTGATTTTAGTTTAAATTATGATAATACTTGTCAACAATTTAAAAATGTCGCTAAATTGTTTTACAATAACATTACAAATCAACAACAACATTTAATGTTAGTTAATAATAACTTTAAAGATGTAATTACAGCTAATTTAAAAAAGAAACAACAAGCAATCGTTAAAAACCATCAACGTTTAGATGCCTTAAATCCATTATCGATATTATCAAGAGGATATAGTGTCGCTAGTTGTAATGATCATGTAATAAAATCAATTAAAGATATTAATAAAGGTGATAAAGTAACGATTACAACATTTGATGGAATAATTGATACTAAAGTAGAAAATACAAGAGGAGAATCATGAATTTAACTTATGAAGAAGCATTTAATAGATTAGAACAAATTATTGGTCAATTGCAAAGCGAAGATGTTAACTTAGATGAAGCCATTGATTTGTTTAAACAAGGTGTTGAATTACAAAAACATTGTAATACATTATTAAAAGATGCAGAAAAAAAAGTAGCTAAAGTGTTAAACGAAGCTGGAGAGTTAGAGGACTTTATCCATGAAAAAGATGAATAAAAAGTTTTTGATTATAGTTGGCCTATTAATTGTCGTATGTGGTGCAATTGGAAGTTATTTTGCATTAAAAAATAACAAAACTGCTCAATTAGTATATGTTACTGTCGAACAAGGTGATAGTGTTGAGAATGTAATTCAAAAAGTAGTTGATAGTGGAGTAGATGTTACATCGAAAGCATTATATAAAGAATTTGTTAGCCAAGACGCAAAAATTTATGCTAATTGTTATGAATTAAAAACTAATATGACACCAAAAGAAATAGTTACTATTCTAAATAATCCAACTAGTAATTATCAAGGTGATAAATTAGTTGTAATTGAAGGTGATAATTTAGTTAATGTAGCGGCAAAATTAGCAGAAAAAAGTGCTGGCCGCTACACTAGTGATCAAATTATTTATTATTGGAAGGATCAAGATAATATCAAAAAATGGATGGAGAGTTATTGGTTTTTAACCGAAGATATCTTATCTAGTGATGTGTTATATCCATTAGAAGGATACTTTGCGCCAGCAACTTATCCATTAGTGCCTGATTTTGATTTAGAAACAATCACAACTAAAATGCTAGATGCTATGGGTGCTAATATGCAACCATATCAAGAAGCTTCAGCTCGTCAAGGTTTAAGTATCAATCAATTTATTAGTTTAGGTAGTATTGTTGAGCGTGAAACGATGCATCAAGAAGATCGACCTAAAGTAGCTGGTGTATTCTTTAATCGTTTAGAACAAAACATGCCATTAGGAAGTGACATTACCGTTTTATACGCAATGCAACAACATAAAGAAATTGTTACTTATGCTGATTTAGAAATTGATTCTCCTTATAATACATATAAAGTAACAGGATTAACACCAGGACCGATTGCAATGGTATCAAAAAGTTGTTTAGAAGCTGTTAGTGAACCAGAAGATAATGATTATTTATATTTCTTTGCTAAACAAGATACTGGAGAAATTATATATTCAAAAACATTAGAAGAGCATGAGAAAGTGAGCAAAGAGAATGCGTGGAAATAAAATCCTAATTATAAATGGACCAAATATTAATTGTTTAGATCATCGTGAAAATATTTATCCAAATCAATATAGTTATCAACAATTAATGGATAAAGTTAATGATTTTGATCAAAACATAATTTGGTTTCAAGCTAATAGTGAAGGGCGCATAATCGATGCTATCCAAAGTGTAATATATAATGAAGAAGTGGGTGGTTTAATCATTAATCCAGGCGGTTATACTCATTATTCAATAAGTATTTTAGATGCACTTAATTTATTAGATTTAACGAAAGTCGAAGTCCATATGACAGATATTACTAAACGTGAAGACTTTCGTAGTAAATCAATTACTTCATTAGGTGTTGATCAAGTATATATGGGTCAAGGGATAGAAAGTTATATTGATGGAATTAAATATATTAGAAACATCAATAATAAGAAAGAAGATGAAAATAGTTAACAATTATATACTCAGGGGAAGGGAGTATATCTAAGGGGCTTTTAGCTCCTTTTTTATTTGTATTGTGCTATAATATATACATAAAAGGAGTAATATGACATTTGAATTTGTTATGACAGGATTATTTGGAGGAGTAATCGGGTTAATTATTGGATTTTTCGCAACACGTTATTTATTTAAACAACAAATGAAAGATCCAGGATCAATGATTCCTGATGAAGTGTTAAAAGCAATGTTAAGTAGTGCTGGACAAACACCAACTCCCAAACGTATAAAAATGATGAGAAGACAAATGACTGAAGCATCGAAAAAAAAATAATGAATTATTATTCATTTTTTTCTTTTTTATAATTCCAGTTTATTGGTGAGTAGTTATATTTTTTAAGTGCTAAATTAATGTTAGTAAATAGTTTTGAGTCAAAAAATCCACGATATGCACTTAATGGTGATGGATGAACTGAACATATAATCGTATTGTTAGATTCATCAATTAAATGCATTTTTGATTGAGCATATTTACCTAACAAAACAAAAATACATTGTCCACGATCACTTAGTTGTTTGATGATCGAATCTGTTGTGTCTTGCCACCCGATGCTTAGATGAGAAGTAGGATCAGTGGCATTGTAAGTTAATACTGAATTAAGTAATAACACACCTTGTTTGGCCCAATCACTTAAATCCCCATTAGTTCGAACTTCACCGGTTTCTAATTCTAGGAGCTTAAAGATATTAACTAAGCTTTTAGGTAATTTATTATTACGATTAACACTAAAGGCTAAACCACAAGCATCGTCGATATTAGGATAAGGATCTTGGCCTAATATCACAACTTTAGTGTCTGCAAATGGTGTTAATGCTAATGCTCTAAAGACGTTATTTAGTGTTGGATAATAATGTGGTTGGTAATGATTAAGCATATCAATTTGTTTATCATTTAAGCAAATTGTATAACCATTAATGATTTTTTCCATTTAACTCCTTTATCTCAATTATATAATTTTTATCAGACAAATGCAAACAGGAGAAATATGCAAAAATATATAGATTTTACGACAGTAATATATTTTAAAAAACATTGAAAACAAAAGTATTTAAATAAGTAGGTTAATTGTGAGTAGTTGTAGTACTAATCGTTATAAAACAGATGAAGAGATGAATAGTATAGTTGAAGTAGAACGTTCAATTATTAAAAAGTATCGCAAACAGATTTATTCGCCATTTATTAAAGCAATTAAAGATTATGAAATGATTAAAGATAATGATCATATTGCAGTATGTATTTCTGGTGGAAAAGATAGTTTATTGTTAGCTAAGTGTTTAGAAATATTACAAAGATATTCTGATATTGATTTTAAAGTATCTTATATTGCTATGAATCCTGGGTTTAGCGATGATAATTATCAACTATTAGTTAATAATTGTCAAAAGCTAGGAATCAATGTTAAGATTTTTGATACTGATATTTTTGCTGTAGCTAATAAAATCAGTAAAGATTATCCTTGTTATATTTGTGCTAAACGTAGAAGAGGAGCTTTATATAATTTTGCTCAAGAACTTGGTTGTAATAAAATTGCTTTAGGTCACCATTTTGATGATATCATCGAAACAACAATGTTAAATGTGTTATATGCAGGTTGCTATGGTGCGATGCTTCCACGTATTTATAGTGAAAATTATGAAGGAATGGAATTGATTAGACCACTTTGTTATGTTCGCGAAAAAGATATTATTAATTATACACTTTATAACCATATCCAACCAATGAATTGTGGTTGTCAAGTAGCTGCGAAAAAAACTTCTTCAAAAAGAAGAGCAGTTAAAGAGTTGCTAGCAACATTACGCAATGAAGATCCTTTAATTGATAAATCAATCTTTGCTTCGATGCGTAATGTTAATTTAGATACTGTTGAAAGCTTCCGCTATCAACAACAACGATATAATTATCTACATTTAAAGGAAGACAATGACAAGTAAAATTACAATCATTATTGATTTGATATTAAATGTTATTTTAGCTATTAGTAAAATTATAATTGGTTTTCTTGTTGGAAGTATTGCTCTAACAACTGATGGGATTAATAATTTAAATGATGGGTTAAGCAATGTTATTGGTTTGATTGGTGAAATTGTTAAAGCTAAACCAGCAGATAAAGAACACCCATTTGGACATGCTCGTTTTGAATATATTGCATCAATGATTATTAGTATGATTATCATTTTAACAGGTTTAGTTTTACTTAAAGATGGAATCATCCACATTGTCCATCCACAAAGCTTATCTTACCCACCAATGGCAATGATGATTATCATTGGTGGAATTATTGTGAAGTTAGGTATCTTTGTGTTTAATAAACAACAAGCCAAACATCTTCATTCTAGTGTTCTAACAGCTATTAGTTATGATGCTTTTAGTGATGTGATTGCAAGTAGTGCAATGTTAGTGGCAATGATTGTCGAAAATACATTTGGTTTACAACTTGATGGATGGATTGCGACAATCATTAGTATCTATATTCTTTATTCAGGAATAAAAGTAGCGAAGATGCAAATTGACGAATTATTAGGAAAAGAAGTAGATAGTAATTTAAAAAATGATATAAAAGGTATTATTAAGAAATATCCCCATATTGAAGGAATGCATGATTTGATTGTCCATAATTATGGACCTAATCATAAATTTGCTACTATCCATTTATGTATGGATGGTAGTGAGGATATTTATGAACTACACGAAATTATTGATGAAATTGAAAGAGAAGTCCAACAGCAATTAGGATTAGAATTTTTAGTTCATTTAGATCCAGTAAAATTAAATGATCAGGAACAAAATGATTGTGAAACTAAATTACAACAGTTATTAACTAACTATCCGAACATTACTGGTTATCATGATTTTCGTGTAGTGTATAAGCATGATCAAAGTTATATTTTCTTTGATTTGCAACTTCCTTATAGTACTAAGATAGATATTGAAGAATTTAGCCAAAAATACCTTGATATTTTAGAAAAAAACTACCAATTAGAAATAGCAATTGACTATATTTAAGCTGGGAAATAGTTCTTATATTATGGTATAATATATAAAAATAGGAGGAATATGAATATTACAATTACTTCAGGTGTTGTTTACTTTATGATTGCTGTACTTTTTAGTGTGTTAGGTGCTATTGCCTTAATTTATTTAATTATGATTTTAATTCGTATTAGCTCTGTGTTAAAAAAAGTAAATAAAAATATGGGTAGTTTATTAACAGATGTAAATCAAGCTGTTAATAATACAAATGATATTTTAAAAGTAGTAAGCGACAACCAACAACAATTAGATAAAACAATTAAATCAGTTGCTAAAATAACTGATGATGCTAGTCAAATGACTAACTCAATCAATAAAACAGTTACTGATGTAACAGATGTTTTTGGAGCAACTAAAAATATTACTTCAAAAATTAATCGTATGTCAACATTAGTTACATCATCAATTGATGCTGTTAATAAAAGAAATAAAAAAGCGAAAAAAACTCACAAAATTGATGAAGAGATTAAAACACCTAATGGTGAAATTGAATTAAAAGGTGTGAAAGTAGAGGTTGGAAATGAATAATACTAGTAAAGTAATGTTAGCTAGTGGTATTGTTTTTGGGGTAGGAGCAATTTATGCTTACAAAAACGACATCACTTTTGATAACGTTTTAGAACGTTTAAGTGAAAATCAAGATAAATTTAATGATTTTATTGCTAATTTAATAGAATTTAGTTTAGATTTATTACAACGTTTATTTGATTGGATTACTGAATTAGTACGTAGTCTTATTTTCCAAATTAAATTATATTTAAACTAAAATGGCAAAAGTTACAATTTTTGATGTAGCTAAACGCGCAGGAGTATCGCCTGCAACTGTATCGCGTGTGATGAATTCAGGAACCTGTAGTGATAAATCTAAAGCAAAAGTAATCAAAGCAATTAATGAATTGGAATTTATTCCTAATCAATCGGCAAGAAACCTAGGGAGTGTGAATAATAGTAAGAGAATCGCGATTATTATTCCTAACACAACAAGTTTTGCCTATATGCAAATGATTGAAGGAATTAAAGATATAACTAAAATATATGGTTATGATTATACTTTATATACAATTGGAACAAAAAGTGAATACTCGAAATTAGTTAAAGAGATTGAAAAAAGTAGTGAGTATTTATCAGTAATTGAGATTTGTCCTTATAAAGAAATTAAAGACAAAATTGTTACAACTTTATTTGATCCGATTTTTAAAGTAAGATTAGTTGATAATTTATTTGCAAATAAGATTTTTATCGATACAGGCAAAGATAATAACTTACAAGAATACCTAACTAATAGTTTACTTAAAAAAGCTAAGGTTGAAAAAGAAAGTAATAAAGCAGACGCGATTATTGTTGATAGTATTGAACGTGCAGCGACATGGTTAAATAAAAAATGTAAACAACAAATATATTGTTTAGAAGCATGTAAACAAACAGGGAGGTTATTACCAATTAAGCACTTAAATATTGATTTTTATTCAATTGGTGTGATCTTGGTTAGACATGCGATGAAATCAATAGTCGATCAAACAAGTAACAAAAATATTTATATTGATATTTAGGAGATGTATGAATTTATACCAAGATTTACAAGCTCGCGGTTTAATTAATCAAGTTACTGATGAAGAGATTCAAAAAAGATTAGAATCTCCTTTATCTTTATATTGTGGATTTGACCCTACAGCTGATAGTTTACATATAGGACACTTACTACCTTTATGTATGTTAAAACGCTTTTTAAATGCAGGGCATAAACCAATTGCTTTAATTGGTGGAGCAACTGGTTTAATTGGTGATCCTTCATTTAAAAAAGATGAACGTAGTTTAAATTCTAAAGAAGTAGTATTAGGATATGTTGAAGCGATTACTAAACAAATTAAAGATATTATAGGTGAAGAAGGATTAGTAATTGAAAATAACTATAACTGGGTAAAAGATATTAATATGATTGATTTCTTACGTGATTATGGTAAACACTTTACAATTAATTATATGATTAGTAAAGATTGTGTTAATAGTCGTATTGAATCAGGAATTTCTTTTACAGAATTCTCTTATATGTTACTACAAGCGATGGACTTTTATCAATTATATAACAAGTATGAAACAATCCTACAAGTTGGTGGAAGTGATCAATGGGGTAATATCACAACAGGACTTGAATTAATCCGTCGTCAAGGGATTGATACTAAATGTTATGGTTTAACAGTTCCGTTAGTTACTAAAAGTGATGGAACTAAATTTGGTAAAACTGAAGGTGGAGCAATTTGGTTAGATCCCAAAAAAACTAGCCCTTATGAGTTTTATCAATACTTCTTTAATGTTGAAGATAAAGATGTAATTAAATATATTAAATACTTTACATTCTTAGATTTAGACGAAATTGCTGAATTAGAAAAAGCAACAGCACAAACACCTCAATTACGTTTAGCCCAAAAACGCTTAGCTAGTGAAGTGACTAGTTTTGTGCATGGAAAAGAAGCATTAGAACAAGTAATTGAAACAACTAAGTGTTTGTTTACGGGAGACATTTCACATCTGTCTAAAAAACAAATTGAAACGTACTTTACTCATATCGACCAATATGAATTAGAAGCAAATCGTCCTTTAGTTGATGCACTCATTGATATAAAATTAGCTTCATCACGTCGAGAAGCACGTGAGTTTATTGAAAATAATTCAATTCGTATTAATGGTAATGTAATTAGTGATACTGATTATGTAATTAGTGATCAAGACTTAATTGCCGGAATGTATATGATGATAAAACGTGGTAAGAAAAAAATCCACTTTGTTAAGGTAAAATAATGAATATAGAAAATCAAATCAAAGAAACAATTGCTTTACTAGATAAAGCTTATGCACCTTATTCCCAATTCCATGTAAGTTGTTTATTAGTGTTTAATAATGAAACGACGATTGGTGGAGTTAATGTTGAAAATAGTAGTTTTGGGGCAACTATTTGTGCTGAGCGAAATGCAGTAGGAACAATGATTACTCAAGGGATTGATCCTCAATCAATTAGCCACATCATTATTGCCTGCAATAAAGATGTCAGTGTCCAACCATGTGGAATTTGTCGACAAACACTTATTGAATTTTTCCCAGCTACAACTAAAGTCATATTAACTAACCAATTAGGTGAATATACGACAACAACATTAGAAGAATTATTGCCTAATGCTTATGTTGGGAAGCAATTAAATGTTTAAAAGTGGATTTGTAGCAATAGTTGGTAATCCTAATGCTGGTAAAAGTAGTTTAATTAATAAAATCTTTAGTCGTAAGATTTCAATTGTAAGTGATAAAGTGCAAACAACACGAAATATGATTCGTGGTGTTTATACAGATGATGATAGTCAAATCATTTTCTTAGATACGCCAGGGTTCCATAAACCGCATAATAAACTACAAGTGTATATGAATGATCAGATTGAACATGCACTAAGTGCTGTCGATGTCGTAATATATGTGGTAGATGCTAAATATGGTTTTGGAAAAAAAGAACAAGTAATTATTAATAAGATTAAAGATTTAAATGTTAATACTATTTGTTTAATTAATAAAATAGATTTATTAAAGCAAGAACAAGTTGTCGAGCTAGTTAATCAAGCTCAACAACTTGATTTATTTCAAGAGATATTTGCAATTAGTTTAAAAGATACATTCAATGTAGAATTGTTTTTAAATGATTTAAAAGTATTACTTCCCGAAGGAATAGCTTTATATCCTGAAGATCACTTAGTTGATTATACTAAAGAATTTTATATTGAAGAAATTGTTCGCGAAAAAATAAATCAAGTATGTTTTGATGAAATTCCTCACAGTGTAGCAATTAAAACTAAAGCCATAGAAGAAGATGAAAATGGATTAAGTATCTTTGTTGATGTTTATGTCCACCGCGATAGTCAAAAAGGAATAATCATTGGTCGCGGCGGACAAAACTTAAAAACTATAGGGAAACGTTCTAGATTAGAATTGAAAGAATTTTTTAATCAACCAATTTATTTAGATATTCATGTTAAAGTTAAACCGAACTGGGTTGATAATAATTCATTATTAATGGATTGGGGTTATAACGATTAATGGAGGCATTATGGACTATAATTTTGACGACATTAATGTCAAAGCGTTAAATAATGATGAGTTAATTGAATTAGCACATAATATTCGCCTTTTCTTAGTTGACAATGTTAGTAAAACAGGAGGGCATCTAGGATCTAATTTAGGTGTTGTTGAACTAACAATTATGTTGCACAAAATTTTTAATTCACCAACTGATAAATTTATCTTTGATGTAGGACATCAAGGATATGTACATAAAATACTTACTGGACGCAGTAAGTATTTTCCTACATTACGTCAAAAAGATGGTCTAAGTGGATTTTTAAAAAGAACAGAAAGCCCACATGATGCTTGGGAAGCGGGTCATAGTTCGACAAGTATTAGTGCTGCTTGTGGAATGGCTAAAGCCCGTGATTTAAAAGGTAGTGATGAAGAAGTAATTGCCATTATTGGTGATGGTAGTTTAGTTAATGGGATGTGTGTAGAAGCACTTAATCATTTAAGTTCTTTAAATACTAAAGTTATTATTATATTAAATGATAATGAAATGTCAATTTCTAATAATATTGGATTTGTTGATGAATTATTAAAAGGAATACAACTATCTAATCGTTATGAACATTTAAAATCAGGAGTAAAACATACCTTAAATAGCGTGCCTGGTGGAGAACATTTAGCTTCAGGTATATCAAAAATTAAAGAACAAATTAAAAGCAAAATTCATCCATCTCAAAGTTTATTTAACTTAATGGGATTTGATTATATCGGTCCAATTGATGGACATGATTTTACTGATTTAGAACAAGCTTTAAGTTATGCTAAAGCAGCTGATCATTCGGTAATAGTTCATGTTAAAACAATTAAAGGACATGGTTATAAACCAGCGGAAGATTATAAATGGCATGGGGTTAATCCTTTTGATCCAAAAACCGGGTTACCTGTAAATGAAAATACTGCAATTAGTAATTCAGGATTAATTGCTCGTGGTCTAGAACAATTAATGAGTGTTGATGAAGATATTGTTGTTATTACTCCAGCAATGGAGACTGGTAGTGAATTGGGTTGTGTTCATAAGCATTTTCCAGATCGTTTTACTGACGTTGGGATTGCTGAAGAACACGCTGTTACTTTCTCGGCAGGATTAGCGATGGCTGGTATCAAACCATTTTGTTGTATTTATTCGACTTTCTTACAACGAAGTTATGATCAAATATTACATGATGTTGTGCGTCAAGAAGCAAATGTTGTAATTGGTATTGATCGAGCAGGAATTGTTGGTAATGATGGCGAAACTCATCAAGGGATTTATGATCTATCATTTTTACAACCAATGCCTGGATTAGTTATCGTTCAAGGAAGTAATCAGCAACAAATGCTTGATTTATTAAAATGGTCATTTGACTATCAAGGGCCAGTATGTATTCGTTATCCACGAGGAGGAAATAATAGTTTACCAATTGCATTTAGTAGTAATATAATTACCCCGTTTAAATGGGAAGTTATTAAAGAACATGATAGTTGTTATGTAATTACTTATGGTAACCAAGTAGAAATGTTAAGAGATGCACCAATTGATGCTGGTTTAATTAATGCATGTTTTATTAAACCACTGGATTTAGAATTATTAAGAACAATTAAAGATAAACATTTAATTGTTGTTGAAGAACATGTCCAATTGGGTGGATTAAATACAGCTATTAATCAAGCAATTCATCCACTAGATATGGATGTAATTGCTTTACCTAACGACTTTATTCGTCAAGGTAATCCTGATGAAATATTAGCGATGTATGATTTAAGTAAAGACACTTTAATTGCTAGAATTAATGAGTTGGTCAAATCATGAAAAAACGTTTAGATCTATATTTAGTTGAAGCAGGTTACTTTGATAGTCGTGAGCAGGCAAAAAGAAATATTATGGCTAGAAATGTTTTAATTAATGATGAACCATTAATTAAGCCAGGTGATAATATTGATCCTGAAAAAATTAAAAGTGTGAGAATTAAAGATAGTTGTCCCTACGTTTCAAGAGCAGGTCTAAAATTAAAAGCAGCCATTGATGTTTTTGATTTAGATTTTAAAGATAAAGAAATGCTTGACGTTGGTAGTTCAACAGGGGGATTTTGTGATTGTGCACTACAACATGGAGCTAGTCATGTCGTAGCATTAGATGTAGGAACTAATCAATTGGCGTATAAATTAAGAGTAGATCCTCGAATCACTGTCCAAGAACAAACTAATTTTCGAACAATTGAAACGGATTTCTTTGACCAACAATTTGATTTTATAACAATGGATGTTTCTTTTATTTCAAGTTTATTACTTGTTGATAATGTATATCATAACTTAAAAGAAGATGGTTATTTTGTACTATTAATCAAACCCCAGTTTGAAGCGGGTAGAGAAGTCAAAAGAAACAAAAAAGGGGTAATTACCGATATTGATGTGATAAATCAAGTTAAAGATCAGGTCATTAATGAAATTAAAAACCATGGATTTAAGTGTTTAAATGTCATTACTTCCCCAATTAAAGGGATGAGTGGAAATCAAGAATTTATAGCATTATTTGCTAAAGATTAGTGTCAAGTAAAAACGATTTTGTCTAAAAATTAGTTGTTAATTTTTTAGCTTTT
>ERZ1026780.1229-NODE-1229-length-17546-cov-7.295009_pt1 | contig 17546 bp, 9 predicted proteins | sample MGYA00380126_ERZ1026780 | MGnify/ENA primary metagenome ERZ1026780 (study PRJEB33269, sample SAMEA4719762) | human gut metagenome | biome: human-associated habitat; feature: organic feature; material: feces | place: Cameroon | collected 2013-10 ... | reverse complement strand
CGGCAGCGTCAGATGTGTATAAGAGACAGCTTTATATATTTGCAGCGTCAAAACAAATAAAGTTTTAGAAAAAGCAAATGATGAAGCAAAAACTTCAAAGTAAATGATGAATTGTAAGTAAAAGTATACCCGGTAATAAACTAGAGATACAATCACTGTATACTCAAAATTGAACTAGATATACTAAACAAAAATATAAACCAAATTACATATTAAAACCATTATTAATTATGTGTAAAACAATGGTGATGAAAATGTCTTTAGCTATCATGCTACTGATGTTGATCTCGATGAAGGGCTTTTCGCAGAACATTGGGGTTAAGAGCAATTTGCTGTATTGGGCTACAACAACGCCCAATATCGGATTAGAAACTGCAGTAGGCAAGAAGCATACCGCACAGGTATTTGTCGGCTTCAATCCTTGGAAGCAGTCGGGAGGCGACCAGTCCAGTCTACGCCACTGGCTCGTGATGCCGGAATACCGCTATTGGTTCTGTCAGAACTTCAATGGCTGGTTCCTCGGTGCCCATGCTATGGGTGGACAGTTCAATGCCGGAGGCGTCAAGCTGCCTTTCGGTATGTTCAAGGACTTGCGCGACCATCGCTACGAGGGATGGTACGTAGGTGGTGGCGTTACCGCTGGTTATCAGTGGCCACTTTCCAAGCATTGGAACCTGGAAACATCTATCGGTCTCGGCTACGACTACATCCAGTACGACAAGTTCAAGTGTGGCAACTGTGGTGAGAAGGTGAAATCTTCCCACGACAACTACGTGGGTCCTACCAAGGCAGCCCTTTCCCTCATTTACATGCTATAAACCTCTTTAACATTAATGATCATGAAACTTTCAAGAAATACCACCTATTTATTATATGCAGCCTTCTTGATGGCTCCAGCTACAGCTCTGGCTCAGAACTGCCAGGAGGTGAAGTTGGCTTCCGACAAGATCAAGGTGAGCAATGTGCAGGTGGCGCAGCAGAACAACGCTCTTTCCGTTTCGATGGATCTGAACCTCGATTCGCTCTATCTTCCTTCCAATCTCCAGCTGGTCTACACTCCTGTTTTCAAGACCCGCCAGGGAGAAATCAAGATGCCGGAGATAGTCATCAACGGTCGACGCCAGCAAATCATGTTCGAACGTGGGGTAGGCAAGAAGCAGCTCAATCTTTCTCCTGAAGCATTGGTGGTTCGCCGAACCAACAAGAAGGTGCAGACCGTCAATTACTCTGCTTCCATTCCTCTTTCAGGGCAAGTGAAGAACTACGATCTCAACATGCATGAAGATCTTTGTGGATGTGGCAATATGGAAGAAGGCAACGATTTCAATCTCCGCCATCGCCGTCAGCCACAGGCAGTCTTTGTCCGTCCGGCAGTAGAAGCCGTCAAGGTCCGTCATCTTGACAAGCGTGCCTACATCGACTTCCCGGTCAACAGGATAGAGCTTCATGCCGATTACCGCCGTAATCCGGCTCAGCTGGACAGCATCGTAAGAACCATCAATGCCCTGAAGGATGATAAGAACCTGGAGGTGAGCGCCATCAACATCCATGGTTATGCTTCTCCTGAGAGTCCTTACAGCCATAATGACTATCTGGCAAAGAACCGTGCCAAGACCCTTACCGATTATGTTCGCAGCATGGTAGCCCTGCCAACCCAACTCTTCACTGTTTCTTCTACGGCAGAGGACTGGGACGGTCTCTGCAACTATCTCAAGGACAGTAACCTGGAGCATAAGACAGAGATTCTGGCTATCGCCAATGATGAGAAGATGGATCCGGATGCCCGTGAGCAGAAGATCAAGAAGCTGTATCCGTCAGAATATCGCTTCATGTTGGATACCTGGTATCCAGCTCTCCGCCATTCCGACTACCGTATCACATATAAGGTGAAGCCATTCGATGTGGCTGAGGCAAAGGAGATTATCAAGACCAAGCCACAGCAGCTCAGTCAGGAGGAGATGTTCCTGGTAGCTCAGACCTATGAGCCTGGCAGCAAGGAGTTTAACGACGTGATGGAGATTGCCGTCCGCATGTTCCCGGAGAACGAGACTGCCAATCTCAATGCTGCCAACACCCGCCTGAATGCCGGTGATGCCGATGGAGCCAAGTTCTATCTTGAGAAGGCAGGCAACAGTCCAGAAGCTCTGAATGCCCGAGGTGTCTACGAGTCCTTGAAGGGCAATGACCAGCAGGCTCGCCATTACTTCGCTTTGGCAGCCAAGGCAGGCGTAAAAGCAGCCCAGGAGAATCTGGAAAACCTCTAATAAGCAAGTGCTATATACTAAATTTAGAAAAAGCAAAATTTAGAAAAAGCAAAATATTGATTGTGTAAATATAGAATTAATAATAAATTATCAAATTATATCTAGTATGAAAAAATCGTTATTGTTTTCCGCAGTATTGGCAGGTCTGATGCTCGGTTCTTGTTCTTCTAGCGATGATATCGCTGGTACATCAGAAAAATTTAGTGCTGATGGCAAGGGATATGTTAATATAACATTGAATTTGCCTACTCAACCTCAGTCTACCTCTCGTGCTGCTAATGATAAATTTGAACATGGTGTTGCTGATGAGTACAAAGTTAACGATGCTACCCTTATTCTTTTTGCGGGTGCAAATGAAGCAACTGCAAATTTTAAAGCAGCTTATACACTGAGTGGTTGGAAGACAGAGGCTCAAACAGAGCAAATTTCAACTAAACTAACAAAGGTTCAGCAGATTAATGCGATTGCAGCTGGATCTAGTGACAAAATATATGCTTTTGTTGTATTAAATCATAACAATGCATTAACAGTAACTGCTGCAAATGGATTGCAGGTCGGTACTAGTACTCCGGAATTTAATGGTACTTTTGCGGATTTATCAAAGAAGGTAATGAGTCCAACTTTGACGAAAGATAATTTGATGATGTCTAATGCTGTTATCGTAAGTATGCCTGGTTCTGCAGATTTCAGTAGTGTGGATGCTACAACTTTGACCGATGTTACAGCTTCTATTGCTTCTTCTGAATCTGAGGCAACTACTAAACCTGCTGCAAATATCTATGTAGAACGTTTGGCAGCTAAGGTTACAATGACTCAAGGTCCTTCTTCAACTTCTACAGCTACAGTAGGTGTTGATGGAGCAACTGCAGTAACTTTCAATTACGAATTAGCAGGTTGGAGATTGGCTAATGTTAATAACTCTTCTTATTTGACTCGTCAGTATGATAATACTTGGAATAGTTATTTGTCTGATGGTGCTGATTTCGGTGGTTCTGTATCAAGCGAATATACTGCCAATAAATACCGTTTTGCAGGTATCAAAGATATAGAGTCTGGTAATGGTTACAGAACTTATTGGGGTGAAGATGCTAACTATAAAACTCCTGCTTCTTTTTCTGATGGAACTGCTGAACCAACATTGGCAAAAGGAGAAAGCACTTATTGTTATGAGAATACATTTGATGTAGCTCATCAGAATGTAAAGGAGACAACCTGTGCTATCGTAAAAATGAAGATTACACCTAGTGGTTATAGTAAGGGTACATTCTTTACAATTGATGATAATAAGGGCGTTATTTATTCTGTAGATGCAGTAAAGACTGCAATTGGTAACAAGTTCTTGAATGATTATGAAACGAAGATAAAAACCTCTACAGATTATTATGCAGGTACAACTGGAACAATCTCTGTGAAAAATGTTGAATTCGCTGATGTTGCAGGTAGGGTAGATATTACTAAGATTACTTTATCTGATGGTACAGCAGATAAGGATGTCACTGCAGCAGACTTAACTACATTCAAACCAACAATTAAGGTTAATGAGTTCAAGGATGGTTATGCATACTATACCATTTTGATTAAGCACTTTGGTGACGAGTTGACTCCTTGGAATCCGGCTACCAAGGCAACAGAATCTTATCCAGGTACAGATAATGAGAAGAATTGGTTGGGACGTTATGGTGTTCTCCGCAACAACTGGTATAAGCTCGAGGTTACTGGCGTTGCAGCCATTGGTGCTTCAACACCAGGTGAACTTGATGTAAACCATGACCCTACTCCTGATGATAATTTGAAGCGTTATATCTCTTGCAAGATCAATGCTCTCTCTTGGGCAGTTCGTAAGCAGGGTACAGTCCTTCAGTAAAAATAATCATGCCCCCACTCGCCATTTACTAAGTGGGGGCATTAAAAATAAAACAAAAGAACTACATCAGAAATATTCTGATAAACAGCTTGTTGTATAACAAGGCATCGTATCGCCAGATGCAAAGAGATGGCGATACTCGGATTCTGTCCGACCCTTCATGTGATAATAATAAGATTCAATATATATAAAACGAAGAAATATATGAAAGCGCAGATTTTTAGCTTGGTGAGAAGGGGAGTGCTGGCTCTGGCTACACTCTTGATGGTTGCCTCTTGTGATATGTGGCATACCGACACCGACGATTGTCCTATAGGGATTTATGTCAAGTTTAAGTATGACTATAACTTGCAGCGTGCTGACATGTTCAATGACCATGTTGGGGCGGTAACCCTCTATGTCTTTGATGAAAATGGCAAATTTGTGAAGAAATATGATGAGGCAAACACCGCTTCTGCGCTTCCATTGAAGGATGTAGACTATAAAATGCATCTTACGGATCTTCAACCAGGCAAGTATCAGTTCATAGCCTTGGCTGGTCAGAAGGCTTATGTAGACCAGTTGGTTTCTCAGCGTGCAAAGTTTGTTCGTACAGAACCTGCTGTAGGCGATATGATGGATAAGTTGGAGGTAAACCTTGATAAGGTTCAGCGTGATGGTTATTATATCATAGATAACCACAACTTGCCACTCGATACCCTGTGGCATGGTAAGACTGATGCGCTGGTGGAGTATTCTTCAACCCGTCCTAACTATACCACCGTTTCGTTGGTTCGTGATACAAAGAAAATCAATGTCACCTTGCGCGAACTCAATGACCCAACCACAATGGATGTAAACGATTATACTTTTATCATTCAAGATCATAACTCTCGCATCCTCTGTGACAATTCACTTGATGAGACTAATCAGGTAATCTATACTCCTCATGCTGTTTGGAATACTGAAGACCGTGAAGGCTCTACCGCAGGTGATGTCAATGGCAATGAATTGGAAGGAGTAGGCAAGATAGCTCATGCCGACTTTATGACATCCCGTCTGATTTATCATGATAAGGCGAAGGATGATGGCAAATTGATCATTGCCAACAAGGAAACAGGCAAGACCGTGGTAGATGTAGACTTACCTGACCTGTTGAGCCGAGTTCGCACCAGTGAGGAATATATGTATACTCCACAAGAGTTCTTGGATAGAGCTTATGACTATAAATTACAGTTCTTCCTTCAAAATGGTAAGTTGAAATACGCTTACATTACTATCAGCGTGAATGCGCTGAGCTGGAGTCAGAGAATACAGTTTGAAGTACTTAACAACTAAGAGGATTATGAAGAAGTTGAAATCAATATATCTGCTTCTGCTTTCAGTTCTAATCATCAGTGCTTTTGCATCCTGCGCTGGCAGCACCGATGATGATGACGGCAAGCCTGATGCCTTCAAGGGAGAGGCTTACTTTACTGTGCAGGTAGCTGTGGCTGGTGATACCAAAGCCACGTCTCGTGCAGCTGGTCCTCAAGGAGGTGAAGATGGTGATGGTAGTAGAGAAACGGCTTTTGAAAACGAATATAAGGTGAATAATGTCTGTGTATTTCTTTATCCTAGTACTACCGGCATAAGCGATGGCGATGCAGAAATTGAGCAGGCTTTCTATTTTGAGAAACCAACAGAGAAGCCTGGTAATACAAAATATGATAAGGTATATACGTTCGAGAAAAAGCAATGTTTGCCAATCGTTGTTTCCAAGGCATATCATGTTTTGGTTGTAGCGAATGCCGGTGACATTACTAATACCTACTTGAACAAGAAATTGAGTGAACTTAGAGATGCTCATCTTCAGGCATTTGATGCTGCTTCGAATAACTTTATCATGACTTCTGAGAAGGATGCTACTACCGATTTGGCTTCTGCTGGCGGTAATGCAACAGGTGATGGAACCGAGTCTAATCCGCTTACTGTAAATGTTGATATAGAGCGTTTGGCTGCTCGTATTGATATTGATCCAGGTGAAGGTAAGTATTCTCCAACAACACCTGGTACTGGTACTTATGCTTTTGATGTGAAGGATGCTTCAAATGCATTAGTTGGCGGTTTCGTTTTGGAGTCTATTCTCCCTTACAACAAGCTTACTTCCGGTGAATTTTGCATTAAGCGTGTGGGAGATAAAACGGGAACAGCTCTGACTTATTTGGGAGACGAGAAAACAACTTCAGAAACCGACAAGACTGCTACAAACTATGTGATAGATCCATGGACTTCTGGTAAGAATGCTGGTTCTACTCCAAGCGGTCTTTCATATAATGTTCGTAAGTTAAATGATGCAAGTTGGCCATCTGCTACAGGATACCTTCCAGTCAAGAAAGTTTTAGGAACAGCAAGTTCTTTCTTCATTCTTGATTATGCAATGGAGAATACTACTTTTGATAATTCTAAAGAGTATGCTACAGGATTAGTGTTTAAAGGTAAGTATTATGAGCTTTCTGATTGGGATACAACCCATAAGCAGCCTAAAGCGGGTAAATCTGGTACAGATAAATACTATACCTACACCATTCGTCATAGCGATCCAACAGGTACTGGTTCTAAAACCGATCCTATGTATTATGGCATTGTCCGCAATAACATCTATCGTATCAAGATAGAAGGAGTAGTGGGTGAGAAGAAGGGAATGATTCTCACGATTGCTGTCAAGAAGTGGGCAAAGTATACCCATACAGAGACTTCCATGTAATAAGACGGAAAAATAATTGAGTAATAGATATGAATAAGATAAAAACGATAATGGCGCTGTTGGTACTGACGATGCTTGCTACCTTTACGGCTTGCTCGCCAGACGACAGTTCTATGTCTGATAATCCTGGTGGAGAAAGCAAGAATGGCTTTACCATTCATCTCAAGCTCTCTACTTCTGCGTCTGGCTCTAATGGTCTGGCTGCACCTCATAGCCGTGCTCTTACCCCAGAGTGGGAGTCTGGTTCCGATGTAGAAAATATGAAGAGCTGGTTTGTTGTTCTTACTCAAGATGGTAATGTGGTGCAGACTATAAAGAATGATCAAGTTGATGCACAGCGTGCAAAGGAAGACGAAGTTACTTTGGAGAATGTAGCCCCAGGCAAATATCAGGTCTATTCTTTTGCCAATATTGATAAAACGCAGTTGGGTACGTTGACAAGCGGTTCTGCTGTTGATTTTAAGAAAATGAAATATAAGATGAATGGCAATGGCTTCGATGCTACTATTTCTGGTATTCCTATGAGTAATGAGCAGACGCTTACTGTAAAACAAGATGGAACAACTGATAAAACAGAGCTTTGGGTAGTAAGAATGCTGGCAAAGGTTACACTTCAGTTTAAGAATCCAAGTGCTACTCCTTTGGTAATCAACGATATTACCATCAGCGATATTACTAAGAACAGCAAAGATAATGCAGATGCTGATAACATCATGTTGCTGCCAAAGTATTCAGATGCTTCATCTGGTGCAGATAAAGATGATGTTACATGTACTCCAAATCTGGTAGGGCAGGCTGCAACGGATAATTATACTTATAAGTTGTCTCCTGCAGTGACGATACCAGCAGGTACTACGTATAAAGAGATTTCATTCTATGTGAATGAAAGCGCAGCGGGCAATACTTCCAAGTATTTCATCATCAACCTGAATACTTCAGCAGGAGTCAAGCGTTACGCCCTGTTCCAGGATTGGACAACGATAGCTCGTAACGACCATCACATTCTTCCAATCTCTTTAGATGATTATAAGTTGAAGTTTGATGTTCAGTCCTTCACGGCAATCGGTCTCTATCCATCCATAACAGATAACGGAACCACTCTTTCCTATACCTGTTATTATCCGGAAGAGGAATTCCATATCCAGCCAAAGGTAGTAAAGGCAAGTGATGACAAAGAGGTAACTGGTATCGATAATACCCAAGTAAAATGGGAGTTAATCAAAGAAGATGGTATGGCTGATGAAACAACTAATGCCAAGAAGGTGTTTAAAGTTCTTCCATCATGGAATACAACCACTGGCTATTTCGAAGGTACCTTCAATGATGATGCTGCCGACAAGCAGAGTGCCCTCTACGAGGTCACCGTTCCTGTGCCAGGTGAAACGAGCAAGTATCTAACATACAAGATACTTTTCACCAAGGATTTAAGCAGCTATGCTGCTCGTAAACATTATACACGTAAATACTATCGCTATGAATAAGATTAAAAACATATATCGTACTCTCATCCTCCTCCTTTCATTGGTTTTAATGCCAGTGGAAGGATGGGGAGAAACAGCAGTGTTGACAAAAGGTACTGATGGCTCTTATAAGCTTGATTTGAAGAATGCGTTTTTGGATGCAAACAATAATTATAATAGCTATAAATATAAGTTTTATCGTTTAGAATTTAGAGATAATACTGATAAGTCAATATCTGACCTATCTAGCTGGGTTATTAAATATGGTAGTCCTTGGAATGCAAATGACGTAAGTTCTGAAACGTCTAGCAATTGCTATTTGTATAAGAATAGTGATAATTATTTTTTTGATGGAAATAAAGGACAAGCTACTCAATATGCTAATAACACTTTATATTTTACTCCTCCAACTGATGTAAATCTTGAAGGAGCAAAGATTGTTCTTCATCTTTCTAATGATGAAGGACTCTTGACTGATGCTACCAAAGAGCAGGCAACATATACTTATAATATTCGTTTGGCAGAAAACTTGACTGATTATTCTGTGAAGGAAGCCAGCGAGCCAACTAAAGTTATAAGTAAAAAAATTGTTGTTGATCAATCTCATACAAACGCAAGTGTAACATTAGATATGAATGATGTCAAGTATATGCGTTGGCAAGTACTTGATAAAGACGGTTCTGTAATAAATTCTGTTAGTTCTTTATTGACTGGAAAAACTGCAAACAATTATCAGGTTGTTAAGGATAAATATGTTTGGGCAAAGTTTGAAAACTGGGAGCCAAATAATATAGCACAGGAATCAGACCGTACTGTGACTTTTAATTTACCTTCAAGTAAAACGTGGGATGATGGTTATCAGGTGGTTTGCTATTGGGCTACAGATAAGTCTGATGGAGATTTTTATTCTGATGGAACTAAAGTCTATTTCTTCCAAGAGCCAACTCTTTCTGGCAAGTGCGTTTTCTCTTTTATGTCTAAGACGGCTGCAGAATCTGCTACGTTTACTCCTAATATAAGTAGCAATGTCCAAAAGACAACAGAGATTAGAGCTACTACAGATGCTTCTTTTACTATTTCAATGCCTAATACAGCGAAATATATGCGCTGGTATGTGGCAGATAAGGATGGAAAAGTGGTAGATGCTTTAACTCCTGATGGTTCAGCCACAGCTAATACTTATGTAAAGAAAGATAACTATTATATTTGGTATAATAGTGATAAAGAGGCAAGTAGTAACGATTTAAAGATGACCTTCACGCTTCCTAGTGGAAGTACTTGGACTGATGGTTATCAGGTGGTTTGTGCCTGGGCATCAAGTTCTGCTGGTTCAGACATTCTCTATGATAACAACAACAATTATTATCTCTTGAAAGAGCCAAATCTCAGTGGCTTGTATGTTACTGCATTTACTACTGCAGAGCAGATTAAGAGTAAGGATCTTGCTTTGAGCAGTTTGTCAAAAACAGCAGTTGATGAGTCTGATGTATATATGGTAAATGGCGGCATTGAGCAGGTAACTGTTACAATACCAAAGCATAGTGTAAAGTATGTACGTTGGCAGCTCATTGACATGACTACCGGTAAGACTGTGGACGCAGTGGGTGAAGATGGTAATTTGATATTGAACAACTCCAACTTTACCAATAGAAAGAAGGGAAGTTTTGTTTATTACAATGCAACTTCTTCTTCAGATCTGTCTGTAAGACAGGTAACTTTTGATAAGTCACAGATTTCTGGTGCTGGCGAATGGAGTAACTATCAATTAAAGGCGGTTTGGACCGATAATATAGATGGTATTGACGCCCCAACTTTGGATACCAAGCCATTTATTGTGGCAGAACCTTCTGTACTACAAGGTGCTTATACCGTTAATTTTAAGACTGTAGCTCAGGCAACTGCTGATTTGAAACTGTCTTCAGCATTGTCATCTAATGTAATTAACGAGTCTGATAACTTTGCTGTCTCTGGCAGTAAGGTTACAGTTACTGTGCCTACTCATTACCTCCGTTATATCCGTTGGCAGGTGATAGATAAGACAACTGGTAAGGTGATTGAAGCTTTGCCAGATGGTACATTGAGCAGTTCTTCTACTTATAATAGAGGTAAGGGTAATTATATCGGCTATTCTGAGACTTCTGTAAGCGATGAAAATCTCAGAACGATTACTTTTGATAAGTCTGAATTGAGTACTCCTGGTGATTGGAAGAATTACCAGTTGAAAGCTGTATGGACAAATGACGTCACAGGTATGACATCTTATATCAAAACTGATGGTACAAGATATGTTGTATCTGAACCATCTGTCATGCAGGGTGTTTATACTGTAACATTTGCAGACAAGAGTGCCGTAGTTACATTAAATACTTCTACTGAACCAACAACAGTTAAGGAAGTAGATGGTGTTTTGATAAATAGTGCCAAGAAGATAAATATCAACTTAAATCATAAGTTAGATGAAATTCTGTCAACTCTTGGAAAGTCTTCTGTAAGCAAGCTTGGTAATCTCTATATTCGCTGGACTGTTACTGACGATGCAGGTAATAGCTTCCCGAATAATGGTTTTGGAATATCAAGCAAGAAATATAATGACTTTGATAACAATAAGTATTTTAATGTCTTGACGAAAGACCCAAGTAGTGAATTGTCTGACTTGTTGAAAGTATCCTTTGCACCAACTTCTGAACTTTATAGTTTCGATATAACAAAGGTAACCAAAATCTCTTGTGTCATTACTGATGATATTGAGGGGTTGAAAGAGACAGATGGTGTTGCTACAACAGAGCCTACTCACCTGAAGTTGAAATATACGGTAAAAATTGTAGATCCTACTAGTGTGCCTTTCCATCATTACAAGGGTTATGCCAATGCAGATGGAGATTATGAGGTAATTGATGCCGCAAAGGGACAGTTACGTCAGAAGACCTATACTTGGGAGTATACATATCCAATAGCAGAAGGTGAGTCTATTCCACTGACGTTGCCTATGGAAGATTTTGATGGAGTTGCCACCCACGGACATCTTGGTTTGGAGCCGTTAGGTTATTACAGATGGTATAATTATGATACTGATGAAGCATCTGACAACATTCAGGCAGACAATAGAGATGGTAAGGATTTCTTGAAAGAAATAAGTGATGAAAATGGCAATAAAAAAGGTCTTTTAGCTTATAATTTGAATAATGTTGCTCTTTGGCAAGGTAATGTAGGTGTTAATTATACTCGTCCAGATGATGAAAATTGGAAGGGTGAAACGATTGCCTGTGATGTGAGCCGTTATGTTGATGGTCTTGATGAGACAGGAACCTATATGGATCATGAAAGTACGCTTTCTATCCGTTATATCTTCCATCTGATTCCTGCTAAGCAAATGGCTGATATGGAAAAGGATTATCTTACCCATTCGGATAATGATCTCACTTACGAGGATAATAAGAATGTTACTGTTGGTTTCGCAAAAGACAATTCTCAAATGACTTTGCGTCTTAATATGAAACCGACTATGTATTATTTCTATCCGATGACTAACAATAAGCATCATGTCTATTTCCCAACAGGGCAATCTGACCGTGATATTGTTGCTAATGATTTCGGAGAGGAAGTCAAGAAAGCAACTAAGGTTATTTGGAGAATATATAATGGTGATAAAGATAAATATTGTGATTTTGAAAGTAACGTGCAAGATTTTCCTCGTTTCTTTGATGTCAGTTTAAAACTCTTAAATGATGCATCCTATAACAATAAATGGAAGGATTTGGATGGTAAATCCGTTACAGGTAATATTACATTCAACTATGGTGACCACTTCTCTGTAGTGGCTTATGCTGTTGCGGATGACAATAGTAGTTGTCCGATTGCCAATTTCAACTGTCGATTCTTTGGTTTCCATCCTATGATGGATTCCGAAATGGGGAATGAAGAAGTCCAGCGTAAAATATCTTATCTTGAGGAGAATTATAACCGTGTGGCTATGGTTAGTTTCGATAATGATAGCCCTGAACAAACTGTTTCTGCTCCAACCAATGATATGGATAACCAATCTGAGCATCCTTCTGATTGGTCTAAGAGAAACTATGGATTCGTCTATAAGAGTCTGTTAACTAAGAGCGCGATGTATAGTGGTAGTCCTAATTGGTATGACCCAATGCATTCACCATTGCATGGTGAATATGGAATCTATAAGACGGCTAATGTGACGGGAGTATCAACCAATAGTGATAAGTATCAGTGGTATGATGGTTCTGAGTTACATGACAGAACCTGGGAATTAACCGGTGGCTCTCAAACGGGTTCTTTCCTTTATGTTGATGCTTCTGATGAAAGCCGTACCATTGCATCAGCAGAATTTAATGCAAGTCTATGTACGGGTCAGCAAATGGCGTTCTCTGCGTATGTTGCTGATATTACATCAGAGGAAACATACCCACAGCTTATGTTTAAACTGTATGGTCTTGTTGGCAATCAGAAAGTGTTGCTTCATAATTTCTCTTCTGGAGATTTTAAAAACAATCGTGATAGTGATAATAAAGGAAAGTGGTATCAGGTGTATGGTAAGATTATCATTCAGAAAGAGTCACATGCAGAACAGTACGATAAATTCCGTATTGAGATTGATAACTATAGTAAGGGTACAAAAGGTGCTGACTATGCTGTTGATGATATCCGTATATATTTAAAGCCGGCCAAGGTGGAGGTCTTCCAAGACCGACCTGCCTGCGGTGAGAACGGAGAAGGTAAAGTCAAGCTGAAGATACGTGCCATTCACGAGACATTGAATGCTATACTTAACCATCAGGATACGAAAATCCATTTCCGTTTTGTGGAAGAAGATGGTACGCCAGTAACAGGAACAGGTCTTTACAACTATAATTTGGATGGTGTGGAGCAAACAATGCCAGATGGCTATGCTTCTGTTGATGTATATGATTCAGAAGCAGATTGCAAGTCCCATACGATAGATGGTGTCAACATGATAGAGACTGATGCGTATGGTGAAACTTACATCATTCTTGCTAACCATAAGTTTGGACTCAAGGCTGGTAAGAAGTATTATGTCTCTGTATGTGCTGATAGTGATCCAAATGCATCTGATGCACAGTGGGGTAAACCTTCTGATGTCTGCTCTATTTATAGTGATTTGTTTGAGTTGGTTGGTCAGACTCCTGCGATTATAGATAACGAGGGTAATGTCATTACTGACTATCGTGTGGACTGTGCAGATCCTAATCCTAGTGTTAAACTTAAGGGCAGTCTCACAACCATCGATCCAAAGACTGGTGCAAAGATTACGCTTACAGAGGTGCCTTTCTACTGGTATATCGATCAGAAGACAACGCCTTATAACAGTACCGCTTCTAATGAAATTACGATTCCTGTTAGTTATATTAAATATGGTGCTCATACAATCTATATGAAACCAGCACCTAATGGGAAAAATGAAGCAGGTGATGATGTTTATACAAAAGATGGCGTGAGTTACTTGCTTTGTGATGGAGCAGTTCCTGTACCTCTGCGTATAGCTAAGGATGGTCCACAGCTTAACTTCGGTTTCAATGATGTGTATTATCCGTTTAATGATGCAACTTATAAGTCTGCGCTTCGTATCGGATTGCCACAGATTAAGAAGTTGTTGGAGCGGAACAAGACAAACTCTTCCGAGGGATATCTCCAGGTACCATTGCATAGCGCAAGCTATAAGACTGGTGTTGAAGATAAGACTTTGACATTCATTGATGATAGTAAGAATGAGGAAGATAAAAGCTCTGCTTATGTCTATGTTGCTACAACCAATGATCCATTGTGGAATACAGCATTGTTGTCATCTCCTGTAGCAACATTAAAATCTGTTCATATAGGCGAAGTGGGTACTGCTACTCAGTCAACTCTCGACCTCCTGTTCTCTAAGAATGTTTTGGATAATTTCCACGAGGGTTATTACTACGATCTTCGATTCGTCTTCGAGCAGAAAGCTGCAGCTACTGGTGGAACAAGTTGTCCTGGTGAGGCTTATCTCAAGGTGAAGATAGTTCCGGAATTCATTACCTGGACTCCTACGGCGAATGGCGGTATGAATGCCAACTGGAATAATGATGATAACTGGCATCGCTCATCATCTACAGAATTGCATGATAATGAGTATCCTGATTATCAGGCTTATGGTAATGCACTCGGTATTACACCAAAGGTGGCTATTCCTACCCAGAATAGCTATGTGCCAATGAAGTTTACCAAGGTTACTGTCGTCAACTTGAATGGAAAGCCTTTCCCTGACCTCGGTAACATAGTTTATCGTCAAGAGAATGGTATTGCTACCAAGTTGAATAATGCCAAGGGTGATGTGGCAACAACGTATATCCAGTATGACATCATGGCGTTCTGGAATGAGGCTGATACAGAAAAGGGATTGGATACAGAAGGTAATCTGAAGTGCGAGAAGTTCTATGGCAATACCTGCCATCAGATTTACTTCAAGCCTCAGGGCGAGCTTCGTGACCAGTGCTATCTGATATATGACAAGGCTTGGGTAGAGAAGGAGCTGGTGCCTAACAAGTGGTACACCATGGCTTCACCTCTGCAGTATATCTACGCAGGTGATATGTATGTGCCGGCAAGTAATGGTCAGCAGACGACCAAGGCATTTACGGATATCAAGTTTGATGATAAGGTGTATAGCCGAAGTAAGTATCCGGTTTATCAGAGAGCTTGGATGAAGAGCGATGTGAAGGAAATCACTTCTGATGGTGAACATAGTGCATGGCATCAACCAAACGGTGAGGCTAGCAAAGTTGATGTAAATCTCGGCTACTGGAGCCACGTATATAATAAGGTAGATGAGAGCTATGCCGCAGATGGAACTTTCGGTGGCTTCGCTATCAAGGCTGGTAATGCGCTCTTGCCGAAGGATCAGACTAAGAATGCGCTTCTTCGTTTGCCAAAGGAAGATAAGGAATACCAGTACTTCGATTATGATGGAAAAACGACTTCTGGCAATAAACCTGCAGCCGTTGAAAAGGGCACTGGTCATGGCAAGTTCCTCGTTGCTTTCAATAACGATGAGAAGCATCTTGCAGAGATGACTCAGAGTTTAGGAACTGATAACAACAGCGGTTTCTATCTCGTGGCTAATCCATATACCTGTTCTATCTCTCTGAAGAAATTCTTCGAGGTGAATACGGGATTGCAGAAAGCTGTATGGGTGGTTGATGGAGTTAACGTAAGTAGTGTTTCTGCTACAGATTTGGCAGATAAAGACTTCTTCGTTCAGCCTACTCAGTCGTTCTTTGTGAAGAAGGATGGAACAGCTTCTGTTGATGCAGTGAAGTTTACTTCTGCGATGTATGTAGACCGTCTGCTTTCTGCTGGTGTCATTATCGCTCCTGGTTATCTCACGAATGTGAATGTCTCGGCTCAGAATGCTAAGGGGCAGACTTCGAAGGCTCGCATTGCCGTAAGAGAAGAGGCTTCTGATGATTATGATGAGCAGGAGGATGTGGATCTTCTGTGCGATCAGAACCTGAGTGGTATTCCGCAGGTTTATACCGTGGCTGGTTCTCAGGCTGTGGCTGTGAATGCTACTCCTAAGATTGAATGGATGCCAATGGGTGTAATCATGGAGAATGGTGAAAAGAACGAAATGGTGAACCTTGACTTCAAGGGTGTTGCCAAGCTCGATGCTCCGCTCTATCTCTATGATGCTGCCAACGGACAGTATACCGAGTTGCAGGATGGCAATGAGGTGAGCATTCAGGCGAACGAGCATGGCAGATACTTCCTGACACAGACTCGTGGTACTACGGGTATCCAGCAGATTGAGGCTGAGGCTGAAAGTAATCAGTTGAAGGTTTATTCACCTGCAGCGGGCATGATTGTTGTATCTGCCTTGAATGGTGAGAAGTTGGGTAGGGTAGAGGTATTTACCTTGGATGGCAAGAGGGTTCACAGTTATCAGTTGCCTGATAAGCAGAGAATGATTCTCCGTGTTCCATCCGGAGTATATATCGTAAAGGCATCCACCCAGTCCTGTGCTCAGGCTAAGGGACAGAAGGTTGCCGTAAGATAGGAGAAGCTTGGTTTGACAAGTTTATAATAGTTGATAAAAAACGAAAAGAGGGTGTATCATGAATTTATGATGCACCCTCTTTTATTTGTATATTAAAGATATATTGTCGGAAAAGACAGGATATGTTTCTGAGTTATTTAGTATCTCCGGCCGCACAACAGCTGTTGTGCGCTTGCATAACAGCTGATATGCGCTCGCACAACAGCAGATGTGCATGCATTGCCCAACTGTTATGCTCTTTTTATTTGTTGTTTTGAAACATGGCTATTTCACGTTCAAATGTAGAAATAATCATTTCTAATTGAGGGTGTAAAATAGGTACAATTATTGATACGTAATTTGGACAGCCTTCATCTATAACTGTTGCTGTTCTAATTGCATATTTCTTTTTCTGTTCATAGCCATTAAACCAGCGTAAAAACAATCTGTCTCGTTGAGCCTGTTGTTCATTGGCTGTATCACAAATATATAGAAGGATATCTGGATTTTTTCTGAAAAATTCTTCTATAACAAGGATAACCGTTTGTTGAATCTTTTTGTCATTGGGAGATTTTTTCCTACTTCTGTTTGTTATGCGAAACCAATAGGCTTTTAGATTGAGCATATCATCTAATTCAAATGCTATTGAATAGAGGATATTATAGTCTGTTTTAAACATAATCTCCCCTTCTTCATACCAAACAGGATATGGAGCAAGAATATTGATTTGGCTTAAATCTAAGGTTTTCATAGTTTAAGCCAAATCATAAAGATGTGAGTCATTTACAAGTTTTATCTGTTCTTGTAAATCATCTAATTTCTTGTTCATTTTATCTTCCCATTCTTGTTTGCGCTTTTTCTCCCGACGCATAGCTGCCAAGAAGGTTTCTCTTGTAAATAAAACATTGTCTGTCATAATCTTTGTCTTTAAACGTAAATCTGCCTGCAAATATACGCTGTTTTTTTGTAATCTCCAAACTTTTCCTGACTTTTTTCTTCCTTCTCTATATGAACAAATCCTTCTTCGGCATATCTGCCATGAACTGCTTGCGGAGCTTCTCAAAGAATGTCACGGTGTCGTTGCTGAAGCCGTGACCCTTCCAGGTGGAGGTGTTGGTGATGAGAATCCAGCATTGACCATCGGGGTACTTCAGGACAATGGCAGAGGTGCCGGCAAGAGAACCGGTACGAATCC
>ERZ1026780.1224-NODE-1224-length-17611-cov-5.673331_pt1 | contig 17611 bp, 16 predicted proteins | sample MGYA00380126_ERZ1026780 | MGnify/ENA primary metagenome ERZ1026780 (study PRJEB33269, sample SAMEA4719762) | human gut metagenome | biome: human-associated habitat; feature: organic feature; material: feces | place: Cameroon | collected 2013-10 ... | reverse complement strand
GTGTACATCATCAACCGAGAAAATGTCCAGTGGCTGGTAGAAGAAAGTGGTCTGCCCTTTGACTACGACATGGTGGTCATCGATGAGCTGTCCTCCTTCAAAAGCTACCAGGCCAAGCGGTTCCGCAGTCTGCTGAAGGTTCGTCCCGGTGTCAAGCGCATCGTTGGGCTGACCGGCACACCCAGCAGCAACGGTCTTATGGATCTCTGGGCAGAGTTCCGCATTCTCGATATGGGCAAGCGGCTCGGTCGGTTCATCACCCATTACCGCAACACCTTCTTCCAGCCGGACAAGCGCAACGGGCAGGTGGTGTTCAGCTACAAGCCGCTGCCCGGTGCAGAGGAACAGATCTACGACGCCATCTCCGACATCACCATCTCCATGAAGGCGGCAGATCATCTGCAAATGCCGGAATGCGTGATGAACGAGGTGCAGGTCACGCTTTCCGAGAAGGAACGCAAAACCTACGATGCCATGCGCTCGGAACTGGTCGTTTCCCTCGGCGATGAGGAAATCGACGCCGGGAACGCTGCAGCTCTGTCCAATAAGCTCTCCCAGATGGCAAACGGTGCCGTTTATGGGGAGGACAAGCGTGTGTTCCCGATTCATGACCGCAAGCTGGATATGCTGGAGGATCTCATTGAGGCCGCCAACGGGAAACCCGTCCTTGTGGCGTACTGGTTCAAGCACGACCTGGAGCGCATCTCCGAGCGGCTGCACAAACGGCACATCCCGTTCAGTCTGCTCGATGATTCTGACAGCATCCGCAGATGGAACAGCGGTGAGTTGCCCGTAGCGCTCATCCACCCGGCTTCTGCAGGTCATGGGCTGAACCTGCAGGCAGGAGGCTCGACCCTCATCTGGTTTGGGCTGACCTGGTCACTGGAGCTTTACCAGCAGACCAACGCCCGACTGTGGCGGCAGGGACAGACCGCCAATACTGTGGTCATTCACCACATCATTGCAAAGGACACCATCGACGAGCGCATCATGACTGCGCTCCGCAAAAAAGAAAAGACCCAGACCGCGCTCATCGATGCGGTCAAGGCCAGCTTGGAGGGATGAGAATGGAAACCTGTTATACAAACCTCGCAAACGCCATTATTCTGGCGGCAGCGAAAGACCATCGCCGTGCGCTGCGCCGTTTGAAGAAATACCCCTGGGACAAGGATGCCGAATCCGTCAGAAAGGATTGTGAGCGTTTTTTCCGCTCCGGGTGGTTTCAGACACTTACGTCTCTGGACGGCGAAGTGCTGATCGAAAAACTCCACCGGGAGGTGTACGGTGTATGACGGCAAAGGAATATCTCAGTCAGGCATACCGCCTCGACCAGCGTATCGATTCCAACATTGCAGAGATCACCCGCCTGCGGGAAATGGCTTGCAGCATCTCCTCTCCGTCCTGGGAAGAGAAGGTGCAGACCTCTCGCAACACGGAAGCCCCCCTTCGTGCGGTGCCTGGAGAAGATCATGGATCTTGAAAAGGTGGTAAATAGCGAGATCGACACCCTCGTTGACTTGAAACGGCAGATCCGCACGACCGTGGATACCGTTGCCAATGTCAACGAGCGGATGGTTCTCCGCTACCGCTACATCCACAATATGACCTGGGAGCAGATCGGCGGAGAGCTGAACGCAGACGAAAGCACCATCCGCAGATGGCACAAAGCGGCTCTTTCGGCGGTGGTTGTACCCGATGACCCGATTCGGATCTGAAAGACGCCGGAAATACCCACCTTTGTCGGTAGATGCCCACCTCGCCATTGTGCTATGATATAATCAGCAAAAAAGAATCGAGGACAGCCTCATGGGAGCAATCCCGTGGGGCTTCTTTTTGCGCAAAAAATAACGACCACCCTTTCGGGTGGCCGGGATTGTAACGTCATGCCTTGCCGGGCAGTTTTATATGAGCGCCTTGACCAAAGCAGCAGCAATCCTGAGATATTTTACAACCCCAAGAAGCTGCTATGCGGCTGTCTCAATCTTGGGACTTACCACCAAAATGCCCCTCTTCATCATCCAGCACAAGGCCTACAGAATCAGAACGGCGGCGGTAAGTCCGATGTAGCCGTAATTGACGATATACATCTTCTTTACCTCCATTACCCAATACTCAAAGCTGGAGCCCAGCTTTGGCATTTTGTATTCTACCACACATTTTTCCCAAAAGCTAGGTATTAAGCGGATGACTTCCAAACAAGGGCGTCAACGATCAGACGCATTACAAAAGTGAGGTGAGCCAATACCTAAAAAGCCAAAGCGACCGTGTTCTTATCCCGGATGTCCCAATCTGACGGACGGTAGGTTCTGCGAAGAACACGAAAAACTCGAAGCCAAGCGCTACGAAAAATATGACCGCAGCCCTGAGACAAAGCGTCGGTACGGACGGGCATGGAAGCGTATCCGTGACAGTTACGCATCCGCTCACCCGCTGTGTGAGCTTTGCCTGAGACAAGGCCGCTACGTCAAGACAGAAGAAATACATCACATGAAGCCGCTGTCAGAAGGCGGGACCCATGCACGAGAGAATCTGATTGTGCTGTGCAAACCCTGTCACGCCAGAATCCACGCCGAGCGCGGTGACCGCTGGCACAACACCTGAGTCGAGGTTGCGCTCACATTTTGATACAAACCTCCTGACCCCGGAGGGGCGGTCAAAATCTCTACAGCGGTTCCCTTGGGGAACGGGCGTGGGGTCACATACGCAAAAAAGGCGAAATCAAAAGGGTAATTAAAGACCGCCACATTTCTGTGACGGTCTTGCGCTGGCATCAATCATCGCTGGATAAATACCAGCCATGTTCGCAGTGGTAACTTGGAGCATGAGGCTTTTCATCGCCCCAAGCTCTTTTGCTCATTTCTCGGTCGAACATTCCCAGTGTCTTTTGGCAATCAATACGATAATCGTTGTCCAAATCAGGATTGCAGAAATCAAGGCGAACTTTTTCCCGTGCGGTTTCCAACTCCTCATCACTTGCGTTCCTGAGAAAATAGCCGAAGCTGTTTTTCTCTCCAATGATCACCAAGACAGTTGTTGCGGCAAGTGTCAGCACACCCGCACCTATTTTCAGCAGTTTTTTGGTGGTTGCATTCATTGTCCTCACCTCTTTAAAAAATTGTACTTCTAAACCACAGATTTTTCAAGAATGGAGGGAAGAAAAATGCCCACAAAATCGAACAACACAGGCGGGCGCGGCGGCGCAAGACCCGGTGCGGGAAGGAAGAAATCCGCAGTCAAGGACAAGGCCGAAAACGGGAATCCCGGCGGCAGAAAACTTGAAGTGCTGGATATTCCCGAAGTCGAGGGTGTTGCCATGCCGAAGCCCCATGATTTTCTTTCTGCCGAGCAGCGGGACGGCAGCGTCCTGCAGGCGCAGGAAATTTACACGGAAACCTGGCAATGGCTCAAAGGCATCGGCTGCGCCGCAAAGGTGTCGCCGCAGCTTTTGGAGCGATATGCCATGTGTTCCGCCCGCTGGGTGCAGTGCGAGGAAATGACCAACCGCATGGGTTTCCTCTCCAAGCACCCCACCACGGGAAAGCCGATCCCGTCCCCGCTTATCAACATCGGCATCAATTACATGAATCAAGCGGTTCGGCTCTGGAATGAGATATTCCAGATCGTGAAAGAAAACTGCAGCACGGAATACGGCGAGTCAACACCGCAGGACGACCTTATGGAACGCCTGCTCCGTGCGAGAAAGGGGTAACACCATGTTCGAAAAAGTAAATCCCTGCCACCCGGATAAGGTGGCAGACAGAATTGCCGGAGCATTTGTTGACCTGGCATACAAGAAAGCAGAAAATCCCCGCATCGCTATTGAAGTCCTCATCGGCCACGGCGCGTGCCACATCATTGCGGAAACTTCGGTTGCTCTGGACAAGGTGGAAGTCACTGCCGCTGTCCACCGCATTGCCGGAAACCTCGCCGTGGACTATGTGGAAGTGCAGCAGGACGGTCACCTTGCCGACAACCAGGCAGACGGAATCCGCTGCGGTGATAACGGCATCTTCAAGGGTATCCCTGGCGCTGTCAGCCTGAGCCTAGACGCCGAGGGCGATTCCTCTCCCTTCTATGCGGACGGCATCGTGTATTTCCGCACCAGCTCCAATAACGGCTACAGCGGTGATCTGGAAATTGCACTGATTCCGGAGGGGTTCCGCACAGAGATCCTGCGGGAGAAGCTGGATAACAAGGGTGTGCTGGTGGAGAAATCCGATGTCACCGAAACGGAAAAGTTTGCACTCCTGTTTGAGTTTGACGGCGATGTAAAAGCCATCCGTCATGTGCTGTATAACTGCAGCGCGTCCCGTCCTTCCATTGAATCCAAGACTAGGGAGGACACCATCGAGCCGGGTACCGAGACGCTGTCCCTGACCGCAGACCCCCGCAGTGACGGTCTGGTCAAGAGCCGCACCGGCGATACCACGGACAAAACTGCCTATGACAACTGGTACAAAGCCGTCTATGTCCCGGACGAGGAGGTTGCCTGATTATGCTGGAGAAAACCGTGACCGTTGGCGGACACCAGGTCAAGTTCCGCTCCTCTGCGACCATCCCCAGACTGTACCGTATCAAATTCAAGCGTGATATTTTCAAAGATCTGTCCAGACTGGAGGCTTCCTACAGCAAGAAGAAAAATGAGGACGGCTCCTTTGCCATCGAGGATCTGGAGATCTTCGAGAATGTGGCCTACATCATGGCTTACCACGCCGACCACAGCATTCCGGACAACATCGATGACTGGCTCGACCAATTTGAGATGTTCTCCATCTATGAGGTGCTGCCGGAGATTCTGGAACTGTGGGGTTCCAATCTGGTGACCGATGTGGTTTCTAAAAAAACTTCAACGCAGCAGCCGTGAAATGACCACGGCGCTGTTCCTCCTGCGCTGCACCGAAATCGGCATATCCATCGCTGACCTTGATCTTCTCACCATCGGGCTTGTGATGGATATGTGGACGGAAAAAGGCAGCGATGGCGCTCAGTACGAAAAGGTCGCATCGCAGGAGGATTTCGACCGTTTTTAAGGAGGTGACGCTTTATGGCAAGCAGGATCAAGGGCATTACCGTTGAGATCGGCGGCGATACCACCGGACTGGACAAGGCGCTGAAAAGCGTCAACTCGTCCATCAAGACCACCCAGTCCAGTCTGAAGGACGTTTCTAAACTGCTGAAGCTGGACCCTACCAACACGGAGCTTCTGACGCAGAAGCAGAAACTGCTCAAAGACGCCATCGGCTCCACCAAAGAAAAGCTGGATGCGCTGAAGCTGGCGCAGGAGCAAGCCAAAGCCCAGCTGGAGCGTGGGGATCTGGGGCAGGACAAATATGATGCTCTGCAGCGGGAGATCATTGAAACCGAACAGGAGCTGAAGCGTCTGCAGGAGCAGGCTATCGAGTCCAATGCGGCGCTTGCAAAAATTGAGGATGTCGGCGACAAACTGCAATCCGCCGGAGATAAGATTTCCGGCGTTGGGCAGAAGCTGCTCCCGGTGACCGCCGCAGTAACGAGTCTCGGTACTGCCGCTGTGAAAACCACAGCGGACTTTGATACATCCATGAGCCAGGTACAGGCGACCATGAGCATTACCAAGGATGCGATGTCCGACCTGAATGGCGAATCGGTCAACACGGTCGAAGCGCTCCGGGCGCTTGCCAAGCAGATGGGTGCGGAAACAGCCTTTTCCGCCAGTGAATGCGCAGACGCCATGAACTATCTGGCGCTGGCGGGTTACGATACGCAGAAAATCTATGACATGCTGCCAATCGTGCTGAATCTGGCGGCGGCAGGCAGCATCGACCTGGCGCCCGCTTCGGATATGGTCACAGACGCCATGTCTGCTTTGGGTATGGAAACCAGCGAGGCTGGTACCATGGTGGATCAGATGTCCAAAACGGCGTCTACCACCAACACCTCCGTTGCGCAGCTGGGCGAAGCCATCCTGACCATTGGTGCAACCGCCAAGACGATCAAGGGCGGTACGGCAGAGCTGAATACCGCCCTGGGCATCCTCGCCAATAACGGTATCAAGGGTGCGGAGGGCGGCACCCATCTGCGAAACGTTATTCTGGCGCTCCAGAATCCCACAGACAAAGCCGCTGCCTGTATGGAGAAGCTGGGTGTGGAGACTTACGACTCCGAAGGCAATATGCGCTCCCTCAACGATATTCTGGGGGATTTGAATACCAGTATGGACGGGATGACTTCCGCTGAAAAGCAGAACATCATCGCGTCCATTTTTAATAAAACCGACCTGGCGTCCGTCAACTCCCTGCTGGCAAGCACCGGGGACACCTGGGACAGCCTGCAGCAGGCCATTGTCGACAGCGGCGGCGCTGCCCAACAGATGGCGGACACCCAGCTGGACAACCTGTCCGGGCAAATCACGATTCTGAAATCCGCACTGGAGGGCTTGGCGATTTCCTTCGGTGAGCTCCTCATGCCGAAGATCCGTGCTGCCGCAGAAAAGGTTCAGAGCTTTGTAGACAAGCTGAACAGCATGAACGACGAGCAGAAAGAAACCGTTCTGAAAATTGCGGCGGTAGTTGCTGCTATTGGCCCCATGCTCATTCTCTTCGGCAAAGCGACTTCTACAGTCGGTACGGTCATGAAGGGCTTCTCAGGGCTAACAAAAGGCGTTGCCAAGTTGGGCGTAAAGATTGCTGGGAGCAGCGGCTCCATTGCCAGTCTCAGCAGCGCCCTGGGTGCGGCGGCGGGGCCGGTACTGGCTGTGGTTGCTGTTGTCGGCACACTTGCCGCTGCCTTTGCAACGCTCTGGAAAACCAACGATGAATTCCGGGAGAATATCCTCGCGACATGGAAGCAGATCAAAGAAACGGTCAGCGGCTTCTGTCAGGGCATCGTTGACCGGCTGAACAGTCTGGGCTTTGAGTTTGAAAGCATTACGGAAGTGCTGTCCACAGTGTGGCAGGGGTTCTGTTCGCTTCTCGCTCCAATCTTTGAGGGCGTGTTCCAGCACATTGCAGATACGCTATCCACGGCGCTGGATGTCATTCTCGGCATTGTGGATGTGTTCATTTCCGTATTTCAGGGAGATTGGTCCGGTGCGTGGGAAGCTGTGAAGGGAATCTTCACTTCCATGTGGGAAGGGCTGGTCAGCTGGTTCCAAAATATTCTGAACACGCTGAAGGGTGTGGCGGACGTGGTTCTCGGCTGGTTTGGCACCAGCTGGGAGGAAGTGTGGACTTCGGTATCTGCTACTTTCACGAATATCTGGAACGGTATCACCGGCTTTTTCACGGATGTCTGGGAAACCATCAAAAATGTGGTCAGCGTGGGTATCCAGTTCATCGGTTCTCTGCTGGAGGCGGCATGGGACATCATCACGCTGCCGTTCCAGCTGATTTGGCAGAACTGCGGCGATACCATCACCAGCGTTTGGGAGAGCATCAAAACCACAGTCGGCAATGCCATCAATGCCGTCTCTACGACGCTCTCTACGGTGATGAGCTCCATCCAGACTACCATCAGCACCATCTGGACGGCTATCAGCACCAAAATCAGTGCGGTGGTAAGCAGCATTCAAACGACCGTTTCTACCGTGTTCGGTGCAATCAAAACGACAGCTACCACCATCTGGAACGGCATCAAGACCGCCATTTCTACGGTCGTGGATGGCGTAAAAACCAAAGTGACCACGGAGTTCAATTCCGTAAAAACGACCCTGTCCTCGGTGTTTACCAGCATCAAGAGTACAGCTACCTCCGTGTGGAATGGCATCAAAAATGCCATCACTGCGCCAATCGATGCCGCAAAGACACACATCAGCAATGCGCTAAACAGCATTAAGAGCTTCTTTGCCAACTGCAAGCTGTCGCTGCCGCATATCAAGCTGCCCCATTTCAGCATCAGCGGCAGCTTCTCTCTGAATCCGCCCAGTGTGCCGCATTTGTCTATTTCCTGGTATAAGGAAGGCGGCATTATGACCGACCCGACACTGTTCGGCTTCAATGGTTCCAGTCTCATGGCTGGCGGCGAAGCAGGCCCGGAGGCAATTCTGCCGCTGAAGAGCTTCTACACTAAGCTGGAAGCCATGCTGGACAGCAAGCTGAATATGAGCGGCATGGAGAAGTATCTGGCGGTGATTGCCCAGAACAGCGAGAAAGGCATCTATCTGGACGGCGGTACACTGGTCGGAAAACTGGCTCCCGGCATGAATCGTCAGCTGGGTATTCTGGCTGCGCAGGAGGTGTATCGATGAAGAGCATGACAAACGGCGCGACGATTACCGTCCTTCGTACCGGTAAAAGCTATCATACGCTCCGGGACTGGGGGCTTGCCATTGGCAACAACAACTGTATCGGGGAACCTGAACAGGAAACCTTTTATCTGGACGTTCCCGGTGCGGACGGTTTTCTGGATTACTCCGAAGCGCTGACCGGTCGGCCTGTGTTTAAGAAGCGCAGCATTGAGATCGCCCTCGGCGGGAAGATGGAGCGCGGCAGATGGCCGTCTTTTGTCTCTACGCTCCGCATTCTCCTGCATGGAAAGCGTGTGCGCATTGTCTTTGACGATTTCCCCGGCTACTACTGGGAAGGACGTGCCGAAGTGACCGATTTCAACCGTGTGCGGGAGATCGGCACGTTCAAGCTGCGTATCCCACAGGCAAACCCCTACGGATATAGCCTCAACGATAACAGCAGCTCGGACTGGCTCTGGAATCCCTTTGATTTTGAACTGGGTGTTATCGACGATCCCATCCGCATCACGCTGTCAGCGGACAATCCTACCGCATCCTGCACCATCCCGCACAGCGCCGTGCCATTTGTTGTCAGTGTCGCGGTTTCCGAGATCGGCGAGGCGGGGCTGAAAATGACTGTGGACGGAGACGATTATCTTCTGCAGGAAGATGAAAACCGGCTGGCAGAACTGCTTGTAAGCGATAACGATCTGACGCTGAATTTCTCCGGGCGTGGCAGCCTGCAAGTCTTATTCCGAAGGAGGGTGATCTGATGTACAAAGTCAAGCTGGACGGCTATGTGCTGTATCACGCAGACCATCCCTCCGCCATGCTGACAGATCCGGTCTTGGAGCTGGAGCCGGGGTACGCCGGTGTATTTACCGCGACGGTGCCACCGAACAACCCGCTCTATGACCGCATCTACTGTCGCAGATCCATGCTCTCTGTGTTTCGGGCCGGCACAGAGATTTTTTATGGAGAGGTGCGGAAAGTTCCGAATATCGACCGAAATAAGAACAAGCAGATCTACTGCACGGGAGCGCTGAGTTTTCTGGCCGATTCCATTCAACCGCAGGCGGAGTACCATGATATTTCTCCAGCGGCGCTGCTGGGAAAAATGCTGGAGATCCACAACAGCCAGGTGGAGCCGCGTAAGCAGATTCAGCTGGGCTATGTCTCCATCACGGACCCGAACAACAGTCTCTACCGCTACACCAATTATGAAAGTACCCTGGAAGCCATCCGGGACAAGCTGGTGGATCGCCTGGGCGGCTATCTGCGGCTGCGTCATGTGGACGGTCAGCTGATTCTGGACTGGGTCAGTATTGAGCAGTACGGCAATTATAGCACTCAGCCCATTGAGTTTGGACTGAACCTGCTGGACTATTCCGAAACCACCTCCGCCGAGGACGTGGTGACGGCGCTGATTCCGCTTGGCGCGACCCTGAAAGATGAATCCGAAATCGATGCGCTGGAAAAACGGGTGGATATTACCGCTGTCAACGGCGGGAAGAACTATGTATTTTCACAGGATGCGGTGGATCAATTCGGTTGGGTCTGGGCGACAAATACCTGGGACGATGTGACTATGCCCCAAAATCTGAAGCGAAAGGCCGAAGAGTGGCTCTCCAGCACCCAGTTTGAAACCATGTCTCTGACGCTGACGGCGGCAGATCTCTCGGAATTGGGGCACGACTATAACGCCTTTGCCGAAGGCGACCGTGTTCACTGCCTTGCCAAGCCCTATGGCATGGATATCGTCCTTCCGGTCATGAAGCTGACCATTCCGCTTCAAAACCCCGCCGGTCGGACGCTGGAGCTGTCCACAAAGCAGCAGAAAACCTACACCCGGCAACAGTCAGCGGCGCGCAATGAACTGCGCAATCAGCAGAATGATGCCATCAACATCTCCAACCGAAATATCCAAATCAGCATTGATAATCTGACTGCCATGATGACCGGGGCCAAGGGCGGCTATAAGCTGACGGAGTACGACGAGGATGGCCGCTGGCTGCGGGATCTGTATATGGATACCCCGGACAAAACAACCGCCAGGCGTATCCTGCAGATCAACAAGGACGGTATCGCCGCCAGTACCACAGGGTATGAGGGTCCCTATACTGTGGGCATCACGGTGGACGGTCAGATCCTCGGCAGCTGGATTGCCGCCAATTCTATCGACACCAATCAGCTGAGTATCGGTCTGAACAACTGGATTAAGGGGACGGATGACGGAATTGCGTCCAAGGTGGAAAAGGACGGCATCATCTCCGCCATCAACCAGAGCTCTGAAGAAGTGGCGATTCAGGCCAAACGCATCAACCTGAACGGCTCGGTTACCGCCAACAACTACTTCAAGATCAAGACAGACGGCAGCATGGAGGCGGTTGCGGGACAAATCGGAGGCTTCAACATCAACAGCGATTATATTGCCTTCGGCGACTGGACACACGCCAGCAACTGGCTCTCCATGTGTACGCCCCACGGCGGCGCAGGCGATGTATACCTGGGCAAAGGCGGGATTTCCACAGACTCCTTTGACGGGAAAGTAGGCAGTATCGTCCGCTCCATCAAAATGACTGAGGGTACCATCGGCTTTTACAAGGGCGCTTACGAGTGCGGTTTTGTCGGCATGAGCGACGGCTCCGAGATCCGGCTGAGCTTGATGGACTCGGAGAAAAACTACATTGTGAACGTCCATAAGAACTGGTTGGAGCTTCCTGTTCTTACGCAGATAACCGGGGATTTATCTGTATTAGGGAGTAAAGCCCGGTGTGTACAGACCCGCGATTATGGCAACCGCAAACTCTATGCCTATGAAACACCCACACCTTACTTTGGGGATATCGGTGAAGGCGTCATTGGGGAGGACGGCTTTTGCCATATGGCGATTGACCCGGTGTTTGTGCAGTGTGTTTCGCTGGAGGGTTATCAGGTATTCCTCCAGACCTACGGAGAGAGTCCGGTATGCCTGGAAGAAAGGCGCTGTGATTACTTCCTGGTTTCCGGAACGCCCGGCACCGCTTTCGTCTGGGAACTCAAAGCAAAACAAGCTGACTTCGACCAGCTGCGCATGATAGAAGATCGTGGGCTGGCAGATACCGCTACTACAAACTACGGAGCCGAAGCAGCTTCTTATCTCACATCCATTACAGAAGGGAGAATCACTGCATGAAGAAAGTAACCTCCGTCACATTCTGGAACGACGCCGTCGGCAAGCGGCTCAGCATCACGTTTTCCGAGATCGATGACGCCACCGGAAAGATTATCCGGGACAATTACCGCATGGATCGGGTGCTGGTGGACAAAGACGCAATCGCAGCCTGTGACAGCATCGCCGATGTTGCCCAAGCGTTTATTGATTCTACGGACTGACCGAAGGGAGGAATGACATGTGGCAGATCTACAGGAAGAACTGCAGCGATTTTTGACCGCGCGTTTCGGCGTGGATGTGAAGGACGCTTTCGTATCCTGTATTCAGAAAATCCATAAAGAAAATCTGGATGTTGTGGAGCTGGAAAAGTCCATGACCGAAGCAGAGCAGGATCTGCTGACCGCAAAGAAGGAACTGTCCGATTTAACGAGCAAAGCCATTGACGCCGCCAGCGAGGCGACGCAGGAGGCTTCCGATGCTAAGACCATCGCCAGAGCGGCTGAGAGCAATTCCAGTGAAGCGTTGGCAGCGGCAAAGAACGCCAAGGATGAATCCTTCAATGCCTCCGGCGATGCGCAGCTTGCCATGTCCGCTGCGCAGGATATGCAGCAGAGCTTTTCCAATATGGAACTGCTGCTCTCCGAAAAGGTAGACGGAGCCTTCGTAGAAAACGGCTATCTGTACCTGACCTCCAACAACGAAGTGGTCGCAGGACCGCTCGGTCCCTTCTCCGGTACGGGCGGCTCTGGTGGTTCCGGTGGCAACAATGCCGTTTTGATGGTTTCCAACACCAGCGGCTGGCTGAGTAAATCCGTCGCCTACGGCAAAGAGTGTCCGATTCAGATCACCTGGTCATCCTTGGAGGATGAGATGCCCACCGGTAATGGTGTCATGAGGGTCACGGTGAACGGCATTGTAAAGGCCATGCTGGACATCCCCCAGGGTGCTGTTACTGCAGACCTTGGACCCTACCTGGCGGTGGGCGGCAATGCAGTACGGATTCAGGTGTCGGACGCTTATTCGAACAGCCGCACCATCAATTTCAACATCAATGCCATTGAGGCGTCCATGAGTTCCACCTTTGACTCCGGGACGGTTTTCGATGGCATTATCCCCTTTACCTATGTGCCGGTGGGTGCTATCAGCAAGACGGTTCACATTCTGCTGGATGGCAAAGAACTCGCAACGGCTAATACCACCTCCAGCGGCAGGCAGATGTCCTATGCGATTCCGGCGCAGAAGCATGGTGCGCATACACTGGAAGCCTACTTCGATGCCACCATCAATGGGCAGACCATCGAGTCCAACCATCTGTATTATGAGATCATCTGCGTTGAAAGCCTGAACACAACGCCCATCATCGCTACCAGCTTTCAGAATGGAACCGTCGCACAGTACACTACACTGGCGATTCCGTTCACGGTCTACGATCCTGCCAACCTGACCGCCGAGGTGGAACTGTCGGCGAACGGCAATGTGGTGTCCCGCCAGACGGTGGATCGCACCCAGCAGATCTGGTCTTACCGGGCAGACAGCGCCGGGGATCTGGCTCTGGAGATTTCCTGCGGCAGCGCCTCCCGCACCATTGCGGTGACCGCCACCGCCAGCGAGATGGAAATTGAAGCGGAAACCGAGGGCCTGTCTCTGTATCTTTCCAGTGCGGGCAGAAGCAATACGGAAGATGAACCCGGGGCATGGGGATATAAGGATGTATCCGCTGTGTTCACGGGTTTCAATTTCACCTCGAATGGCTGGCAGTTGGACGAGGAGAAGGTTCCTGTTCTCCGGGTATCCGGCGATGCCCGGTTGACGATCCCGGTACAGCCCTTCGGAAAGGACTTCCGTACTGCGGGCAAGACTATTGAGATCGAGTTTGCCACACGGGATGTCATGAACTATGACGCAGTAGTGCTGTCCTGCATGAGTGGCAATCGCGGTATCTCCATTACACCCCAGCTGGCGACCCTGCGCTCCGAGCAGAAGGAGATCACAACCCGGTATAAGGAGAATGAGCATCTGCGCCTGTCCTTTGTGGTGGAGAAGAAAGCCGCCAACCGGCTCATCTACTGCTACATCAACGGCATTATGTCCGGTGTGGTGCAGTATCCGGCGGACGATGACTTCGCCCAGAGTGCGCCTGTGGATATTTCCATTGGCTCACGGGACGCAACCATTGACCTCTACTGCATCCGCATCTACGATAACGACCTGACCCGGCATCAGATTCTGAACAACTGGATCGCCGACACGCAGGTGGTGGAAACCATGCTGGAGCGGTACAGCCGCAACCATGTGTTTGACGCTTACTCTCAGATTGTCATTTCCCAGCTTCCGAAGGATCTGCCTTACCTGGTGCTGGATGGCACAGAGCTGCCTCAGTACAAAGGGGATGTGAAAACCATGGGTGGCTATTACACCGACCCGGTCAACGGCAGCAGGTCTTTTACCTTCTCCGGCGCGGAAGTGGATGTGCAGGGTACCTCTTCGCAGTACTATGCCCGGAAGAACTACAAGGTGAAATTCAAAGGCGGTTTTGTGGATTCCAGCGGCAACACGCAGGAGACCTACAAGCTGCGCTCTGTCTCCGTTCCCACGAACACCTTCACCTTCAAGGCGGATGTAGCTTCCTCTGAAGGTGCCAACAATGTGGAACTGGCCCGGCTCTACGATGAAACCTGTCCGTTCCGAACTGCGCCGCAGAAGCAGGACAGCCGTATCCGCCAGGGCATTGACGGATTTCCCATTGTGGTTTTCTGGTATGACGGTGAAATGACCCGCTTCCTTGGCAAATACAACTTCAACAACGACAAAGGTACCGCAGAGGTGTTTGGCTTTGCTGATGGGGACGAGTCGTGGGAGATTCTGAACAACACCAGCGACCGGGTTCTCTGGAAGGACGATAATTACACCGGCACCGACTGGCAGGGTGACTTTGAAGCCCGGTATCCCAAGGATTATGCTGATCCCGCCAATCTGGCTGAATTGGTTGCATGGCTGAAAAACACCGATCAGTCTGCCGCCACAGGCGGCAAGCTGGCTGTGAACCGCACCTTTGACGGAGTCCTCTACACGAAGGATACCGTTGAATATCGTCTGGCAAAGTTCAGATCCGAGTTTGAGCAGCATTTTGAAAAGGATGCCGTGCTCTTTTATTACCTGTTCACGGAACTGTTCCTGATGGTGGATTCCCGGGCCAAGAATATGTTCCCGACCTTCATGGCGGGAAGCAAATGGTTCTCGCTGCCCTATGACTTCGATACCGCCATCGGAATCAACAACGAGGGCGCACTGGTGTTCTCCTACAACCTGGAGGATATCGACCACACGGCGTCCGGCGCTGACATCTACAACGGTCAGCAGTCTGTTCTGTGGATCAATGTCCGGCAGGCGTTCTATGAGGACATCAAGGCCATGTACCAGAAGCTGCGCTCGAAAGGTATGCTCTCCTTTGCAGTGACAGAGCAGCGTTTTGAGGAGCATCAGGCAAAGTGGCCCGAAGCGATATTCAATGAGGATGCCTATTTCAAGTACCTCCAGCCGCTGATGGAACAGAACACGGCAAGCTACCTCTCCATGCTGCAAGGTTCCAAGGCCGAGCAGAGAAAGTGGTGGCTGTATAACCGTCTCCGCTATCTGGACTCAAAATACAATGCTGGAGACGCACTGACGGATGTGGTAACGCTCCGCGGCTACGCCAAGGACGATATTACTGTTACGCCCTATGCGGATATCTACGCTGCTGTAAAGTACGGCTCCTATCTGGTACAGCAACGGGCAAATCGGAATGAGGCATACACCCTGGTATGCCCGCTCTCCAATGTGAACGACACCGAGATCTACATCTACAGCGCCAGTCAGCTGCAGTCTATTGGCGACCTCTCCGGGCTGATGGTTGGCTATGCGGACTTCTCCATGGCTACCCGACTTCAGGAGCTGAAGGTCGGCGATGCGGCTGACACCTACTCCAACGGCAACCTGACGGAACTGTACCTGGGCAACAACACCCTTTTGAGGTCGTTGGATGTTCGCAACTGCCCGAATCTCAAGCAGTCCGTGGATGTATCGGGATGCGCCAACATCGAGCATCTCTACTTCGACGAGACAGCAGTTACAGGTATCCAGCTCCCCAACGGCGGTATCCTCAAAACGCTGCACCTGCCGGAAACCGTTACAAACCTGACGGTGCGCAATCAGACAGCGATCACGGATTTCTCCATTGGTGGCTATGATAACATCTCCACGCTTCGTCTGGAGAACGTCAGCGCCGCTTTTGACAAGAAGGCAATCCTTGACGCCATCCCTGTTGGGACCCCGTGTGCGCGTAATGGGGCTTAGCTGGGAGGCAAGCTCGGCAGAAGAGATCCTTTCGTTTTATGACCGGCTGGATACCATGCGCGGTCTGGATGAAAACGGCGGCAATGTGGACAAGGCACAGGTCAGCGGCACGATTACCGTAGATGCGCTGCTCGGTTCGCAGTATCAGGAGATGCTGGAGCGCTATCCGAACATTCAGATCCAGTACACCACGCTGACGGCGTATCTGTACTACTACGACGATACTGGCACAAATCTCCTTTATACGGAAACCATCACCAACGGAGGCGATGGGAAATATGCCGGACGGCCTTATAAAAGTCCTACGGTGGCAAACACCTTTACCTTCACCGGCTGGAGCAGCAAACCGGGCGGATCAAAAGATGTCAATTGTCGGAATAACGTGCTGACAAATCGCAATGTGTACGCTGTTTATGATAAGGCTGTCCGAAAATACACTGTCCGTTTCTACAACGAAAAGACGCTCCTACAGACGGTGAACAACGTTCCCTACGGCTCTGCAGCTACCTATACGGGAGATACGCCCATCAAGGATAAGGTGGATGATCCTTCGCTCTATCCATTTGAACGCTGGGACCCGTCGCCGGATAAAATCCTGGGTGATACCGACTGCTATGCACAGTTTAAGTCTCCTGTGGAGCTGAAGGAAATTGAGGATGATTGGGATACCATCATTGCAAACATCCAAAACGGCAGCTATGAGGAAAAGTACAAGCTGGGGAACTATAAGCCGCTGGATCTGGGCAAGGAAGGCATTGTCAATATGCAGCTGGTAGCGAAAAACGATGACACATTGGCGGATGGCAGCGGAACCGTTGCCACCACATGGATTGCCATTGAGCTGTTGAAAACTGCTGTCTACATGAATTCCGCTTACGACAGCACCACAAAAACAGGTGGCAGCATTGGCGGCTGGGAAGAGTCCAGGCTGCGAAAGTACCTGCAGAATACAGTCAAGCCTCTGATTCCCGAAAATGTACGAAACAGCATCAAAGCCGTGCAGAAGTACTCCGTTGGCTTCAACTCGTCGTTGGAACGCTTTGAGGGAATGTGCAGTGATGAGCTGTGGATTCCGTCTGTGCGGGAATCCTGCTATGACTATAATCGGGTTTCAACGCAGGAACAGAACGGTCCGCGGTACTATGCGATTTTCAGCAGTTTTGAAAAATCGGTCAAGTACTACAACGGTCACGCAAACTTCTACTATCTGCGGACTGCGTGTACTGTGAACAATATCTACGCAGTCTCGCCGACCAATACCAGCCACCAGCCTTATGTGGAAGCAGCTCCCACGCAGATGAGCGATGAGTACAGACCGCGTATTGCGCTGGGGTTCTGCATCTGAAGCACAATTCTCATATAAGGACGATTGTCAAAAAAGGCAATCGTCCTTTTTTATACACAAAATCAAGGAGGAATCTAACAATGAAAGAATTCTGGAACACCATTCAGCTTGTTTTCGCCGCTGTGGGCGGTTGGCTCGGCTGGTTTCTCGGCGGCTGCGACGGTCTGCTCTATGCGCTCCTGGCGTTCGTGGTAGTGGACTATGTCACGGGCATCATGTGCGCCGTGGTGGATAAGAAGCTGTCCAGCGCCGTGGGCTTTAAGGGCATCTTCAAGAAGGTCCTGATTTTCACGCTGGTAGGCATCGCCAACATTGTGGACGTGCAGGTGCTGGGGACTCCCGGCGTTCTGCGCACAGCTGTGATCTTTTTCTACCTGTCCAATGAGGGCGTCTCTATGCTGGAGAATGCCGCCCACCTGGGACTGCCTGTGCCGGATGCCATCAAGACTGTACTGGAACAGCTCCACGACCGTTCCAATACGACAACGCCGAAGGGAGACGAGTAAAATGGCTTATACGAACAGCCCGCTGGTGTCCTACACCAAACTCAGCCCGAACCACTCCGGGCAGCGCA
>ERZ1026780.1223-NODE-1223-length-17626-cov-7.303967_pt1 | contig 17626 bp, 16 predicted proteins | sample MGYA00380126_ERZ1026780 | MGnify/ENA primary metagenome ERZ1026780 (study PRJEB33269, sample SAMEA4719762) | human gut metagenome | biome: human-associated habitat; feature: organic feature; material: feces | place: Cameroon | collected 2013-10 ... | reverse complement strand
ACTATAAAGCTGACACGCTGGAGATGCTACGCTTTGCCGGCGGCTACTTCGATGCAGCCCTTGTGCCGCACTACTACGTCACAGACTACCTCGGCAGCAACCTCGCCGTCATCCGCGCCGACGGCGCCCTCGTCCAGTCCGCCACCTACTACCCCTACGGCGAGCCTCACCGCGACCCCGCCGCCGATGCCGGCATCGGCATTGCGGGACCGGAACAACAGACGGCAAGTGCCACATTCTCCAACCCCTACCTCTATGGCGACAAGGAGTACGCCCGCCGCGACGGCCTGAACGAGTACATCTACGGCGCCCGCATGTGCGTTCCCTCTGAAACACGGTTTAATTCAATGGACGAGCTGTGCGAACTTCGTCCGTGGGAGTCACCCTACCTATTTTGCGGTGGCAATCCGGTGCGCTATGTCGACCCGACCGGACTGGTTTTTACAGACAGGGCAAAGCCGTTGATCGATTCGTTTAAGAGTCTTCTTGACAAAAAAATCATGGAAAAACTTCTTGATGCAATAAAGAAGTTTGGGGAGTATCAAAAGTCCGGCAAAAAGAAAGACTTAAAGAAAGTGTCCAAATCCTTTATGGATGCCCTCTCCTTTGTAGAGATTAAGGGTGAAGTAGAATCGCTTGAAAAGTCTTCTACTAAATATGATATGTTTGTCCCCGACTACACCTACGTAGACACTGAGGCTAGGGGTAGGTCGCAATACAGCGGAAAACACAAGCGGTTTTTTATGGTAATACCAGATGCCACAGCATACGGATGGATGGCCCATGAGCTAAAGCATGCATACCAGTTTGAAACAGGAAGAATCAGTTATAGCATATACTCCGATGGGGAGCCGTTCTACGACAAATATGACGAGATGGAAGCGTACGATAGGGGACGAATGATTAGTCCATGTATGCCTTCGTATTTTGAAAACAAGGACGCGTATAGTGAGCTTAAGTATGGGCCTAATCAAGTCGACCCGAAGTCCTCAGACGCAGATTTGCAAAAGTTAGCAAATGAAAATAAAGCTTGGTTTAAGGCAAATGGTAAAATATATTCACCGCAAACTAAATGATTTGTATTATGAGGAGAAAAATTTTTAGGATATGTTTGATTTTGTTGATATTAACCACATCGTGTACGACAAAGCGAAGCAACATAGACTATTTAAATATGACAACGGAATTATACACGGTGCATTTTTCTTATGACGTGTGGCCGTGTGATGATGACGGTGTGGCTATGCTATTATTGTTCCCGAGGCAGAGCCGATACATATACCGTGGAGATATTTCAATGATGCAAGAGGGCTCCTATACAGAGCGCAATGATAGCTTGTTCCTGATGCCTTCTATGGCGATGGAAGCAGAGTCGTACAGAATGGATGATTATTATAATCAATATGTGTATGCGGAAATTAATGGCTCCACTCAATCTAATGTAGTAACAAGGCCGAAGATGTTTGTACGAAAGAAAAACGGGGATATAGCGGAAGTTAAAAAAAGATACGAGTTCAAGGTCTATGAATATGAGGGAAAGAGATATGTGCCAATAACAGAAACAATCGGAAACTTAGATTTTCACGAATTTCCACAGGAGATTCGGGATAGCATAATGGCAACAATGACTGAAACGCATATCATATACCAACGGGTCAAGCTCTCGAAACAATGACGTAGATGCTTCTATGAAAGGGCAAACACAAAATACTGGCATATCCCTCATCGGCCACCCGCGATGGAATGCCGACGGCCACCCGATGCAGTACGACCTCGAGGGCGGCCACCGGCAGTCGCTGGGCTGGGACGCCTTCGGCAACCACCTGTACACATCCTACGAGACGTCCGTGGCACCCGTCTCAGCCGGGATGCGTCCCGGACGCACGCGCCGCACGTCCCTGCGTGCGTATAGTGGTGACGGACATGTGCTTCGCGGCGGCGCCGGCAATTCTAAGGCTGACACGCTGGAGATGCTGCGCTTTGCCGGCGGCTACTTCGACGCCAACCTCGTCCCCCACTACTACGTCACCGACTACCTCGGCAGCAACATCGCCGTCATCCGCTCGGACGGCGCCCTCGTCCAATCCGCCACCTACTACCCCTACGGCGAACCCCACCGCGACCCCGCCGCCTCCACCGGCATCGGCATTGCGGGACCGGAACAACAGACGGCAAGTGCCACATTCTCCAATCCCTATCTCTACGGCGACAAGGAGTACGTCCGCCGCGACGGCCTGCGCGAGTACATCTACGGCGCCCGCATGTGCGTCCCCTCCGAGACACGATTCAATAGCATGGACAAACACGCCGAGAATTACCCATCATTTTCACCCTATGTTTTTTGCATGTGCAACCCTATCGTCTATGTAGACCCGACAGGTAATGACGTCTTCGTGTATGACAGCCAGGGGCACTTGCTCTACCGTCAAAAGGACAAGGAACGAGATATGATCCAGGTTAAGAATGACGATGGCACAATCGACGATTCCCCGGAAATGAAATACGGTTCCATCCAATCCATCGATAAACTTCAAGGCGAGGGGTCATCGTGGTACAATGTCATGAAAGTCAGGGACGATAAGAACGGTAGGATCATACACGAGTTTCTTGCATCCCACACCAAAGTGGAATGGGTGCGCATACTTGTCGGAAAAGGTAGATACACCGCAAACTACATAACGACATCGAATGAAGTCGGGACCGAAAGAGCCGGCGTGTTATGGTTCAACCGAAAGCTCAGACGTAGATATCATATAAGAGAATGGATACATAATCACTATAATTCTCCGGAGCCAAGTGATTGGGATGGCGATTATATTGTTGCATACGCCTTAGAGTGCATATTAGGATATCACATCATTCACAAGATATTATTCTTTGAAAAAGACGCTAATTCAAATACAACCCCTACATATTATGAGTATTCACCAACGGACGAGCCACCGACACAAGAGGCAATTGATAAATATGGAATCTTGCCGAAATAATAGGCTGTATTATGTGTATATAACCGTAATAATATTAATATTAGACTTGTCCGCTATTGCAAAGTGCCCCTCCAAGTCTAAATATGATACATATCAAATCCATGAGGCTATGGTGGATTCTACAATGTATGATATGCTGCTGCATAAGGCTATTCCTGCGCTTGAAAAGCACACTGATGATTCTTTTTGCTGGATGTTTTTTTCAACCAAATCTGCATATGCGCGTGATACTACTGCGAATTTGGTCGGAGCCGTCTGGCCTATTGAATGCGAAGATACTGAAAATATTGCCTTGTATTACAGAATACCAAGGTTTTTTTGCAAAATAGGAAGTAAAATAGTTTTTTTTAGTGACTCACTTCCAAATATTAAAATGGAAGAGAATGGGAGTACTATTGTTCTCAGATATCTTAAAGATAATTTTATTCGTGGGGCATACGATCCTGATGAGGGGAAGATCATTCGTACACAAAATGGGTACAAGATTAGATTTTTTAATGGTGATGAAGAATAAAAGACGCTAATTCAAACATAACACCCAAATATTATGAATATTCACCAAAAGACAAGCAACCGACACAGGATGCAATTAACGAGTACGGCATATTGCCGAAATAAAACCGTATGGCACTATTTTGCTATTGCTATTGTACTGATATTTAGTATGTCGGCTATGGCAACGTCTCGACCCAGAACCAAACCGGGATATACTATACGGCGAGTCCCGGAAGTTATAGTGGATTCTACGATATGCGATGCGCTACAAAAAGCTATTCCGGCGCTTGAAGCATACAGTTATAATCCGTTTACTTGGATGGTTTTCTCTAATAAATCAATGTATGCGTGTGACACTACGACTAACTTAGTAGGAGCAGTTTGGGCTATTAAAGACCATATGACTGACAATCAGGGTCTTGATCACAGAATGAGTGGCTTTTGCCGCTTTGGCACTAAGACCGTTTTTTTGGGGGTGAAGATGTTGGGGCTCACTTAAAAAAGGAAACAAATGGGGAAACTATCACGCTAAAATTCACCAATGATATTACTAAAGTTTACCGGGGTGAATTTGACCCGTATGAAGTAAAATCATCAAGACACAAGATGGTTATAAAATCAAGCTTATGGGCAGGGATGGCGAATGGACCGGGTCTAAACAAGAGAACTAATAGGATTTCTGGCGACTCACGTTACCGATAAGCCGTTTTACTTGGCAAGCAGGCGGTGGCCCCAGCGGCAGTAGATGCACTTGCGGGTGTCGCAGTAGGCGGTGCGCAGACGGTGTAGTGCTTGCGTGGCAAAGGCATCGTGGCACTCAAGGCCCATAGAAGCAAAGGTGCGTACCTCGGCAGTGTCTTCGGGCGGCAAGCCTTGAAGCATATACACGGCACGTTCCATGGCTGAGGTATCGTCGGCAAGGTAACCGCGTGCATATATAAGCGGCGCGACGACATTGATTACAAGGATGTTTGCAGCGCCGATGCTTAGCGAGGCGCTGACCGGGCGCGCCGACATAGCCGCGGGTCGGTGGTGCGTGGTGAAGTAAGGGTGCATCGACGGAGCATTGCGCAATACCGCGACGGCCTCGTCGGCGGTGGCTGCATTCCATGAGTTCGTGGCCACGGCAAATCCATTGCTGACCATGGCTGCGAGCGTTGCCAAGCGTCGGCAGGGAGCATTGGCCGGGCGTATGCCGCCTGTGCGCCATCGTATGTCAGTGGGGCGTGACAGCCCGAATTTGGCGCTGAGGAATGCGTAATCGCTTATAAGTCTGAGCACTACTGCATCATCGGCGGCATTTTCGGGCGTAGGCAGCATCCCCGCCTGACCCAGCAATAGTGCCGGTGCCGACATCGGGTCGGCGGCGTGCTTAAAGAGTATGCGCAGCGGCACACTGCGTGCCGTGCGTTCCATTGCCTCGCCATTGGCGCCGAAGCCCAATCCTCGTGCCAGAAATTGGTATGCCGTTTCCAGCCAGTCGCCGTGGTTGCGGTCCAGCAGGTCCAATGCAGCGTCCGCCTTGGTCTGCAGGCGTTCGTATCCCAGCGCTGTCATCCAGTCGTCTATCCATAGGCGAGGTATTTCGGGCAAACGATCGCGGCACGGGTAGGCATCACCTACGCGCGGCCGTGTAATACTTTCGTATCTTTCAATTACTTCCGGGGCCAAAGGCAGCAGCGCTTGCGGCAATTCGCGTCCGTCAATGCTGATGCGGCAGTCGTCTTCGCTCACCACGTGCAACACCACATTGCGGTAAGCCGGGTCATTGTTGTGACCGTGTGCGTGCCAATCCGAGGCGCGCACGTGCACTTCGACGTTGCCTACCCATACGGCGTCGCCGATGCGTATCTTGGCATTGAAAAAGTCCGGCCCCGGTCCTGTATTGAGCATACCTTGGTCGATGACCTCGATTTCGCGGCCATCGACGGTGCGCAATTCGGGAGCGCCACTCCACATCTTGTGCTGCCAGATATGTTGCATCAGCATTTCCATACCGTACGCGAAGTTACGCATTTTCTGCGAAAATGCGGTATCGGTGGTCTCGAATCATCCCGTGTACTTGGATTCCTCTGAACACTTTCCGACACTTTTTTCAAGCGCAATATCGAGATGAGCACCACCGAATTTCGTCGACGATACAGGTGGGGTCTGTCGTCGTGTATTGCTTCGCTGAAGGTGATTTTGCCATCCCTTACTTTGGTGGTGTTTAAGATTTCTCCATAGTCCGTTGTGTCGCCGACTTTACGCCTGTCTACGACCTTGTTCTTGCCGTCTAATTACTCAGTTTTGATAATGAAATGGCTAATCGGCTGTTATGCAGATTGGTAACGAATGGAGCGAATTGTTCGTCCCAAAGCGGAAGAAGTGGAAGGCTGTAGCGAGGATTTTGGACCGTCATACGGAGGATAGAGTGGGTGGGTACGGCATTGTCTCGGATAATGACATGGGGCGAAATAATAGTGTATCGAAGTGGTGATATGTATCAGTGGCGAGCCGGTGAAGGTCGATGAGGGACGCCATGAGGGAGCTATGTGTGTAGAAGGGCCGAAAGTTTGGGCGGAAAACGTCTGTAATGCCGCGAAAAATTCGTAAATTTGCGGCGCAATATGGACATCCTCGAAAAAATACGACAGGAAATAGCACCCGACATTGACCGGCTCAACGCGCTCATAGCCGAACAGTTGGCCACGTCCAATCCGTTGATGGATAACGTGATTACCAACTATTTGAAGACTAAGGGCAAGCTTATCCGCCCCATAATAGTGATGCTGAGCGCCCGGCTTTTCGGCCCGGTGACGGACAAGGTGTTGCGCGCTGCAGCGTCTGTCGAGTTGTTGCACAACGCCTCGTTGATACACGATGATGTTGTTGACGGTTCGACGATACGTCGTGGTCGTCCGACGGTCAACGCCATGTGGGATAATCATATAGCGGTACTTGTGGGCGACTTTTTTGTTTCCACATCGATGCAGCAGGCCATCGTTACGGGCGATACACGCATCATCGAGTCTTTGTGCCATCTGGGCAAGCTGTTGAGCCTCGGCGAATTGGACCAGATATACAGTGCGCGTTACCATAACTTGGACGAAGATGCGTACTTCAAGATTATCGAGTACAAGACCGCCTCGCTATTTGTGGCGTGCTCGCAGATGGGATGCTATGCTCAGGGTGTAGATGATGAGCGCAAGGATCGCCTCAGCGAGTTTGCGCGATTGCTGGGTCTGTGCTTCCAGATACGAGACGACATATTTGACTATTTCCCGGCGCAGCAAGACACTGTGGGCAAGCCTACGGCCAATGATTTGCGCGAAGGCAAGATCACGCTGCCGCTGCTGCATGTGTTGCGTAACGGCACCGATGCGGCCAATGCCGAGATGATGAAATTGAGCAAGAGTCAGACACTCAACGAGGACGATATTGCCCGTCTGACAGCTTATGCCATCGATGGAGGCGGCATTGATTATGCTTACTCAGTTATGGAAGGTATGCGGACACGCGCTGTCGCTTTGCTTGATGATTTCGATGATAGCGAGGCCAAGAAGTCGCTCATCGACTTGTTCGGCTATATTATCTCGCGCCGATATTAAAAATCGGGCGTAACAATACTTAGTATCAACCCTAATCATTTACTTAAATACTTATTCAAACAATGAGAAAATCCATTAAGACTATTGCAGCATCGCTTGTTGTAGCCATTGCGGCGCTTGCTCCCGCGCAGTCGCATGCCATCGACTTCGGCATCCGGGCCGGACTGGATGTCACCGTCCCCGGTAGCATAAAGTCTAACGGCGCTTCTGTGGACATGTTCAAGGCCGGCTGTGGTTTCCATGCCGGAGTCGTGGCTGACATCGACTTGGTATCCAATCTTTTCCTTGAGCCGGGTATGTACTTGGTTTATCATAACACGGGTACGGATATTCAAGCCGACATTGCGGGCGGAGTTTTTTCCAAGGCTAAGGCAGACATAGCACTGCGCCAATTCGGTCTACAGATTCCTGTGCGACTGGGCTACAACTTCAATTTAGGCGTTTGTGACCTCAAATTATTTACCGGTCCCAGCTTCGGTATAGGACTTTCCGGTAGCTGGAAGAATGCTAAAGAATTCGATATTAACTCGGATCCTTACGACGAAGAGATAACCCGTTTTAATATGGGTTGGAATCTCGGCGCCGGCATTGTGGTCAGCCGCTTCTACATCGGTGCGGACTACACCTTCGGCCTCAATGACCGCTACAAAGATGACGATGGTTCTTGGAAGCAAGGCTGCTTCTCCGTTTCGGTAGGTTACTATCTATGATATAGGCTGCGCGTAAGGCGCACAAGATATAGACGGGCACCCGATATCGACATCGGGTGCCCGTCTGCTCTTCAGAGTAAGAGCATGTCTAACAAAAAAACCAAAGAGGAGAGAACATAAAACACAGGTCTATAAGCCGAAACACTTTGGGGCGAAACACGTGTGAAAGTCGGCTCGTTTCGGACGGTTGCGTGCACACACGTCGGCGGATGCAGGCGTATGCGGTCGGGGGGATTAGGAACGACTCTGTCGTTCTTTCAGGCCCTTTAAGATGATTTCGGTTTGCTCGAGGACAAAGTCTCGGTAATCAAAGAAAAAGTACGTCGGATTATAATTGTCCGACTCCGGGTCCATAGAATTGTAGAAGTCTTTGGCTTCATCCCAAATGGCGCGGGCCACGTCTTTGCGTAGTTTGCGCAGCATCTTGCGATACTTCGTACCCGCGCGGCGCGCCATATAGGCCAAATCGTTGTCGTAGTAATTCAATTCGCCACATTCGTATACCACATCGCATATACGGTAGCATCGTGCGGCCGTGACGTAGTCGCGAGCTTCTTCGGCAGCTCGTGCAGCTTGCCAGTTATCAAAAATAGTGCAGCAGTCACCCATAATGATATTGGATTGATAATCTTTGATATAGATTGATAATGTCTGATTGGGTTATGCTATCCGAGGCCGGACTTCCGGCGGTGTCTGTCGGATTGCGCTGCAAAATTAGTCCGTCTGCATGAGATATGCAATGGTACGACAAGGTCTGCGAACATAGAATTCGCGTGCATGGGAAAAAGTATTGCTATAGTCTCAAAAAAGCGGCTTAACGGTCCGAGCCGGGTCAGCGACGTCGGCGGAAAAAATCAGTGATTACGGCGGCACATTCGTCGGCAAGGATGCCTTGCAGGACCACAGCACGCGGATGAAACGGCGAGCGTGCATACATAGTCGTATATCCGCGTTTGGGGTCGGCGGCGCCGATGACTATGCGCCTGATTTGTGCCCACCCGATGGCGGCGGCACACATCGGACACGGCTCGACAGTGACGTACAGTGTGCAGTCTGTCAGGTATTTGGCGCCTATGGCCGCGGCGGCGGCGCCTATGGCGAGCATCTCGGCATGTGCCGTGACGTCGTGCAGCGCTTCGGTGCGATTGTGTTCGGCGGCAAGGATGCTTCCGTCGGCACCGACGATGACGGCTCCTATGGGCACCTCGCCTTGGTCGGCAGCCTCTTGCGCCTGAAACAGCGCCATATTCATATAATACTCGTCGGTCATACCTGTGCGTCTTGTGATTGGGCCGTTTCTTCGATGTCTATGGACATACCTTCCGTAGCGGCTATGGTATTCGGGAAAATCTCACGAGCTTCGGCCAGAAGAGTGTCCTCGTTATGGTAAGATTTGGAGTAATGTCCCAGCACCAAGCATCCCACTTCGGCATCGCGTGCCACCATAGCTGCTTGTCGGGCGGTGCTGTGTCCGTGCAGGCGTGCGCGGCTCTTCTTGTCGTCGGCGTAGGTAGCCTCATGGTACAATACGTCGACGCCGCGTACGGCTTCCACCGTGTCCCGGTGATAAGATGTGTCCGAGCAATATGCGTACGAACACGAAGGCGATGGCGGCAGTGTCAGACGCTCGTTTTCGAACACCCGTCCGTCCGGGGCTGTCCAATCGGCACCGTCCTTGATGGCCGGGATATCACTTATCGGAATGCCGAGGTAGGCCGCCATATCGCCGCGCAGATGCCGTGCCTTGGGCTTCTCGTCAAAGCGAAATCCGACGCAGGGCACGCGGTGATGCAGCGGGAAGGATGTTACGGTCAGGGCCTTAGTGTCGAGCACGATGTGCGGTGCATCGTCGTACAGACGGTCGTATATAATGTCAAAAGTAGGCTCGCCGGTGGTCACCTGCATGAAATGACGCAGCAACTCCTCGCCTTGCTCGAAGATATGGACGTGCAGGTCGCCGCCCTTGTCTTGCAACGACAGTGTAGACAGCAGTCCCGGCAGTCCCAGAAAATGGTCGCCGTGCAGGTGTGATACAAAGACGTGCCTCAGCCGCGCAAAGTGTATGCGCATACGCCGCATGGTCAGTTGGGCGCCCTCGCCGCAGTCAATCATCATCAGGCTGTTGCGATAATCAACGACTTGGCATGACGGCATGTGTCGTAGCGACGGAGTGGCCGATCCGCAGCCGAGGTATTGCACGGTGAATTCGGACATGGAATGGATGTGTGGGGTGTGGTTAATGCTTAGGTGGCGGTATGTCAAGCGGTTAGACGGGAGTGATGCGCACTTTTTGGCCTTTGAGGCGCCGGGCGCGTGCGGCTTGGCTCAGCGTTTGCGCGTATTCGGCGGCTACGGCTACCAATGCGTAGTCCGGGGCTATGGTGATGTGTCCCACTTTGTCGCCGGGGATGCCGGCGTCTTTGGTGGCGAAGCCCAGGATGTCGCCGCGCGAAATCTTGCGTCGCCGTCCTCCGTCGATGTACATCAGCGTGTACGGCTCGCGTATGGCAGTGCTGTCTGCCGGCTCGGCGGGGTAGTGCGTATGGTCTGTGTCGATGTATGGCGGCAGGCTCTCGGTAGGTCCGAGGATGATGTAAGCCAAGCCGTCGGCGCCGGCACGTGCCGTGCGTCCGTTGCGGTGAGTGTATGCCGCCTCGTCCACGGGCAGATGATAATGAATGACGGCTCCCACGTCCGGGATGTCAAGGCCGCGTGCGCCCAAGTCGGTGGAAACCATCACGTCGGCGGCGTGCGAGGCAAAGGCTGCCACGGCGATTTCGCGTTGGCGTTGTTCCAGACCTCCGTGGTACAACACTGCGGTGATGCCGCGGCGTCCAAGTCCCGAGACAACGCGCTCGGCGGCATCGCGGTGGTTGACAAAGACCATGGCAGTCTGTCCGGCAGCCAGCAATTCGCGCACCAGTACGGCCAGGGTGTCCAGCTTGTCGCGCTCGGGCGATACGACGTCCATCACGGTCAGTCGTGTACGCGTAGGTGCCGCATCGTTGTCGGTCCGGATGACCGTGGGCGTGCCGCGGTCGGCGATAAAGGGCGGTAGCGACGGCGGCTCGGTGGCCGAGGTCAGCATCAGCAGATCCGTGCGCGTGCCTATGCGGCGCATGATGTCGCCCATTTGGCGTTCGAAGCCCAGAGCCAGCAATTTGTCGTATTCGTCGATGACCACGCGGCGTATATTGCGCGGAATGATGGTGCCGCGTGCGATGTGGTCCAGCAGTCGTCCGGGGGTGGCAATGACGATGTCCGGCGGGGTGGCGGATGTCAATGACGGCACCTCCGACTCGGCCGAGCGACCGCCGCATACCACCACGGTCTTGAGTTTCGGGGCGGCCAGCGGACGTATCACATCATAGATTTGCTGCGCCAATTCGCGTGACGGAGCCAGCACCAATGCCGTGGGTGCCTGACCGAGAGCTGCCGGACGCATACCGCGCAGCAATGCAATGGCGTATGCTACGGTTTTGCCGCTACCTGTGGGGGCCAGTAACATTAGTCGCTGCACGTGTGCATCGGTCTCGGCTACAGCACATTGAATGGCGTTGAGCCGGGTGATGCCCATGCGCGCCAATTTGGCCATGAATTGTTCGGAAACCTTGCTCATAGCCCGGTGATGCTTTTGACGTATTGTTCGAAAGCTGCCACAGGATCGGCCTCTTCGAGCCATTGAGCACCGACAGCCACGGTCGGACGTTTGCCCGGCATAAGAATGACTATGGTCGGGACGGCACGCAAGGCGAAGGCTTTGGCTGTTTGCGGATATCTGTCGATGTCCACGCTTACGAAGGCTGCCTTGCCTTTATACTTGTCGGCTACGGCCTTGAATACCGGGGCCAAAGAGCGGCACGGACCGCACCAGGAGGCGTTGAAGTCGATGACCATAGGGCGCTTGACTTTGGTGGAAGGCCTTAGTGTCGTGTCGCTCGACGGGGAGGTAATCGTGACGGCGGCTTGGGCTTCCGACGGCAATATTGCCGCAAGTAATACCAAAAGGATGACTTGGATGTTTGTCTTCATAAATATATTGACGTTAGGCTCGATGTGTGCGATGTCCCGGCTTATGAGGGTGTGTCAAGACCGTATACGCGGTAGGAGCGCAAAACATTGCGCCTGAGCGAAAAACGGCTGTTCTTGAAGCGCCTCCCCGGCCATGGGCCGAGAGACTATAAGAGACTTTCGATGTACTCGTCGAAGGATTCCTCGGAGGACATAAAGTCGTTGAGGCCGACGTATGAATTGGATGTGCCGTCGGGAAGTATGACGATGAGTGTCGGTAATGAGTTGACACCGAAAGCGGTCATGATGGTGGGGCATGCATCGGCATCTACGCTGACAAAGTCGGCACGGTCGCCGTATTTCTCAGCTGCGGCGTGGAATACGGGCTTGAATTTTTGGCACGGGCCGCACCAGGTGGCGTTGAAATCGATGATTAGAGGCTGTTCGACAGTCATATCGGGTGTCAGGGGATCGTCGTCCTCGGCTTCCTGTACGGCTGCGGTGGTGACAGCTTCGGCGGTGGCTTCCTCGGCGGCGGTGTTGTCGTTGTCCTCGGCGGCTTTGTCCTGCTTATTGCCGCAGGATGCGAGCGCGGCGCACATCATCATTGCTATAAATACTTTCTTCATAATCTCGGATATTCTTTGGATAAATGACTTATTATAAGAGGGGAGGGATAGAGACCTTAGGGCCTTTAATGCCCTTAGAGCCTTTAAGGACAATAGTCCGATGCTAAGGCACTACCTATTGGACTTGGTCTTCAAAAAAAACGGCGGCGACTGCCGCGCCCTGTGTACGCGGGTGCGTGGCAGTCGCCGTGGATGTTCGTGTGAAGTGCCGGACTATCAAGCGAGGGCTTCCTTGAGGGCCTCGTTGGTGTGGTGTACGGCAGCAGCGCTCTTGGCAAAGAGGGCTTTTTCTTCGTCGTTGAGGTTGAGGTCAACGATTTTCTCGATGCCGTTGCGACCCAGCAAGCAGGGAACGCCGATGCAGAGGTCTTTTTCGCCATATTCGCCTTCGAGCAGAGCCGAGCAGGTGATGATGCGCTTCTGATCGTGGAGGACGGCAGCGACTACGCTTGCTCCGGCTGCACCGGGAGCGTACCATGCGGAAGTTCCGAGCAGTTTGGTGAGGGTTGCACCGCCTACCATAGTGTCGGCAGCGACTTTCTCGAGTTCTTCTTTGGCCAGCAGAGTGGAAGCGGGAACGCCGCGGTATGCTGCATAGCGTGTCAGAGGAATCATTGTGGTGTCGCCGTGGCCGCCGATAACCATACCTTCAACTTCGTTGGGGTTGGCTTTGAGAGCGTTGGCCAGGTTGAAACGGAAGCGAGCGCTGTCGAGAGCGCCACCCATACCGATGATGCGGTTTTTGGGCAGACCGCTGGTCTTGTGGATCAGGTAGGTCATGGTGTCCATCGGGTTGGAGATGCACAGGATGACTGCTTCGGGCGAGTGCTTGAGCACGTTGTCCATTACGGATTTTACAATCTTGGCGTTGACACCGATGAGTTCTTCGCGGGTCATACCGGGTTTGCGGGGAATACCGCTGGTGATGACTACCATGTCGGAGCCTTCGGTGGCGGTGTAATCGTTGGTGACGCCGCGCAGACGGGTGTTGAGACCCAGGATGCTGGCGGTCTGCATGATATCCATGGCTTTGCCTTCGGCTACGCCCTCTTTGATGTCGAGGAGTACGACCTCGTCGGCTACCTGGTTGGTTACAAGTACGTTGGCACATGTGGCACCTACATTACCGGCGCCGATGACTGTTACTTTTGACATAATTGTAAATTTTATATTGGGTAATATGTTTGTGCTTGTGTATGTATGTGGCCTTCAGGCCGGTATGCTCGGCGCTGCCGCCGATGGCCGCAGCCGGCGCATTTGCACGGCAAATATACAAACTTTTTCCGTGTCGGCAGTGAAAAATTAGTTAAGAATATTTCCTGTCGGGCAAAATCCGTCGTGCAACGTGTCAGAATGTCATCATTGCATCGTCCGAGCCGTGTCCTCACCTGTTACACGTATAAAAAAGCGCCGCCTGCCGGAGGTGTTCCGACGGGCGGTGCTTATGCGTGTATGCTTGCTGATATTATTTGCCAAAGGCTTCAGCGGCGTTCTTCAGGTTCTCGGCAGCGTTCTTGACGGCCTTGACGTCCTTGGAAGCTTTCTGAACTTTTTCGGCGGCATTGTTGATGGCTTCGGAGGCCTTGTTGGAGACTTCCTGTTCGGCTGCGGCAACATTGGTGTCTACAGTGGTGGCAGCTTCTACGGCTGCTTCGGGAGCGGCCTCTACGGTTGCTGTTGTGTCGGCAGCTGTGCTGTCGGTAGCGTTGGCGTCTGTTTTACCATTGCCGCAAGCGGCGAGACTCAGTGCTGCGAAAGCGGCAGCTACATAAAGCATCTTTTTCATAATTGTATGTGTTTTAGTTGTTTGTTTCTATTTCTGTTGTTGTCTGTGTCATTGTATGACACGGCATATATTGATACAAAAATAGTGCCAAACGATGTGGTGGCAGGTTGTGTGACACACCGGAAGGACGCCAAAAAAAGCATGAGAAATAATTTTTTGTTTTTCATATTTACTTTTGTATGCTTCGCGGTATATATACAAAGAGTACAATACTATTCAAATGAATAATACATACAGATATGATATATAACGCAATTAATAATTTTGACATGCTGAACGATGCCTGCATCCGATATACGTCTGTCATGTCTGACACTTTTGGCATAACCTATGGCACAATGTGTGTCGTATTGTATATCCTCATTCCGTTGTTATGGACTGCGGTGCTGATATACTCGTCTCGGTTGCTGATAATTTCCGGCTGTAGCATTCGGAACGGGGCCAAATATGAGGATAGGAAACACAAGTTAGGCCGAATATTATTTTATGTCGGATTGGGTATTATCGGCACCACAATCTTGTTTTACGCCGTTACTTTCTGTTATGTAGCACTGAAGTAGTTCGGAGCGACACTAATATAAATATTTTCAGTAATTTACCTCTCCAAATAACATCCGATATCAATGATTGAATACCTTATAATATTGGGTTTTTGTATGGCAGTACACGAGTGCGGCCACTTCTGTTTTGCCAAAGCTTTCGGCGTACTTGTATATTCGTTTCAGGTGTTTATGGCTCCTATAGCGGCGCTGTTGCGTTATTATCCCAAGCAGGGATGCCTGTGTATACTCGATGTTGAGGCTACGTCTGACGACAGTAATGACACCGAAGACGGTGACGGCGATGCCGAAGGCAATAGTGCCGTCCCCGCCGAGCCGCAAAGCAGTTGCTTGATACGTATTCCGTTGCCGCGACCCAAGTGCGAAGTCGCGCCCACGTCGTGGCGCAATACACGCTTCGGCCTCGGGTGGTTGCCGGTGATGGCCTATGTGCGCATGGCGGACAGCTATGGCGTGGACGGACACGAACCCTTGCCGTGGGAATTGCGCTCCAAGTCCGCATGGCAGCGGCTGCTGGTACATGGTGGCGGCGTGATGGCCAACGTCTTGTTCGGACTGCTGGCTTTTGTCGTAGCTAATTACATTTGGATGTACAATTCCGACCCGATGCATCTGCTCGCCGCTATAGGCGGAGGACTGACCCAATGTTGGGACGCACTATCGTTCTTTGTGGCGCATCCGTTGTCTATCTTCGGCGTGGGCGGCGGTTTTGAGGCCGCACCGTTGATTGTAAGCAAGATGCACGGTATAGTGTATTTCACGGGACTTCTGTCTATAATCCTGGCTGTGGGTAATGCGCTGCCCATCCCGGGGCTGGACGGATCGCGTATGCTTCTCAACTTTGCCGAGATAGTCACGCGTCGCGCCCCCTCGGAACGCCTTCGTCGCAACATCGACATCGTCGGCGGACTTCTCGTCTTTCTATGGATAGTTTACCTCGTCCTCTCGTGGATAGCGTAAATGTTGACTATATGGTAAATCACTAATAATAAACATCAATCATTATGGAAGATTACAATTCTGACTTAGAACAACCTGCGACCGAACCACAAGGCAAGGCCGCCGAAACCGAGAACAATCTGTTTACTATTCCGCCGCTGGCCGAACGCGACCCGGAGTCGTTGGAGGATGACAGCATCTCGGGCTGGATGCTGTTTATGTACGTTTGCATCGGATTGGGCGCGCTTTTGAGTTTGTTCAGCCTCAAAGAGCCCGGTGTTACACCGACCATTCGTTATAACGTTTGGATCAACCTGGCCTTTGCCGTCTATACCATTGTGGCTGCGTACAAGCGTATGCGCAACGCGATATTCCTGGCCAAGACGTACATATGGGTCTCGCTACTGACCAATGTCTGTTTGATTTTGCAAGGGGCTCTTGTTATGCCTGTTGGCGCCGGTCTGGAAACGTCCACCGCCGTGGGTGCCGTCTTCTCCGCCGCATGGCTGTTCTATCTATATAAGAGCCACGCCGTCGAGGCACGTTTCCCGCGCAATATGCGCCGTGCATTCGTCTGGGACTGGCTCGCGATACTCGTGGTCTTTGTCGTTCCCTTTGTAGCTATAGCCATCCAGTCTTACCGAACGACCGACACCATCGAATATGCCGAAAAAACGCCCGATGCCAAGGCCGTGAAAAAGCTCAAGTCCGAAATCGCGAAACTGAAGAAGCAATGCCCGACGAGCATGGGTGGTCTGGATATAATGTCGGTGGACTATAATGAGGACAATAATATAGCTCTGATACGGATTAGTACACCGGAACCTATCAAAAACACAAAAAGAATCAAGGAATTAGTAAAAGAGAGTGTTGTGCTGGCGTATACTTATGATGCCTTAAATGATAAGACTTTCGCAAAAACTTTTTCAGATGCAAGAGCTTCTCTGCGTATTACAGTGACAAGTTCAAATAACAATCAAAGCATAATGATAAAGCTAACTCCGAAAGATTTCGATTCAATAGTCGGCAGCGAGCTGAGCGAGAAGGAATTAAGCGCCCGGTTGATCGAAGTTATGACATATAAGGATAATGAGTTTTGCCCGTATGATATTGACTCTCAAACCACGATGTTATCTGAAAAGACAGAGGACAATATGTATGTTTGTGTGATAAAGTATGGTTCTTCAATTGCACCTGAGCACAATGATGTATGGGAGGCGCTCAAGGCTGCTTATGCACAACGAGAAAACAAACATGAGTTTGTTGAGGGGCTTATGTCAGAACCAATTGCGTCAAGATTATTCAAAGCAATCATATCTGCCGACTATGGATTCCGAATGATTTTCACTTCCGAAAACGGCAAATATACCGCTACCATGGAAATCTCGCCTGATGAATTCAAGACACTGTACGAAAGCATACATAGAGAAAAATAATCCACCGTGTCCTCCTGACTTCGTCACTCAAAAAACACGTATTTTATAACTGATTGATAAACAATATTTTGTATCTTTGCGTACCCTTGTTTTGGGGTACGCAAAAGGTTTTTTAACTATGTTTATCAAAAAAAAGAAGAATCGCTCCGGAACAACAAGTATTGTAGTTGCGGAAAAGACAAAAGGCAATTATAAAGAGTTGGTTACCATAGGTATTGCCAAAGATGCTAACGATATTGATAGTCTAGTAAATGATGGACGTGAATGGATTTACAAGGAAAAATCCCGGCGGCATCCACAACTCGATTTGTATGGTGAGGAGCGTGAAGCGTGTGACCGTGAGCGTGAAGAAGTCCGCCGTGTTCTGTCCAACGTCAGCAACATCCTTCTCAACGGATGCGACTTGATATTGGACCGCACGTTTGACAGGATTGGTTTCAATCGTATTGACGATGATGTATTCCGCAAGCTTGTAAAGGCTCG